>Ga0182215_1000075_pt1 | contig 16080 bp, 7 predicted proteins | sample G5R1MG_24_FD_128404 | JGI IMG/M metagenome (GOLD analysis project Ga0182215, IMG submission 128404) | Switchgrass phyllosphere microbial communities from Michigan, USA - G5R2_NF_03OCT2016_LD1 MG | ecosystem: Host-associated > Plants > Phyllosphere > Phylloplane/Leaf | place: USA: Michigan... | reverse complement strand
CTTCTCCCCAGGGGCAGCGAGAGGCAGGAGAAGCTGCAGCGGTGCAACGCTCGCGGGAGAGGCGTTCACCCCCTCGTCGCTAGGCAATGCTCGAGGCGCGGGCAACAGTTGGCCATCACACGCTAACGCTCGATGGGTATCGGGCGTAGACCGCTTGCAGTCTAGCGCAGCCAGCCCACGGACCATCACACGGGAATCGGGAGCGCCAGCCAGTGCGGGAGGCGTTCTCCTGAATCTGCGGCCTGGCCCAATCAGTGCGGCGAGCGTCGCAGGCGGGCACACTCCGTGCAGCGCATATTGGCGATGCAGAGCCGAGCACAGCAATGCGGCCAAGGAGACGACGCAGTGCGGGAATGTGCGTGGTGGGGGTTGTTGCTGTTTGCTGTTTGTTGCTTGACAGCGGTTGATGCACACACAACAACGTTGCTAACCCGCGTACGCACGCGTGTTCCTGCCACTGCCCACCCGTTCTCGGCGCTTGTGTGCCAAGCCTCCGACCCCACCAGCCTCACCTCACCAGCCTCACCTCACCAGCCTCACCTCACCAGCCTCACCTCACCAGCCTCACCTCACCCTCACCACCCATTGCGCCACACACTCCCTCTCTCCCTCCCTCTCTCCCTCTCTTCAGTGCATAGTCTTCGTACACGTACATAATAACGCACGCACTCGTCGTGACATGGACGGGCCTCGCCAGAACTTCGCCTTCACCACTCATCGCCACACACACACGCATACGCGCCCGCCGCTTCCTCGCCGCGTTTGTCTTGTCGTGCCCAACGCGCTTGCCATGGATGAAGTTTGCAAAGCGCACTTGCCTTGCCACACCTACCTACGTAGATAATTCACCCTTCTCCTCCGACCTGACTCCATCTTTACCACCGCCCGCAACATCACGGCAGCCATGGCCCCAGCTCATGTTGTGGTGCGTTTGCGGCCAGGCTCCGACGGTGATGCCACGCACGTGCCGTCTCCTGGGTACCATACCCAGGTTCTTCCTCCGACGCTATATCTCGAAAAGACCGCGCAACAGTGGATGGAGCGTCGCGGTGAAGCTCGGCCAGGAACCAGATACATCCTCGAGAGTCTACCGGCCGGCTATACCATGTGGCAGCGACCCCGACCGGGTAGTAAAATTCTGGATAAGTATCTGTTTGGCCATCCGGACCATAAAAAGTTCGATTCTCCAAACAGATTCTATCCCCACTTCGAACACCTCATGGACAACGGGGGAAGTAGCATGGGCTGTCCGTGCACGGTCTGCGGCGGAGGAGTATTACCACTAAGCAGTCGCACCCCAAGCACCACCTCAACCTCCCAACCCCCCACATCCACACCCCCAGATGCTCAGGTATCCCGGCACTTTCGTCAACTCGCAGACCCAATTGTGCCAACGAGAGGGCGCCCCAAGGCAACCATGAGCACGGGCCTCGACACCAGTCGTGTCGATGAAGAGGGTACCCCTGATGTGTATCGCAACCTCATCAACAAGCTCCAGCGTCAGAATACGATTGACGAGAAGATTGAGGAGCCCCTAAGCCCAGACTGGCGGGCGGAATCCGAGATTCTGCCACATTTGCTGCAAGAGCTTCGAGACAACGAGCAATGGAAGCCACGCCAAGGCGAAATCGTGCTGTTCGTTAGAAGTCTACCGGAGGACCAAAACATTGCTCGCGTCGAGAGCAAGGGCGAATACCAACTATACGATAACACGTCAGAAAAGTTCCTAGGACCACCACTCTGGGAGGCTGGCTTGGTTGCACAGACGCCAACCAAAGCGATTTGCTATAATCTCGGACATCCTCAAAAGAAAGCAGACAACGTTATATATTCCGGTGTACGCCTTGAGCCGCTACCAGACCCAAATAATCCAGCTCACAACGACAAACACAAATATGTTCCACTACAACAGACACGTCCTTTTTTTGTGTGGGAGCAGCTCCTGAAAGGTATCCCGCAGGACCTGTGGCACCCAACTATACTGAATGCACTGACAGTCATGTCAACCCTATCGCTGGTCGGCAAGTTTCGTTTCCGTGGCACGTGGCCAAATGCCTCAATCTACTGCCACGCCATGTATCTTGGGTCCGAGTTACTTGCCGTCGGAGATACGATACGCCTCTTACCAAGCACTTCATCGGGCATAGATGAGTGCTGCGATATCATGGTTGTCAGCTCAATCCGAATCAAGTGGATAAATCTTGACCGCGCATCAAGCAATGACTATGACGAAGGTGTCCCATACAACACGTCCGTTTGGATTCATGGCACGGCCTACACAAACGTCCCGTCACGTTCGGATAAGCGGTGGCTGTCTGAAACCAATACCGACAGATCATCAATTCGGGCAGCCGCCGATTACTCCCAGTGGTATCCACTCCATCCACCGATGAAAGAGCTTGCGATTCCACACACCCGAGCGATGGGTCGTCTCTATGAACAAAAGGCAATGCATTCTTTCCTCGACTCAGAGGACGAAAATATAACGGGCCTCGACGTGGGACGAGGCGGTTTAATAAAAGCCCGGTACTTCTCTAGTACTCATAATCAACGCATCGTAAGTGCTGAAGCTGCTTGGTATTGGGGCGACAGTCGGGCAGACTCCTTAGCCCTTCGCACAATCAATGGCTTGGATGTTGCGAAGTTTGACCAATTGCGCGACGTTCAAGACCTGCGTAAGAAGATCAAACTCCTTGAAGTTGACACTGAAGATTCAGCAATAATGGGTTCGAGATCGCACAGCACTACCAAAACCCCAGGTGGCAGGGATCTACGCAGATACATGGCACCCTCCCTACCACCAACCCCGGATCGAACCAACACATCTCTAGTCATCAGCCCTAGCAGCAGTCTAGCAAGCAAACTCAGCAGCGGCCGGGGTCCCCAGACCGGCCAGAAGCGGAATCGCGCCGACGTTGCGAGTAATGAAGACGATGAGATCCGCCGGTCGACCTTGATTGTTGAAGAGACTAGCGCTCATAGGAAGAAGCAGCCTATCATTCAAGTTGTCATTGACGACTGAGAATTATCTAGGCTCCCATATCCCAGAACATTTGTCATGAACGTTGTACAAAGAGTCGCTTGGGGGTATGGAATCTCTGCGGCATACACTCAATATGGATATTTTATTATACGATTTATAAGGGAGAGGAGAAGGAGGGGGGGAGGGGGGGTTGCTTTGATACCTCCTCTTTGAGTAAGTTTGGTGGACCTCCGACACCAAGGCTATTCAGAATCCAGAGTATGGTTCTCAAGCTAGCCGTCTTATAAGTCACTCAACAGACGAAGAAACTACATATTCTAAAACGATGCTCTTCACTTCGTAGGTGAAGCAAGCTATAGCTTTCACAGTATAAATGCTACAACAATTCAGTCTAGGCCTTCAAGTCTACTATGACCTTCGTTTTTCTAGAGTGCTATCACAGTCGCCACGACAAGTGCAACTGCGATAGGTGGCAAGCTTCCACACCATTGCCTCGACTATTTACGTCTCAGACAAACTACCAACTTCTCTAAGCCCCCTCATTGTCCGAACCATGCCTGTAAGCTTGATCTCTTTGCATCCTCATCCAAAGAGTAGCCACAGACATGGCCTGCGAGCCTGCCTGCATAGCATGCGTGATTTTCCTCCTTCCAGGAATGTAGCTCCTGCTCTGTAGGGCCATCACAATTAGACCATTTTGTTGAATTTCCGATGACAAATACGGAGATACAGATTCGATGATTGCTGCTAAATGCTGTTCATTTGTTTTCCACCATGTATTGCCTCTATCCTATCCGGTATCACATCATTTCATGGCTCATCTACTCGTCCCCATCATCCGCCTCAAGATTCTCATCAACCCCAAACTCTTCTACGATCCATGCGCAAAACCTTTCCCACTTTGCCACCCATTCCTTCAGACGCTTTGCCCGAACGCCCTTCCCAAACATACCGTCTTTTATCGAGGCCGTCCAGCTCGGTTGGTCCTGGTCTTCGAAGCTAGCCCATCGTACGCTGTTCTCAGCCAGGGAGCCGAGACCCTCCAGACCAAGGTTCTCCCAGCCTTGAAGGGCTTGCCAGAAGTCGTGAGACATACCCGTTGCACCTTGGCCAAGAATGGTTGGATCATCGTTGCATAATGAGCAGGAAACACCGCGAGCGAGAAGCGCGGGGAGGGGGTGTGACATGATACTTCCACACAATCGCAAGACTTCGTTGGAGATGGGACAAGACTCTACCAAGATACGCTTCTCCTTTACCATATCGATGAGTAGCGGGTGCTTGTACAGACTAAATCCGTGGCCGATACGCCGTGTGCCCAGGATGATGGCGTCAAAGAGATTCTCGTCTACGGAGTCACCGTCGCCGAGGGTCTCGCCAGCATGGAAGAAGAAAGGGATAGTAACGCCTTCTTCGGTACAACTCTTCCGGAACCAGAAGAGTTCGGGTGCGAGATCCGAGAGTGGGCGACCAAGGTCCTCCTGTCCTACTAGGTCGTATCCGGCAATTATCTCGGGGAACTCAATCTTCATCGCAATACATTGCTTCATACCTGTAAGCCATTAGCATAATCTCAGCTGGGTAAGCCAAAAGGATAGAGTACTCTCAATGACCTGCTTCTTTCCAAAATGCCGTATGGTTGTCCAGATCATCCTGGCGCCCCAAAATTCCCTGCCTTCTTCACTGGCTTTGAACTTCTCGATTTCATCGCCCATGTGTTCTAACATGTGGAACCAATCTTCATCCCAGTCCTGCTGACCGGCACGGCGATACGGCGTGTAAAAAGCCGACCGCAGGTCGACATAGTAGACGCCGTCGTCGAGCAACTGCTTGCACAATCTACGAATGAACTTTCGGAAGATTGGCTCATAGTAGATTAGTGACCCAAGGATTGGGAAACAGGACATGAATTTGCGCCAGATTTCGTTGGGCCCTTCCTGATGTGAGACATGTTCCGAGGTGGTGATGCTGACACGCGACCGGATCCACTCAATGAAGCCCCTTTTACCCCCGTCTGGAAAACTTTCTGCGGCCTGTTTTAAAGGGACCGGAGTCTTCGCCGTGTATCCTGCAGACCAAATTGGCATGTCACTCTTTGAATTCTTGGCGTACACAAACGAGAAGCCAACCTTGCGCCTTTCGTGCGCTGTGGTGATTGGTCCATCGGCTACAACGCAGACACCTTCTGTCATGAACGCTTCCTCTAGCGCCCAATCGAGATCGACCATGGCTTCTAAGTGACAGTGTAGTAAAGCACCCTTTGGCATCTTCTGAACAATCTGCCACATTTTACTCTTCTCCATACGCTCCTTCGCGAGCGAGAACATCATACCAGGAAACACATCGATATGGTCGGTCTGTAGGCTGTCTTCGTACTCTTTTGTCCAGAGAGTGTGTTGCTCCTCGAATCGGATCTGAGAGACTATGGCACATGCCTCCTGTGCCATGGGCGATAGGTTTTGCCTGAAGAGATAGTCTGAAACTTGTCAGACCATGCTGACGTTCTGCCGGAGCAGACAGATCTACTACGGACCACTGCGTTGTCGTTTCTCTTGCTGCACAAGCGCATCTCTCCCTCGGAGGTACTGTTGGATGAATGGATCGGTCAGACTCGGAACGCCCTCAGTCTGTTCCCATTCTTTGTCATCTGCAGCTTTGTTTCCTGCCATTCTGCCTGTATCAATTCGCAGATCTTGTGAGGAGAGGAGTGTAAAATAAGAAGAAAAAAGGAAGAACCGCAGGAGTTGAAAGATCCACACCAGGGCAGTCCGCAACTTCCTTCCAGAAAGGCACTAGGTAGTTATTAGTTGCTGCTGACGTAACGACCTCTACGGCTTTTCCCAATACGGCGTTGTCAGGGTAGTTGTAGTTATCGTTCAGTCAGACACAAGTTTCATACCTTGACGTGATGTCCCTGCAACACTCATTTCATTTCTTCTCCTGCCAGTGTGTCCATCCTGGCGGTGCAGAGGGCCGATATCGTCATCCGCTCCGAAGGTTGGGTCACTTGCACGTTATCACGCGCTGTTTCTTATCGATTACTTAACTAGCGTGCCGTTGGATCGTCGACCCTGGGCGACTGACTGAGTGATAGTGCGTTGCATGGCTGCCTGCGCGATGCATCACGCATTCATCTGCCTCGCTCCTACGCCTCGTCCTGTATTCCTATATACCCTCTGTGACTGCTGTACATCACACACGTAACCGAAGTCGTTTCGCACTGAAAGCTCACTAGTTCACACCTCCTGCTGGTGTCGAGTTACAGCTATCGAGCCGCAGCTTGCCAACGAAGCGAACACTGCCTGCGTCCAATCACTTCCAAATCCCGGGAGAGCAGTGGCATGAGTACCGCTCTTTGATATTCCTCTCAGGCTAATCAGACGCTCCCGACCCCTCTGATGGAGCATCTCTCGACACCCCGGTAGGCTTTTGTCTTACCTGCAGCCATCCGCTCGCCGCCTCGACCTCCCAACACGATCGTCCACGTAAGCACCATGGCGTTCTTTTTCTCTGGCCTTTCGAGCTCCATCGGCAAGAAGCTTCTATTGTTTGGGCTGCGGCAAATCGACATACTCGATAAGGATCCAGCGGACTTTGTCAACGTGGATGTGGGAAAGCGTACTACACTCGAGGTTCGAGATGTTGGACTGCATGTCAAGGTACGGCGAATTTGTTCACGAATGAACTATGTACAGACATACCCTGACTGATCCCTCCAATAGAAACTCATCGCACTCCTTAAGTTAAAACTACCGCCCGAGATCCAACTGTCAGGAGCGCGTGCTTCACTTCTCCGGGTCACTTTCCTTCTCGAGTTCGGTGTACCTCAGATATCGATCGAAGTTGATGGCATACAGGTCCAGGCTCGCCTCCTGGATGATACAGAAGTCGAAAAAACCAACAGTGATGCTCGTCAACATCATCAAACTTCAAAATCCCGGCCAGAACGATATAAAGGAGTGGAAGCCTACAGAAATATTGGAGATTTAGCTTCTAGAGATGAGGAGCATATTCCGACCGTGGACGAGCTGGCCAAATCTTTCATTCGCACGGAGCCTCACCAAGAGATATATGAGCTCGAACAAGAGTTAGAAAATCAACCGTCTTACATGCAAGAATCAACAGCTACCTTGAGCGATGATGGAGATGAGGGCGCAGCTGGGATGGGTGCACCGTTATCACTTCCGACTTATCTACGCAGCATCCTCAACACGGCGCTGGACCGTCTCAGTATTGCGATCAGCAATATCGATATCGAGATGGAGGACGCATTTTCGGAGCCCACATCCAAGGCCACGAGATCGGGTCCCAATAATCCAGCATCTCTCAAGTTTCATATTGAGCGCATATCTGTCGATACACTTACATCACATGATGCTCGAGTAGAGGTTGAATCCGCTAAATCTTCGGATCTGAGACTAGGAAAGCGGCGACTGCGTGTACAAAATATATGCGCCCGACTGGTATCGGATGCCGATGGTTTCATAACCATGTCGCGGATTTCACAGCCATCTTCACCTGCGCTGACTCGTTCCGATGTCTCGGAAGAACAGGTGGTGGCAAGCATATCAGAAACGAGAGATATCGCACAATACAAGCAGGCAGTGGAGAGCGCTTTGACAGAGCAGTTGAATGCTACTCGTATTGAAAGCTCGATCACTACAGCCAATAATATCGAAACTTCCACATTAAGCGTACACGAGAAAAGCAGCTCCCAGCTTGCAAACCATTCACCTGATGACTCTGGTCTGGAACAATCGATGCGCATGATCGATGATCATCGATTTGCTGATGCTGCTTCAGACGATGGATTGAATTGTGACATCCAAGAGGACTCATTTGCTCAGTCCCATTCGTCACTGCCCCTCGGGGACCCAGGTAATAGCAGAATTTTATGTGATGATGAGAATTTTCTCAAGTATGCTATCCATAACAGTCTTTTTGATTCAAGATTCAAGGATTCGCCTGCAATGCAAGAATCAACAGGAACAGGGGATTCAACAATTATTGGTCGATCGAAAAGGTCAAGAGAAACCCATGAAAGTCACATCTCAGATCTACCCAGTAATGCATCAATGGAAAACCTACCAACGGTCTCGATTCTCGGAAGTTCGTTCGAACCCCCAGATGATGTAGCCTCTCCGACTCTGTCAACATATTGCAAGGATCCTCAGCTTGTAATCTGTGACCCAGTCATCGACCCGACCTACACTAACAGCCCGGAAGAAAGCCCGAAAATCAATCTAGCGCATTCATCACCGGGCCTACCGGATAATGACTTGGTAGAGTCGCAGCTATTCACTCACGACGAGGCTGAAAGCATGTACATGAGTGCGGTCAGTGCTGCACATTCATACCCACAAGACCCGAAGAAAATTCCTGGAGAGTGGGACTCATCTTCAAGTTCTAGTAAAGCTGCTTCATCCGAAGTATCCGATTTGGTACCCAATGAAATGGTTACTGGAAGTATACTAGTACCATTACCTGAAGTTGATGAGGGTTATGAGACACCACGGCCTGCCAGTCGTCAAACATCAAGTAATTCACCGCGATTGGAGTGCGCACAGGAGCCTACCCCACAGAATCCCTGGCCACGACAGCAATCCAAGCTGTTTCTCACCGTTGATGAGATTACGGTATCGTTCCCGTTGGGACTTGAAACTGTAGAGGAGTTAAATACGGTGCGCATGCCTACCGCGGAATCGTCAGATTTGAGCTTCAAACCTCCAAACCTAGGGGAAGATTCCATTTTTGCTGAAATGCCGGGGTCATTCTCCAATTATGCAAGCTTTTCATCTAACCGACGAAATCTTTCAACCCAGGACTCTGTCCGGATGCGCCCGCCTACAACCTCCTCCCAGCCTCATCGGTATCCCGCGCAGTCGAAAATGACGCCTTCAAAACACGTGGGCATTGAAGTTGGCTCAATAGCAGGGCATATGGATATCTCAACCGGTCGCATCATGCTTGGAATGCTCAGTCGTACGCTGCAAGCAATTACTGATAAAACAACTCATCAAGGTGTTCCGGAGAAGTCAAGCGAGCAATTCAGCCATGAAATTAGTAGTATTGAACTCTCTGTCAAGCATATCGGCATATCATGGCTCGAGAATATATCAGCGGAGTCGGTTCACGGCCTGGCTTTGACGCGATCACTCAGCTTGAGCCCCACAGAAGCGATCTTAAGAACTCAATTATCAGGCATCTCCCTAACGAGTCACTCTCAGGGCAGTAGATTGCGGGCAAAAGTGCAAATTAATCGCTTTTCAATTGGTTCTTTAGATCATGAAATTATTTCTTTCCAAGACTCACGGCCTCGTTCGAGTCGGTCGGTCGGTACCTTGACAGAACAACTTCAACACGATATGGAGGTCGACTACGAGCAAGGCACAGAGAAGCGCATCACAGTCATCACTCGGCCCGTCAAAGTTGTTTTCGATATTCAAAAACTTGATGAGGCTTTGGGCACTTTCGGTGGATTCAGTGGAATGTTGGAATTGAGTAACTCTATCAGCTCAAGCAACAGCGTGCAAAGCCCAGTCATACCGCCTTCACAGATAAACCCTCGCGGGGTTCACTTTGGAGATGGGCTGCCACCACCTGTCAAAGCTCCTCCATCATCTACAAGCGTGCCAAAGGTCCAGATACAGTTCGGTGAGGTTTCAGTAGCTATTCGGGGCAAGGCATGCGCTGTGCAACTGCAAACCACATCTGTCCGTGTTGCTGTGCGAGAAGGCAACATTCGCCTGAAAGTGTCCGAAGTCCAGCTTCTTGGACCGTACGTCGATGCTGGCCAGTCTGGTACACCTTTAGTTGTGGATATTCGAGGTACCACGATCAATTTCGTACGTGAGCCGGAGGAAACGGATCTCGCTAGACTCATATCATTGATAACGCCCTCCAAAGACCCATACGAGAACAACGACGACATTCTGATCGAGACCTTGTTGCGCCAGCGAAGAAAGGGCTCTGTGCTTCGGGCTGAAGTTGCCGAGGTAGGGTTTCGAATATCTGATCTGCAGCAAATGAAGACGTTCGAAGCCCTTGGTACAGAGCTCGCAAGCTTATCCAAGGTCACCAAGTATCTTCCCGATGACGATCGACCTGGGCTGCTCACTCTTGCAACAGTGAAGCAACTGGATGCTAGAATAGCCACGAATGAGAATCTTGGAGAGATGACAATTAAGTTACAGAACGCCGCCATGGCGCATGTCGGTGTCCCTGCCTTACTAGCTGTAGAAGTCGGAAGTATCATAGTCAGTCGCGAAGATGAAGTCCTTGTCCACGAAGTTGTCAAGCTGCGATCGCAGGAAAATCTACCTGCCATCATGGTGAGAATGGTAGGTGATGAGATGGAACCTATCGCGAAGACCAAGTTCTTCAATCTTTGTGTCGAATACCGCGTTTCAACGGTTATGGCAGCACTTGGGATCTCGGAAGCTGGTAGAGCCGATGACTTGGCATTAGGAATCGCATCCAGTGTTGCAACTATCACTGGAGCATCCACGTCACAAATTCTCAGTAAAAAATCTTCGCAAGCCATCTCACCGAACGCGAATACCGCAAAACCACTACAGATCGACCTTCTGCTGCGAAATTGTGCGATCGGCTTGAATCCTGGGAAGGCGGTGTCAAAAGGATTGTTCGTACTCACCGAAGCACATATTTCAGGAAAGCAAGTAAAAAACGACTACTCAGTCGTCGTGGAGCTTCGTAAGGCATCTATGCATGCTATCGATGATATCAGCCGACTCAATGAGGAGCGTGATGCAACTTATAAACCCAAATCGGCTATTACGAATCGCTATCTCCAGGAGCTGAGCGAGCTTGGCTTCGTATCGTTGAGTTCGATCTCAGCCGCTGAAGTTTACGTAAACATTACAGGACCAGGCAATGAGACACCACAGCTTGTCGATGTTGAATTCAAGAATCAACTCTTCGTTATTGAATCATGCGCAGATTCAACGCAGACTTTGATAGCAATTTTGAACGGGTTGCAGCCACCAACCCCTCCATCAACTGCGGAAAAGTATCGAACTGTTGTGCCGCTGCAGGAAATGATGGAATCTTTCACAGGCGATGCGTTTGTTTCTGACAATGATACTGAAATTGATGAATTTATGCAGGCCGCTGATCTGATGGAGGATGAAGAAGAACCTACAAACCTTGAATTCGTCGGCAGCTTCTATCACTCTCAACCAGTGCCCACTGACGAAGAAATGAGCAATAGTCTGCTTAGCGACGACAAGATTGAGATTTTGACTGCATCTTCGGCTACACAGCGTCTTGATGAGCAAGTGTTGCTGGATAGTTTTCAAGAAAGACACGAAGTGAGCGAGACGGAGCCAAGCTTCGACTTCAACGAACCGTATTTTGTCGAGTCGGACTCGGAGCGCAAGGGAAAAGCTCGGAAATGGGACTCTACAAAGAACCAATACCACTTATCCAACGAGTTCAAGGCGCCGGATGCACCGCTCAAGGTTCGTGTGCGCGACGTAAACGTTATCTGGAATCTTTACGACGGCTATGACTGGCCTCGAACGCGAAGCATCATTACCCAAGCCGTAGAAGACGTGGAAGCTCGAGCTGAGGAGCGTCGGCAACAGTCTAGAGACCAAGAAGACGACGATTTCGTTGAAGAAGATTTCTTGTTCAACTCTGTCTGGATTGGTGTCCCGGTCAAGGATGAAAAGGGTGCTCTGGCACGACGTATCAACCACGACATTGATGACCTTGTTAGTGAGACCGGCAGCTATGCTACTTCGACAGCAACTCGTTCGACTGGTGCCACCGCGCGGTCACGAGGTTCGACCAAGTCCCGACGTCGTCTTAAGCTCGAGCGCAGCAAGCACAAGAAGATTGCTTTCTCTGTCATGGGGATATCTGTTGACCTTATTGTCTTCCCACCCGGAACAGGCGAGAATATAAGTTCGGTCGACGTTCGCATACAAGACCTTGAAATTTTCGATCACGTTCCCACCTCGACGTGGAAGAAATTCGTGACCTGTGCAGTCGATCCAGCCGCAAGGGAACTCAATCGCCCTATGGTCAACCTAGAGCTCGTGACGGTGCGGCCGGTGACCGATCTCGCGGCATCAGAACTCGTTATCAAAGTTACTGTGCTCCCTTTGCGGCTTCATGTGGATCAAGATGCGCTTGACTTCATCACTCGATTCTTCGAATTCAAAGACGAGTCGGTCCCTGTACCACCGCCAGTGGCAGATCAGCCCTTTATTCAGCGACTGGAAGTCATGGCCGTCTCCATGAAGCTTGACTACAAGCCGAAGCGCGTCGATTATCGAGGCTTGCGTTCAGGCCATACCACCGAGTTCATGAATTTTCTCATACTTGATGGTTCTGACATCACCCTGCGGCATGCCATTGTTTATGGAATCACTTCGTTCGACAAGCTCCACAAGACACTGAATGATGTTTGGTCGCCAGACGTCAAGAGCAACCAGCTGCCCGGTGTTCTCGCGGGCCTTGCTGCAGTTCGTCCGCTTGTCAACGTTGGGTCGGGTATGCGTGATCTGGTCGTTGTTCCCGTACGCGCCTACAAAAAAGATGGCCGCATCGTCCGCAGCTTACAAAAAGGCATGTATGCGTTTGCCAAAAACACTACGTCTGAAGTCGCGCGTCTAGGCGCCAAGGTGGCCATTGGCACGCAGACCCTGTTGGAGGGCGCAGAGGTCTTTCTCAACCCTCAAACCGGTTCATCGAGACAACAGCAAGAATGGGATGGCGAAGACCCGGCTTCCGACGCGGAAGAGCCACGGGCCGTGTCGCACTACGCGAACCAACCGCTCAGTGTGCGCGCTGGCCTGCAGTCGGCCGCAAGACACCTGGAGCGCGATCTGCTAACTGCTCGCGATGCGGTCATAGCAATCCCGCAAGAAGTCATGGAAGAAGGCAGTGGGGTAGGCGTGGCCAAGGCAATCGCAAGACATGCACCTACGATTGTCATCAAGCCTGCACTGGGAGCAACCAAGGCGCTAAGCAATGCATTGCTCGGAGTCGGTAACGCGCTTGACCAGGACTCAAGGCGCAAGATTGAAGACGTAGGTGCCATTTCTTGTCCATGGAGTTGGTATGTGCCGGAGGCTAACGGTTGTACAGAAATACAAGTCGTACTAGGCGGGACAGTGGACATGATGACACTCGCGCGCACGGCAATTCGACCTCGTATCCTATGGCTTGGTCCTCTTCACCCAGGCGTTCGCGAAGACAGGATGCATAGCGAAGGTGCTTACGGGTTGGGTGGCGTTTGGTATTTCGCTCTTGTCCGACTTGTTGTAGCTCATAGTGGTGCACATATACCCAACTATCTACCCTGTATACTGCACACTAGACACATGTTCTATTTGCTATCGCAGTAGGCTAGCATTGCACTAGTACCATCCTTTCGTTCCCCGTGTAAAATGGGTGGTTGGCCCCTATGAGCGTGAAATTGCGAGATGGCAATCTCGACGGATTGGCCGTGCTTCCCAAAGGAGACGCGCTCGGACGCCAGTCGCCCGAACGGGACGGCGAGTGAGGCCGAAGCGCGCCGACTGTCAGGCGGACACATGGCAAGTGGAGTGGACGACGACGACGACAAAGAAGAAGACAAAAGGACGGACACGCAGCGAATCGCGCTACGCAGGGAAGAGACAAAGCAAGCAGCCGGCAGCGGGGAAGACGCGCTGACAGGGTTCCCATCGCCCGCAATGCAGCTGAGGCACGCACCGGTGCACTTGGCGACCCATGACGCCCTCACCGTCAGTCCGTCGCCTACCTATCGGCACCGTCCACGCGCCTCTTGCCCTGCTGTCCTACCCACCACGCGCCGTACATACATAGGTAGCAGCAGCCGTCACCACGCGTCTTCCTGCGGCATGCCCACCGCCCGCAGCAGAGCCGCATTACCTCTCGTTTCGGCGCCGATCTTCCGGGCTTGTTTACCCGGGCCGTCCGTGGGGTAGGACTCATGTCGACAACCAACCACCACCACCGCCGCCACAACAACAACACAACCGACCAGACAACCCGCACAAACTGCACCGACAGCTGTACCGACGTCCTGCGCATTCCAGGCCCGCAATGCTGCTGTGGGAGCACCGACTGCGCGTTCCTGGCGCACAATGGCAAGCTACTCGAAGGCCTCGAACGTGACGTGTCGCGCGCTGCGCAGCTGGGCCAAGTGCGTGCCCCATGCTTTCCCCTTTCCTCCCTGCCCGCCTGCCCGCCATGCCGCTAACTTTTGCCCTGCAGGCCCTTCTCGCCCGCCACGAGGCCTACGTCGCCGACTCGGAGCGCGAGCGCAAGCAGATGCTGTCCACAATCGAGACGCTCGAGCGCGAGAAGCTCGAGCTGGAGACCAAGAATGCGCAGACCATCAAGGCGAACCGCGATCTGCTGGACCGTCTCGAGCACCTCAACGAGGCCGTTACCACCTCGGACGCCCACATCCAGGCCCTCAGCGCCACCCTGCGCTCCACCGAGGACGAGCTCGAACGCTTGACATCGTTGGCCGCCCGCACCCAGTTACTCGAGCAGCAGCTGCTCGACTTGGAGCGCGAGCAATCGCAGCTGCAGAATCGCATGGACGCCAAGCTCGTCGACGAACGCTCCGCCATCCAGCGCTGGAAGTCGGCCGAGCGGACGATAGGAGACCTCCAGGATCAGATTGACCGGATTGAGAAGGAGTCGCGTGAAGAGCGCGAGCGTCATGTCGAGGTTGTCGCGCGCATGGAGCGCCGTATGGTGGTTGAGAGCGAGCTCAACACGGCCGCTGGCAGGCTCAAGGCAAAGGCTGGACACGACAAGCCCGGCTCCACTGTTGTCTCGCACTTTGTCAAGGACATTCTGCTGGACAACGCAAACTTGCAACACGGTATACTCGAACTGCGGGAGATGCTCACTAATTCCAACGAGGAGGTCGAACGCCTCCGTGATCAGCTCAAAATCCACCAGCCGGTATCCACATCGCCCGTCGAAGACGTCTCCACACCGTCCTTGCAGAAAGAGCTCGGCTTGGAGGCCGACGCCATGATGAATCAGGAGCTACACATACACCACCACTATCACGGACCCAAGATCGCAACCAAGAACGTCTCTAAGCCATCGGCACCACGACGACCGAAGAAGAAGCGTTTCTCTCTGGGACCCACCCATTTTGATCCGCCGTCACCGCTGGATCGCTCATCTGCCGTGGCAATACTGAATTCCACCGCCGTAACCGTTCCCAACTCTCATCGCTGGTCACAGGCTTCTACTCTGACCTCCAACTCGTTTCCTGGCTCGCCGACATCTGACTCGCATCGTGGCTCCATGTATGACCGAGTCTTTAGCGACGCTGCCTATGATTCGTCACGGCCAACCAGCCCCCCAGACTCTATCGACATGCGTTCGCCCATGTTTGGACCTACCAGATCAGACATTGGTCTTGATAGGGACCATGGCTTGAAACATGGGCGACGGTCATCACGCAGTCTGAAGCCTTCTGGTATGTCGTTCCGTAGCAGTAGTACGCCGATTTCCATGGTAGTCAAGAGCAGCCCTGCCACAGCCGTCATATCAGCCGTCAGCCCTGCAAATTCCTTGTCCGATGATCAATTCACACTTTCGCCATCAATACCACCCGAACCCCAAGCGGCGATACCCGAAGAAAACGAAGAAACCCCTCAGCCCACTCCTCAACTCTCGATCTACATGTCTCCAGAGGCCCTCGAGACGGATGATATCGTCTCAACGACACCAGTGAGACCTCTTCTACGGCGCCATGCTTCTCACGAATCTTTGATATCAGTGTCTGGCATGGACATACATACTCTACAGTCACGCCCAGCGCAATTATTGTACTCGTCTTCATGCCGCCTCACCAGACCAGGAAATGCAGGGTCTGTGGGGCCTGAACTGACGCCCTGGACCGCCACTGCCCACGGTACCTTGTCACGCAACAACTTGGACACCGGTGCGCTCAACCGATCACTCTTATCCTCTAGAAATGCCACTCTTAAGCGTGGCTCTCGTAAAAGCGACGGACCCTCCTCCGCCACCGACACCAACGGCAGCAGCACCGCCAGCCTCGGAAGAAAAGTTGGGGGTTGGGTCTTCGG
>Ga0182215_1000073_pt1 | contig 16289 bp, 34 predicted proteins | sample G5R1MG_24_FD_128404 | JGI IMG/M metagenome (GOLD analysis project Ga0182215, IMG submission 128404) | Switchgrass phyllosphere microbial communities from Michigan, USA - G5R2_NF_03OCT2016_LD1 MG | ecosystem: Host-associated > Plants > Phyllosphere > Phylloplane/Leaf | place: USA: Michigan... | reverse complement strand
GGCCAGCTTTTCGGCGTCTTGCTTGAATGCGGTGGCGATTTCGTAAAGAGAGGTCATGATTAACCCTTTGGCCAGTTGCGCGTGAGTTGCTCGGCGGTTTGCTCATCAAGCAGAGGCCACACGGCATCCACCAACTCTTGTGGCCAGCCTGCAACCGCCTTAGCTGCGCCTTCTGCATCGCCGTCAGCAACACCCGCCTTAAGCCGTGCTGCGCGTGCTGCGGGGCTGTCATCACGTTGCGTGGGGGCAGGAGCTTGTTTGCTCGCTGCATTGCCGTCGTCGTCCTCAGGTGCGATTCCGCAGATGGCCATCAGCGAGTACCTGCGGGCGTATGTGAGTGCCGATCCATAACCCTGCGGATCTTGTTTGGATGCGGGCACATGCAGGCGACCGCCTTTGATGCATTCACCAGACTCATGCAGCAATACGGTTTCCACGGTCACTCCGCTTGCGTCCTCGTGCGTTTCTTGGATCAACGCAATGCCGTTTTCCAGCAACGCATCGTTCACGGCTTCAAGGCAAGCCCCAAGGTCGGCATATTTGCTGCGGAAGGCCGGGTTTGTCTTGTCCTTGAGCGCCGGACTAAAAGCTTTCTTGGCCTTCACAAAGGCTGGTGCAATGGTTTTCATGTTTGCTCAGAAGGGCATCGCTGCCGTTGCCTCAATGAACGCCTGCCGCCGAGCTTGGCTTTGGCTGCAATTCACGAGGTAGATTGACCGCAAGAAACGGTAATACTGCTTTTGGTTCATGACTTGATCCTGCCTGCGTATCCTTACTGCACCCTTACCAACACCACCAAGCCAGACCGCCGAAAAACGCTCCATAGATCGCCAGCAGCAGCCACGCCACATGCGCGCGCAGCTTGGGATCAACCGCAATGTCGGGCTCGTCCATGGATGTTCCTTGGTTAGCCGAACCGGCACCATGCCAGCCAGGCGAAATACAGCAGGTAGCCGAGCGCAAAGTAGATCCAGACGTACTTTGCGCGGGGGTAGTCGTCATCCTTGCGATCTGGGTAGCGCATGTCAGGCTTTCGGGGGCGTCGGAAGCGGCATCCAATGCGTCGGCCAAACTAAAATTGGGCTGTCATCCTCTGTGGATAGCCATCCTTCTCTGCCTTTAAAAGCAAGGCCATAGCACCGTGCGTGGACCAATCCGGGTGTCCCGGTAGGCCAAAATGCCATGATTGCCGTGCCATCCTCCGGGGCCGTCTCAATCGGCAACCATCCCGCCCGCATGATTCGGTCAGCCCGCACGTATGCACGCATTTGCATTTCAGTAAACATGCCGCCAACCCGGCGAAGTCTGGGATTATTGTTTTCAAAACCCCATTCCACTTGCTGGCCATCAACAACTTGGGTTAGACCAGTCTCCTCATGCTGGAAAAGGTAAGAATCAGGTGTTGGCAGTTCTGGATAGTCGCTCATCGTGCCAACTCCAAAGCCAGCCAAACACCCCCAGCAGCACCCGCAAGCACTCCCGCAGCGAAGTTCAGATAAGCCGGCTTGATGCGGCGGACGGTGCGCTTGTAGGCCACTATCGCTGCGCCGTATTGCGTTGGGGTGATGCACATGCGTTTACGCAGGTGGTCGATGCCGTAGCCTTGGGTGAAGAGATCGCGGCTCATGATTAATCCTGGCATTCGGGTTTGACAAACTCAATGCGGCGGGCCGCTTGAACGCGAGAGACGTCATTGCACGATTCAACAACGTCGTCCCAATCGTTGTACTTCGTAGACTGCGGCCCAGCTGGCAAGAGCGTCATACATTGCTTGAACAACTCTGCCCTAACGCACTGGTCGATGGCCCATTGGCGTTTTTCTGGCGGATCGTCATAGGTGCAGCCGGCCATTAGGATGACGCCGCAAGCCAGCAGCAGTTTTGTGAAGCGATCAGACTGCATTGAAAGCCTCCACTATGTAGTTAACGATGGCATAGATAACTAGCATGCCGCCCAAGACTTCCAGCAGGACACGCCATACGCTGGGCGGACGGGTAGTTGGGATTGGTTTCATCACAGCACCAGATAAGAAACAACAAAGGGAACGCACGCCACGAGGACGCCCGCGAGAAGGAGGCGGAATTGGTTCATGCTGCAACTTCGCTGTTTTCCAGAAGCCATTGCATCCGATTGGTCACTAGCGCGTGATCGGTGCCAATAAAATCATCGTCCGCTTGGCAGCCTCCCCGAACACTGAATATGCTGTAGCCGAACAGCACACTTGCCACCTCAAGTCCTATTTTCCGGGCGGGATAGGACTTTCCCATGAAGGGTACGCCGTCGATTTCCCTTTCAACCCCTTGGGAAATAAAAGCTGGCCAGGCCGAACACCAACCGCCAAAACAGGCGACAGTACCGCAGTCAATATCTTTTGCGTATCCCCCTTCAATAAATGTATAAAGGTTCGGCGCAACATTATCTGGCGGAACGCTAGGCCACATCACATTCAGCGCATCAAGCAGGTTATCGCGCTGCTGCTGGGTAACTCGAATCTTGCTCATGCTTCTTCTCCTTGAAGTTTGTACCGCTCTGCCCGTGGCTCAGTCCGCTGCAGATCCTTCGCATCCTCCAAATCCTGCTCGCTAGGAGCCCAAGCCTGCACACGCTCCAGCTTCTGGATAAGCGCGATCTCGGCCCTGCGATTGGTTTCCCGCAGCTGGGCCAACAGGTCACGTAGCCGCTCGGGGCTTTCGCCCTCGGGCTTGTCGAAGATTTCTAGCGTCATGGTTGCCTGGCCCACCTTCACCATTCCCGAAGATGGAACGTTGGTCAGGATCAGGTAGTCCAGGTGCTTACCTGCTTGGATGGAGGGCAGATCGAGGGCGACATTGCTGTCGTTGAGGTAGATGCCGCGCTCGTGGATGTAGTCTGTTGGCATAGTGGCTCCTTAATAGCCCAGCCAGGCCAGCACAGCGCCGCCCTGATAGCTGGTGTGATCCCCGCAGTCAGCAAGAAACTCGGACACATCGCAGTGATGGCGGCGGACCTCGGCGATTGCTGCTGCGCGGCTGATGGTTGCTTGGGTTGCTTCGTCGTAGTTCATTTGCTGCTTTCGGTTGGTGTGAATGAACTATGCCACGTGCGGCACGGCAACGCAACAGGTCTGCGAAATAAATTTCGTTTGACCGGATGTCGCCAGCGGCACACAATGGCGCATGGACATAAATCAGATCAGAGGTTTGGCGTTGCGCCTGAATGCAACGCAAGCAGCGAAAGAGGCCGGCATCCCCCTGCGGACGTTCATGCGCTTCCGTGCGGGGGCATGGCCAACAGAACAGACGCTATACAAGCTCAATCAGTGGGTGTTTGAGCGCGTCTCGGATCAACCAACGCGCCATGAGCGCAAGAAGGTGAAGACATGAGATACGTATACCGAGCCGTTCAAGAAGGCAACGACGATTTCTTTGGGGACTGGCGCATTCAGAAGCGCTGGCGCTGGTCACCTTTCTGGTGCTTTACAGGAAAAGTCATGTCGTCCCCAGCTGCTCAGCTGTGGTGCGCGCATATGAACACTCTCCAGGAAAAGGTGAAGACATGAACGCAAAGCAACGCCGTAAAGAACGGCGCTACGCCAATAAAGACTATTGGGAGCGGGTTGCCGAAACCGCGGCCTACTACGAGCGCGCTTATTTTGAGCGTGGCGTGAGCAGGGCGCCGGACTGGACGGATGAGACGGGGCATACCCATACCGGCGCCGTGACGTATCGCATACCGCAGCCATGACTTGGCACAAGACCCGCCGCCAGCCCTACACAGCCCAAGGCATACGGCGCCTGTCCTGCATCCGTTGCGGGGCTCCAGCGGCCTTCCAGTGGCAGATATGCGCTGACGGCAACAACTACCGACCGATCTGCCTAGATTGCGACATCGCTCTCAACCGGCTTGTGCTGGATTGGATGCGGCACCCAGACGCAAAGGGTTTGGCAGATCGCTATGAAACTGAGAAACGGAAGGATGAATGATGCGGATGAAGCTAAATCCCGTGGGCGGCTGGCGTTCTACGCCAGGCAAGCGACCGCCGTTGGTTGAGGCTGCAGAATTCAAGTTCGCAAAAGGCCTTTCGGCGCCACGCTTCCGCTCGTTGATGTCCAACTACCACGGCCCCAAGCCTGTCCACGGCAACATGCGGCCCTACTTTTACAACGCCAAGGAAATTGAGGATTGGTGGAATTCTCTCCCAGAGCTTGCGCGCCAGCCTGCAACGGAGTAAAGTCACACCAAGAACCCGGCTAGGTGCGAAGTCATGAGCGCACCGAAAAGCATTTCGCTTCTGCCTGCCGGCAGTTCCTTCAAACGAAGCGTGCGAGAAGCGAGAAACCCCTAATGAATCATCCCTGGCTGCGGCTGTGGACGGATATGCCTAACGATCCGAAATGGCGCACCATTGCGCGCGTTTCTGGTCAGTCAATTGGCAACGTCATGGCCGTCTATCTTCATGTCCTTGTGGACGCATCAAACGCAACCGAACGCGGTCGAACGCAACCGAACAGCGAAGACATAGCAACTGCGCTTGATGTGAGTACCGAGTGCGTTCAGTCCATCCTAGAAGCCATGCAGGGCCGCGTCATGGATGGCGAAATCGTCTGTGGTTGGGCCAAGCGTCAACCTGCACGAGAAGACGGCTCCGCCGAGCGAGCGAAGGCATGGCGAGAAGCCCAAAAACAATCAAAATCTGCAGATCGAACGCAACCGAACGCGGGCGAACGCAACCGAACGCTAGATAAGAGTAGAGAAGAGGAGATAAGAGAAGAGAAGAAAGAACCTAAAGGTTCTAAAGCTCATTTCGTCGCTCCTGACTGGATTCCTGCCGATGCTTGGCGAGATTTCGTCGTTATGAGGAAAGCTATCAGGGGTGTTCCGTTTACCGATGCAGCTGCGGCGGGGGTTGTTAGAGAGCTTCGCAAGTTTTGTGATGAAGGCTTTGACGCAACCGAGCTTTTGCAGAACGCAGTCATGAACAGTTGGCGGACGGTTTACCGACCCAAGCACGATGCCCGACCATTGCATGGCGGAGTGGTTAACAAGCAAGAAGCCTTAGAAGAGCGGAACCGCGCCGGATCCAGCGCATGGGCAGCAAAGATGAGGGAGCAAGCAAATGCGAACTGACGATCTAGACCGATTTGAGCGGCTCTTTGCCGATGTGATGGCGTATTACCGTCAGGACCGTTCCGACTTCACGCAGGGCCTGTTCTGGAGCGCACTTGCGCCCTTCTCGTTTGAGGAGGTAAGCAAGGCGTTTGAGAGGCATGCCAAGGATCCAGATCAAGGCCGCTTCCCTCCCAAGGTCGCCGACCTCGCCCGCATTCTTGAAGGTACGACAACGGATAAAGCCGCATTAGCGTGGGGTAAGACTTTCGGTGCCATGTCGTCTGTTGGGGCCTATACCGATGTTGTGTTTGACGATCCTGCGATCCATGCGGCTGTGCAGGACTGCGGCGGCTGGCCGACCATGTGCCGGATCGAGACGGACGAGTTAAGCCATCTCCAGCGTCGTTTTCAGAACGCCTACAAAGCCTATGCGGAGAAGGGCGCATTTGACTATCCGCGGCGTCTTGCGGGCGATAGGTCGCCGGATAGCGAGTACGAAAAGATTGGCATGAAGCCGCCTAAGCCTGCTGTTGTGGGTGATGTTGAACTGGCCCGGCTGGTGTATCGCGGCGGGGGCGCTAACGGAGTAAAGGTTTCGCTAGTTTCGCTGAGTGACATGGCTAGCAACCGTTTGTCAGCCAGCAGTCAGGTTATCCATGAAGAATAAGCTTATGAATCATGAAGAAGCCGAAGCAAACCGCATCCTTGACCTTTGGAAAGCCGGTGCTGACGAATCCGAAGGCATTACGCAGCAGTTGGTCGAATGGAGCTTGCGCGTGACGGGCGATGCAATTGGGGCGAAGCTATGAGGGTTGAGACTATAGGTAGCGCAAAGCTGTACCTTGGCGATTGCATGGAAATCATGCAGTGTTTGCCTGAGGTAGACCATGTGATAACTGACCCCCCTTATTCCGCAAACACGCACAAGATGGCCAAAACCAACAAAGGCGCCGGCCATGGTGTTGGTCTTGTCACGTTTGCATGTCTTGATGGTGAGCAGTTTGACGCTGTAATGCTTGCTTGCTTGGGTGTCTCATACGGTTGGGTTGTTGCAACGTGCGACTACAAACATGCAGCGCGATGGTATGAGTCGGAGAAGTTTGTGAGATTGGGCGCTTGGGTAAAGCCGAATCCTATGCCTCAGATAAGTGCAGACCGGCCGGCGCAAGGATTTGAGACAGTTCTTATTCTTCATAGTGGAGCGACGAAGAAATTATGGAACAGGGGCGGAGGTGCAGGTATTTGGACGTTCCCTGTGCATGCGGGATCTGAAGTTCCTACGCAAAAACCTTTGCAATTAATCTCCGCTTTGGTCAGCGATTTCACCCAGGTTGGCGAGTCGATAGCCGATCCTTTTATGGGTTCGGGCACAACGGGCGTGGCCGCATTGCAGCTTGGCAGAGAGTTTGTAGGCATCGAGAAAGACGAGAAGCATTTTGATATAGCTTGCAGGCGAATTGAGCAAGCATACAAGCAAGGAAACCTGTTTGCAGACTTACGCAAGCCAGCAGAGCAGATTGGGTTTGCATTGTGAAGCGCTCTCAATCCGCGGCCACCTACCAATCCGCGCACGAGTTCATGACTGCGCTGGCAAAGGATGCGAAACGCTGGTATCTCAGCGGAAATGGCCCTCTCGTTTTTTCTGTAGCTCCAGCAACTAGAAGCCTTGAGCAAAACCGCCGGCTGTGGGCAATGTTGCGAGATCTTTCAAGGCAGGTCGATTGGTATGGCAGGAAACTGTCCGACGAAGAGTGGAAATCTGTGATGACCGCGGCGATGAAAAAGCAGGATGTCGTGCCTGGCGTTGACGGCGGTTTTGTCGTGCTGGGCCAGTCAACGAGCAAGATGACCAAAGGCGAGATGTCAGAGCTTCAAGAGCTTATCGAGGCGTTCGGAGCACAGCGGAACGTCAAATTTTCGGCACCAGATTGGATGGAGGATTAAACGTGGGAACTCCTGTCATTGAGATGGTTGGCAAGCGTTTTGGCCGGCTTGTAGTGCTTTCCATGGCCGCAAAGAAATCAAGCAGCACCCATTGGAATTGCTTATGCGATTGTGGCGGAAAAAGTACGTCAGCTGGATATGCTCTGAGAAGTGGCGTCACTCAATCGTGCGGCTGTCTTCGTAAAGAGCGTGCTGCAGCCGGTGTCAGAGCAAGCAAAACAATTCACGGCTGCACAGCCGGCGGAAATAACAAGACCTACCGCGCTTGGGTCAACATGATTACGCGTTGCCAAAATCCGAGATCCACCCAATACGCTTGGTACGGAGCCCGCGGCATTACGGTATGCGATAGATGGCAAAAGTTTCTGCCATTTTTCGAGGATATGGGTGAGTCTGCGCCTGGAATGACGTTGGATCGGATTGACTCCAACGGAAACTATTGCCCTGAGAACTGCCGGTGGGCCACTATGAATGTCCAAGCAGTCAACAAGCGAAACAATGTCTGGATCGAGATCGACGGCGAAAAACTGACCCAAAGCCAGTGGGCCAAGCGTGTCGGATGTAAGGATCAAGAAATCTCTACTCGCCGGCTGAGAGATGGCTTGTCAGGGGCGGAGGCCGTTTACGGCAAACAGTCTGCATGAACCGCACACCCGCCAAGTGCCCTCAATGTCGAGTCCGCTTCACCCCCGAGGAGCGCGGCCTACGCATCCACCCTGACTGCGTAGATGCCTGGTACACAGCACACAGAGAGAAGCAAGCCAAGAAGGCCGAGGCCAAGCGCAAGAAGGATGCGGCTGCGGACAAGCGGGTGACGAAGCAAAAGTTGGACGGGATGAAGACGATTCCGATGCTTATCAAGGAGGCCCAGGTGGCCTTTAACGCTTTCATAAGGACACGCGATGCGGCTAAACCTTGTATCTGTTGCGATAGGCCGCTTGGCGAGGGAGATGTGGGCGGCGCGTATGACTGCGGGCACTACCGATCTACAGGAAGTGCGTCACACCTTCGGTTCGATGAGTTCAATGCTCATGGGCAACGCAAGTTCTGCAACCGGTGGGGTGCAGGCCGAGCAGTGGATTACCGGTTGGGGCTACTCCGACGAATTGGAGTGGCGGAGGTGGACCGCTTGGAGGCGAGCAACGAAGCGCACAAGTGGCAACGCGAAGAGCTGATAGCGATCAAGGCCACCTATGCGCAAAAGCTGAAAGAGCTTCGCAAGTCAGGCTCGTGTCAGGAACACCCTGCACCATAGAGCCACACAACGCAGATGAACTGCAGAAGGATTAGGAATGAACGAAGGATGGATTGAGTGGAAGGGTGGGGAATGTCCGGTGTCAGGCGGTACCGGGGTCGAGATGCGTAATCGAAACGGCGATACCTGGGCAGCATTAGCGCGCGATGTGCTGTGGAATGAGTCGTGGAGCGCCTACCGCGTCGTCTCGCTTGCTATGCCTCCTTTGTCCGTCATGGTGCAAGCCGACAGTGCGCTAGACGTTCAAATCGGCGGTGACCACTACAAAGGCATGTCTATCCAGCCCGTGGAATACATCCATGCAAATGGTCTTGGTTTTGTTGAAGGCAGTGTTGTCAAGTACGTCAGCCGGTGGAAGGAAAAAGGCGGCATTGCGGATTTGGAAAAGGCGCAGCACTTCCTTGGCTTGCTGATTGAGCTGGAGACGAAGAAGGCTGCAAAGTGAACCAGCCAAGCCGAGACGAAATCATGGCCCGCATCAAGTCGGCGCCAGTGACCTACGCAGAGCTTGCCAAAGGCATCCCAAAGCGCCGCAAAGCACCGTTGCGCGCATTGATGGACGCCCTGATAGCCGAAGGTGCCATCAAGGTCGTACAGCGCCACCGCAGGCCGCATTTCGTACTGCCCGACTACGAGCCAGAGCCGGCGTATCTGCTGGACATGATCCGGGCGCGATCCGCGGTAGATGACGGAGGCTGTCTGATCTGGGGTGGCTACATTGACCCTATCCGCGGGCCATCTGTTCGGGCTGGTGAAGAGAACCCCACTAGCGTCCGGCGCATGGGCTGGGTGGCCTCTAAGCGTGGCCGCCTAGGCTATAGCGACATCATCGTAATGAAGTGCGGGGTGGATGCTTGCGTTGAGGTAAAGCACATGAAAAAGGCTGGCCGCGGCGATTCAACCCGCAACAAATCGCTTTCTCTACTGCACCGCAAGAAGATCGCCGAGTCACGCAGGAAGGGTGGCGCACTGACTCCAGAGCGCGTCCGGGAGATCCGTGAGAGCAATGAAGTTGCGCGCATCGCTGCTGAGAAGGCCGGGGTTAGCAAGGGGACGATTGTGGACATCCGTTCTGGGCGCAGCTGGAAGGAATACGGCGGGATGAGTGGGCTGTTTACTGATCTGATTAACAGGAGAGCTGCATGAGCGCAGAAAAGATGCCAAAGTTGCCGGAGCCACTTTACAGGTCAGGTGACTGGCTTGGCGCAGAGGGAGCCGTAGGGGAAAACTGCTACGACACCGAACAGATGCACGACTACGCTAAGGCCTACGCAGCGCAGGAGGTGGCAAAAGAGCGAGAAGCATGCGCGTCAGCTTGCGAGAAGCTTGCTGCTGATTCTGAGGGGCCTCTTTTCTACATACCGGACGGACGGTTTGCTGCGGCTGAATGTGCCGATGCTATTCGCGCCCGCACACAAGAGAATTTAGCATGAGCCGCTACAAGCCTTTGGCCCTGCTTCCCAATACCCGCGGATACCGATTCATCGGGCTTACGCATGATGGCAAGGAAGTCGCCTGCATGGTTTCCAAGGCGCTTGACGGTACGCACTATGTCTCGTCTAGCGTGGGTTATTCCGAACTTAGGTCGTGGAGGCCAGCATGACGCGAAAGCGCTGCAAACGTAAAGTCTGGACGCCGAACGCCAACATCGTCGGCCGTGTCATTGGTGGTGTGGCTTTGCCCCATCCCAAGGTTCTGGACAAGATCCGCATGCTTGAGCTTAGCCAGATCGAGGCGCTCGCAAGTGGTGCAGGATCGCTTGCAGATCTTCGGGGGATGTCGGACTGCCTCAATGTCTGCGAGACGATGGCGGATGCAGGGATAGGTCCCGAAGCGCTGCCGGCTTGTGCTAAGGCGCAAGAAGCCATATTGGCCATCATGCGGCGTTTTGAGCGCTGTTCAAAGATTGAGGCCATGCCTGGTGAGATTGACGCGCTCAGGGATTTGTACGCTTACGCAGATTTGCAACGGCAGAGCGTGTCGTGCGCAGACTTTGAGCGCTACGTGCACCGCACTATTGCTCGGATCAGGTCAAACCATCACCGTTGCGTAGAAGTGGCGGTGGTGCGATGAGCGCTCAACTGCTTTTAGGCGTCGGCTGCTATGTCTTAGGCTTTGTGCTGGGCGCTTTGACTTATCGCGCTTGGATCCGTGACGCCAAGGAGCAGCCATGACCCAACACAACCACCCACCCAAACCACCGCCACCAGCTTACGAAAGCGACCTTCTCCGCAGGTTGGTCGAGTATGCAGAGAGCGTGACCAAGCAACAGGAATTGGAGGCGAGCGATGAGTAGACACTACAGGATAAGAGAAGTGGGCTATCTGCTTTTTGCTGTTCAATCTAGACGTGGATGGTGGCCTTTTTGGAAGGAGCGCAGCGTGCACGCAAACCGGTTGAGCGCCAAAGAGGCAATGACGGAAGCATTGATTGAAGATCTGCGTAGCTAGTCAGCTTCCAGTAAGCATCACACCCCACACTAGAGACTTCCTAAACGGGCCGCTGCCCACCAACCGAGAAAACAGCATGAAGCACTGGAATGTTTTGAAGATCGTATACACCAAGCAGATCGACCGTCACCGCGGCGAGTTCTTTGATGTATCTTGGGAGGTCATAGGAACTGCTGACAGCATGGAAGAGGCCAAGAGCCTGCATCCGTGCCCTGTGCTGGAACGGCGGGTATGAATCAAAATATAGTTCCATCTATGATCGAGGCCGGAGAAAAAGCAGTAAGGCAGATAGCACCTCGTCTCAAAGATCGCGCCGAGTTTGAGCAATTCATTGCCAGCGTAGAAGGGATGGATAGCCCAAAGTGCCCATGCCACTACTGCGCATCGGAGCAGACAAGGCCGGAGGGTGCATGATGGATCAATGCGGCTTTTGGTTTTGGTTCTGGCGCCCTTTCGGGGAAATGCTGGGCGCTGTGTTTATGTTGGCGATGGTGCTTGGCCTGATCTATGGCTGCGTGGCACTTGCGGAGCGAAAGGCTAAATGATGGAATGGCAACCGATTGAGACTGTACCCAAGGGCACTTTTGTGCTGATGTGTGACATGAAAGCGGGCGAAGTTCGCAAGTGGGCGTACACAGATTGGATGGTCAATAAGAAATGCTGCGGAGATGTCACGCGCATGCCTACGCATTGGATGCCACTGCCACCTCCTCCCATGATTGCTCTGCCAGTAGTGGACTGCATGAAGGATGAGCGGTAAAATGCATCGTCCGCCAAGACTGGGTGTTCGTTCAGACTCTTCTGGAATCGATGCACCTTTAAGTCCCGGCGATGGGCCGCACGGGTTGATCGCCGTGTGACAGAATTTCGCTAAGTCTCAGGGAGTGAATCGCCCAACGGCTTGGAGATGGCGCCGGGAAAGACCGGATAGGCAGGCAAAGCACCTGTGACAGCCCGGAAAGACGGGACCTTTTCGTAGTTGCCCGCTTCCCCTTCGGCGTGTAACATTAGGGCTGGCGTATAGTGCGTCAGCCCTTTTTCTTTCCAAGATCCAGCTTTCGTTGGATGTGAAAGCAAACAGGCTAACGTGAGGTATGTATGACTCAAGACAAATCGTGGCATGAGGTTTGGAAGATCCTCGCAGAGCATCAAATGGCTCAGCTGCCACGCACTCCGGCGAACTTGGTGAAGATGCGCAACCTCGTGTATGGCCCTGCGAAGTGGCCCTTTCAGCCCGGCGAGCTTCTTTGCATCGAAGAAGGCGTTGGTTATGCTTAAGAAGCCGCGCATTAAGCTGGTGTTCGGCGAAGGTCTAGCCGGCCCTTGGGTGTGTGATGGCCAATCCCTTTGGGGCATGACTGCCGCTTTTGCCGAGACCCCGGAGTTGGCTTATCGTGCATGGTTACGGGCGGTTGCTTGATGGCTGGGCGTCCTTCAGCTTATGACCCATCCTACTGCGATCAGATAGAAGAATGGGGCGACCAGGGCAAATCCGTTGTCTGGATGGCCTCGCAGCTTCGCGTTACGCGTGACACGTTGTACGAGTGGGCCAAGGTGCATCCCGAATTTTCCGACGCCTTTACGCAGGCGAGGCTGAATTGCCAAGCATGGTGGGAAGATCAAGGCCAGACAGGTATGGTTACGCCTGGCTTCAATGCGGCAGTTTGGTCGAAGAATATGGGTGCGCGCTTCAAGGATGACTGGAGCGAGAAAACGATGACCGAAATCAGCGGCCCCAACGGCGGCCCTGTTTCTATGGTCGGCATTGACGCATCCAAACTGACGGACGAACAGCTGCGTGCAATCGCTTCTATCCCGATTAACGCCGGCTGACGTACAGAACGCACGGCGGGAGTTGGCTAAGCGCAGCCTTCCCGACTTTGCGTGCATGGTGGACATTCCCACCGTCCCCATTTCCGATGCAGAGGACGAAGACATTTTCAGCGTGATGAAGTTGTCCAAGCTGGCCGCGCATCACAAACTGCTGTTGGATGACCTACAGGGAATTGAGAACGGCTCAATTCCGAACTTGATGGTGCTGATGCCTCCAGGCTCGGCCAAGTCAACGTACAGCGACATCGTCTTCATCCCGTGGTTCATGAGCCGCAAGCCGCGGCGCAACGTGATTCTTGCCAGCTACGCCAGTGAGATCGCCGAGAAGCAGGGGCGCCGGGCCAGGCAGCTAATCAAGACGCAGAGCTTTCAAAATATCATGGGCGTTGGATTGCGGCAGGACAACAAAGCTGCGCACCAGTGGACGTTAGAGAACGGGTCCGAGTTCATGGCCGGTGGCCTACTTTCTGGATTGACCGGCAACCGTGGCGCATTGGGCGTGGTCGATGACCCTATGAAGGGGCGAGCCGAGGCTGAGTCGGAGACGATCCGGGAGAAGACCTGGAGCGCGTACATCGATGACTTCTGCTCGCGTCTGATTCCGGGTGCGCCTCAGGTCATGATCCTTACCCGCTGGCACGAAGAAGACCTAGCTGGTCGCATCCTTCCCGTTGGCTGGGATGGCGAGTCGGGCATGTTTGACGGGAGAGACGGTCGCAGGTGGAAGGTGATTTGCCTGCCTGCGATTGCTGATCGCCGGGACGACCCGCTGGGCCGGAAGATTGGCGAAACGCTGTGGCCTGAGTGGTTTTCGCTCGAGCATTGGAAGCCGTTTCAGCAGAACCCGCGGACATGGTCAAGTCTGTACCAACAGAAGCCCAGCCCTCCAGATGGCACGTTCTTCCAGCGCGAGTGGTTCCGCAGGTATCGCAGGGGTGATGAGCCCAGCCATCTGCACAAGTACATGACCAGCGACCATGCTCCAGGCGGCGGGGCCGACAACGACTTCTCTGGAGCCAGGGTGTGGGGCATCGATCCGAGTGGCGACATTTACATGCTCGATGGATTTCGCAATCAGGAGACGATGGATAAGACGGTGGACAAGGCGCTGGACCTAGTCCGCAAGCACAAGCCGTTCGCATGGTTTCCCGAGGCGGACAACAACTGGAAGACCGTTCACCCGTTCGTCACTCGTCGGATGGCTGAGCGCTCAACCTTCGTCCGCATTGAGCCCATTAGTCCTCACGGCGCGTCTAAACCAGTCAAGGCAGGCCCGTTTCAGGCGATGGCGTCAATGCGTCGCGTTTGGATCCCAGAGGGCATTGAGGGTGATGAGGTAATTGACCAGTACCTGAAATTCCCGACTGGCAAGAACGATGACGAGGTGGACTTGGCCGCATTGATTGGTAAAGCTATTGACATGGCCCACCCTGCAATCGTGCCTCAGATCGAGAAGAAAGCGGCCTATGAAGATTCGTGGTATCGGAAGTTTGAGAAAGACGAGATGGCCGATGAAGAAGATTGGAAGACTGCGTAATGGCGTTTAATTCGCCTCTAACATACAATCGCGCGCAATGATTGAATCCGACGACCTCGCAGGCGATGAATCCGCGCAGCTAAGCGCTGTCATTCGCTATTTTGAAGAGGCCGAGGATTCGTCTTCGGAGTCGCGTGAGCTTGCCATGCGGGATCGGCGCTACGTCGATAACGAACAGTGGACGCCTGAGCAGATTGCTGTTCTCAAGAAACGCAAGCAGCCGATTCTCACGATCAACAAACTCAAGCAGAAGGTCGAATTCCTCAAAGGGTTTGAGCGCCGGCTGCGTAGTGACCCAAAGGCCTTCCCTCGCAATCCCAATGACGAGCAGGGCGCAGAGGCCGCGACGGATGCTCTACGCTTCGTGGCCGATCAAAACGACTACGACGAAATCCGCTCCGACGTTTACGAGAACTTCTTAGTCGAAGGAACTGGCGGCGTCGATATTGTCGTGGAGCCCGATTCCAAGGGCGAATACAAGATCGTTTACAAGCGCGTGCCGTGGGATCGGTTGTTCTGGGATCCGCATTCGTATGAACGTGACTTCGAGGACGCCAAGTACAAAGGCGTAGTCATCTGGAAGGATGTGGTTGACGCAAAGGAAGAGTTTCCCGATGCGCTAGACGCCATTGAGAACACCACGACTTCCGGCTACACCACCAACAGCTTTGACGACAAGCCGCGCAATGCGATGTGGTGCGACTCCCGCCGCAAGCGCATCCGCATCGTTCAGGTTCATTACCAATGGCGCGGCGAGTGGATGATTGCCACGTTCACTAAAGGCGGTTTCCTTGTTCCTCCGCAGGTGTCTCCGTATTTGGACAAGGACGGCTATTCCTGTTCGAGCCTCATCATGCGCTCGATGTACGTAGATCAGGACAACAACCGCTACGGCGACATCCGGTCTTCGATCAGCCTGCAAGACGAGATCAACATGCGCCGCAGCAAGTCGCTGCATCTGTTGTCGGTGCGTCAGACCTACGGCAACCAGACCGCGCTCAAGGACACGGCGAAGGCAAAGGCAGAGCTAGCCAAGCCGGATGGGCATGTAGAGCTAAATGCCGACACGGTCTTCGGTCAGGGCTTCGGCGTTATCCCGACAACTGACATGGCGCAGGGCCAAATGCAGCTATTGCAGCAGGCATTGGCGGAGATGCAGGCCAGCGGACCAAACAACGCGCTTGCAGGCAAGAACACCGAATCCCAATCCGGCAGAGCGATTCAAGCTCAGCAGCAAGGCGGCGCTGTTGAGATTGAGCCAGGCTTAGACGGCCTGAAACAGTTCTCGCGCGATGTGTACGAAGCAACGTGGATGCGGGTCAAGCAGTTCTGGACCGGCGAGAAGTGGGTGCGCATCACTGACGACGAGCGCAATCTCAAGTGGGTTGGCTTGAATCGTCAGATCACCCTCGCTGACAAGCTAAAGGAACTGCCCCCGGAAGAGGCGCAGGCCATGATGCAGCAACTTCAACTCCAGCCAGGCGATCCGCGGCTGCAAGAAGTCGTCGGCGTGGAGAACGAAGTATCAGGTTTGGACATCGACATCGTGATTGAGGAAGGCCCCGACATTTCCACGCTGCAATCGGAGCAATTCGAGCAGCTGGCTGGTCTTGCCAAGAACGGCATTGCGATTCCGCCCAAAGCGCTCATTCAGGCATCGAGCATCCGCAACAAGGATGCTATTTTGGACGAGATGGAGAAGGGTCAGCAGCTGCCGCCGCAGGTCCAAAAGCAGATGCAGGAAATGCAGCAGCAGTTGCAGCAGGCCCAACAGAAGCTTGAGCAGCAGGCTAAGCAGTTGGCCGACCGCGAGCAGGAATTTGCGTTGAAGGCTGGCGAGTTGCAATTGAAGTCGCGCGATCTGGACATCAAGCAGATGCAGGCCATGAAGCCGACCGAGCCGCAGCAGCAAGACCCCAATCAGCAGATTGAGGCTGTGCAGAAGGTCGCCGACATTGAGCAGACCCACGCCGAGACAGAGCAGATCCAAGTTGAAACAGCGCTAATGCTGCAACCCCAAGAACCAGTCACAGAGGACGCAAATGGCTACTAAGAGGAGCGTGATTATCCCGGGTGCCGGCGCTGTTCAGGGGTACACCGAGCAGGCGGATGGCACGCAGGCAATGGATGTGAACATCGCATCCCAGACTGCGCCAGGCGTGTCGCCGGACAATGTTTACTT
>Ga0182215_1000070_pt1 | contig 16809 bp, 16 predicted proteins | sample G5R1MG_24_FD_128404 | JGI IMG/M metagenome (GOLD analysis project Ga0182215, IMG submission 128404) | Switchgrass phyllosphere microbial communities from Michigan, USA - G5R2_NF_03OCT2016_LD1 MG | ecosystem: Host-associated > Plants > Phyllosphere > Phylloplane/Leaf | place: USA: Michigan... | reverse complement strand
TCGCCGCACGCTGCGGTGGCGAGCGCGATCGGCAAGACCGCGAGGGCCAACACGGTTGCGCGAATCCTGGAAGTCATGCGAGCGGTCCTTATCAAATCGAAATGGCAGCTAGCCCGAAAGGCGACCGGGTTCAAAGGTTTCGCAAAGGGAGATTGACCCCAGCGATCAGAGCTTGGCGTCGATCTGCGGGGCCAGCGTCTTCCACTCATGCACGTCGGTCAGGACCTGGCCATTGATCGCAAAGCTCGGCGTGCTGTCGACACCCAGCGCCGAGGCGGCCTCGGTCTGTGCGGTCAGCCGCTTCACCATCGCCGCATCACCCAGGCAGCGGTCGGCTTGCACGCGCGAGTAGCCGAAGCGCGCCATGATCGCGTAGAAGTCGAAGTCCGAGGCGATCGCCCGCAGGCGGTTCGGCACGTCCCCGCTGGTCCAGCGCGCGGTCTGTGCCGGGGTGAAGCCGTCGTACTTGCCCAGCCAGCGCGACTGGCTGGCCATGAACGCGTTGTGGCGGGTGAAGAAGGCCTTGGGGTCGCCGCAATTGGTCAGCGTGGCGACGGTGAGGTCGATCGGATTGCGCAGGATCTGTGCGACCCGCACCGAGACTTTGCCCTGCGGCAGGTAGCCCAAGCGCAGCTTGGCGTCGGCTTCCTGGTGGAAGTGCGCGCAGTGCGAGCAGGTGTAGCTGACGTATTCGGTCAGCTTCACCTTGGCGGCCGGATTGCCGAGCGTGTAAGTGCCGTCGCTACCTTGCGTGACGGTCGCGTTCCAGTTGCCGTGCGGGGGCGTCTTGGCGGACTTGGCCGGCTGGGGCGGAGCGGCGGCCAGGCTGCAACTGGCGGCGATCAATACGGCGACCAAGCGAAAGCGGTGGTGGATCACGTCTTGTCCTCGTTCCTGTCCTTGGCGGCGCCCATGCTGCGCGCGAGCGATTCCAGCACGGCCCTGAGTTCCGGGTCACCGATATCGCGCAGCGAGTCGCCCAGTTCCATCGGGATCGGCTTGAGCGAAGGCGGCGCCTTGGGCGTGGAGGCCGGGGGCGGCTTGACCTCGCCCTGCCGGATCTTGACCCGAGCGATGGCGTTGTAGCCGAAAAAGCGGTTTACCCGCTCCATGATCTCGGGGATCACGTGCTGGATCAGCGGCGCATGGGCGGCCACCACGACCAACTGCAGAATGCCGTCGTGCTTTTCGCCGGGTGGGAAGCGGATCGATTCGGGCGTGCAGATGCGCGAATGCTTGGGGCCGACGATCTCGGGCCAGCGGCTGACCACGCTCGATTGCACGAAGCCGAAGCGGCGAAACGCAGTACGACCGACTTCGGGCATGAGGTCCGAGATGGCGCGTGCCTGCCCGCCGCGTGGACGCTCGTAGGGCTTGAGGCCGGCCGGCTTCTTCGGCTTCCCCGTCTTCTTGTCTGTCAGGTGTTCGGACCGTTCCATTGCCGCTCCGCCAATGCCATAGCGGCGCGATGGATGCCAGTTCGCATGAGGCCGGTTTGGACGATCGCGCGCGTTCCGCCGTGGGGCCCGCGCTGCTGGCGTGGTACGACGCCCATGCGCGGACGCTGCCCTGGCGCGCGCCGCCGGGAACGCCTGCGCCTGATCCCTATCGCGTCTGGCTGTCGGAGGTCATGCTGCAGCAGACCACGGTGGCGGCGGTGAAGAGCTACTTTGCCGAGTTCACCCGCCGCTGGCCGACCGTGGCCGATCTCGCCGCCGCGCCCGAGGGCGAGGTCATGGCGGCGTGGGCGGGGCTGGGCTACTACGCCCGGGCCCGCAACCTGCTGGCCTGCGCCCGCGAAGTCGCGGAGCGCGGCGGCACGTTCCCGGACAACGAGGACGGCTTGCGGACGCTGCCGGGGCTGGGCGCCTATACCGCCGCCGCTGTCGCCGCGATCGCCTTCGGACGGCGGGCGGTGGTGGTCGATGCCAATGTCGAGCGGGTGGTTTCGCGCCTGTTCGCGATCCCCGAGCCGCTGCCCGGCTCACGCCCGACGATCCGCCGCCATGCCGACACGATCACGCCCGAGGCGCGCGCCGGCGACTTCGCGCAAGCGATGATGGATCTGGGCGCGACGATCTGCACTTCGCGAAACCCGCGCTGCCTGCTGTGTCCGCTCGCCGAAGACTGCGCCGGGCGCCGGACCGGCGCGCCCGAGCAGTTCCCCTTCAAGGCCGCCAAGAAAGCCCGTCCGCAGCGGCTCGGCCGGGCTTTCTGGATCGAGCGCGATGGCGCGGTGTGGTTGGTGACGCGCGTCGGCATGGGCATGCTGGGCGGCATGCGCGCGCTGCCCGACGACGGCTGGAACGCGCGCGGCGACGGCAGCGGTGAGGCGCCGCTAGAGGGTCGCTGGGAGCCGGCCGGCACGGCGGCGCATGGCTTCACCCATTTCGGCCTCGACATGCACGTCTTGGTCTATCGCGGGAACGAATGGGCCGGGCTCGACGCTAGTGACGGCGAGTGGTGGCCGATCGATCGCATCGACGAGGCGGGCCTGCCGACGCTATTTGCCAGAGCCGCGCACCTCGCGCGCGCCACGACCGGAGCCATGGTTTGACGCCGACCCGCCGCATGCTTGAAGCCGCGCTGGACCGCCGCGCCTTGCTCCAGTTCGGCGCCATGGCCGGGCTCGGCGCGTTGCTGCCACATCTGTCGCACGCGGCGACGCGACCGGAGCTGATGCCCAGGGTCCGCGCACTGGTCGAGCGCTGGGTCGGGTCCGGCAAGTTCCCCGGCATGGTCGCCTCGCTGGGCACGCCGGGGCAGACGCCCGAATTCGTCGCGCGCGGCAGTCAGGGCTTCACCGATGCCGATCCGATGACGCCCGACACGCTGTTTCGCATCTATTCGATGACCAAGCCGATCACCGGCATGGCGGCGATGCAGCTGATCTCGCAAGGCAAGATGACGCTCGACCAGCCGGTGCATGACGTGCTGCCCCAGTTTCGCGACATGAAGGTGCAGAACACCTACGATGGCTCGATCACCGCGTTGCACGCCGCGCCGCGTCCGATCACGATGCGTCATCTGGTGACGCACACGTCGGGGCTCGGCTACGCCATCGTCCAGAGCGGCCCGATCGCCAAGCTGATGCAGCAGAAGGGGCTGATCCCCGGCCAGATCACGCGATTTCCGATCACCGGCTTTGCCCGCGCCAAGTCGGTGATCGGGCTGGAAGCCTTTGCCGACAGCCTCGCGCAAGTGCCCCTGGTCTATGATCCGGGCACGCGCTGGAGCTATTCGATGGGGCTCGACCTGATGGGCCGCATCATCGAAGTGCTCACCGGCAAGGCGTTCGACGTCTATCTGAAAGAGACTATCTTCGCCCCCGCCGGCATGAAGGACACCTTCTTCCAGGTGCCGCGCGCAGACGCCGGGCGGCTGGCGACCAACTACGGCGTGCTGCAGGGCATCTTCGTCGCCATCGACGAGGGCGCCAAGTCGCTGTTCCTGGAAAAGCCCGCCGCGCCGTTCGGCGGTGCCGGGCTGGTCAGCAGCCCGCGCGACTACGACCGCTTCCTGCGCATGCTGGCGCAGTTCGGCACCATCGACGGCAAGCGCGTGCTGTCGGAGAAGGCGGTGCGGATGGGCACGTCGAACTTGTTGCCCAAAGGCGTTGCGGGGCCGGCGATCATGGGCCCGGTCGGCGGTTTCGGCGCTGGTGGCCGTGTGGGGCTCGGCGCTGAAGCAGGCATCTACGGATGGGCCGGTGCGGCAGGGACGGTCGGCATGGTCGACACCGTCCGTGGCCTACGTTCGCAGATATTCACCCAATTCATGCCGGCGGACTCGCTGGCGCTTTTGCCCGAATACCAGGCGGCGCTGAAGGCGGACGTCATGGCGCTGCTGGAGAAACGATGACCATGCCACCTTTGACACCGCTGTCGTCGTCGATCGCCTTTGGCGGGGCGCGGATCGACCGGGCCGATCACGTGCGCGCCGATCCCGGCGCGATCGAGGCGCTGCGTGCCGGCGGCGGCCGCCTGCTGCGGCTGGACGGGCTGAACCCGGTGCTCACCGCCGACAATCGGCTGGCTTGGGGCGACGTGTCGGACCTGACAGCAAACGCAGAACTGGTGTTCCTCGGCCTCGATCCCGATCACGGCGGGGCTGGCTGCTTTGCCGAAGTGCCCGCGCAGTTCCCCCGCGACGCCATGTACCCGAGCCCGGTCAGCTGGCAGGCGATGACGCTGCTTTCCGCCGACGAGCTGGCGACATATGGGGCCGCGCGGGCGCTGGTCGGCTGGCACGCACGGCATCGCTTCTGTGCGATGAGCGGCCATCCAACCGTGCTGGCCAAGGGCGGCTGGCAGCGCAACTGCATCGACCCCGACTGCCGCGCCGAGCACTTCCCGCGCACCGATCCCGTCACCATCATGCTGGTCGAGCACGACGGGCAAGTCCTGCTCGGCCGCCAGCCGCGCTTCCCCGCAGGACGCTACTCGGCGCTGGCCGGCTTCGTCGAGCCCGGCGAGACGATCGAAGAAGCGGTGGCGCGCGAGGTGTTCGAGGAGGCCGGCGTGCGGGTGCACGACGTGACTTACGTCGCCAGCCAGCCTTGGCCGTTTCCCTCGTCGCTGATGATCGGGTGCCATGCCCTTGCCGACGATCCCGCGATCACCATCGACAGGACGGAGCTCGACGACGCCCGCTGGTTCTCCCGCGAGGAAGTGGTCGAGGCGATGGAGGCGCTAGACCGCGGCGTCGACGGCCGCAGCTTCATCGCCCCGCCGCCGACCGCCGTCGCGCACGTGCTGTTGCGGTGGTGGATCGATCGCGCGGTCGCGGAGTAGCGTCCCTTAAACCAGCCCCAGCTTGGCCAGTTCACCAATCAGCCGCGCCGGCATCGTGTCGCCGGGGTCCTCGCCGTCGGCCAGGTCGCGCGGGGCGTCTTCCTCGTCGAGGTAGCGCCAGCCCTGGTGGGCGCGTTTGGGGCGGCTGTGAATGGGGATGAGGCGGGGTTCGAGGCGGATGTGCCAGCGGCCGTCCTCGCGCTGGGTGAATCCCAGCAGCGGCGAGCGGCCGATCAGGGCATGCTCGAAGATCCAGTAGAGCGAGCCGCCGGCCATCTCCTCGTGCCGCTTGGGCAGGTAGCGCGTGGTCATCAGCGCTTCGGTTTCGTGGCTTTCCAGCCAGGCCTTGAGAGTGACGGGGCTCTCGGCTCTAAAGGCGATCTTGGTCATGTGGAGCGGCATCGGCTCCAGATAAGTACGCCGCCGCGTTCAGGCGAGGCCTGTCAGCACCGCGAGGCCGAGGAAGCTGAAGAAGCCCATCGTGTCGGTCGCGGTCGTCACGAACACCGCGGAGGATACCGCCGGATCGATGTCGAAGCGGTCGAGGATGACCGGCACCAGTATCCCGGTCAATCCCGCGACCAGGTTGTTGATCAGCATGGCCGCCGCGATCACCATGCCCAGCTGCGGCATGCCGAACACCAGCGCGGTGCCGGTGCCGATCAGCGCGCCAAGGGCCAGGCCGTTGGTCATGGCGATCCGCAACTCGCGCAGGATCATGCGCCGCGTGTTGGAACTGGTCAGCTGATTGGTCGCGAGCGCACGCACGGCCACCGCCAGCGTCTGAGTGCCCGCATTGCCGCCCATGCCCGACACGATCGGCATCAGCACCGCCAGCAGCGCCAGCCTGGCGATCGCGGTCTGGAACAGGCCCACGACGGATGAGGCGATCATCGCCGTACCCAGGTTGACCACCAGCCAGGTCAGTCGCGTGCGCACGGTGAGCAGGATCGGCTCGTTGATGTCGCCGTCGCCCGCGCCGGAGAGCAGCAGCGCATCTTCGCCGGCTTCTTCCTGGATGATGTGGACGACGTCGTCGACGGTGATCTGGCCGACCAGCCGCCCGGCTTCGTCCACCACGGCGGCGGAGATCAGCGCGTACTTCTGAAAGCGCAGGGCGACTTCCTCCTGGTCCATCATGACCGGGATCAGCGTCTGCTCGCGCTTCATCACGTCGGACAGGCGGATCGCACGCGGCGTGCGCAAAATCCACGAGAGCGAGCACGTGCCGATCGGCCGGTGCATCGGATCGACGATGAACACCTCCCAGAAGTCGGTCGGCAATTCGCGCTGTTCGCGCAGGAAGTCGATCAGGTCGCCCACCGACATCGATTCCGGCACCGCGACGAAGTCGCGGCTCATCAGGCGGCCGGCGGACTCGTCCGGGTAGGCAAGCGCCGCCTCGATCGCGGCGCGGTCCTCGGGGTCGAGTTCGGCGAGGATGGCCTGCTGGTCGGCGCGATCGAGATCCTCGATCATGGCGACGGCATCGTCGGTGTCGAGCTGCTCGGCGATCTCGGCGACGACGTCCGCCGGCAAGCCTTCGAGCAGTGCCTCGCGTACCCAGTCGTTCAGCTCGGCGATGACTTCGACGCCCATCAGGTCGCTGATGGCGCGGGCGAGATCGAGCCGCTTGTCTTCCTCGGTCAGCTCGAACAAGTCGGCGATGTCGGCCGGGTGGAGCGGCTCGACGAGATTGTAGACCCGTTCGAACTCTTCGTCGCGCAGCGCTTCGCGAACGCTGCGCAGGAACTCGGGCTTCAGCCGGTTTTCCTCGTCGTGGTGCTCGTTCTCGGGAGACGGCTCGTCGACGCGCTCTACGCTGTCGACGCGGTCGTCCTCGAGATGCTCGGCTGCCATGCGCGAGGGTCTAGGCCGGTGCGTTTCAAAAGCAACCGCCGATGGTGCGCTGCAGCGCCATAGTCACTTGTCGCGCGAAAGGTGACATCGCGGCGGCAGCCCCTATATGCGTCGCGCAGATCCACAGGAGAGCCTCATGGCCGACGAATACCTCAACCTCACGCTCAGCACCGGCGACGTGAAGATCAAGCTGCGTCCCGACCTAGCGCCCGGCCATGTCGAGCGGATCAAGGAACTGGCCAACGAAGGCTTCTATGACGGCGTGAAGTTCCACCGCGTGATCGACGGCTTCATGGCGCAGGGTGGCTGCCCCAACGGCACCGGCACCGGTGGCTCCGACAAGCCTGATCTCAAGGCTGAATTCAACGCCGAGCCGCACGTGCGCGGCGTCTGCTCGATGGCCCGCACCAGTGCGCCGAACTCGGCCAACAGCCAGTTCTTCATCGTGTTCGACAACGCGACCTTCCTCGACAAGCAGTACACCGTCTGGGGTCAGGTCGTCGAAGGCATGGAGAACGTCGACGCGCTGCCCAAGGGCGAGCCGCCGCGCGAGCCCGGCCAGATTGTCAAGGCGACTGTCACCGAGGGCTGAGGTTCCGCCGCCCGGGGGCGTTCGGGCAGGTCTCGGTTTGAGCGCTAGCGCACCGTTCAAGCGGGCACTAGCGCGTCATCCTTCGCTCTGGCAAAGCGGCAGGATGAAGCGAACATACGTCAAGCTGCGCCTGCTGAGCCTCGTCGCACTGGCGATGGGGCTCAGCGGTTGCATCATCGCCAAGCCGTCACTGCCTGATCTGACGCAGGCGCATGGTCCGTGCACCGATCAGGATGGCGGCTGGTGCGGGTTTACCCGCGAAAGCGCGCTGGTCGCCTGGCCCTACGCGCAACTGGCCAGCAATGCCTATTGCGACAGCAGCGAGGTCTTCGACCTGCCGGCGGGCTACACCGTGATCCGGCGCCTGCCGACGCAGGACGTGTGCGATCTGGAACGTGCCGCGGCCAAGGGCGACGAAGCGGCCAAGGCCAAGCTCAAGCCGATCCACAAGGAAGAGGCGAAGCTCAAGACCCACGGCTTCAATTACACCGTCTATGACAAGCGCAACGCCGCCGGCGCTCTGGAACGGCGGATCATCGCGTTCCGCGGCACCGACACCCGGCAGCTGACCGACTGGGTCTATGGCAACATCGGCAACACCCAGCGCGATCAAGGGCTGCTCCTTTACAAGGAAGAGCGGGCGAAGCTGGATGGGGAAGGTGGCAAGGGCGTTCCGATCACCGTTACCGGGCACTCGCTGGGGGGCGCGATCGCGATCCAGGTGTCGCTGGAGAACGAGGGGGTCGATGCCTACGTGTTCAACACCTCGCCCCGCTACCAGCTGATCCAGCCTAATGCGAACACGCGGGTCGGCATCGCCGAACGCGGTGACATCCTGGAGGTGCTGCGCAATCGATCAATGCCCGTGCGGCAGGACATGCTGATCCTCAATTGCCGACCGACGAAGGGTGGCGTCGCCGCGCACGCCGTTCGTGATCTCGCCGCCTGCCTCACCTGGATCGCGGCCAAGAGCGATGGTGCCGCGCGTGCCTCCGTAAGCGTGAACAAGCTGGCTCAGCCCGAGGGCGAACTCGCGAATCTCCATTGGGGCTTGCCACCCGATCCTGCCGTAAAGGCCGAGATAGAGGCACGGGTGAAGAGCAACGACGAGCACAAGAAGGAAGTTCGCCACAGTGGCCGGACCAAGCGGGAGCGGCGCAGCAAGACGGCTCTGCAACCGGCTCCCGTTCCGGAACCCTCACCCGCCGTCAAGTGATGGCCCGTCCGCCCTTCTCGCGGAGGCCGGACAGACCACCGGTCATCTGGCGGCCGCAGCCTTGACGGCATCGACGCCAAGCTGGTCGAACAGGAACATGGTCATGTCGGTCTGCTGGGCGATCACTTCGTCCAGCGACGAACCCTGGCCGTGGCCGGAGCTGGCCGAGGTGCGCAGCAGGATCGGCGCTTTCGATGATGTCGCCGCTTGCAGGGCCGCCGCGAACTTGCGCGAGTGGAACGGATTGACCCGGCCATCGTTGGCGCCGGTCATCAGCAGCACGGCAGGATAGGCGGTGCCCTTCACCACGTGGTGATAGGGCGAGTACGCATAGAGCGCCTTGAACTGCGCCGGATCCTTGACGGTGCCGAATTCGGTCACGTTGAAGGCGCCGTTCGGGTCCAGCTCGACCCTCAGCATGTCGTAGATGCCGACTTGGCTGATCACCGCCGTGGCAAGGTTCGGGTGCTGGGTAATCTCGGCTGCCATAAGCAGGCCACCGTTGGAGCCGCCCTGCAGCGCCAGCTTGTCGTGGCTGGTATAGCCCAGCCTGATCAGCTCCTGCGCCGAAGCGGCGAAGTCGTCGAACACGTTCTGCTTGTTGGTCAGCATGCCTTGCGTGTGCCAGGTTTCTCCGTATTCGCCGCCACCCCGGATGTTGGCCAGCGCATAGATCACGCCACCGTCCAGCAGCATGCGGGTACGCGCGGCGGAGAAGCCCGGCGTCATGTTCACGCCGTAGCCGCCGTACCCGTACAGCAGCAGCGGGTTCTTGCCATCGAGGCGGGTGCCCTTCTTCATCACCAGCGTGACCGGCACCTTGGTGCCGTCCTTTGACTTGGCGAAGATCCGCTTCACTTCGGCATCGGCATAGGAAACAGAAGTGGTCATGCGGATGGCGGTGGGCGTCGACTTCATCGTGCCCGCGCTCCAGCGCAAGTAGTGCGGCGGCTCGGTATAGCCGTTCACGTCATAGAGCACGTCGCCGCCGGGCAGGGCGACGATGTTGCTGACCGAGGAAATCGGCGGCACGTCGAGCGCGCCCATCGCCTTGCCAGACAAGTCGTGAATGCTCACCGTGTTGGGCCCGCCAGCGATGCGGGTAACGAACAGCTTGTCCTCCGCCAGGACCAGTGGATGATCGGACTGACCGCCATCGACGATCGCGGCGTCGGTTCGTGCCGGGACGATCACGGCTGCCTTGGCGAAGCCGCCGGTATAGGGCGCCGCCAGCTTCACGACCCGACCCATGGGCGCGTCCTTGCGCGAGACGCCATAGACGGTACCGTCCTTCGCGATCACCGCGCCGCCGATCACTCGGTCCTCGTACTCGGCAATGCGCTGCGCCTTGCCGTCGGGCGTCAGGACGAAGTGCAGCCACTGCCCACCGTCGCCCCACTGCACCGACGCGAGAGCCGAGCGACCTGCTTGCGCATTGCTGAGGAAGATCTCGGCGGTGCGCGGGATACCGTCCTTGCCGCTCAGCACCAGCATGTCGCGCGCCGCCGGGGTGCCCAGTACGTGCAGGTAGGCGCTCTGGTTGAAGTGCCACTCGCTCTCCGGTTGCGAGTGTTCGGGATAGCGGGTGTACCAGAAGCCTCTGCCGTCCGCCGTCCACGCCAGCGACCCGCCGGCGGTGGGGAACTGCACGCGGTCGATCGTCGGCTCTACTTCCTGGCCGGTGGCCGCGTCGTAGATGTGCAGCGTGCCGTCCTCGCTGCCGTTCTTCGAAAGCGACACGGCGACCTTGCTGCCGTCGGGCGAGGGCACGAACCAGTCGATCGCGGTGTGGCCGCTGGGATCCATCGTGTTGGGATCGACCAGCGCCTTGCGACTGGCGGGATCGCCGGCGGCGTTCAGCGTCACCAGCATGGTCTGCTGGACCGCGGGATCGGTGTAGGCCGCGAAGATGCGATTTCCGGCATGCTCCAGCGCGCCGAACGCGGGCGAGCGGTCCTTGAACATACGGGCGAGCTTGGCCGAGACCGCCGCGCGACCGGGCAGCGCGTCGAGGTAGGCGCGGGTGCGCACGTTCTGCGCGTCGCTCCACGCCTGCACCTTGGGGTCGGCGGCGTTCTCCAGCGCGCGATAAGGGTCGGCGATCCGCTGGCCCTGGATGACGTCGACGGTGCTGCCGACCGGGAAGGGCGGGGCCGGCGGCGGCGCGGCGGCGGTCAGCATCACGATCGCGGCGCTCAAGGCCAGACTACGGACGAAAGCGCGACGTGCCATGATGATCCCCTGAACCGATATGCGGTCGTCAGGAGGTTAAGCCCATCCGCGTCCGCCTCTCAAGCGGCATGTGCCAGTGGCAGAGTTCTACAGGTCCGCCTGGATCAACCACTCGTGGAAGATCTTCACCGGCCGGCTCTCCAGATCCTTGGGGCGGCAGATGAAGCAGTAGTGGTAGGGGCTCGCGACATCGATGTCGTAGAGCACGGTCAGGCGGTCGTCATGCGAGCGGCGAAAATGGTCGCCGTGCATGATGGCGATACCCAACCCTTGCGCGGCGGCTTCCAGCACCAGCTGCCCTGAATCGAGCCGGTCGATCGAGGCCGGCTGCAGCGTGCTCATGCCGATCGCGGCTTTCCAGGCGTCCAGGCTGTCGGGCAGGTCGTTGTGGATCAGGAAGGTCTGGCGCGACAGCTTGGTCCGGTCGGGTTTGTCGCCCATCTCCTTGGCGGTCTGCTTGGAGACGATCGCATAGACCCGGTTCTCGTCCAGCGGGAACGAGTAGAACGACGGATCGGGCGCCTTGGTCAGGATGATCGCGGCATCGAGCGTGTCGCCGATCTGTCCTTCGAGGTTGGGACCGGTCTCGATGTCGATGTGCAGGCGCGGATGCAGCCGGCGCAGTTCGGGCAGGCGCGGGAACAGACGCTGGCCGCCGAACAGCGAGGGCACGCCCAGGTGCAGGCGCAGGACCTGGCCCTTGTCGATCTGCCCTTCGACCGCTTCGGCCAGTTCTTCCAGCTTGGGCGCGATCGCGTTGTAGAAGGCCTGGCCTTCGTCGGTCAGCTTCATCGATTGATGCTGGCGGGTGAACAGCCGCTTGCCGGTGAAGTCTTCCAGTGCCGCGACCCGGCGCGACAGGGCGGACGGCGACAGCGCCAGTTCGCTCGCGGCCGCCTTGGCCGAGCCCAGGCGCACCACGCGCACGAACGCCTCGAGCGCGCGCAAGGGCGGCAGGCGGCGGACTACCACGTCGCCGCTCCGAAATACGGGAAGGCCGGCAAGACGCCAGTCGGCCTATTCAGGGCTATCCTCCATCACTTCGACCGGCGGATGCAGGCGCAGCCGCGTCACGTGGCGTTCGTTGCCTTGCGTCACTTCCAGGCGCCAGCCGCTCTCATGCTCCAGGATCGTTCCGACCTCGGGCACTTGCTCGGCCAGCACGAAAGCCAGACCGCCCAGGGTGTCCACCGATTCTTCGACTTCGGCAAGTCGGGGATCGATCCTATTTGCGATTTCTTCCAGTTCGACGCGAGCATCGGCGTCCCACATGCCGTCGTCCAACGGCACCAGCATGACTTCGGGCGCGTCGTCGTGCTCGTCCTCGATCTCGCCGACGATCTCCTCGACCAGATCCTCGATGGTGATGATCCCGTCGGTGCCGGAATACTCGTCGATCACCACCGCCAGGTGGATGCGCTTGGCCCGCATGTCGGCCAGAACGTCGAGCGCGCCGCGTGCCTGGGGCACGAACAGCGGTTGACGCAGCAGCGTGGTCCAGTCCTCGGGCGGCACGTTGCCGCGTGCCAGGATCGGGAACACGTCCTTGATGTGGATCATGCCGCGCACTTCGTCGAGCGATTCGCCATAGACCGGCATGCGGCTATGACCGTGCTCGGCGAAGGATTCGACCACTTCGTCCCAGCTGGCCGACGCGGGAATGGCGATGATGTCGCCGCGTGGCACCGCGACGTCGTCCGCGTCGTGCTCGCTGAAATGCAGCAGGTTGCGCAGCATCTGGCGCTCGAGCGGGGACAGGTCGCCGCTCTGGTCCTCGCTACGCTCGCCTTCATGCTCGTTGATGACGTCTTCGATCTGCGAACGCAGCGACTGGTCGACATCGGACACGAACATGCGCCGGATGACACGCCAAAGCGTGCCGCTACTGTCCGGTTCTCCCGAACCGGTGTCGGTGTGGCGGCCATTCTCGGCCATCGTGCTGCTGAGCCCCTGCGGTTAAAGTCGAGGCCCATATGGGTCGGCAAGGCCCATGACCGCAAGAGCCTTTGTTTCGAGCGCCTCCATCACGTCGGCATCCTCGTCGCTGGTTTCGTGATCGTAGCCCGCGAGGTGGAGCATGCCGTGAACGATCAGATGCGCCGCGTGATGCTCGACGGCCACACCCTTCTCCGCCGCCTCGCGCGCGCAGGTTTCGTAGGCCAGGGCGATGTCGCCCAGCATCTCGGGCGGGCCCTCGGGCGCGAGATCGACGAGATCGGAGCGTTCCAGCATGGGGAACGACAGCACGTTGGTCGGCTTGTCCTTGCCCCGCCATTCGGCATTGAGGGCGTGAATGTCCTGGTCGCTGGTGAACAGCACGCTGGCGGTGAGCCGCGCATGCGCGAGTTCGAGTGCGACGAGCGCGGCGGCATCGACCGCCTTGGCCGCCAGAGCCTCCCACTCCGGCTGGGCCGGCCAGGGTTCTTCGATATCGATCTCGAGGTTCATGGGCCGCCCTTAGCCGAGGCTACCGCGATCAGTCACGTGGAGCGTCGGCTTTCGGCGGAGTCACGTCCGGGATCTGCTCTGGCGCCTGTGGCTCCAGGTCTGACGGCACGAAGGGACTGACGCTGGGCGGAGGGCCCGACATGCCCGTGGGATCGCCCTTGGTTTTGCCCTTCAACAAGTCGATCTCGGCCTGCCGCCGGTTCAGGTAGAACGCGCGCGATGCGGCGTAGGGATCGGGCGAGTTCTTGTGCAGGTCCTTGAGCGTCTTGTCGAATTCCGAACGGTGATCGAGCGCGCCGAGAGCGCCGGCCGGGACCGAGTAGGTAAGACTGGTGAACGGACTGCCGACGCTCACCGGCAGGACGAGCCGGTCGATGGCGCCGCCGAACAAGTCGCGCACGGTGGTGGGGCCGACGATAGGCAGGAACAGGAACGCCCCGTTCTTCACGCCGTAATAGCCCAGGGTATTGGCGAACCCGTTGGATCGGCGTGGCAGGCGAAACGGCTTGCGCTTGGCCACGTCCACCAGCCCTGCTGCGCCGATGGTGCTGTTGATCGCGAAACGGCCAACCGTCTCCATCGCCTTGCCGGGTTTGAGCTGCAGCATGAAGTTCAAGAACACGATCGGTTCGCGAAGGTTGTACAGGAAGTTGTGAATGCCCTTGCGGATCGGACTGGGTACGGTCTTCTTGTAAGACCTGGCCACCGGCCCGATGACCGCATCGTCAACCTTCTGAGTGACAGAGAAGGCTTCGGCATTGATGGCGCGCAAGGGGTCGCCGGCAGGCTCCGCCCGGCCGGTAATGACGATTTCGTTTCCTCGCGGCGCTTCTACCGGCGCCGGCGTGGTTGGCGCGGCAGCATCGAACGGCGGCGGTACGATCAGCGGCGGCGCGGTGTTCGGCGCGGCGGAAACGGCGGACGGCGCTTCGACGGGTTGGGCGAGAAATGCGCTGCTCGCGGTTGGGCTCGACGACGTGACCAGGATACGCTGTCCGTTGCCCGCGCCATGAAGCACGTCCAATGGGGGCACCGCCGCTATCGGGCTGACCGTCAGCAGGAGCGCACTGGGCAACATCATCATTTAAGCATTCTACCCTGTTGACCAGCTCCTTCGACCCTGAGGCGCGCTAGGCGAAGCGGATCGTGGAACCGACACCGGCGGGTGATACACCCGCCGGTTGTCCGACGCATGAACGTCTGCTCCGCGAAATGGCTCCGCCGCGAAAGACGGAAAGTAGATGTTCGCCATTCGCGACGGTCGCTAAGCGTCGGGTCCTTCATAGGCGTCCACGATCCGACCCACGATCGGATGGCGCACCACGTCGGCGGAGGTGAAGCGGGTCACGTCGATCCCCTCCACGCCCTCCAGCCGCCCGACCGCATCGGCCAGGCCGCTCATGCGGTCGCCGCCGGGAATGTCGACCTGGCGCGGATCGCCGCAGACGACCATGCGGCTGTTCTGGCCGAAGCGGGTGAGGAACATCTTCATCTGCTCGCGCGTGGTGTTCTGTGCCTCGTCGAGGATGACGAAGGCGTCGGCCAGCGTGCGCCCGCGCATGAAGGCGATCGGAGCGATCTCGATCTCGCCCGAGGCAAGGCGCCGCTCTACCTGTTCCGGCGGCATGCAGTCGTACAGCGCGTCGTACAAGGGGCGCAGGTAGGGATCGACCTTGTCCTTCATGTCGCCCGGCAGGAATCCCAGCTTCTCGCCCGCCTCCACTGCGGGGCGGCTGAGGATCAGGCGCTGGACCGAACCGGTCATCAACTGGCTGACGGCCTGCGCCACCGCGACATAGGTCTTGCCGGTGCCGGCGGGGCCCAGCGCGAAGATGATGTCGGCCTTGGTCAGCTGCCGCATGTATTCGATCTGCGCGGCGGAGCGCGGGACGATCGTCTTCTTGCGGGTGCGGATCATGATCGGCGGATTGCCGAGCGCGGCATCGCCGGTGATGATGCCTTCGAGCGTGGGTTCTGCGGACATGGTGATCAGGGATTCTATGGCGCCTGAATCGAGCGCGTGGCCCTGTTCGAGGCGGTGGTACATGCCGGTGAGCGTCTCACGCGCACGGGCGACGGCGTCTTCGGGGCCTTCGATCTGGATGCGGTTGCCGCGCGCGGCGATATAGACCCCCAGGCGATTTTCCACCTGCACCAGATTGGCGTCAAACTGGCCGAACAAGCTGCCCAGCAGCGCGGGGTGGTCGAACTCCACTTCGGCACGAGCCCGCCGGGGAAGGTCGGGCCGAAATTGCGTCAGCTCAGGACGATGCGCTGTCTTGCGGGCCATGCGCTCCTTTCAGGTGAAAGCGCTCAAGTTACGGCTTCAATCTAGGCCACCATACGCCATGCGCAAGCGGCACCAGCGATCCCTTTCCACAATTAAGAAGCAAAGCCGCCCCATGTCGATATCCGGCAACCCAATACACCTTGCGACAGTTCTGCATCATTCCTGACGCCCTGGTTCCCCGGCGGTTCAGCAGGATGAGTGCAACTTGATTCTCGCTGCCCTACCCGGGCGCCGATAATGGAGAGACAGACATGCGTAAGTTCATCATGGCCGCCCTGGCGGCGAGCACCATGGTTCCGGCGGTTCTGGTTCCGGTCGCCGCACAGGCGCAAAGCGCCCGCGAAGTGCGTGACAGCCAGCGCGATTTGCGTCGCGACCAGCGCGATTTGCGCCAGGCCCAGCGCTACGGTGATCGCGGTGACATTCGTGAAGCCCGCCGCGACGTTCGCGATTCCCGTCGCGAGCTGCGCGAGGATTGGCGCGACTATCGCCGCAGCAACCGCAACGCCTTTCGCCGCCCCGCCTACGTTGGGCCGCGCGGCTATGCCTATCGCCCGATCTCGACCGGCTATCGCTTCCAGCCGGCCTACTACGGCAACCGTTATTGGGTGAACAACTATAGCAACTATCGCCTGCCCGCGCCCGCACGCGGTGCACGCTGGGTTCGCTATGGCAACGACGTGGCGCTGGTGAACATCAACAACGGCCGCGTGCTGCAGGTCTATAACGGCTTCTTCTGGTAAGAGCCTGTCAGTCGGAACCCCGGCGCATCCGTGCGCCGGGGTTCAGGCGACCATCTGCATTGTGGGCCGGCCTGATAGCGAGTTCGGCCCGGCTTCGATCAATGTCACGTCCACCACATCGCCGAGCGTGACGTCCGCGAAGAAGTGCACGGATTGCAACCACGGCGACTTGCCCAGCCACTGGCCGGGCAGTTTGCCCCGCCTTTCCACCAGAACCTCGCAGGACTTGCCGACACTCGCCTGGTTGAAGGCGAGCTGTGTGCGGTTAAGCGCCGCCTGCAGTCGCTGCAGCCGCTCGTCCATGACCTCGGGTGCGATCTGATCGCCCATCGCCGCCGCAGGCGTGCCGAGGCGCGGCGAGTACTTGAAGCTGAAGCACTGGGCATAGCCCACCGTCTCGACCAGCCGCACTGTCTCATCAAACTCGGCATCGGTCTCGCCCGGAAAGCCGACGATGAAGTCGCCCGACAGCGCGATGTCCGGCCGCACCGCGCGAACTTGCTCCAGAATACGCAAGTAGCTGTCGACCGTGTGGCTGCGGTTCATCGCCTTGAGCACCCGGTCCGATCCCGCCTGCACCGGCAAGTGCAGGAACGGCATCAGCTTGGGCACGCTGGCATGCGCCTCGATCAGCG
>Ga0182215_1000068_pt1 | contig 17010 bp, 14 predicted proteins | sample G5R1MG_24_FD_128404 | JGI IMG/M metagenome (GOLD analysis project Ga0182215, IMG submission 128404) | Switchgrass phyllosphere microbial communities from Michigan, USA - G5R2_NF_03OCT2016_LD1 MG | ecosystem: Host-associated > Plants > Phyllosphere > Phylloplane/Leaf | place: USA: Michigan... | reverse complement strand
GGGGTCTTGCTGCGCGGCTATGACTTGCGGGATCCCCGATCCGCGCGCGAGCGGGACATAGCGGCGGGTGATCCACACCAAGGCTGCAAAGATCAGGGGCGTCGTGATGAGTGGCGCGTACGGGTAGCGAGCCGCATACCGCTCGAACATGGCGCTGGCCGCATCAGCCGAGAGCGCAAAGACGGTGGCCGCGAGGCCGATGACAACAGCCCCCAACAGGATGGCGAGCCGAGTGCGAAAGCGCACCGACTGCGGACCGCGTCTGCGAAGCAAGGCACGATAGCGGGCAGGTGTCCACTTGCGGGAACCCGCTCGGGACGAACGCATGTCTGTCATTGCCTCGCTCTAACCGCATAGGAGGATAATGCCAGCATGGGTCGCCACTAGCGACGAACTTGCCTAACAAGCGTCATCTTCCAACGGCGGGCGAACGCACAAGATGGTGGTTGAAGCAGCAAGAGGCGAAGGCAGATGGCGACGATGGTGGTCGCTGTGGGTCGGGCAAGTCGATCATGACGCGATCGTGCGCCAGATCGCCGAGGACTCCGGCTGGAGCGGGCGGTATGCCTTCCTGATCGTCATCTCGGCCGCGATCTCCTTGCTCGGGCTGCTCATGCCGTCTGTTGCCGTGTTGATCGGTGCCATGTTGCTGTCGCCCTTGATGATGCCGATCATTGGCTTGGGCTTTGGGATCGCCACCGTCGATACGCGCGAGATTCGTCGCGCGGTTACCGCCCTTCTTGCGGGCGCGCTGCTCGCAGTGGCGCTATCGGTAGTATGCGTCACCTTCTCACCGATTCAGACTATTACCAGTGAGATCGCGGGGCGGACGAGACCGACGCTGTTCGATCTGCTCGTCGCGTTGCTCTCGGCAGTCGCGGGAGCTTACGCGCTGATACGGGGGCGAGGTGGCGCGGTGGTCGGCGTGGCGATCGCGATCGCGCTTATGCCGCCGCTGGTGGTGGTCGGCTTTGGCATCGCCACGCTGAACTGGACCGTGTTCGCCGGTTCGCTGCTGCTGTTCCTGACCAATGCCATCACCATCGCTCTCACGGCTGCGTTGGTGGCGCGGGTCTACGGTTTCGGCAGCCACTTATCGCCCCAGCATACCGGGTGGCAGCTCATCCTGTTCTTCGTCGCACTGGGGTTGCTCTCGATCCCGCTCGGAGCGGCCCTGAGGCAGATCGCCTTCGAAGCGGTCGCACAGCGCCAGGTGCGCGAGACGATCAGCGCACGCTTCGCGGACGCTTCGCGGCTGGGCCAGCTGGATGTCGATTACAGCGCCAGACCGATCCGTATTCGTGCGGTTGTGCTGACACCCCGTCTTGATCCCAGCGCCGATCGATCCCTCGCGGCAGACCTGAGGCAGCGATTGGCGCAACCGATCGACGTGCATGTCGATCAGTTGCGCGTCGCTCCCGAGGACACCAGCGTCGAGGCCGCGCAGATTGCCCAGGCTAGCAGCTTGGGGGGCAGCGATGGCGAACGCCAGCAACGCGCGGTTGCCGACCTGGCTTTGATCGCAGGTGTTGATCCCGGTTTCGTGACGGCCGACGCGCAAGCCAGAACGCTGACCGCCGTGGCATCACAGCTTCCAGGACTACCCATGTCCGGCTATCGCGTACTGGAAGAACGCGCAGCGCGAGCTCTTCCGCAGTGGCGCGTGAGCCTGGCACCGCCGGCGGCGGTGTCGTTACCCGAAGTGCGGATAGTGGATGGCGTTATCGATGATGGCGCGTTGAGTGTCTCAGCATGGGCCTCACGCCGGCGTGGTCTCGCTTTCTTAGTCGATGGCGGAACGCTTGCCCAGCGTCGGGCCATTGCAGCTGGCATAGAGGATCGGGGAGGGCAAGCGACAGCGGGGGCCGCGATGGGCCCGCTCAGGCTGACTTGGAGCACAAACAAAAGCGCTGAGCGAGGTGCCGCTGAGAGGCCGTAAGTGGTCTGAAGCAGGGTGAAGCTCCAACGCGATGCATGATCCGTTGAGAGGGCGAGTCGTTGTTGCGCCTGTCTTCGAGCCGGATAGGACTCTACTATGGTCACGTCGAAATTGGAGCTTCGGGCGCGGTCGGTTGGCGGATGAAAGCATCAAGGGCTTTGCCTTGTGCCGTCTCGCTAACGCCACATAGACTTCGAATGGTTGGCCGATTGCGCGCTATTCTCTGCTAAGCGGCTACCTTCCGATCTTGTCAGTAGACAAATCGCGCGTCTGGCCAAAAGTCGCACGTATGCCGGAGCTCCACGAGCACCGCTACGCGCGAGTTGCCTGACATGACGGCTTCTTGCCTTCGCTTCATTCACTCTGCAATATCTGCGTACCAATCGGCGTAGCAGGTATTGCGTGCCATGTGGCGGTTCAGGTCCGGTGCGCCATCGGTCCACCAGACCGGCCCTCGTTCACCAAGACCGATCTTGGCCATATCCACGCCTTCACGCGCCTGCCGCAGCGCTGCGCCGTCCTTGCTCTTCAACGCCTGTCGTATGCCGCGACGCGCCTGCATAAGCGCGTCGACAAGCGTCTGGCGCGTTCCAGGGTCAAGCTCAGGATTGCTCTTTCGCCATAAGCGTCCGCGTACGATGATGTAGCGGCCATCGGGCGTGGTCGGCGGCTTGGTCTGCGGTTTTGGCATAATAGGCATCTAGGTTGGCGAAGCCGGCGCTAACAGGGTCACGCTCATGAAGTCGGCGCAAGCAGACATCCGGCTGCGTCATCAAGCCAGCTCGAACCTTCAGTGTGCGACTGAAAGGGACATCCACGGGCAGCAAGGTCCAAATCCAATATGTCGATATAGAGCGAGGCTCGCCGTACCCGGCGTGGCGCGGGCACGGTTCCTTGCAGTACCCTCTACCCGATCAGATCAGGCCGATCCGCGCGTCGGCTGAGATCGATCCTCTGGAGACGCACATCCTGGATAAAGATGGCCGGATGCTTCTTCAGTTGCCGCCCGAAGGCACCGCTTTGATCGAGCTTGTTTGACCCCGTTGAACTTGCCTAAGCGGCTGATACAAAGGCCACGAGGCGCCTTTGCACGGTGTGGCGCCCGGCGACCGGCGTGGTCGCAGTGGTGCCGCCGGACGGCCCAAAGCCAAGTTCCAGGCCGGCAGCCAATTGCAGCATACCCAAGCGTCAGGCGACGGGCACTGTCGTGGTGAATTTTTTTCCGAGAGTGATGCAACGCCTCCGGCGCAGATAGGCCGCTTTCATTCACGCCGGCCGCTGATTTCCGCTCCTGCCGTCTTTTCGAAGCGCAGGTTGGCGAACAGTGCGAGCAGGGAGATCAGCGTCACACACCAGAAGGCGGCGGAAAAGTCGCTGAACTCGGGCCTGCCATGCCCTTGCAAGGTCATCGAGACATGGAGCGCCGTCGCGCCCAGGCAGATGCCCAGGGAAAGCATGAGCTGCTGGAAAGTGGCATAAAAGCTTGTCGCCGCGCTCATCCGTTCCTTGGCGATCTCATCATAGGCGATGGTGTTGTAAGCCGTGAACTGGAACGACATCAGGAACCCCGATACCAGCATCACCGCGAACACGGCGGGCAGCGGCCATTCGGGACGGAACAGCCCACACGCCGCATAGGACGCCGTGCCCAGCAGCCCCATCCAGATGAGGCTCGAGCGAAAGCCGAAGCGGCGAAGCAGGCGTGGGGCGATGCCCTTCATGCCGAATGACCCCATTGCCGTGGCAAGGGTCATCGTTCCGCTTTCGGCCGCCGAGAGGCCGAATGCCAGCTGCATCATCAGCGGCAGGAGAAAGGGCTGCGCGCCTTGCGTGATCCGCGTGAGCGAACCACCGATCACGGACAGGCGGAATGTGGGTATCGCCATCAGCGACGTATCGAGCACCGGATGATCCACGCGTCTGGCGTGGCGCAAGTACAGCGCACCTGCGATCACGCCCATCGCGATCAGCGCGGCGGTCAGCCGACCGCTTCCCGAGCGGCTTGCGGCCTCGAACCCCGCAAGCAGGCATCCCAGAGCCACGGAGGAAAGACCGAAGCCGATGCGATCAAAGGATTGCGTCCATGGCTCACGTCGGTCCGCGATGAAGCGACTTACCAGCAGGATGCCGGTTATGCCGATCGGCAGGTTCAGCCAGAAGATCCAGCGCCAATCCAGGTAGGTGACAATGAAGCCGCCCACGGGAGGCCCGAGGATCGGTCCGATCAGGGCTGGCATGATGAGCCAGGACATCGCGGACACCATGTCGCGTTTGGCGACCGAGCGCAGCAGTACCAATCGTCCGACCGGCATCATCATCGCGCCGCCGATCCCTTGGACGAAGCGCGCGCCCGTCATGACCTCAAGGCTGGGCGAAAGCCCGCAGGCAAGCGAGCCGGCGATGAACAAGCCGATCGCCATGCGAAACACGTTCTTGGCGCCGAAACGATCTGCGGCCGCTCCCGAGGCCGGAATGAACACGGCGAGCGCCAGAAGGTAAGATGTCAGCGTGACGCTCATCTCCGGCGCCTTCACGCCGAAGTCGCGCGCCATCGTTGGCAGGGCAGTGGCCAGCACCGTCGCGTCCAGGTTCTCCATGAACATGGCGCACGCGATGATGAGCGCGATGGTGCGGTAGTTCGCGCCTTGCGGCTCGCCGCCTTCGACCTCCGCGGTTTGGGCGATCTGGCCGGCCGCCGGCACGATGCCGTCGCGAACCTCGGAGTTGACTGACGCGATGCCGCGACGCCGCGGGCGGCGCAGATGCGCCCTAAAGCGGGAGGGAATAGATTTCATTTGTAACGTCTTCGGTCTCCGACTGCGGACTTACAAGGCGCTCACGTTGCTTTTGGCCAAGAGGGATGCACAGCTGACTACTCTCGCGCCCGCTCGGCTGCGCTCAATTTGGGTGCGGGTGGCAATTGCAGTACAGCTGTGCGGTCAGCGACCGCATACGCGCGGTGCTCGCACACAAGACAGGCTTGCTTCGCTTCGACTGTATCGGTCGAGGCGGTGACGATGTCGAAGTAGGCGCCCGCCTTCAGCGCGTGGTTCCGATTGTAGGGCCGGAGTTTGACATGGGACGTGCCGGAACGAGCATCCACGGCGCCGGCCCTACGCACGAGCGCGGCTGTGAGCGTGCATCTGAAAAATTCCGACAGCGGCAGCACCCGTCGCGGGCTCGGCTGGATTTGCGACGAGTTTACCTGGGCACGCGGACGTAGATCCGCATGCGCTTCACGCCCGAGACGATGAACAACGGCTCCTATGTCCGTCCGCCCGTCACGACCTCCGCGAGTGACGTTCGCAGTCAGGTGAACCCGTGTAGGTCCGATAGCAGATCACGTTTGGATGCAATTTCAGTGCTGTATGCACCTGGGTGAAGGTGCAGATGACAACTGGGATCGCATAGGATCAGACCGGTTGTTGTTCCGCGTGCGGACTGTGGAGCGCTCGCTATGGTTCAGATGGGGCCACGCATGGAACAAGCGAGATGGACATGCAACCGATAGCCAGGCGGCAGCGACCGACCGGCACTCTGCTGTCTGCAAGGCGGGCGTTGCTGCCGCTTTGGGAATTGGCGCTGGTTGCCTGGAGCGCGGTCGGCCTGTCGATGGTCCCGGCTGAGGCGCAGACAGGAACCAGACCTACTCTCAACGTCGCTGATAATCCCACCATTGATCGAGATCGCCTTGATCGTCAGGACCCGCTTCTGCCACCCCCTTCGGCTGCCCGCACGCAATCGGGGCCGTCTGTGTCGGTCGCCAGCCCGACGCCGACAGGGTCGGCCGGCAGCGCCCTACGCGGGGTTCGTGTCGAAGGGTCCTCGCTTGATCCGCAAGTGCTGGCGGCGGCGGCGCGCTCCTTCGCCGGCGCTCCCCTAACTCGCGAGACACTTCAGAAGCTCGCCAACGCACTAACGGCTGTCTACTCCAAGAGCGATATCGTCTTCTACTCGGTCAGCATTCCCGCACAGCAGATGAGCGGCGGCGTAGTCAACGTGCAAGTCACCGAAGGAAGGATTGCTCGCTACACGTTAAAGAAGCGCACACGCAGTACGCCGATAAGGCTGATCGAAGCACAGATGAAGCCATTGTTGGCCGACAATCCCACGCACAAGCCGCAGCTTGAGCGTACCTTGTCGTTGTTGCGCGACATTCCCGGACAAACCGTCAAGGCCGATGTGCTGCGCACGTCTGATCCAGACAAGTTCGACCTGGCGCTCGACGTGACGCGCAAGCAGGTGGAAGTCACGCTCAACGTCAACAATCGCGGTGTCGTGAACGTCACAACAGGCGTACAGGCGCAGCTCGGCGTCGCCCTCAACGGAATTTTGCGCGAGGGCGACAGCACTCGGATGACAGCCTCGGTTCCGTTTCAGCCTTCGCGTTACCAGTTCTATTCGGCGAGCCATGCCACACCGCTCGGCGCTTCGGGCACGACATTGGCCTTGAGCGGCGCCTACGTTCGTACACGAACTCGCGAGCCGGATGTGATCGGTGAGGCCAAGCAATTCGGCCTGGTGGTGGCACATCCGCTCATTCGATCCAATCTGCGCAACCTTTCTTTGAACGCTTCGCTCGACGGTACGAACAGCAACAACTACTTCCTCGACACCGCCTTCGGCGGTTTTCACACGCGGACCTTGCGTGTGGGCGCGAGTTGGTCGGTGATGGGGGCGAAAGATGGATATGCTGTATCCACAAGCCTGAGCCAGGGCCTTGATGCACTCGGTGCTCGAGAGGCTGTCGGTTATTCCGAAAGAAGTTATCGGAAGGCGAACATACAACTGGTTGCGCTAAAGCAGTTGAGTAAACGCGTGACAGCCCGAGCCGGGCTGCGGGGGCAGTACACGCGCGACCGGCTGCCAACGACCGAGCGGTTCGCGCTCGGCGGTGAGGGTGCTGGTCTAGCGTACCGATTTGGTGTTCTTACGGCCGACACTGCCGCGTCCGGAGACGTCGAAATCTCTTGGCGGGCAATGGGCACAAGCGGCGGGCGCGGGTTGACACCGTTCGCATACGTAGATGGATCAACAGGACGGTCCTATGCGCGCCCAGCATACGGGCTGGATGGTCGCAGGTACAGTCTAGCATCGGCTGGTGTTGGTGTAAGAGTCACTCCGCTTCGGGGCTGGTCGGCTACAGCACAGCTTGCTGTTCCACTGCATTCGCCGGACCGCCGTTTCGGGCGGGACCCACGCTTCTTCTTTAGCGTTACACGATCAGTCTGATCCGTTGCGTACACGCAACGTCCTCATCTTTGCGTGTACGCAAAAGAGCATCGATAAAGCTTGAGGTGTCAGAATGAAAAATGCGTGGGAGATTTGGGGTGCGGGGTTACCGGCTGTCGAATGCCGCGACATCATCGAACGCGCAGCGACGTATCCCGAGCAAGAAGCAACGGTTGGCTTTTCCGACTCACTCCGTAGCGATCAGGTCCATCGAACATCATGCATCCGCTGGTTTGACGCAGTGCAGGAACATGCCTTGGTCACCCGCATCATGCGGTTCGTCCATGCGTCCAATCGCACCAACTTCGGCTTTGACATTGTTGCGCCTCTCGAGCTGCAGTTTACCGAATACCGTGAGGCGAACATGGGTCACTATGATTGGCACCATGATGTGTGGCTGGAGTCTCCGCAGCCGTTCTCTCGTAAGCTTTCTGTAGTCGTTCAACTGAGTTCGCCTGACGATTATGAGGGAGGTGAGTTCGAGTTCTTCGGTTTGCAGAATCCCGGTGCAACGTTCCTGCCGCAGGGCAGTATCCTCATTTTCCCTTCGTTCCTGCAGCACCGCGTCCTACCGGTGACGAAGGGCCTGCGTCGTAGCCTCGTGACGTGGGTCGAAGGTCCGAACTGGCGATAGGATCAGTCATGCATGATCTGGCCGTACGCAGCACAGTTTCCCCGTGGTTGGCCATGCTCTCCGCATTGAGCTGCCTGCTTCTTTGCGGAGGCATTATCCACTCAGACGTGACGCAACGCCGAATACCCAACTTCTATTGCGGGGCCGTCGCAACGCTTGCCGTGGCCTGGTGGGTAGGTGTTGATGGATGGGCAGGGTTGTTAAACCTCGTCAAGCACCTTGCCGTGCCATTAATCGCAGCCTTGCCACTCCTTCTACTTTTCGCTTTGCGCATTCTCGCGGGAGGCGACGTCAAGCTGTCGCTAGCGCTACTTCTCTGGATACCGGGCAGCGGTGTCGCTGCGATGGTGATCGTCACGATCTTGAGCGGCGGCTTTCTAGCTCTCGTTCTTTGCGCGCTGAAGCGCGTGTTTTGTGCGGTCAAGGATGAGAGTGTGCCTTACGGCGTACCTATCGTCGCCGGAGCATTGCTGATCCTGTTACCGCAGTTTCGTCTGGTTCTCTAAAAATCTATGGCGTGCGTTTGGCGCTCAAGCTGATGCGTAGCTGCGTAAGGGCTTCAGTCCGGTTCTCAACCTTTATACAATAGCTGACAGGTTGATGTGGAATTTTCAGGTGAGTTCGACCGCCCACGCATGTGCATGGTCGCCATCAGACCAGATCGGGCAATTTTAAAACATCCGCGCGTAAAGGAGCCGAAGCGAACATAGTTTGCCGGTACGCAAAGTCGGCTTTGCGGTACTCCGCTTGCGGATCACCGCTTATGTGGGAGCGTACAATGCCGAGCTTTGTCCGAGATATCCTGACCACGCTGTCCTATGAGCCCGAAGCAAGGGGGGCCTCGCGCGCCGAGGGCGAAGAACTGCTGCGACTGGATCAGCGACTTGCCGACTTTACGCAAGGGCAGGGCCGCCGCGCCTTGTCGATCAGGCCGTCGGATTGCACGGTTTGGGATGGCAATCCCCGCGATGTGCCGGCGCTTACATACGAGAGCTGCCGTTCGCTGATCGAGTCCATCGCGCAGGAGGATGGCAACCGCATCCCCGTGCTCATTCGGCGCAGCGCGACGGGGACGGAAACGCCTTACGAACTCCTGGTTGGCAGCCGGAGGCGCTTTGCGGTCGACTGGCTCAACCACAATGGGCGTCCGGAAGTTCGACTCAATGCGCTGGTGGTCGAAATGTCGGATGAAGAGGCGTTCCGCCTCGCCGATATCGAGAACCGCGAACGTGAAGACATCACCGAACTTGATCGCGCACGCAGTTATCAGGCTGCCGTGGATCGCTTCTATGGCGGCGTACAATCTCGAATGGCGGAGGCGTTGAGCCTTTCCAACAGCCAGTTGAGCCGTCTACTCTCGCTTGCGCAGATGCCGGACGAGGTGGTGAATGCCTTTGCCACCAAAGGGGAACTGCGCGTGCGCCACTCCGAAGTGCTGACGCCCTTGTTGCGCCGCCCGGAGCAACGCACGCGGATCCTTGCTGCGGCGGTCGCAATCAGCGAGGAGCAGCAGCGTCTTGCCGCCTCGCGGGAGCGGATGATTGCGGCAGCGACGGTGCTCTCGCGTCTTCGTGACTCGACCCGCACGCAAGAGGTAACGCCATCCGAAATGCCGATCCTCTCCAACGGCGCTGCCGTCGGCAGGATCAAGGCAGGGCGGGAAGGGCTCATGCTCGACCTGCAGATCGCGGCGGATGCCAATCTCGAAGTCCTGATGTCCCACGTGCACCAAGCCGTCCTGAGTGCCCGTGCCCAAATCGCGAGCGAGATCGGCGATTCGCAGGACGAAGAAGGCTGAACGCCAGGCTGACAGCGTGATCCACGGATCAAACGCCGATCTTTTTTCAAATGATGAGCGAAGTTGCGGCCTGACCGGCTGTAACCAGCAATTGAGCGCTTTGCGGACTTTGCGTTGATCTGCGGGTCTTAGCATCGGCGCACAGGCGATCTCGCGGATTGCCCGCCTTCCATCGTCGCGATTTGCGCGCCCCGGTGATGCCTTTGCGTATGGCTCGGCACGGCCTCCGGCGGTGCTTTGACGCCCGTAGCCTGAGTGGCCGCGTCTAGGCGGGCGCCTTCTCCAAACCTGTGCCTAGTTGCGTGGCAGTGGGCATCAACATGGAGAAACACAATGCCGCATCGTCACGCTCATCCGTCGGCAAGGCAAGCCTTGCTTTGTGCAACAGCTATCCCGCTCCTGATGTTGGCAGCGTGCGCCGATGGCGTAGGCTTTCGCGTGGGCGCGGGTGGGGGCGGTGCCCCTTCGGGGCCCAGCGCTGGTGGTCCGTCAGGTCCAGGAAGCCCCAGTGGCCCTAGCGGTCCGAGTGGTCCGAGTGGTCCGAGTGGTCCGAGTGGTCCGAGCGGGAGTGATGGTCCCAGCGGACCGGGCAGCCCTAGTGGACCTAGCGGCCCGGGCGGCAGCGACGGTCCGACCGGACCTGGAGGTTCAAACGGTCCAAGCGGCTCCGATGGGCCGGGCGGGCCTGGAGGCTCAGGCGGCCCGAGCGGCCCGAGTGGCCCGAGTGGCCCGAGCGGAAGTGATGGGGCGAATGGTCCTGGCGGCGCAACCGGTCCTGGTGGCGCGAATGGTCCTGGCGGCGGCAACGGTCCGACTGGTCCAGGTGGATCCACCGGGCCTGGGGGGCCGAATGGACCTGGCGGTAATACCGGTCCAGCCGGGCCTGGCGGTTCCAACGGTCCTGGCGGCCCGACCGGTCCGGGTGGATCCAACGGGCCTAGCGGACCCGACGGACCTGGCGGCAACACCGGTCCGACCGGTCCAGGGGGATCGAACGGTCCGGCCGGCCCAGCCGGCCCTACGGGCCCGGGAAGCCCGAGTGGCCCCACTGGCCCTGGTGGTACAACCGGCCCGGGTGGCTCGATTGGGCCAACCGGCCCCGCAGGCCCAATAGGACCAGCTGGCCCGGCCGGCCCTACTGGTCCGGCTGGTCCGGCTGGTCCGACCGGTCCGACCGGTCCCGGTGCTCCCTCAGGTCCGACCGCGCCAAGTGGACCTACCGGCAGCTATACCGGCACGGTGGGATCAATCTCGCTGGGTGGCAACACGATCCTTGGTCCGAGCGGCTCCGGCACGCTGATCGACATCAACGTCACGCCGCCAACAGCAACGACCAACGGCAACGGCTTCGCGGTCGACGTGCTCAGTGGCGATGGCAAGGTCGTTCAGATCGCCTTGCCAACCACCACGCACGACACGCAGCAGGCCTTGGCGCCGGTCGGCTCGCTGGCAGGCTCCGTGCTGGGTGATCAGACCGGAACGACCGTGATGCAGGCGACCGACGCCATATCACCAGTCGTGGCAGGCGTGACCAACACGGCGAACAACGTCCTCACCCCTGTGGTCGATACCGTCAACGGGGTCGTGGGCCCGCTTGTGAGCGACAATGGCGCGCTCGCTCCGGTGACAAGCGCTGTTGGCCAGGTGGTGGATGCCGTCAACGGGACCACTGGCTCACCATCGGCTCCCGCGCCCACCTTTGATGGTCCGCTGGTCGGCCTGGATGTCGGCAACAACCAATTGACGGGGCCAAGCACCAGTCAGACCGTTGCCGCCGTCAATGTGCTGTCGCAGGATCCGGGTCTCACCAGTGGCAAGCTGGTCACCGCCGATGTGCTTGCCGGGGGCAAGGTGGTCGACGTGACGCTGCCGACGACTGCCGGCGGTGTCGATGCTGCGCTGGCTCCGGTGGGAACACTTGTCGGCTCGCTTCTTGGTGAGCAGACAGTGCCCGTGACGAACCAGATCCACGAGGTGTTGGCACCGGCCGTAGCCCCGGTCACGGCAACTGTAGAAGCGGTTGCTTCGCCGGTGCTAGACGCCGTTAATGGGGCACTTGGACCGATCGCGAGCAACCTCACCGGCCCGGAAGGCGGCTCTGTCCTGGCACCGGTCACCAACGTGGTTGGCGCGGTTACGGGTGGTCTCAGTGGCGGCGATGCGGGTGCGGGTACGGTGCTTGCGCCGGTCACCAACGTGGTGGGCGCAGTCGTGGGTACGTTGACCGGCAGCGAAGGAAGCGCCGGATCGGTACTCGCACCGGTCACCGACGTGGTTGGCGCGGTTACGGGTGGTCTCAGTGGTGGCGATGCAGGTGCAGGCACGGTGCTTGCGCCGGTCACCAACGTGGTCGGCGCAGTCGTGGGTACGTTGACCGGCAGCGAAGGAAGCGCCGGATCGGTACTCGCGCCGGTCACCGACGTAGTTGGCGCGGTTACGGGCGGTCTCACGGGTGGCGATGCGGGTGCGGGTACGGTGCTTGCGCCGGTCACCAACGTGGTCGGCGCAGTCGTGGGTACGTTGACCGGCAGCGAAGGAAGCGCCGGATCGGTACTCGCACCGGTCACCGACGTGGTTGGCGCGGTTACGGGCGGTCTCACGGGTGGCGATGCGGGTGCAGGCACGGTGCTTGCGCCGGTCACCACCGTGGTCGGCACGGTCACGGGTAGTCTCGGCGGTAGCACGGGTGGCGAGGGCTCTCTGCTCGCTCCCGTGACCGGTGTCGTCGGTGCTGTCGTGGGCGGCGTGACAGGTGGTGGCAGCGGTTCGGGAACCGAGCCTGCATCGCCGCTGCCACCTGTCACGAGTGTGCTGGGTGGCCTGCTTGGCGGCCTCCGCAAGTAGTCCACGGCGTGCCCGATTGCCCCGCTCCATGGTCGGGCACGCTCAGGCCCTTCCTGACTAAGGAAGGGCGGAGGAGGCAGCCACAGTGCCGTGGCTGCCTCCTCTGAAAAGAAGCAGGAGAAGCAAGGTCGGTCGCCGCTCACGCAGTGCCCGGCTTTGCTTTTATGAAATGCATGAAAGAAAACTGCGGACCAACGTGATGCGGCTTGTTCATTTCCCTTTAAGGACATTGACTTAGGCTGACTTTTCCATGACCTTGGCATGCGGCAATCTATCCCGAAGGGGAAGACAAAGAGTTGTGCCTAGAAGGGTGCAGGATGGAATATAATGCAATCATCGACTGTCCTCATCGTTGACGACGTTGCCGCGATCGTTGAAGAACTTATCACGCTCATGCGCCTAAACGGGATCGCGGCGGCAGGAGCCGCTGACTTGAAGGGTGCTCTCGCCGCTCTGGAGCGAGAGCCTACGATCCGCGTCATCTCCTGCGATGTTCGCCTCGACCGGGAAAGCGGCCTTGACATCCTGGACCGGATTATGGGGCATCCGGTGCTGTGCAAGCGGGAGTTCCAATATCTCTTCGTTACCGGCGATCAGATGCAGATCGATCGGCTGAATCCCGATCCGAGAGTTGCGGTGCTGAGCAAGCCTGTGCAACCGTCAATTCTCATTGGCACTCTCAAGAGCATGTTGGGAGTGCCTGATGCCTAAGCGAATGACCAAGGCCGAAGCCGCGCGCTGGACTCTTGCAGCCGCGACCGGCGATGCAGCACCTCAGTCAGGTGCGATCCCTGTCGAGGAACTGGCTTGGCACGATCCTGCCTACAGGGAGCAGATCCTCAAGGAACTGGCAGAGGGACGGGCTGCCGCACGTCTGCTGGGAGAGGCGAGAGCCGATCAACGGTCGCTGTCGCCCCAGACAAACGGCATCATCGCCCATGAACTGCGCCAACCCTTGTTCGCGATCGCCATGGCGAGCGAGAACCTGCGTCTGATGCTGGAATGTGATGATCCGGATCATGAGACCATGCAGGGCTCGGTCAACCGCATTGCCGAGCAAGCACAACGCGCTCAGGCGATCATCGAGCACACGCTTCTGCGAGCATCGGGCGAGACACGCATTGAGACGGCAGACGTGGCACAAGCCGCGCGTCGGGCAGTGGCGTTGCTCGACGGCACGGCCCGAGATCTCGACGTTGTCGTTGCATGCCAGCTGCCAGAGGAACAACTTCTCGCTGGTCTGTCTGTGATCGAACTCGAGCAGGTGTTCGTCAATCTGATCCGCAATGCCTTGGACAGCATCGGAGAGCGCCGGACCGCTGGCTGGGAGGGGCAGGGGCTGATCATGATCACTGTGCAGAAGTTCGCCGGGGACGTTCACTGTGTAGTGAGCGACAATGGGGCCGGGCTGCCAGACGTCGGCGGCCTGTTCGAGCCTTTCTTTACGACGAAAGCGCAAGGAGGTACGGGCCTGGGTCTTCACATCTGCCGCGAGATTCTCAACAAGGCGGATGGAGACATACGGCCGCGATCCTCTGCAGGTGGCGGGGCCGAATTCGAGATCCGCATGCCATTGGTCAGCCGCGGTCAGGGCAGGCACTAGCCAGGTATTTCGACCGAAGAACGCCGGGCACTTAGATGTCGTCGCGGCCGAGACGTATAACGAAACGCTCGCGAACGCCGTCCCGCAGGATTGGACGCAAGTCGCCCGAGGCCTCGTAGGCGACCTGATCGACCAGCCACGCGGTCGCGTGGTCCATCGCCTTGCCCTGCACTGCGCGTCCCTCTGCGTCGGTGCATCGCAAGGTGATGATCACGTGAGCGGGTGAGGTTGTCGCTTGAAGAAAGACCTTGCCTTTCTTCTTGGTGCCATCAGGCGCGATGAAACTGCCAAAGGCGCATAGCAGGATGGCGACGGCTATGAGTTCAAGATGACCATGGCGCGTGGGCAAGAAATATTCGAGACCGTCGCCCTTGATCTCAACCGCCACGTCATGGTGGCGCACGTTAGATCGGGTTGCCGCGACAGCGCGTTCCAGCGCGCTTCGTACCGTCAGTTGCGCCGAGACGTCGTTACCGTCTCGTCCAAACCAGCGGAACAGGCTCAAGATATTGGCCGCGCTTTGTGTGTGCTGGGAGATGCGCGCCACCCGATCGAGCAACTGCTTGCGCTCCTCCTCTTCGATGGCAAGGTTTTCAGCGATATAGCCCATGTTGCCGTTTGCCATTGAGATGACGTTCAGCGGTTGCGCGAGGTCGTGCAACATGCCGCTGGTCACGCGGCCGAGCAGCAGATCGCGTGTGACTGCCACCAGGCCCTCGTCTCCCCAGGACAGCAGGCGCGCATCGATCTTGGCGATTGAGCGTGTCACGGTGCCGCCCATGTAGAAGCAAGATGCCATGGCCAATGCCGTCGCTATCCAGGTCGGGTAAAGGAGGATCAGGCAGATGCTGCAAGTGGCCGTGAGCGTTGTAAGGTGCCACGTCCAGCGTGGGCCGCTCATCATCGCCGACGCCCATCTTCGCGGAGCCAGCGACGCGAACAAGGCAAGCGCGAACGTCAGCCAAAGCGCCGTAGAGCGTTCAAGTCCTGCCGGGTCGATCAGAAGCGTGGCTGCAAGCACCAGGGCAACGATGCGAGCCTGAAGATACGCATTAAGCGCGACCAGCCCGCCGATCGAGCTCGCGGCCAGCGCACCGGCGATGGGAGCACGTCCGCTGCACGAACCTAGGAAGGCCGCAGGAAAAGATACCAGCCAGGGGTGCGGTCTGGTAACCGCCAAGCTGGCGACCATGTTGCGCAAACGGCTCCTGATCATCGTGTCACACGATCAGCAAGTCCGTGTGTGTTGCGCACAAACCCGAACTTACGGGTAGCGCCAGTCGGATACGAAATCATCGCTTCAAGCTCATCAGCATAAATCCGAACTGATAAGCAGCTAAGAAGCTGCAAGTTGCAAATAGCCAGGGCGGTACGATTCGGCCTTTGTCACGTCTTTACGATATCGCGTACCCGCGTTGCGCCAACTTGCCGTTCTGCACGCATTTGCAATCCTGAGTCTGGTGTCGATAGAACCGTATCGATCTCGTAGATGTTAACGGCTTCGGGGCTGCGAATTTGCGCGGTTCGACGCCTTTTTGCGCACTGTGTTCGCAGCCTTTGCAAGCAGTGACTTGCGCCAGAATTAACGACGGCAGCGCAGCGCGAAGTCGATCCCCTCACTTCGGCTGTTTCTTCAGAGGCGCTGCGCTTCCACGCAGTGTTACCCTCAGCGGCATTGGGGATCGCTGATGCGGCAGGCTGCAGAGCGGCAACAGCTAGCCGCGTAAGCGCAAGTGCTGAGAGGGGTAACATGCGCCTTGGTTCCAAAGCGAAGCTGACCATCGGGATTGGCCTGAGTGCCGCGATGGCGTTCGCGTTCCTGGGCTTTCGCGATCTCGCGCGTTCCGGATCGCAGCCGCTCGATGTTCCCGAAACCGGTGCCTCTTACCCGATGCCGGCAGTAGCAGTCGTCCTGGCCGCTACCAGCCGACCGATCCTGACCGGTCAGACCATCACCGCTGACATGGTCCGCAATGCTCCGTCTGATCCCGCCCGGCATCCCGGAATCGCACTTCCGCAAGAGGTGATCGGTAAGGTCGCGACGCAGGACATCCCGGCCAATACCTTGATCGCGCGCTCCATGCTGGGCGGGGAAGCGAACCTGGCGATCCGCGTGCCTGTCGGCATGCGCGCCATCAGCATCGACACGACGGCGGAGATTGCCGTGGCGGGGCTGGTCCGCCCCGGTGACCGTGTCGACGTGCAGGTGGTCTATCCTGGCGAAGACGCGATCTCGGGCGCGCGGGGCAATGGCAGCAGCCGTGCCCGCACGCTTCTTCAACTGGTGCCGGTGCTGGCGGTGGGCGACCTCGTCGTCGGCACGCCCGCGCCGCAGAACGCGTCGGCGACAGTTGCGGGTGCCGCCGGCAGCACGCCCGCGCCGGCCCCGTCGGTGGCGCAGACCAGCCGAACCGTCACCTTGGCGCTGACGCCCGGGCAAGTGGGTGAACTGTCGCTGGCCAAAAACGTGGGATCGCTGACGCTGTCATTGCGCAATCCCAGCGATGTCGATCAGGTTGAGGTCGCACAGCTCGCCTCTTCGCCCATTCGCGCGCCTGCGCCGGTGATGCAGCAGATTATCGCTCCGTCGGCGCCGCAGATGGTCATGCAACGGCCAGCGCCAAGAGTCGTACGCCGCGCTCCAGAGGGGCAACCGATCGAGCTGGTCGTCGGCGGCAATCACGACGTGATCTACTCGGGGAGTGGGGTGAAGTGAGAACCTTTGTCGGATCATGTCTCCTCGCAAGTGCCGCGATGATGCTGGTGCCGGGCGAGGCGCGTGCGGCCAGCCAGGCCGACCAATCGCTGCTGGTCGATGATGCGCGCACGATCAACGTCTCGCGTGCCATCGCCCGCATCGAAGTGAGCGCCGAAAACGTGATCGACGTCACGGCGCCGACTTCGCGGTCCTTGCGCATAACCGGCATCGGTACAGGGGAGACGACGCTAAGCGTCTATGG
>Ga0182215_1000067_pt1 | contig 17161 bp, 14 predicted proteins | sample G5R1MG_24_FD_128404 | JGI IMG/M metagenome (GOLD analysis project Ga0182215, IMG submission 128404) | Switchgrass phyllosphere microbial communities from Michigan, USA - G5R2_NF_03OCT2016_LD1 MG | ecosystem: Host-associated > Plants > Phyllosphere > Phylloplane/Leaf | place: USA: Michigan... | reverse complement strand
GCGTCTGTGACAAACGGGTTGTGAACATGGCCATGGCGAGGCGTCTGCGCTAGCACATGCTGGGTCCTACGACGCGGCGTCGCAGACACCTGAACATCCTTGACCATTCTTCGTACCGGATTCGCCTGCTTCCTCGACTTGTTGGCAACACCAAGTCCGCGCTCTTCCTGGTCCGCAACGTAGCCTCCAGCAGCGAGTCCCCGATTTGGCTTCTTCAACGCGAGTATGGCCTCCTGCAGGTCTTCCTCCACGCGCTGCTTGTGCTTCATCTTGGCTTCGGCCGCGGCAGAAGGCCGATTCAGGTCAATCTGGCGACCCTGTAGATGTCGAATCTGTGACATGGATTGTCTGGCACTCTTGGATGGACTGCGTTGAAAGGGAATCGCCGACAGGGAAACCTCACTTCCCTCTCGTTTGACCTGGGACAGACTTCCACTATGATCCGTCGCCGCCCTGGCCAGTGACCTACGTGGTTTCTTCACATCAGGTTCTTTACCGGCCGCTGATTTGCGACAAGTTGTTGGGACCTTGGTAGCTTTACGCTTAGACGGTGCTGTGTGCATAGGTCCGCCCAGCTTCTTGTTGGCCATGAGTGCCTGTTCTGGCAGTCGGTTCATGTAGAAAGGCACGATAACCTCGACACAGAAGCTGTGAAGGCGATCACTCGCACCAGGTTTGCCAGTGCCGCCAATGTCTTCACTTTGTGCTGTTGGTTTTGTGTCAAAATCCAGAATGCCCATCTCCTCTGTTGCGTGCCAAATACATAGCTTGTCGAGTAAAAGATCAAGCTGGAGATTGATGTCGTCGAGCTTCTTCGTGCGTTTCGTCGACTTCGCGGGCTGTGTGTCCTGATCATGGCTTCGTTCCTTCTCGACCCTACTCTCGTCCAGAGGAGGCTTGTATGTGTAGAGGGATTCTAATGCAATGATCTCGAGCATAAGGATGAGCTGGGCAAGAGTTTCGCGCACTCGCAGGTCGCCGATCCGCCTCCTAATGCGTTGATCAATGGACTCTGCGGCTACGCTGTCCCCACTTGGCAGATCAGAGAGCCACCATTTCCTGATAATTGGTTCCTCCTGGGGATACACGCCGTCCCGGTTGAGTTTCACTTTCTTCTTCGACTTCTTTGCTCGGTTGACTCTAACCATGTGCTCGTGGTCCGATAAGCTTCCTGGCGGCAACGCTTTGATGATCGCAGGCAGCTTCTCGTAGTATTTCTTTTCGCTGGCCTTGGAACTGAGGAGCATTGCTCGTAGAAATGCCACAAGCTCGTGCGTGGCTGGAGATCCTTCTTCGGGGGCGGTGAACGTGTTGCGTATGCGATTTATAGGGCCTTTGACAAAGTATGCCAGTGAGGTCTTGGACAGGTAAACTGCTTCCAGGTATTGCTGCACTAGTAAGGAGAGTTGATCGTGAGGGCTCAGGGGTTCTGCAGGACCTAGGCATTGGTCTGTGGACACTCTATCGAGGGCCTTCGTGTCCTGAGTATACTGGCTTTGGGTTGTGTGCTGTCGCTCGGGTGTGGTCATGGTCGGCTCTAGCTTCCGTCGCATCATCGTCAACCTAGCATGCTTTGCGGGCTGTTGCGCGGCCTGCAATTCAATAACAGCATGCTGCCACCAAGCGCTCGCAGCACTCGGAGTCTCCAGCAGCCTGACTGGTAAAACACAAGTCTCCAGATTGCCAGGATCCCATAGCGCGGTAACATCCTTCTCCTGCAGCCATGGGACAAGGCCACAAATGCTGTAAACACGCGCATGCACTTGTTCTATGGCATACAGTGTGCGCTTTGTGTCCAGACGGGCAATGAGCACCTTCTTATTCGACACGGTATCACGTCCAGCGTCCCCCTCTTCCAGTACCTGGATCTGTGCTGAGAATAGGCTGTTTAGGGCGAAATGCTCGTTAGGCGTGGCATCGAGCAAGGTGAGAGGTAGCTGTGAGCGTCCGATGACACGGACAGGTCTGAGAACGACAGGATGGTTGTGCGGCGAGTCGGGGTATGGCTTGATCGTAAAGGGCTGGTTTGAGGGCCCCAGGCCACAGATGGTGTCTCGTTTCCACTTCGAAGGTAGTTGCGACGGGGGTTCGTCGCGACGGACCGCCTGACCAAGGAGTTGGACAGGTGGGTGGGAAGCCGAGTGAAGCATTGTCTTCGTTTGCAATGCGTACGTTGACATTGGAGCGGCTCATAGTGGTATGAGTGCGCGCGTATGCTCTCGCCGTGCGCTTCTGGTCGTGCTTTCCAAATTCCCCCAGGCGACGCGTTTCCGATCGCGAGGGCTCGTGCGTTGTGTCTCGACCGCGCTAGTATTCGACGTCATTGCCCGACCATCCCATCTCCCATCAGCATGCGGTTCCATCCGCTCTCGCCGTCGTCTGACTCGCGGTTGCGACACGAAGCCTCCGCCATTTGCATGCCAGAATTGACGGCTAGCTCTCGGTTCCTCGAGCACCATTAATCACGCCGATCCAGAGTTACCTACGTACCATGTGGCCGTTCATTCTCGGTACGATGGTCCACTCTGCACTAGCTTCCGCTAGCAACGACCTCGACACTCCCCAAGGCAACTATCGTCCCTTTGGCCCGGGCTACACGAATGGCGCATACCCGCAGGACTTTGCTCTCGTTGGCCCGGCACTGGAAGCGGTGCATGATAGTCAGAAACCATCGACCGGCTTAGCTGTCGACAGTACTCACAAGCTGTACCTCACGTATCCCCGAAACTCTGGTTCCACCCCAGATAATGTGGTAATCTGTACTTCCTTTAACGAGGAGAAACCCTGGCCGAATCGATCTATTCAGAACTGCTCTGCCGGCCAGGATCCGAGTACCTGCTTCATCAACGTTCAAAACATTGTTCGTGACGATCGCGGTCGCTTGTGGGTGGTCGACAGCGGAATACCTTACCATTCCACTCCAACCGCCGACGCTATCTATGGGGGGGCTAAGCTCATGAGTTTTAACGAGTCCACGGCGGAAAAACTGCGTACTTATGTCATCCCTCGCAATCTACTGTCCAACAGAATGAATATGAACGATATGCGCGTGAATACAACGCTCGGAGGCAGGTCAGGATATGCATTCATAACAGATGCCAGTCGGAACAGTTCTCTACTCGCAGTGGATCTCGAGAACGGTCGTGCCACGCGTAGGTTATTCAACACAAGCGTGGTACGAGCAGACGAAAAGTATGTGGGTACCTACGATGGCGAACTCATCTACACTTGGAATGGTACCAAAAGGGGGCACCTGACCACTGCTGCGGACGGAATTGCACTGGGTAAGTGTCATGTTCTAGTGGGAACACACGAGGTTAAACTAACTCCCCTTGAAGCATCTGGAAATTTCTATTGGGGCGTTCTCGCATCACGCCGCTTCTACTACATCTCCCAGGAGGTCCTTGTCGATGAAAGCAAATCCGACGGCGAAATACTTGCTGCAGTACAAGACCCAGGCCAGTGTGGGTCGGAACAAGCCGGCTTCTCTGCGGACGATCAAGGCCGCGTCTACATTGCCGCAAGCGAACAGAATGCCATCTATTATGTCGATACGCTCACGTCTCAAGTCAATAGGACGGTAAATGGCAACCAGCCTAGCGGGTCTGGGCCGCTTTCTGCCGACGATTATGTGGTGAAAACATTGGTGAGGAACGCGATGATTCAACACGCCGATTCGATGGCCATCCTGGGTGGTTGGCTGTACTTCAATACAAACCAACTGACACTGGGACCAAGCTTTCAGTACAAAAATGTCGACAAGCGGCGGGGCCCCTTCCGAAGTTACAGGGTATGGATCGGGCGTGGCCCGGCTGTATAAGTGGCGTAAGGCATGCTGAGAGATAGCTGCCCAAAGTACCTCGATCCAAAACCAAGCTTCGTCACGCATGGCCATTCCGCTCATTGCTGATGCACCCATAATTATCGGTCCTGCGTTTGCGTTTGTTTCGTGTCCGGCGTTGTTTTAACATGGACCAGAGACAAGTCAGTCAGTTTGGCAGGGTCATCCCCTTGGTCGCGTCGGCTCCTCCAGCGCTCAGCGACCTCTTGTCTTCAGGACAGGCAAAATAGCGAGGTCAATCGAGATGAGCGGTGCGCGTGATGGCGGGTCCCGCCATTGAGTCTGAATCCGCACCATGACTCTCGGCATGGTAGAGTACTACATGGGCGATCGATTTTCCTGTACAGCCCTACCGCTTCCATATCAAGACAATGCTTGGAGATCGGCATCGCACGTTTCCATGACGAGGCAGCACCGCTCCTGTTCCTGCATCACTTGGGCTCGATCTGTGTGAGCTGCCCTGGAGACGAAAAATTAGGGGGAGTCCGCGTGGTGCAGGGCCAAGCTTACAATGTGGAGATGAGCCCAGCCCTAGCGACCCCGCAAACGGATCTGATTGGTGCAAGATAAATTGCGTCAAATGAGCCGAGAGCCGAGTGTCGACCGTGAGGGTAAGGCGAGTTTTGAGTCCTCAGGTGCGCGGGTTCATCGTGAGGAAATCCGTGAGTGGGACGGTGTGGGGAAGATGGGGAAGAAGATGGAGAGTGCCTGTCGACCCAACGCGAGAAACCCGAGAGGGAGAGGAACTGCGTCGCACCGCCTCAAGCATGCAGAACCATGTGGTGGTGGGCGGGCAAGTCGGGGTAAAATATCGCCCTTCACTTGTGTCACGACCAAATGCAATCTTACTCTCGCAAGCTGGTCTAGCCGCCCACCCCGAGGTATCGTGAAGTTGCTCGCACTGCCGCCGCCTGTTTCAAATACAGCCGTGAGTCCTCCCGAACGCTCGACTTTTCATCCCCCCACGTCAAACTCACGCTCGTTACCTGCCATTCTTCCGCTTCTCCACTCTTTCGCTTGCCGTCCTTTCTGTGGCGTCACCAAGTGAACAATCACAACCAACGGTCCTACGCCAAGCGTCAAATCGTGAAGACACCATGCACGGCAAGGCTGTTGTCGCTGCGCTATTTGCGCTGGCAGCTGGTGCGTCGGCTCAGACTCCCGTCGAGTAAGTTGCATACTGCACTTTGCCCCATGTCGTCGCACACGTCCAAGACACGGCACATGTCTTGATGGGGGCCTCACAATTGCTGACCATCACGGCGCAGTCCCAGTGTGCAACACTCGGTCTTGCTCGTCCTCGCGACCGCGATTCCATCCGACGTGGCCACCCATGCAATCGCGGACCCGCTCGCCTTTGCGTCAGAAATCGGCTCCTCGATCGCTGCTGGCAATCTTCCTGCCTGGTACAAGGCGCTACCAACCGACGTACGGGGTCTTCTCCCTCAGCTATACCCTGAAGCCACTCCTACTGTCGTAGCTTCAATGTACGCGACCTCCGCTCCCGGTTCTGCTGCTGTTACTGCCTCTGCATCCATCGTTTCTGCATCATCGGCCCTGACGGATGTCATTAGCGCCAGCAGCACTTCGCCCGCAGTACAGAGTCCAACGTTGAGCACGGCCACGAGCACGGCCACAAGCACTGGCGCTGCTTCCTTTCCCACGGCCGCTGTCGGAGCGAGCGTCGGTGCTGCCCTTGGATTCTTTGGATTGATCGCGCTATAGAAGTCGGGCAGCTGCAATCCACATCATCGGGGACAGAATTCATCTTCAGCGGGCGGCGAATCTGGCTCGAAATTCTTCACGACGTAACGTTATCATTCTGTCTGAGGAGGATTCGCATTATACCTTTTTCTTTTTTTTTGGGGGGGGGGGGGTTTGGTTCAAGGAAAGGATTGATGACACCAGCTGTATTATGTTTTTGAAATACGCTGGTCAGTGGGACGGATTGGTACGAGGTCTGGACGAGGTCAACGTAGATAGTATAATTAATCCATAATTAACCATAGCGTGTGTGTAGCGTCTGTACTTTGAATTTCGTGCGATTGAGGAAAGAGGAGCAGCACGTTTATATAGGGGAATGGAGAGAATTAGATGAGGGCGGGACGCGTGTTCCACTTACGTGGGCGGGGGTGATGTAGGTACCAGTAAGGGCCCACATGTGGCTTTTACAGGGTGCATAAAGTTCAGCATCAAATATGCACGCCATAACTCAGCATTCCGACTGAGAGTATACATAGTATAAGTTATCGGAATGCCATATACAGTATTATTCCATGTACTCAAACAGACGCCCTTGTCACGGTGGGTCTACGTTCGAATCCCCTCGAGTTTCGCCGTTCCATTGGTTTTTTTTGCGCTGCTCGTGCCATTGCTCTTCTCTTTCTCCTTTTTTTCTGCCGCCCTCCTCTTCGCGCTTTCTTTTTCCAGCAGCTCAATCGTTTTCTCGCTACTCTCCCACAACTTCTTCTGCAGCTCTTCGTCGTCGATTTCTGGTCTCGACCATTTAATTTGCCTACATTCTTTCAGGAAATAACTGCCATCACCGCGGCCCCACTGTGCTTCCATAGCTGCGTATAGAAACGTCTGTGCACCCGCATCTCCGCTTTTCAAAACAAGCCACCAGATAGGCCACATGAACAGATAAACAGCCAAGCCCCATAGCGATCCAAAGGTAAGGTAGCGACGCATCCCAGGTGTACGGGTCCAGCCCGGATCGACCATGATGACACGCGCATTCATTGGCTTCTTATCGGGACGAGCATAGTTGGACAGATGCTTCTGGAAGGCGACCGCGAATGTCATGAGTGCCAGTTTTGACGTTGCGTATACCGCCGAAGGTGCAAAGTCGAGTTGGCCAGGCTGGGTCTTTGCGTCTTTCCTCACTTTCGTTGTACCAGAATTTCCAAAAGGGTCTGGCATTTTCCCGCTCATATATGCGGCACATGTGGCAAAGATGATCCGAACATCCCGATCCGGAGGTTGGGCGCGCAGGGCGGGACTGAGTATGCTCAGAAGATGAAAATTGGCGAGGTAGTTCAGCCCCCACGTCGACTCAAGCCCATCTTCTGTAGCTGTTGCCTTCCCCCCGGGGGGTATCATTGTATTGGCGCAGAGCACAATCATGTCCAGCCGGCGCGGCGGAGCGTTATCGACCCATTTTGTAGCAAATTGGCGTATACTGTGCAAAGACTCGAGGTCGACATATTCAGCAGTAATGAGCTCGTTATTCGTCTGTGTACGTAAATCTTCAATGTAGTCGACCAGGAATGGATCTGAGAGCGGTTGCCGCACAAGTAGGACGATTTGTGCGCCTCGATGGGCAAGCCCTCTTACAACCTCAGCACCAATTCCGGCTGTTCCTCCCTATACAATGCTTAGCAGACTATCGGCAAATGTTCCGACATGCAGCTACCTACCGTGACTATAATCACCTTCGAGTGCATATTTCGTTCGGATCCATTGGTTGCGCCATTGAAAAACCACTTCAACGCGTAGAGGACGGCGCAAACAGACACAAATTTTGTTATGGTCCAGCCATAGGGAATTGAGTCCAAGCCCTCTGTAAAGACTTGGGCGAAGATGTTGACAGGCATCGTTCGATGTTGGTGGGACGCAAGGGGCTAGCGAAGCAACGCGGTATTGTCGTTGAAGCCAAGACACACGTGGCGTCATCGCCATGTGATGACACGAGTCCGTGATCGCCATTTGGGATTCCTTCACCGCCGCTCCTCAACCTCACCATGACCTCATCCACGACTATGCTCTTTCAACGCTAAAAATTGGTCTCATCGGGAGTTCATGACACTGGATCTGCCCTATGGACTCATTAGAACACTTGTGCCACTATGAGTGTAGCGAAACATACGCCTCCGCCAGACGAGGATGTACATGAAGGCCATGTGCGTTATGATGACGCAGACATCTCCACGGTTCCCTTCGTTCAACAGCGCTCGTTTGGCCGTGGTCTATGGAAGAATCACATCAACTTTGTTCCAGCAACGGCGAACAATGTGCCAACAACCACCCCCTGTTCGCAAGGCAAGACCATGGCCGAGAAATACCTTAGCATCATGTTTCCCAACGGGCAGCCACAACCAAAACCTGAAGCATACCCCCTTTGTGGAATCTGTGGGAAACCAGTCAAGGAGAATGACCAGCGAACTCACTATCTGAGCCCTGCACATCAAGCCGCACTTCCACGTTCTGCGATACCCTCCGCGATCGACCGATCGAGAATGGGTTTGAAGTATATGGAGAAGCACGGGTATGATGTAGATGCGCGCGTAGGATTAGGTGCAGCCGGACAGGGAATGCTATTCCCATTAGTACCTAAAGAGAAGCGTGATAAGCTTGGTCTAGGCATCGACAAGAAAGACCACACCAAGCGGCGCGCTTTAGGCGGCGCAACAGCTTTTGAAGTCAGGCAGGGTAAACTGGATGCAGGCAAGGTCCAGAAGTTGGCCAAAGTGGAGAAGAGGCGTCATGCAAAACTACAGAAACTATTTTATGGTAATGATGAGGTTGAAAAGTATCTCGAGCAACTAGACAGATAGGTCAAACCCCATACTATGCATACAGCTCAATAAATTTTGAAAACGAGCCGAATATTACTGAGCATTCCACAGTACACACCACACATTCGACATAACTACCAGTCATACAGTTCAAATTACAGTCGCAACCCATGTTTGGGTGTACGGTACCGACTGACGCAAAGTCGTTAGGGAAAGTCGGCGGGCACAATGTTGGAGTCATACTCGCCGATTCTCGGCATAGCCCACACCACATAGGAGCATGTTTACATGAGCGTCACGTACTGCGCCTGGCAGACAATAAGTTCTGATGCCTGATACACGGCTACGAATTACATGATCAATTTCGCAAAGAAACTGTAGATCATTCTCCTTGGCAAAAATATGTATCCGCCAGGCTATGCTCAATGGGCCGCTCAAAAGCTAAGGTATCCCGCGAAATTTCGCTGCAAAAATCATATGCTAGCTTCCGTACCATCCTGACCTCGAAATCAAGAAGAATCTCGATTTTATCAACGCTGCTGCTGGGGTCATAATATTATACTTTCTTGTATTCTTCATCGACACTCAAAACCATACCGGTCGATTAGCTCAGTTGGTTAGAGCGTGGTGCTAATATGTTTTCTGCATGAATACGCCAAGGCCAGGAGTTCGAGCCTCCTATTGACCTCAATTTTTTTGCCAGGACTGTTCAATGAGAACATACCACTTCAAAAGTGGTGCTGATACTTTTTGCCTATCTGCATCTCTGTCTTGGTGCGCGGGTGACAATGGAGGGCGCTGGCGAGAAGCCCCAACCTAGAAAGTAACCCAAATTCATATATTTTATCCTTACGATCTCATAGCATCGCCCACCCCAACACCTGTCCCCGTCTACACGTACTGAAGCTACATCACACTTAACTAACCCACCGACGTTACGGTAATATCTATGCTAGGGATTCAGGCTGCCATCCCGCTACCCGCGCAACGCTCAGTATCGTGACCCACATCTCACGGGACGTAGCAATGCGCGAGTATCCAGGCCATTGGAACGTCTGGGATAATCAAACAGCACGAGTACGCCTCAGGCTACCTTCGCGACCATGAAACCACCATGCGTTTTAAGGATGACTGTTGACATCACTCAGCTTCTTCCTAGGCGCAGTGCTTCCATGGCTGCTCCTTAGACAGTGCTCTGCGACCCAACCTGGAACCCCTCTCCCGGTATTTAATACCAGGATAGGTATAACTGTTCCGATGACTCGACCACCAGCATGGCGGTTATAATCCTGCATATATCGGGCATGGGCATTGTGTTGATGCGTACGTATACCATGTCTGCGTTCAGCTATAGCAAGTTCTCATTCGCTGAACACTGCGTCCCAGAAAACTTCCCGGTGAGACTATATCATCCTGTTTGCGCATGCATATTGAGGGAGTATTACTTATTGGGGGCGGAAACTGCATACGAGAGGCGTGGCACAGTCATAAAATAACAGCCCGCTATTCGCCGATTCATCTACTGACTATGACCCTTGCACGACGCCTGCCACCGTTGAAAATATGCTGGGATTTGTCATTTTGTCCAAACTAAGCACTTTAAGGGGGAGAGGGTGGTGTGAAAAAGCAATATCTGGAGCATCGCGACCTTCGCACCGCTGCCCCATGCTTCAGGCCATACCGGTCAAGGTCTTTGCATTGCCGAATATTACTTCCGGATAATGAGGTAGCCTGAGCCCGGTTTCTGGACGCATGCACCTTGGACGACATGATAGCTCATTATGCAAGTTCCTTGCTTCATCTCATCAGCGCAACGTAATTATGCAATCTCGATGGAGTGCAGTACATGTATTCACAAAGTCACTGCGGCTGGGATATGTGCTTTTAAAATTGCTGCTGATACCCTGGAGCTTACTGAAGATCACGACGGGGGAACCAGTGCGTTGGCTATTCGTGACAGTCTTTCCTTATCTACTTTCGTATCAAGAGATCATACGTAATTTACATAGACTTTACGAGACTTTTCATTCTACCGCCCCTTCGCAATCGTGATGACATAGCAAGACCATTTTAACAAAGGAAAAATTGGCATCCCTAACAACCCTCATCTCTCACGTTGACTCGCCGCACCCGCATAACACAATTTTTACCCACCTTGAATTCTCCACCAATTGTGTTATTTTGCCCTCAGAAACATAACCTCCTGCTTCGGTGGGCCAGCGGTAAAATGATCCATGATGCCCTCCCAATAAGTTTCGGCAACAAACCCATCGGGCAGCATAATATCAAACTCATTCACCACTCTTCCAATTACACTCCTCAGCTCCATCATGGCCAGACCTCTCCCAGCGCAACTGTACGGTCCCATCAAAAAAGGCATGAACGCCTGCCTATTCAGTATCAAGTCCGGCCTATCCGTCCAGCGTTCGGGGATAAACTCGTCAGGCTGGATGAAATTGCGTGAGTCCCGGTACATGGTGAAGTGAGGCATCTGTACGATCATGTTACCAGGGATGAAGTGGTCATTAATGGTCAAGCCTTCTGGTGGAGTAACGCGTTGGGAGGCGAAAAAGACGGAGGGCCAGAGGCGCATCGATTCGTAGATGACGGCGTCGAGCAGTGGGAGGGATCTTTGGCAGTTATAGTGCATGGTACTTTCGCGGAATTCCTTGCGTATGGCACGCATGTATTCTGGATGGGTAGCAAGCTGCATCATTATGAATGTGAGTGCTGTGGAGGTTGTCTCGCTACCAGCACTGATGATGAGGCGAGATTCGCCGTAGAGCAGCTCACGACCAGCGGCGTTGTTGGGTGTTCCTGCTATGAGGTGAGAAATTAGATCTGGTTTGTTGTCCCTAAGCTATGAATGGTCAACATGCGAGTCACTTGTAAGTGTGCACCACATCACTTACAGCCATCCTCTCTTTCATTCGACTGACACTCCAGTCTCTCCATTCCTTCATGGGACCAGCAACAGAAGTCAGTACTGACAGAGAATTCATCAGCCACGGCATGTGATACATGTAGCCCATCGCTTGAACACCATCTGTGAATGTTGCTAATATACTTGCAGCAATCTCACTTTGATGTCCATTGATAAATCCCATTGGCTTCCCAAAGGCTAACGCCGCCATCACATCGTAGCTGTAATATGTTGTATATTCCTGGAGCGGTATAAGCTTTCCCTCTTCGCGTCGCAGCCGCATGAGTAGCTGGTCCGTGAACTGTTCGACCCGCGGAGCATAAGCGTTAAGCGATGTTTTCATAGCATTGTCCCAGATTTTCCGTCTCTGACGATGGAAGGCCTTGTCGCGGTTGAGATGGAGTGAAGTTTCCATTACATCGTAAAACGGGCCCTTGGTGGTTTGGGACCTGAAGCCGAGAAGCTGTTCGGCCGCGGATGGATCGAAAATAGAAAGCTCGCGAGGCCCTGGGCATGTTAGATACACACTCGTGACGAGCGTTCCATCCGCGATGCTGGTAGGGAATGCCTACCTGTCCTAACATAGTCTCCGTATTCACCCTGTAAACGCTGAAGAACGCGATGATAGTGGAGTTTGCTGTCCCACGTCTGTTTAATTGTCCACCATCTCGACAGTGTGGCACCAAGTGGACCCGGGTAATCTTTCAGTGGATGAAGAAATACACGGTATGCTCCAATGTATGCCCAGAGTGGAACCCAGAAGCTCGTTGCTACCAAAGTGGCGGTAACGAGGCCAGTGTAATATACCAGGATCCAATACGTGGTATTCGATACAAGAATGATGGTCAACGCTAGATGGTCAACTTCGACTCTTCGTAAGACAAACTCATGCAAGGCAACAGCCGAGAGGGGTGCAAACGCAAAGACTGTCCAGGGGATGGAATCCATATTCTCCAAACAGGGGAATGTGATATTGTCGTCCAGAGCAGGTGTTGTGGGGTAGAGTCTGAAACTGGACAGAGACGTTCCCTGAATACGGGCAATGCGGTGAAACCATTATTACTTGGTCAGGCATGTTCGTAAGATTTTGGCGCACGTACATACTCCACGGAACCGTTTTGTGGGCGGCCGCAGAAGTGTTTGTTGATCCCAACTTGCTATCAGCGCGAGCCGATACAATGCAGGATATTCGGGACAATATTCCTTCATTGCATACCATGTACCGTTGCGGAAAGACTAGTATCAGGGTACCCTGGCCAATATACCTTGTCGTATTAATGCATCTCCCTGTTGTTTCGCGAACGATTGGCTGTGTATGCCGTCGCTGCGGGCGTCGTAACATCCCCGCGAAAAGCACGGGGTTTGGCTTCGGCAGAGGCCACAAAAGGAGCCGGAGTTTATACCCCAGCCGTGAAGTGGATACCGCTTATCTTGTTTCACAACGCGACAGCGGGGGTGATGAGCGGAGCAAGCCCCTAGTGGCTGTTGATGAACGGTTGGAGGTGGAATAGCGCTCTGAACAAATCTGCGCTTTTTGTTTTTTATGGACATGCAGTGTCGCGTGACACATAATGGCATGGCCTTTTCATCACCGACATGGTACCGAGGCACCCATGGAGTTCGTTTATCGACTCCACTATATGCCCATTGCCGATGCAAGGTCGAACGAACATAGTGGTGATCCGTGATGCCCATGTCGGAAGCGCCGATGATGCTGTGTTACGTATCGACGACAACTGGTAAGACTGTAAGATGGTACAACTTTTGGCTTACCGATTCAGCTGACGGCAGCCCTCCCCTCGTTTTTCTTGACACTTCGTGAAAACTCCTGGCATCGTTTCTACCGCGAAATCATGACTTCGGAGGCAACGAAGGTAGGCTTAATGCCAGCCCCCTCCGGAGTAAAGACCAACTTCAGTGGCGACAGAAATGAACTTCAGAATAAGATCGTTGTGGTCTATTTGACCATGACCATAGCCTCAACTATCGTTCTCGGATTGCGACTGTATACCCGCATCTTCATCCGAAGTATGACGGGGTTGGACGATGCGCTGGTTATCCTTAGTTGGATGGGGTGTGTTGCGTGGTTGGTACTCGCCTTCGAATGTAGGTTTTGATGTGCGACTTCGGAAGTTGAAAAATCATCTAATAGAAACTGTAGCCTTCCAGTTTGGCTTTGGCCAGCACCTTTGGAATGTGACAGTTGACCAGATGATGAATTACAGTAGAATGCTCGTTGGAATCATGGTGGTATACGTTTGGACACCTGCACTGGCGAAACTCTCGCTGTTGGCACTTTACTTTCGCCTTAATCCGGATTCAAAGATTCGAGGGTGCATATATGCACTGTCGGTTTTGATTGTCGGATACTCTCTGGCCATAACTATCGTTGCGGCTGGCCCCTGCAATCCACAGACACATACCGACCAAAAGTGCCTGACAGATCTCAATTTGTTCATGGCGATCATCAACATTCTCACGGATGCTATGATCCTTTGTCTTCCGATACCGATGCTATATGCGCTTATGCTGCCGATGAAGCAGAAGATACTGCTAGGGATGGTATTTGCGCTTGGTTCCGGGTGAGACTCGTCCTAATTATGAACCAGAATTAGTGCTAACACCCCAATAAGCGTCATCGTTATATCCACAGTTCGCATCATCTACGTCTACAGCTATATCAGTAATCCCGACAAGACTTACTATCAGGCTGCTGCCTGCATCTTCTCAACAGTTGAACTCAATGGAGGTGTCATATGCGTATGCATTGCCCTGCTGAAGCCGTTCATACAGCAATACATGCCATGGATCCTATCCCTTTCTAACCACAGTGGAAGTCATTCCGGAATTCGAAGATTCATATTCTTCGGCAAACGAAGTGCCGAGAATAGCTACGAGCTACAAAGAGCCAACACCGATAAAAAACCGAACTCCGACGAGGAAGCTGGAGATAGTATCGCAGTGACCCGGTCGTGCAGCGCACAAGGCTCGAAAGCTGGGAAAACGGACAATGACAGCATGGAAGATTTGTTTGCGCCACCAAACAAGGCAAGCGTCTGGAAACGAGCAAGATAGTCCGATTATGTATCAAGAATACTTCTGAGCAGTGCTTCGCTTACTATCACATGGCAATTGCAAGACGTCAACAGGAAAGCGTTTCGAAAAAATTGGTGTGTGACGTGCTTGGTGGAATCGTTCCTGAAGAATACATCGTGACTGATTTATAATACTCTTAGGAGTAGTGCCAGATCTTCTGAGTATTGGATTTTCTTTTCGAAGAACAACGAGGTATGAGCGGAGGAACTCGGACGGCATCTCACTTAGCGCACGCAAAGGCCATTCCAGATGAAACCGACTTCGACATAGGCGACAATCCAGCAGGCGTGCTAGATGTAAGAGCACGCACAGTCGACGCGCAGGACGTTTGCGCACGAAGCTACTGAAGGTTGTCTCTTATTACTACCCATTGATTAATTTGACCACAAAAGCACTTCGCATCTATGCATCTACTTCCGCCTTGAGTGAATGCCGGCCTCGCGCAATAGCGTCGCCCAGATCCGTATTGTTCAGTGCCTGACCGCGTACACTTGAGATGAATCGACGCCCACCATCAGTGTTCTGCTTGTGCTTCTCTTCCTCTTCCGCATCTTTAATCTCTTGTTGACGCACACGCTCTGCGCGTTGCTCTTCGAGAGACGAAGCCTCTGCTTGCATTTTTGCTAAACGATCGGCTGCGCTCTCCTTTGATTCTTCTGCTCTCCGGCTTGGTGTCGGTACAGGCCACGTCTGACGGTCCTCCCTCCAGTTGCGATGTGGCCTGTGGTACGATTGTCGTGGAGGCGTGCGATCATGGCGTCGGTAACTATCTCGATCATCCCGTTCCTCTCGTCTCCGTGGCGAGCGCGATCGCCTTCGAGTTTCGTCGCGGTGACTCTTTCGATACGGCGAACGTGAACGAGATTTTGATGCCCGGTGATGCGTTATACGATCCTCATTGTCTCTATCGTCTCTATCGTCTCTATCGTTTCTTTGATGCTTCCGCTCCCGCCTGGGGCGACCATCATAGTCAGCAGATCTCGAGCGCGAGTAACCTCGTCGGCTACGATATTTCCTATCTCTATCTTTGCTTCGCTCCCTATCTCTTCCTTTGTCCTTGCGCCTCCTCTCTCGCTCCTTCTCTTTCTCACGTTTCTCTGCATACTTTGCCTCTTTTTGTGCATCTTTCATCGCCTTGAGTTGCATTTCCATCTTCTGTTTCTGGATTATGAGGAGAGGGTCCTCGAGAACCTTCTTCTGCGTGTCGCGTACAATGTTGATAGGCGTGGTACCAACCGCATCAACGCCGACAGCGGCACCCTTTTGCAAGCCTTGCGTGTCGTTGCTCTTCAACAGTTGATCAATCCGGCGCTTTCCCAGTAAGTAGCCTTCGCGCTCTTCTGTCACTCCAGCACCGTCACCACTAGGGCCTGCGTACATCCAATCTACACGCTTGGTGATAGTCTTGCCGCCTGCAGCTTCCTGCAGCCTCTGAAGTTCCTCGATTTGACGTTCCTCTTCGCGCTCTTTGCGGAGTTTCTCAATTTGCTTGCGCTCCTCGAGTGCCGACTTCTCCTCCTTCCAGACGCGTTCTTGATTCTTCCGCAAATGGGGATGCCATGACTTCTTCAGATTGAGATCACCACCCATAGTTGCGGCTCAGGGCTCTGAAACGCTGATGACGTGAGGTAAGATCTTGTCGCAGTGGTATTTCAATACGTGCTTGTTCAATTCGAGTGGACGATAGCGCGGTTCGACTGAGGTGCGGAGCTGGTGTAGTGCTATGCGGTTTTGAGCGAGAAGCAGGCGCACGCGTCAGCATGATCTGCCAATGCTTACATAAGTTAGCCCCACTAAAACTTCACTTGCACGGCATCGCGAAAGTTTCGAAATGACCAAAACATCAATCACGCATTATACGACACGACGAAACTCGAGTACCTTCTCAAGACCACATATCGCCATGTCAACACGAAAACGCAACGAGTTCCTCGACATTGAGGACAGCGAAGATGAAGAGCGGGGCTACGATTCCGAGGAGGAAAGCAGAGCGCGTATGCTTCCTGCCTCCAAACGGCAAAAGACTCTCCACGACTCTGAAGCCGATGAAAATGATGAAGGAGAGGAAAGCGAACAGGCAGAAGATCACGAAGACGATCTCCCTTGCGAAAAGAACGCCGAACTCGCCCGCCTGGAGGAACTCGCCGCCGGCCTCCCCTCAGAACTAAAACTCCACTCCAAAAGATTGGGAAAGGAAATTCCACTCTCACAGCCCAAAAAAGACAAATCGGGCGTCTTATACCTCTCTCGCGTTCCCCCCTTCATGAAGCCTACCGTTCTACGGTCTTTACTTACACCCTACGGCGCAATTGGCCGCATATTTCTCACGCCGGAGCCTAGCACCTCGCGCACGCAGCGGCTACGCTCAGGCGGAACGCGGCGCAAGCTGTATCTGGATGGATGGGTTGAATTTCTCAAGAAGAAGGACGCCAAGTTCGTTGCGGCCAATCTAAACGCGCAGACCATGGGGGGAAAGAAGCGCGGGCGCTGGCACGACGAGGTCTGGAACATCAAGTATCTAAGTGGCGTTAAGTGGAGCCATCTAGTGGAGCAGATTCAAAATGAGAACGCGGAGCGTGCGGCGAGGTTGCGATTCGAAATCCAGCAGGGAAAGAAGGAGAACAAGGCTTTCCTGGAGAATTTGGAGCGGGGAAAGATGCTGAGTGGTATCGAGGCGACGAGAAAGCGGAGAGGCGAGGAAATGGACGATGGAGATGCACCGGCTGTCAAGGCTGATACGGGCACGGCGTTAAATGAGGAGGAAGCCGCGGAAAAGCCGAAGCG
>Ga0182215_1000064_pt1 | contig 17642 bp, 19 predicted proteins | sample G5R1MG_24_FD_128404 | JGI IMG/M metagenome (GOLD analysis project Ga0182215, IMG submission 128404) | Switchgrass phyllosphere microbial communities from Michigan, USA - G5R2_NF_03OCT2016_LD1 MG | ecosystem: Host-associated > Plants > Phyllosphere > Phylloplane/Leaf | place: USA: Michigan... | reverse complement strand
CGCCCGTGCTCGGGATGCTCAACCCAAAGCGGCTCGCCATCCGCGTTCACGGTCGCGACCTTGACGACCGTGGGAGGGTGATCGCGATCATTCAAAGGGACGTAGACACGAAGGTGGTCTGGTATGCCTCCCTGCTTATGCGTGACTTCGTTGGTCTCGTTGTTCCGCCCCGGGACGACGTGCCAGTTCGTCACTAGCGACAGGCGTCCATCGAAGCGCAGCCATGGGAAGGCCGTTGCGCCACCGAGAAGCTGGCCGCCAAAGAAAGCTTCGACCTACAGTGGCACAAGTGAACAGGTGTCGATGGCTGGTGCGGTCATTTCAATCTCTCCATTAAGCGGCCCACGGCGCCGGCTTCGGCCGCCAGATTTCGGTTGTAAGTGAGCGGCATGCGGGGGCTCTTCCAGCGCAGGGCGTCCATGATCCCGGCAAGGTCCTCGCCGCTGGCAAAGAGGTCCTGGTTGAGACCGACCCGCGTCGAATGGGCGCTGACCCCCTTGAGCAGGCGGGCCACATCGTCCTTCGTCAGGTCCGCCAGCGCACCGCGATTGAACGCCCGCTGGATGATCGCCCGCCAGATTGCGCCGATCGATCCCGGATGCAGCGCCGCAGTACCGACATCGTACTCCACCCTCGCCGGCACGGCCGGCTTTGGCAGCGTCTTGCGAAGATCCCATTTCTCACGACTGGAGATGCTGTCGGTCCGCCGCCCCTTCACAGCGGGCCGCGCTTTGTAGCGCCGTACCTGCACCCGCCGGAAGAGCGGCCCGTCCGCGATCCCGGCGGCCTCGGTCCAAGCCGCGATCGCCCGCACCGAGCGGGGCGAAAGGTAGGCGGTCGCACCCTCCCCTTTGGGATCACCCTTGGAGCGATGAATAGCGAGCAGTCGCGCCTCCGGATCCGGTGCATCAAGCACATGGTCGACCTCGACGGCCACGAGTTCAGACGCGCGCAGCCCTGTGTCATAGGCTACCGAGAGCAAGGCCCGGTCCCGCAAACCCGGCAATTCGTCCGTACAGGCCTCCAGAAGCGCCCTGACGTTGATTCCGCGGGGGTTGTCACGCTCAACGTCCTTCACCGGCCCCTTGAAGCGCAGAGGGCGCGCCCGGGCCTGCGAGGTACCCCTCTCGCGACGGATCGCGCGAAGCCGAAGTTTCACCAGCTCGGCTTGCGTCGGATCTTTCAGGTCGAGCAGCTGGTGAATTTTGGCGATTGACGCCTTGTAGCGGCCGAGCGAAGCGGGCTTAGCCCCCTGCCCCGCCCGAGCGTCGAGGTAGTCGGCGACGATCTCTGGGGTCGCCGGCAGCGCTATCCGCTTTGTGCGTCGGCACCAGAGATCGAACGCCTCGAGGTCGGATTTCAGCGCGCGGATCGAGTGCGGCGAGCTGGCAGCTTGATAGGCTGCAATTAGAACCGCGTTCACGGCGATCGTCCGCCGAGCGCTCAGCTTGGTCACCTCCCAAGCGAGATCGACCCCGGAGGCAGGAGGAGATAAGGCTTCGGGCGAAGGCCTGGGCAACATGTCCACGCTTAGAGCCTCGATTCCTTGACAATCCGCTCGTGAGTGAACGGCTGAACGCCATAGGCGGAGGGAAGGCCGTTAAACGCTTCCACCGCTATGCGCTGAAGCTCTTCTGGCGCGATCGAGGTCAGCGTGGCGTCGTACTCGTAGGAATCTTCGACCGCGGCATAGCCATCTGGATCACCAGCAAAATGCGGCCGGCAATGAACCACCTCGGGAAGCGGAGCAGGCAGCTGGGCCGGCGCCAAACCAAGATACTCTGCCAAGCGCGTCGCAAGATCCCCTCGAACGCGGCGCAGCTCTTCACGATCAGCACCGATAGGCAGGTGCAAAAGCGATCGGTCCGCGGCGCCCGCGCATGTCGAACGGCAGCTTGTCGAGGGTTGCCCCATCGAACGCCGTGTTCCAGACCTGCAGCACTCGATTTTCGCCGAGCGTGCGGTGGGCGTAGCCCAATTCGATCAGCACGTTCGGATTGGCGCATGCCTTACCGTCGGCCGAGACGGCGATTGGGGTGACATCGCCCACGAAAACCGCCGCCTCGTCGATCTTGCGCAGGATGGTGGCGACAATGTCCGGCGAACCGGCGACGCCTTGCGTGTCGGATGTGAGACTCGGACGATCCGCTTCGTCGAGGTCGGCCGAGATCATCCCAATAGCCTGATCGAGCGCGGAGCTTACCAGCTCGCGGGTGACGCGGCCGTCGAGATCGCTCTGCCAAGACCAGAAAACCGTCTCTCCCACCCGCGATCGCCCCTTCCCGCCTTCAGCGTGCTGTAGCCCTCCTTAAAAGGAGGCGTCAACTAGGCTTAATCGATAACTGCAATTATCGCATGTCCATTTCATTGGCGCCGCGCCTTCATAGACAGGAGGCAAAGTTGGCGGATATATCTTAAACGCTGCGTGCGGGCCGTCACTAGCCTCGATACGAATGTTTCCGTCAGGTCTATGGCAAACGCCTCGCGCGATCGGGCAAGCTGGACTGGTTACGTCGCCGCTCCCCAAGGCTAAGGCACCAAGCTCGACGAAATCGACATTCTTGCTCGCAGCTGTGGGATCGGCGAGCCGGGCCGAACGATCCGGCCATCTACTACGATGATCCCTAGGATGTGCAGCGCTGGCTAGCGCAGTTGCGCCATCCTGTGGCTTGGCAATGGCGAGACAGCACCGCCTTCGCCAGCGCTACATCCAACACCTGGGACAAGCGCCCTGCCCTGCTCCGCACGCTTGAGATCCTGCCGCGACACGCGCACGCAGACGGGTCGAGCGAACCGAGGCTAACCTTTCCCAAGCTGTTGCGATGGATGGACATTACGTCCATTTGCCTGGCGCCCGTTGGCCGGGGTCTGCGCATGCTTGTGTGCGAACCCATGGTTCTAGCCGCGGTATCTTCGCGACCTGACCCGCACGGCCGAAGCCGGGCTACAGCGTCTGACCGCAACGGAGGTGCACCGCTTGCAATAGGCGGCGGTGCTGCAAGCCGCGCCTACCCGGGCATCCTGTGACACTTATAGGGCTGGTTCAGCGTCGGCTGGTGACCAGCCCAATGCCGTTGGCTTTGCAATCGGGCATCACCATCTCGGGCGCCGGGAACCTAATGGCCCGGGCGGCAGAGGCGAGGCTGGTGGAGTTCACCGGTCGGCAGGCCTGGCAAACCGACATCATCAGCGATCTTGCCCGCGCGTTCGGGTTCCAAAAGCGATCGCGTGGACGGCCAAAGGCGCCGGCGCAGCCCGTTGTAGCACTCGATCCAGCCCATGACGCGATCCGTGCTGAGATGAGGCAGCTAGGAGACATCTCCTCACGCAACAACGTTCCAGTGCCTCTATCGCCAGCAGCAGCTAGGGCAACAGGCTCTCGATGGCCTTCAGCAGCTCGGCGCGCCCTGCGCCTGCCTTGCCCGGCAACTTAATTGTGAGCGCTCCGCCCCGGCCCTTCGTGTAACGTAGAAGAACTTCTCCGCTCTTGCTTCTCAGCTCGTTCTCAAATGTGCTCTTGATGGTTGGTGCGAGAGTAGCCGTTACGAGGCGCTTGGCAACTTCGGGGCCACTCAACTTGAGCCCCTCCTTCTGCCGCGCTTCAATGAGACGCTTTGCCTCCTCTTTCATCTTGGCCAATCCATCTGGATCACCAACTAGTGGCTTAATGTCCCGCGCCACTCGCACGGTAATGTCATGCGTGTCCGAGAAGGCTGCCACAAGCTCATCAGGCAGCCGAGCGACATCTAGCAAGCGGCTTAGCCATGACTTGGACAGATTCAGGTGAAATGCCATCTGAGTTTGAGAACTATCGTAGAACTCTGCAAGGGCGATGGCGTACTCCTTGGCACGCTCCCAATCCGAAATGTCCTTCCGGGATCGGTTCTCGACATCAGAAATGCGAAACGCTTCCTCATCGGTTACACTTTGGATCGTGACAAGGTAGTCAAACTCAGGGTGATGGTGCGTCCGGAGCCATTTCACCGTCCACCAACGCCTTACCCCGGCGACTATTTCGAACTCGAACTCGGGGTCGCCCTTCAATCTGCGCACAATGGCAGGGATGCGCTGCTTTTTCGCGGACAAGAAAGAGTCAATGAGGTCTCGGCATGAGTCTTCATTTAGATGATCGAGATCTCGATTATGCATTCGCCAAGGTCGGCACTTGGCAGGATCGACCCACTCGGTCCGATCAGCAACAGCCTTGCCCGTCGCGAGGCGCGCCAGGGTCTGACTTCGGCTAGCAATAATGCCGTCAGCCGGTGTCGCACGATCCAGGTTGATCTCATCGTCGAGACCTTCTGTAAATTGCGACCCAAAGCCCTTGTTGCCCTTGCTCATAGGCTCCATTCCTTTTCAGCCTCTACTTGGCTGTCTCATGGTTGTGTGGAGTTGCCACGTGGCAACTCATAGTGTGCTAGTCAGGTTTAATCGGCCTACTCGATTAGGAAGGCAAGCCGACCTCAATCATAAGCCCTTACAATATCGGGATCTTTCGAGGTGTTGCCACGTGGCAACTTCATGTCAGAGGCCTTGCCTCGCCCGGCTCGCCCAGGTCCGTAGAACGTCCTGCTCGATATCTCGACAGACCTCATTGAGGTGCCTCATACACCTGTTGTAGACTTCGTGCGACGTCACAGGCTTCTCAAGCTCGAACACCGTCTTCATTCGAGAGCTAGCATTATCGATTTCCGCGCTGGTCACCATCACCGACTGCGTCATGGATCCGCCGAAGACCTGCCGCATCATCGACAATATCTCCCGGTGCATCGATTTACTCTCGTCGACCCGGCTTCCAACCAAGCGAATGAAATTGTACGCTGGCCGTCCCCGACCAGCGAGCTGTTCCAGCTGTTTCATCGTCGTGCGGGTCATGTCGATGAAGGATACAGTCGACGCGAAGTCCACGAGGCTTGGCGGCACCGGTATTACCATGCAGTTGGCTGCTTGCAATACGGCCATCGAGACCATGCCGAGAGCCGGAGGAGGATCCATGATCACGACATCATAATCGTCCACCACGCTATCAATGGCCTCGGCGATAAGGTCGATGATCTCCATGTTCTGGTTCTTTGCCATGTACCCGGCAATTTCGTACTCGAGGTTGTAGAGTCGCAGATTGGAAGGGATCAGATCTAGGTTGTGGAAATGCGTTTTGCGGATGATCTTGCGGACGCCCAGAAGCTCCGGATTATGAAAATGGCCATAAAGGGTATCCTCTTCCTCCAGATCGACGTCCGGTCTGTAGCCAAACATCATCGTGGAAGAAGCCTGGCTATCGCAATCGATGAACAGCACGCGATAACCTTTGATCGCGAAGTGCTGTGCAAGGTGCAATGCGATCGTTGACTTCCCCACACCACCCTTGAAGTTACAAACCGAAATAATAGCCGGCGTGTCTGTCGGCTCTCGCCAAGGCCGGGTGCCAAACACCCCACGCATGTGGTCAAGCTCCTCGAGCGAGTACTGCACGCGATGACCAGAACCCGTTCGATCCCGTTCCGGCAAACGACCGTCCCGCTCTGCCTCACGAACAGCGGATGCGGTTCGGCCAACCAGCGCCGCGGCTTTCGAAATCGGGAAGGTAGGTCCCTTTTTTTGTCCAGTATCTGGGTCGAGCGCACTGTCCCGGATCCGCTTCAAGATCGTAAGAGCCTTTCGATGAAGAACATCCAAGCCACTTTCCAACAGCTCGTCTCCCGATACTATCGTCGCCACATCCACCATTTTCATCGCTTTTGTTAGTCTCAGCTAAACCTTTAGCTATGTTGGCACTTTCAGGCAACAATTGACCGTCGAACCTTCCAAACCGACCGATGATCTCCGAGCCAATGTCCAATCGGGCGGATCTAAACCAGGCAAACACCGTTAGGCTACCGATGATCTCCGAGCCGAACTGGATGATTGCCCTTGGCGCTGCAGATCCCTTTCCCTCGACGAGGCCGATTGTGGATAGACGGCGATGATCTCGGTGCGGACGGATGATCTAGGTGCAGATCTCAGATGATCTCGGTGCCACGATGACCGATGATCACGGAGCCCATACCTATAGCTAGAATCTTCCTGTAGATTCCCGATACCGGCCAATCGGTATTTGAAAGCTAAAAAGCGGGAAGGTGGAGGGCGACAGCAGAACGGCGGGGTGGTGTGAGATCACCGAGATAATCGGTCGTTTGGTGTGAGGGCACCGAGATCATCGGTCATTTTGCAGGTCTGAATGGCAATGTCGGAGATGGAACTTCCAACAGGGTTGATTTTGGGGCCCAAACCTGTTGAGAAATGCTCTCAGAACCTTCGGCAGATTCGGAGGGAAGGGCAGGGCATGACCGGAGATCAGCATAAGCCAATCGGGCACCAGTATGCACTTGCCTTGCTAGATGGAGGGCAGGAGAAAGTTCGCAAAGTTGCGCAGTCGGCCGGGTCGCAGCTCACGCTTGAAGCTTTCTTACGGGTACAGGACGAGGAACCCGTCCCCGCATTTCTACATTCGGCACTCTGTGCGATGTCACTTCCGACGAAGCGGCCGAAGGACGAAACTTTGCCGATTGTCCGGGAGGATGGGAAGTACGCGCTTGCGATAAACCCGCGACCCGTACTCCAGAACATCGACGGAAAGCCGGTAATGCGGAGCCTTGGCGTTCCGTATGGCGCATATCCGCGTGTCGCACTGATCTACCTATTGTCGCAAGCCGTTATGAAGCGTTCGCGCGACGTTTACCTCGGCCGCAACTTCACCGAGTGGATGCGGCGCCTAGGTTACCAGACCGTGTCTTATGGCCCTCGTGGAACGGCAAATTTAATGAGGGAGCAAGTCGATCGGCTTCTAGCCTGCGAATGGCAAATTCGCTGGGACGGAACAGAGGCCGACGACAGCGCGTTCGCGGTCAGAGATGTTAAGATATCGAATGAGTATGCGGGGTCACTCAATAAAAACGGCTCGTTTGCCCGCGAAATCAGGATGTCTGAGGTTTTCTATACCCACCTCATCGAGCATGCAGTACCGCTTAATGAAGTCGCGATCCGAGAGCTCAAGGGTACGCCGACTGCCCTCGACTTGTATACTTACCTTGCTTATCGACTCCCGCGAATCGGTTCTAGCAAAGGGCAGATAATCTCGTGGGATCAGCTTGCTAAGCACTTAGGCAACGATGCGGATAGCAAGCGTTTTCGCCAGACTGTACGCGAGACAATGCAACTCGTTTCCGCTGTTTATCCAAACGCCAATGTAGACCTGACCGGACGCAAGGTGGTCCTTCATCCGTCACCGGCGCCGATGGAACGCAAGTTGGTGGGCCCACACCTAAGGCTAGTCGGCACCGAGCCCAAAAAGGCACCGAGATCATCGGTTCGTTTAGGGGGACAAGATCAGGTTACCGTGGTTGGCGTTGCAGAGCCACTACTCGCCTTTCCCGAAGGATCACTAAGCTACGGCTCGCGCGAAGCAGCCTTTCGCAGGATAGGCCTACATCGAGGGTCACCTTGGTCGGTTGACGACATGGCAGACGCGTTTCGCAAAGGCTGCCCCGATTTTAGCCGCCTGCGCCCGGAAGCGGAGTGGCTTAGGGTCTGGGAAGCATTCGTGATCAAGTATGCGGAGCGACGCGTGAAGCAGGGACCCGGCTGACCGATGATCTTCGAGCCGTTTTGCACTTGAGGCACCGAAGCGCGCCCCAGCCACGCCTGGGTGTCCACGCCGAACCTTTGCCGAAAATGCAGTTCTGCTGGTTCTGCAGATGGAATTGCACAGTCGAGTTTTGTTTGGAGTGGAGGGGGAGAGCTTGGTCGGAAAGGAACGACCATGACGCTCAAGGCCAACAAACCATCCCGGGAACTCGTCGACATCGTTGCCGGTCTTGCGGGGCAGGTGGCACGGCAGTTACGCAATATGCCTCTGTGCGGCATACGCAGATGGAGAACCCAGCCTTTCGCTCCGACAAGGTGATCGGGGGATCATCGTCCACCGCTTCGCCGGTTGCCAACCGTCGACATCCTGCGCAAGCTTTGACGTGCTAAACCTTCGCGTGGTGCGCCGATGCCGAAGTACCGTCAGTCGGTCGGCACCAGCAATGTGACCCGGATTGGGGAGCAGTGGGATCAAGATCGCCGAAATCCTGGCGGCGCGATATCTCCGCCTCCGCAAGCTTCCGATTGATCTGGAGGATTTGCGGTTTCACCCGCGTTGCCCGCACCAGCTTAAGCCGCATGCCGAGCTCAAGCCGGCGCTGCTGGTCGCCATGCGAGAACGAATGCAGCTGACGGCGATCCAGCGGATATTCTTCGACCCTGAGACAGGCTATCGCACCGAGAAGGTAATGCTCGTCTGCCTGCGGATTCCGGGGTGATCGCGCGCAGTTTGGGATGAGGTGAGGCCTGATCGTTGGGACCATTTCCCTGGCTGAGCAGCCGGGAGGATTGGATGCCGACGAGGAGGGTTGTGATGCGCCAAGTGCGCGAGATCTTGAGACTGAGCCTGGATGCGAGGCTCTCGACGCGTTCGGCAGCCGAGCTCGTGGGCACCAGCGCGACGACGGTGCGCGACACGGTGAAGCGGTTCCGACAGTCGGGGCTTTCCTGGCCATTGCCATCAGAGATCAGCGATACGGAGCTGGAGGAGCGCCTTTATGGCGTGTGCGGCGTTAAGCCGGGGCGCCGCAGGCTGTCCGAACCGGACTGGTCGGTGGTGGCCCGCGAGCTGAAGCGCAAGCACGTGACGCTGCAAGTGCTCTGGGAGGAGTACAACGCGCACGCTCAGGACGGGTACCGCTACAGCCGGTTCTGCGATCTGTTTCGCCGCTGGGAAGGACGCTTGCCGCTGGTGATGCGCCAGAGCCATGCTGGCGGCGAGAGGCTGTTTCTCGACTATGCCGGTGACACGGTGCCTGTCGTGATCAACCGGCGGACTGGCGAAGTACGCGGTGCGCACATCTTCGTCGCCGTGATGGGCGGCTCCAGTCTGTCGTTTGCGCTGGCGACGTGGACCGAGCAGTTTCCCGATTGGATCGAGGGCAACAATGCCGCCTTGGCTTTCTTTGGCGGCGTGCCGCAGCTGCTCGTTCCTGACAACGCGAAAGTGGCAGTGATCAAGGCCTGCCACTTCGATCCTCAGATCAACCGCAGTTACACCGACATGGCACGTCATTACGGCACGGCAGTGCTGCCGGCGCGGCCGCGCAAGCCGCGCGACAAGGCCAAGGTGGCAAGCTTGCGTCGGGATTGTCGAGCGCTGGCTGCTGGGCAAGTTGCGCAACCGGATCTTCTACAGTCTTGCCGAGGTCAACGCCGCGATCGCCGAGTGCATGGCCGATCTCAACGACCGGCGAGTGCTGCGCCAGTTTGCCAAGACGCGTCGTCAGCTGTTCGAAGAGGTCGATGCGCCAAACCTGAAGCCTTTGCCGGCAGAGCCCTGGGTGCATGCTGAATGGCGCCGCTGCCGCGTTGGGCTCGATTATCATATCGCGATCGAGCGGCATCACTACTCGGTGCCGCATCGTTTCGCCCGCCGCGAGGTCGAAGCCCGGCTTACCGCTCGCACGGTGGAGATCTTCCTGAAAGGCGAGCGAATCGCCGTGCACATGCGCGGCAGCGGCAACGGCCGGCACACCACCATTCCCGAGCACATGCCCTCCAGCCATCGCCGCTATGGCGAGTGGACGCCGGCAAAGATCCGCCAGGAGGCAGAGCCGATCGGACCGATGCTCTCCCTGCTGGTCGAGAAGGTCATCCAGGCAAGGCCACACCCCGAATAGGGCTATCGCTCGTGCTTGGGTATCATCGGACTGGAGAAGCGCTTTGGCGCCCAGCGCCTTGAGGCAGCGGCGTTACGTGCCCTGGAGATCCAGGCGCGCAATTATCCCTCGATCAAGTCGATCCTCGAGAAGGGTCTCGATCAGGTGCCTGTCGCTCAATCCCCCGAGCAAGAGCCGATCATCCACTCCAACATCCGTGGCTCGAGCTATTACAACTGAAGGAGCATCAATGCTGAAGCACCCCACACTCGACCTCCTGGGCCAGCTCGGCCTGGACGGCATGGCCAAGGCCTTTGCGGACCTGGCAGCCAACGACGAGGCCGCCAGCCTGAGCCACGCCGAATGGCTGGCATTGCTCCTCGATCATGAGGCGACATACCGAAATGATCGGCGCCTGGCCTTGCGCCTTTGGCACGCCAAACTGCGTCACCGTGCCATGCCTGAGGACATCGACCACCGGGCTGCGCGTGGTCTTGACCGCCGGCTGCTCGACATGCTGCTCAAAGGTGAGTGGATCGCCCGCCACGAAAACTGCGCCATCATCGGTCCAACCGGCATCGGCAAAAGCTGGCTCGCATGCGCGATCGGTCACAAGGCTTGTCGCGACAACCGCTCGGTCCTCTACACGCGCTACCGCGGCTCATCGATGAGCTGACGGTGGCCAAAGGCGATGGCCGTATTGCCGCTCGGATGAAGAGCCTCGCCAGGGTCGAGCTGCTCATCCTGGACGACTGGGGCCTGCAGCCGCTCGATGGCAACGCCCGGCACCATCTGCTTGAGATCCTGGAAGATCGTTACGGCCAACGCTCCACGCTGGTCACCAGTCAGCTACCGGTAGCCCGCTGGCATCAGACGATCAACGATCCAACCTATGCCGATGCGATCCTGGATCGCCTCGTCCACAACGCTCACCGCCTCGAGCTCGAAGGCGAATCCATGCGCCGGCCCGCGACGCCATCTGCCGCTTGACCACATCATCGACATAGGTGACATCGAACGCCAACGATCAGCCGCTTCAACTGCGGGCGATCAAATCGGAACGTTGCGCGGCATCAGATTGGAATGCCTGCGCGCGATCGTCGGAATCCGCAGCAGGCCAGGGCAGGGGCCCTGGATGCCGCGCCTGAATGGCGCCAAGACGCTGGCAATCGCAGAGGCATGTAGGATGCCGCCGCGTTCACCGCTATGCACGATGTTGTGTGCCGGGCGTCGCTGGTTAACGAACGACTTTCCCTTCTTGCGCTTCCCGACGACATCACCAAGCTCATCATCGCCGAGGACGACAACGCCGCGGGCAGGGCAGGGGCTCGGAGGGCCTGAGCTGCCTGTCGGCGCGATGGGCTGAAGCTGTCGCGCAGAACACCGCGACCTTTGCAGGACTGGGCCGAGGCGAACCTGAAGCGAGAAGGGAGAGGCCTAGTGCTGCAATGGTCAGCATCAGGAGCTCACAAGTGACGGACCTCTTCACATCAGGACGATCGCCGCACTGCTGCGATCTACAATGCGCAAGGGTGGTACGCAGTCGTTAAAAGGTGGGAGCACAGAGGTGCCTCCCGCCTACGCTGAACACTGCCGGGCGGTTGCGCAGCAATTTGGATTCGGCCGCAAGAAGGCTGAAGCCGGCGAAGTTGCGCCGCGCAACCGCGAAGAACTCGCCACGGTTGGTGCGCCCGAGCTTCAGGCGCCTCTCTCTCCATCGAGCCCTAAGCGTGTGGGCAAGGAGCGGGGCGCTTCAGCCGAGAAGAAGAGCGGGGGCGCTCGTTCCGCCAAGGCGGGCGCTGCCCATGAGGGGTCTGCAACTCCATCAGCGAGTTTGCCCGCTGCAGTGGGGCAGACACATCATCGAATGCTCCCATGGTACCGGGTAGCCAGGGTTCTCAAGATGAGCCAGCCGCGCCGCCTCAAGATGTAGCGGCACACGAGATCAAGAAGGTTTCTTCCAAGTCCGTCCGTCCATTGGTTGCAGCAGGCAGTCGCGGTAAATCCAAGGCGCGGGCGGCGGCTCGAGCCGAGCCCTCAGGAGAAGCTCCCGCTGCGGCGAAAGCTGCTGAGCCTGACAATGCAATGCCTGTGCAAACGCCTAAGCGCCGGGTTAAGCTCGGTGTCTTCAAGAAGTCGGGCGGTGAGGCGGGTCGAGCTCCGAACACGGGTGTCGGCGAGGGTGTAAGTGTATTGCCGCAAGCTCAAGCGCCTTCCAGCACAGCGACTGCTGCAACCGCCAGGGCACCGGCGAAGCGCAAGATTCCCAAGCGCATGGCCCGCGGTGCCACAGCGTCGGCGGATGCTCAGCCGAACAACTCCGCGGCCGGCGACGATAACTCAAATTCATAAGATCGGCTAAGGGGCGGCGGAGCGCCAGTGGTAAAGCGTTCGTATGGTGCCAGGGCTTAGGCTCGACGAACGCAACCACGCTTTTCGTTCAACGCGGGCAGTTTACTTGCATGCCAAGGCCCTCCTTTGGACAATGTGAGTGGCACGCAACATCAGCCACAAAGGCCTACACGTTTCGTCGTTTATCCGGGCAAATAGAGATGGCGGAGGGCTTGTGCCGGTCATCAAGCGTCTCGCGAGGTACAGGGCAGGGTGCCGTTGGAAGGCATCGGCTCCATCCTCTTGTCAGATCAACCGTTTAAGTTGCCAAGTCGACGGAGACCGCATCCGCCAGAAGCCCCTTCGCAAGGGTTCCCAGCAGTCCGCTGGGATCGGCAACATCGGCAAAAATGCAAGGCTTCGCGAGATTGGCCGGTTCCTTCCCGTTCATGCCCACGCGCACGCGAGATGGGTTCGAACCTCGCGAAAAGGGTATCGATCTCATGCTCAGCGATGCGCAGACACGAGCCGCCAAACCGAGGGATCGAAGCTACAAGCTTTTCGATACTCACCAGCTGTTCCTACTGGTGAAAACGGGCGGTTCGAAGCTTTGCCGTCTCAACTGCGAAATTGGTGGCGCCATCACTTGGCCTCGAACCGCCCAGGCTGACCGTGCCGATGCCACTCGCCAGTTACGCCGGCATCGGCGCAGCGGAACCCGCCGAAACCATCTTCTATTCAGGTCAGCGAACGTCACTTTACGTTGCCGCCTGCATCCCTCCATCCCCAGATCAGGGAAGATCGATGTTGAGCGGGGGCTCGACTGGGACCGACTCAAGGGCGAAGCCAATCTTTAGCACCACCTGATATTGGATTTTTTGCTGTGCATCGAGCGAGCCACGTGTCTGAGCAACTTCGAACCAACGTATATGGCGCAAAGTTTCGGCGGCGCGGGTAAGCGCGTTCTCGATCGCCTTTTCCACGGTGCTGTTGGAGGTGCCGACGATTTCGGCGATTTTGTAGACAGGCTCTTCCATTGTCCAATCCTCTATCGTGTTGAAACTCATTTCTCCGCAACTCGTCCCGAAAGGGTATGCCGCACAGGCAGAGCAGACAAGCCCGTGAGCGATAGCAAAGTGTAGCCCCATTGCGGGAAGGATTGCTGGCGCGGCTGATTAAAACGGGCGGAGCGCGCCCGCTGAACGCCATGCTGCATATTGACACACGCGTCAAATATAGGATGGTCTAAGGCAGCAAGCCCGGATGCTGAGGACGGTCGATGGACGTGTGGATGAGATGCAAGTGGGTGAGGGAGGCTGCATTCTCTGTCTCGTGTGTGGCAAGCCGGCCGGTCAGTGCAGAATGGACGGGGCAACCTTGTGCCGTGGATTGAAGAACCAACTGTGACCCTGGCGCTTTCTCGCTTGAACTATCGCGACCTCGGCGGGCTGTCGACAGCGGGTGGTGGCCAGGTTCGTCGTGGTGTGTTGATCCGTTGTGAGGGGCCGGGCAGCTTCGACGCACGCGACCATGCCGAGCTGGCGGCTCTCGGGATCCGCTCAGTCGCCGACCTGCGGTCGCAAGGCGAGCGGATGACCGCTCCGCATCGATGGACCGGTGAAGGGTGCCGTGTCCTCGAACTCGACATGAACACGGACCTTCGCGCACGACGTGCCGCGCAGTGGGACCATATGCGCACCAACCCCACGGCGGAAGCTGCCGTCGAAGCGATGGTGCACAACTATCGGCTCATGCCGAGTGCATTCCTGCCACACTTGCCGGCGATGATCGACGCGTTGCTAGGCGGCGAGACGCCCATGCTCGTTCATTGCACTGCTGGCAAGGATCGGACCGGTGTCGTCGTCGCGTTGCTGCTGGAATATCTGAAGGTGTCGCGGGAGGCGATCCTGGAGGATTACCTGCGATCGGACATCTTCCGGCGGAATATCGTGTCGTCTGGGCACGTCGAGACGAACTTGCGAAAGAGCTTCGGCTTCGTGCCACCGGAGGCGATGGCCATGGTACTGACCGGCGTCCAGCCGGAATTCCTGTATGCGGCTTTAGCCGCGATCGATGCGGAATGGGGCGGCGTTGCCGGCTATTTCGAAGCAGCGGGCATAGATAGGGCCCAAGGGCGCGAACTCAAGCGGCTGCTCACCGATCCGTGAGGACGCATGGCCGCGCCAACCCGACTCTAAGGAGACATGTGGAATGCTCGCCGACGTTTTATCGACGGACCTGTCGTTGGTCATTCGGAACGCGCTCATCGTCGATGGGACGGGAGCCCCTGCTTACAAAGGCGATGTCGGCGTCGCCGGCGACCGCATCGCCGCCGTCGGAGCCGTTTCGGCTAAGGGCGTGAGAGAGATTGATGCTGGAGGAAAGGTACTCGCCCCAGGCTTTATCGACGTGCACACCCATTACGACCCACAGTTCTGTTGGGACAGGCTGGCCACGCCCACCCCGCAACATGGCGTCACCTCGCTGATCATGGGGAACTGTTCGGTCAGCCTCGCGCCGGTGAAGCCAGATGCAACGGACACGATGATCGGCTGGTTCAGCTCTGTAGAGGACATGGATAGCGAACTGTTGCGGCAGACGGTCTCCTTCGATTGGGAAACTTCGGCTGAGTACCTGGCCGAGCTGGCGCAGGAGCTAGGCCCCAATGTCGGAGCGTTTGTCGGACATGCCGCCATCCGCGCTTATGTCATGGGTAGGGCGTCGCAACAACGGGCTGCAACCGAAAGCGAGATCACGGCGATGGTACGGGTGCTGAGCGAAGCCTTGCAGGCCGGTTCGTTCGGCTTGTCGTTCACGTACAACCATTTGGACCATCGCGGGGAGGAACTGCCGTGTCGCTATGCCGACCGAACGGAACTGTCTGCACTGCTGGCCGAAGTTGCCCGCTATGATCGGATGGTGGAAGTCTCTCCTGATTTCCGCCAAAGCGCCGATACCTTGATGTACTTCGACCTGTTCGGCGAACTTTCGCTTGAAACCGGCTGCCGTGTCACGCTGTCCCCCGTACTGGTCATCGGCGGGAAGGATGGGCCTTGGAAGGAGCGTTTAGCGCGTATCGAGCATTGGCGGCAGAAGGGCGCCAGGCTGTTCGGCCAAACGCAGGTCCGGCCGCTCGACATGACGATCAATCTTGTTCAGGGCGCGGTGCTGTTTGGCAAGACGCCGCTGTGGCGGACGTTCATGGACCGGCCGCACGATGGAAAGATTGCCATGCTGGACAACCCTGTGGACAGGGCCACGCTGGAAGACGAGGCGGTGACCTTCGCCGCCACGATTGCCAAATTGGTGGTTCAGCACGTCGTATCCGAGACAAACCGCCGCTTCGTCGGGCACAGCCTGAAGACACTGGCGTACCAGGAAGGCCGACCCATCGGGGCCGTGCTGATCGATCTCTTGAAGGCAGATCGACTGGAAACCACCTTTACGCTGACCGGCGTGGTCCACGCGAACCCGCAACATGTGATCCAGCTTTTGGATCACCCCTACATGCACATCGGATCGGCCGACGCGGGAGCCCACATCACCGTGTTCTCGGGTGCGGGAGACACTTGCTACCTGTTCGAGAAATATGTTCGCAACGAAAAGCTGATGACGCTTGAGCGCGCCGTCCAGCGCCTGACCTCCGATATCGCGCGTGACTGGAAGCTGGTTGATCGCGGCGAGATTGGGCCGGGCAAGTTCGCCGATATGGTCGTGTTCGATTTGCAGACAATCGCCCGGGAGCCCGAGGAGTGGGTCAACGATCTTCCTGGAGGCGGGGGACGTTATGTCCGGTCTGCCCGCGGCATCGACAAAGTCATTGTGAACGGCCAAGTCCTCGTTGATAACGGAGACTACACCGCCGCGCGGCCTGGAATGTTGTTGTGAGCCGAAACGGCGGCGCGCTGTTATAGTAACGCGGTCACGGGCTGATGGTGATCGAGCGCCTCAAACGTTTTCCCGATGCTGCTACAGCAGCCGGAGTTCTGCGAGGATTTCGTCGGTGTGTTGACCGAGACGTGGCGCGTCGCTGCGGATCTCCGCCGGCGTGGCGGAAAAATGGACGGGCGGCTTGATCGCGAAATAGGGCCCGACGTCGGGGTGATCGCGACGCTGAAAGAATTCGACCGCTGTCAGGTGCGGGTCGGTCTTGAGGTCGGCCAGATCATTGATCCGTGCACAGGGGATGCCTCTTTCCATCAGCATTTCCATCCATTCATCGGTCGTCCAGCGCAGCAGCAGTGGTTCGATCGCCGAGTAGATCCACAGGTAGCTGCCTGACCGCGATTCGTAGCTCTGGAAGCGGGGGTCATCGGCTAGCTCGCGATCGGCTCCCGCGAGATGGAAGAAGTCGCGCCAGTTCTGATCGGAATAGGGCATCACGGCGATGAAACCGTCGCGCGTTGCATAGGGCTTGCGGTCGGCGGCTGCGATCCGTGGGTAGGTCCAATCGCCCGTCGGAGGATCAAACGTCTGATCGAACAGATGTTCGACCAGCAGGAAGCTTGTCAAGCACTCGAGCATCGGGACTTCGACCAGTTGCCCCTCGCCGGTGCGCTCCTTGTGGAACAGTGCGGCCATCGTGGAATATGCCATGAACAGTCCTGCCGTCTTATCGCCGATGATGGACGGCAGGTAGCGCGGAGGGCCGCCTTGGACGCGGCTGGACAGGCTGGCGAACCCGGACTGCGCCTGGATCACGTCGTCATAGGCGGGTTTGCCATAATAGGGGCCGTCACGACCGTAACCGGCACAATGGACATAGATCAGGTTGGGCTTGAGCGCGCGAAGGCTCGGGTAACCTAGATCGTGACGCTCGAGCGCGGCCATCCGCATGTTGGATACAAAGATGTCGGCTGTGCCCACCAGCTTGCGCAACGACTCTCTTCCGGCGGGCTTAGCCAAGTCGATAACGGCGGAGCGCTTGTTGCGATTAATCGTCAGGAAGATTGGCCCCAGTCCGGGCGGTGTCCCTTCGGGTTGATGACCTGGGTAGCGCATGACGTCTCCGCCGGCGCCACCGACTGGAGTTTTCGGGGCCTCGATCTTGATGACGTCAGCACCGAGATCTGCGAGAATCGAGGTTCCATAAGCACCGAAGACGACGTTCGTCACGTCGACAACACGAATTCCGGAAAGGGGTCCTGGCATCTCTGCTCCTTAGCTGGACCTTGGGCCTGGTCGATGCACCCGAACGACCAACACGCGGCGTCCAATGCTTGCGTTGTGACGCATCATCGGCGATCTCGATGGCCGCCAAAACGTAAATTCGCCATAGACACGAGAGCGGAATTGCTTGCCCTTGGCAAGGGAGTTGTGCTGGCTCATGCGCCAACTTTTTTGACATACCTGTCACGGCCTGTCGGATCAGCATGTCCCCCGAACGACCGCAGAGTGCGTCTATGGCCAATTCGGCAAAGGTATACTTGGAAAAGTGCTGCCGGGGGATTGCCGCTGTCTAGCGGTGAGTCATGCAACCCGATTGGAAGCGTTGCTAGCGTCCGCGCTCGTGGTGTAATTTCCGGTGTAGATTGAGGCGATCGCATGGGTGGGTTATTCCCCATCCATGCGATTTCGATCTCGGTG
>Ga0182215_1000063_pt1 | contig 17651 bp, 15 predicted proteins | sample G5R1MG_24_FD_128404 | JGI IMG/M metagenome (GOLD analysis project Ga0182215, IMG submission 128404) | Switchgrass phyllosphere microbial communities from Michigan, USA - G5R2_NF_03OCT2016_LD1 MG | ecosystem: Host-associated > Plants > Phyllosphere > Phylloplane/Leaf | place: USA: Michigan... | reverse complement strand
TGGCGGAGGCGGAGGCGGAGGCGGAGGCGGAGGCGGAGGCAGTGGTCCTGGCGACGGGCTCGATTTCGACTTCAATGTCGGTTTTGACGTTGATGCCTTTGGCGCAGTGGTGGCTGTGGGCGATGTTGTTGCTGCTACTCCTGCGCTGTTCTCGCCGGTCGACCCACTCCTTGATTTCCACGCCCGTCGTGTCTTCGACGCGCACGCCCTCGTCCCGCTCGTAGCGCTCCCGGGCCCAAAGCGTGCCCTCCCATCGGCAGAAGCCCTGGATTTCCGACTCGGTCAAGCCCAGGCGGTCGAATGCCTCGAAGAGCCGTCTGTGGTGGGGGAAGCGGCCGAGGCGTTTGCGGTGCGGAGCGAAGGCGTAGTTGAGGCCGGGATACCGTGCTTCGATTGTGTCGAGGGAGCCGTAGAAATTCGCCGTCTCGATGCGCACTTCGCCCACGAGATTCTTGGACAGATGGGCGCTGAAGGAGGGCGGGTCGGTGGGCGAAGGCGTGGGGAAGAGGCTGTTGTATACGAGCACGCTGATGGGGTTTTTGCGATGCATGGCTGTGGAGGTAGGTGTGTGTGTGTGAGTGTGTGTGTGTCGCGGTGGAGATGCCCAGCGTTGGGAGCGCGGTGTATCGCTACGGTCGCAGCCCCTGGGGCGGTGATTGCGCAAGGCGTGCGTATGGGGTGGCTGGTGCGGTGTGGAGAAGGGACGGTGTGGTGGTGGTGGTGGTGGTGGTGGTGGTGGTGGTGGTGGTAGGGGAATGGAGTCGGAGCCAGTGGCAGTACGGCGGTGAGTGTGACCCGGTCCAAGAGCACTTGCCCTTTCTCTCCCCGAGAGAATTGTTGCTGACCTGGGGCGTGACCGCTGTTTTGCCCTCTATCCACTTTCTGCACCGCCTAGCCACACTAGTCAGACGCTCTTGAAGGCAACCTGGCCGTCCGGATGACCCTGGTGGTGTCTGTGCAGGTCACACACGCACGCACTCGCACGCACTCGCACGCACTCGCACGCACGCACTCGGAGGAGGACGACTGGGAAACCTGGGGGACTCGGTGCCACGGAGACGGGCGAAGCGCTGGCAAAACGCCCTCGCTGGCGGCTGAGCGGAGCGAGCAGGCCACGCTGCGGGAGCGTGCCGTCGTAACAGGTCCGAGAAGGCTGCAGATCCAAGGGGCCCAGGCACGCTGGTGCTGAGAAACGGGCCAGGACGGGACGGCGATGCGGCACAACGGCAATGACTTGCTTGGGAGGGGAGGGGGCGGCGTGTGGTCGCACCAGGTTGCCAACAATAGCATCCGCCACGATGCCGTCCACGCCCTCCAGAGGACACACCTGTCTGGGCGCCTCTCCCGCTCTCCCTCTCTTCCGCTCGCTCACCGCCAGCATGGCAGCATCTGCCACGGCGGTCCAGATAGCGGGCTGCCCAGGCCACACTACGGGTGTACGTCTCTCCCTAGCCTACCGCTGGCCCACTTGCCTCGAGTCGGCTCCCTACACCTCCTGCATCCAGACGGCATGCGACGAAATGCCGCCATCCTTGCTCGTCCTCGCGGCCAACTACCCACATGCAGCACATGGTACCTACCCAAGTACCTACACTGTACCTACACTGTACCTACACTGTACACCGGCACACAGCTATGCCGCCTTGCTGCAGGGAGCCAGCTCCGTAGGCACCTACGTGGCAAAGCATGACGGACAGGACTGGCCATGGATCCGTCAACCCGCCACCGCAGTACCTGCACATGCACCGCGCCATACTTGCTTTCTTGGTTCATTCTTTTCCTGTCTTCTTTTCTTTTGGCACGCATGCCCCCTCCCGCGGCATCAGGGCGGCGACCTCATCCATTGGGGCGGCTTGTCCTTGCATCTTCGCCTAGGCCCGCTTCGGCCACAGGTGCCCTCGATGCTCAGGGCCAGCCTCGCCGTCGACGGCTGGCCTTGCTGTATGCCGGCAGGTGCATGGCCCTGTGAGGGCGCGGTAGCTGGGTGCATGCTACAGCCGGTCAGGGGAAGGTGGAGAAACAAACAGGAGAACGCGGCCTGAGTCTGCCTACCGACGTATCTACCGGCCGACCAACACCTGATCAACGCCTCCCCGAGCGAATCGCAGTACAACACCCAAGGCAACCCAGCACCTCCCCCCCAAAACACCCCGTCGCTACTCTTCTGCTTCCGTGTTCCATATCTCCACCTCCCGGTTCTCAAGCTCCTTCATCCTCTCTTCGTCAAAAATGGTCGACGTCGGCAAGCCCGTTTTGCCATAGTTGACTACGGGGCCAATCGTGCTGATCCATTGCTGTCGCCGCTCCATGAGCGTGCGGATCGGCTCGCCCACACCAGGCCTCGTAATCCCAGCGTTGGCCACGGCATGGGATCCGCCCCCGGCCCCGCCAGGTCGCTTGTTCTGCTTCTTGCCCTTGCCAATGTTGCGGTTGCGCTTGAGATACGCCGCATTGAGCTGGTTGTCGAGATCGTCGGCAATCGTGTTGTACTCCTGTTGTGCTATCCGCTCCTCCGTGAGCTCCAGCAGCCGTTGCTTGCGCGCCCCGTTGATGATCGACTGCTTGCGCAGTTCTTCCTGCAGAAAACGGAGCCGCTGCGCTACTTCATCGTCGAAATGCGAGTCGTACGATTGCGTTTCCGCATCCGCCTCGCTAATGAGGCCATAGTGCTTCAGCTCCATCATCACCCGCTCTTCCAGCCCAGCATAGTCGGCCCGCCCGCTGGCTGGCCATGCTCGATAGCCCGGTGGATTCCCATCAGGCAGCTGTGTCGCGGCGGGCAGCGTGTTGCTTTGGCCCGTGTCGGCAGGTGCCCCGGCGCCCTCGTCAATGTCCATGGCATCGCCGTGGGTTCCGTTCGCATCGCTGGCACTGCCTTGGTGGCCGCGCCCCTCGGGTCGCATCGCCGCCACGAGGCGCGAAAGCAAGGGGCCGGCCGACACCTGGTCCGTCTCCAGGACATCGTCGGCCATGTCCTCAGCCGCGCCTCGTGGCACATTGGGCGCCGGCCGTGGCTCGTTGCTGTCCATGTGCATCGCGCCGTCCTCCTCGGCCCAGATTTCCTTGTAGTGTCGCGGGCCCCGTCGAGGGAGCACAAACGGGGCGATGCGGTCGCCGCGCTCCTTGAGAAAGGCAACATCCTCCTCCGTCAAGGGCCGTATGTACGGCTCGACGTAGTTGGCAAAGACCGAGGCGTTGACCTGGGTGGCGGGCTTTGCGTTGGAGAAGTCCTTGTCGGGAGGCAGACCCGCGATTCGGTCGCGTAGATCCGAGGGGGGGAACTCGGCAACACAGTAGATTTCCTTGCGCTGCGTGTCCGTCATGTCGGGCGTGACATCGCGTATGTGGTAGATGGTGGGGTCATCGAATTTGGCGGGATCGGGGCCAAAGGTCTGGAACTGGGGAATCGCGGGCGCGGGCGCGGGTTGGTGGGACATGTCGGAGCCGCTGGGCGAGGCTGCCTCCGCGCCGGCCACCGCGAGAGCCGGCGGCGCGGCCTGCGAGATGGGCGACGAAGCGGCAGACGAGTGGTCTTTGTCTCTGGCGTCACCGCCATCCTGGCGGGCGACACCGTGAGCGCCCGTGGTGGGCGGGTGCTTGGCGCCGTCGTCGTGCTTTTTGGCTACTTTTTTGAGCTTGTGGCGCCGGTCGCGATCTTCAGGGTCGCGGTCGCGGTCGTGCGGGGTGCGGTGCTTGCGGAGGCTCTGCAGCTCGCGCAGGGCGCCCTCGGACTGGGTGCACCGCGCCTCGACATGGCGGAGCACCGTCTTGTCGATGTGGTCGCGCAGGGCGAGGAGCTTGGCGCCGGACGGAATGTGCGCGCTGTTGCCGGCGCTTTCGAGAATGTCTTCGACCGTGGCGTCGCACTTGGCCAGGTATGCGCTCAGCGGCTTGGTGAAGTATGTCGACGCCGCCGCCGCCGCGGGCTCGCCTGGGGCGGGCGCGGTGGGCGCGGCGGGCACGGCAGGCAGCGGCGTGGTGTTGCGACTATTCGGGGCGGCCGAGGCCCTTGCGCCCGGCTTGGCCTTGGCCTTGCTGCTCACCGTGGGGGCCATGGGGGAGAGGGCAATCGGACGGTGGGCGCGGCTCTGCTAGGGAGCGTGTCGTGTCGTCGTCTCTGCGGCGGTGCAGGCATGGAAGCCGCGATGGCGTGGCGACGGCGTCGTAAGGCGGGACCGAGGACGTGTCGATACGGAGAGCACCACTCGACGGCCGACCGTGGTGCGGGCTGGTGGCAGGTGTGCATGCCATTCGTATGCGTGCCTCACAATCACCATGATGCCGTGGCCGGACGGCGTGGCGCAGGCGCTAACACCGCTTGGGATGTGGCGCGGGCGGGGTCTGCCCACTAGTCCTGTCCGGGCCGTGGCGCTCCCACTAACCCTACGCAGATCATGATGCACGCACTAACCCGACTAGAGCGCGCCACAATGCACCAGCCCCACTTGGGATGTGGCGCAGCCATGGCCAGCCCCCGAGCCGCCCGCCGTCCGGGCACAAGCACAAGCACGGGGCGCGGGACTACCTGGGCCCACGACGCAGCCGGGCGACGACGGCGAGGACGGCTGTCGACTGCCCGTTGGGTGAGAGCGCCGCTGCTCTATCTACAAGCTCCTTGGACCCTCCGCCACGTCCAGCCTCCACCACCCACTGCTCCTCCGCTGCCACTCGTCCGTTCCTCTCTCTCCTCTTTCGCCGCCGCCGCAGCATGCGCGGTAGCTGGTGCTCGCCTATCGTGGTCGTGTAACCACCCCAGCACCCCCTCGCCGCTCCACACGACTCCGCTCCGCTCCGCGCCATCATGTGTATGTCCCCCTGCGTCTGCCTGCCACGGGCTTCTTGTGCTGACCTCGTCTCCCCCCCCCCTGTACAGCGGCCCAGCGCATTGGCGTCTTCACCATCGCCTTTCCAGACCCCCTCGTCATCAACTACGACAACAACAACTTCGACACTCTCAACGACACCTTCGGCTTCCACTACCGTATTCCGGACAACATCCAGACCTTGTCTACCAAGGGCGTCGACGCCGGCATCGATCCCTACGGCATCCTTTACGTGCCCGACCTGCGCACCGACGCCTGCCGCGACAGCGAGCGCCAGCATGTGGCCGCCAACGCGACCCGCCTAGCGAACCTGCCCAACAACCGAGACTACGCCCTCATTGCAGTCGCGCCTTGGTTCAGCGAGACGTGCACCATCGAATACTTTGCCGCAGCCCGCGCCGCCTCAACCAAGGCCTTCTTCACCTACCAGCCAGGCTCTCCCGACACCAAACCGCCCGTACTCAACGATCCCTCGTGGAACCTAGGCGATGGCGGCAGCTGGCAGAGGTCCAACACCTTCCCCACGTATGCCCTGTCCTCTCTCACCGGCGCCAACATCGTGGACCAGCTGGCGCTGTACTCGGGTAACCTTAGCACCGTGCCCCATGGCGACGCCCTCTCGCGCGAGTATGCGGCTTCTGAATACGTTCGGCTATGGGCCACCGTGACGGTCGCAACAGGCACTCAACTTCCGAGCCTATGGGTCTTCCTCGTCATTGTCCTCGCCGTTCTCATCCTCGCTATCTCCGTCACCTCCATCACCATGCACGTCCTGCAGCGAAGACGACGGGCCAGTCTGCGCCAACGCGTCATCGCCGGACAAGTGGATCTCGAACAACTGGGTGTGAAGCGGTTGACAGTCCCACAGCACCTGCTCGATTCCTTTCCCGTCTACACCTACACAGTTGCCTCGTCGGGAGCGACGGACCCGTTGGAAAAGTCGGCTCACCTTCCGTCAAGTCAGACACTGGATTCCTCTCCGCTCGCCGGCGCCAATTCCAGCCCCAAAGCATCGCACTCTCTCCCTCCTCCTACATCTTCGTCATCCACAGTGCCAGCGAGCACCACGGCGTCGGCTTCTTGGTCGCAGCTTACCTGTCCAATTTGCTTAGACGAGTTCGAACACGGCGACACACAAGTGCGTGAGCTGCCCTGTCGCCATATCTTCCATCCCGATTGTATCGACGCCTTTCTTCTTAATAATTCGTCTCTATGCCCCATGTGCAAGCAAAGTGCACTACCCAAAGGAGAGTGTCCGATCAAAATTACCAATGTCATGGTCCGCCGGGAACGTCAAATCACCCGTATGCGCCTACGCGCTGCGAACGCCCAGGCCACGGCTGTTCCGGCACACGGAGGCAATCCATCAAATGGGGCTGCTGGCTCAATGGGGAGGCGAATAGCAGGAGCTATCCCTGGTCGCCGCATCTTCAGCGCTCGCGAACGCACAGCCACACAACCATCAGATATTGAAATGGCGAATCCAACAGGAACGCCTGTTGCCGCAGACACCTTTCAGCACCATGGCCGTCCAACAGGCACACCTTCCACACCCTCAGCCCCACCCGTCATGCAGGACTGCGCTCCAACGGAGAACCGAAGAGAATGGGCGCGTCAACGAGCGTTGGCCATGGTAGGCACTCGTCACTCCGGCTTGGAAACGGACGTGGACGAGGAAGATGCGGGCCCACGCTGGCGGCGAGGCCTTCGCAAGGTGTTTCCTGGATTTCGCTAATCTCCTTTGTTCCGATACCACACATGTCAATCAGTACTGCAAGCATTTACAGGCGTTTTTTTTTAACTTCTTCTCCACATCTAGTAGGCTAATGCAGTCCTCTGCTGCCACTGTAACGGCGAGGGGTCTATAGTCGCTAAGATCGGCATAAGTATACTCCGGCTGAAGCGGGCAAGCGGTTTAGTAGTGGTATAGGCAAAGGAAGCCAAGGCAGGATCTGCTTATTATGCCTTGATAGTTTTAGTTCTAGCTGGGGAAATAAGGCAGTCCTTTCTGCACAATGCGTACTAAAAGCAAGCCTTGGCCCGATTGCAGACATATTTCAGTCTTCGTCTTACAGGTGTACGTGTGACAGGTGTCCTGCTACACAAGCAGTGCCTTAGGACATGATATGACATCTTACACGAGAACTACACAACCCTTCAGGGCTTCTTATGCTGCAAAGGTTTGTATTCACTTTTCCCCTAGCAGCTTTTTCTTAAAATTATCCTTGTTCATCTTAAAATACTAATTCCCTAAGCATAATATCTGCCTATTTTTGTAGGTACCTATCCGCTAGCACTGTGCTGTGTCTATGCTCCACTATGGGCTGGTATCCAGGAAACCTCTGTCTAATGTTATATCCCTATAACTCTAACCTCTTAGCACTATATACCTCTAGATGCAGAGCTAGAAAGAAGCTGTTTTCTGTATTATAACCAAAGTGTGCAGGCATTCTTGGCTTAGGCAGGTGCCTGCCTATGCCTTACAAACGGCCAGGCTGTTGCATAGTAACCTAGATAAACACACCAACTTTAAAATTATAGCAAATTTTCCTTCTGCCTTAGCAGCGATACATAATATAAGGTCACTGCTACTTTTCTTCCTGTGCTGTTTTTATTGTTGCACACTGTCGCTCTTCTCCTTCTCTCACTCTCACTCACCCGCTCACCCGCTCACACACTCAACTCACCCACTCAACTCACCCACTCACTCACCCACTCACTCACCAACTCACTCACCAACCCACCCCACGCACTGACTCACTCTTATCAGTCCCTCTTATAACCTCTTATAAATCCCCCCTCCCTCTCTTTTCTTTTCTTCCTCACACACACACTCTCGAGTCACAACACCCAACTTCTTGTTGGTTGTCGCGCCACTCACAAAATCAATCGGGGCCCAGTATGGCCAGCCCTCAGTCTATATTATACTCCAAGGAGTATATAGGACTGCTCAAGTTGGCTCGGAAAAATGCTGCACAAGGGCACGGTACGCTGCACGAAGTGTCCAGTGAGATACACCGACGTGAGCGAGCGGAGACGAGTGTGTCTCCCAATGCACCAGCTCTGGCCAAGGTAGGGGCACGTGGTGAGTCGGAGCACCTGGCTTCTCGTGCTCAAGAACTTGAGTCTGTTGAAGCTGGCTCGCTGTCCAGAGAAAAAGCTCGATCTTTGTCTACAGCCAGCTTTATAGCACCCGAGGAGTCACAGCATAAGGGTCAGACCAACACTGACTCACTGGATCAAGTCCCGCTTTCTCCTTCTACAACAGGCAACAATTCACGCAGTAGTTTACTGGGTAAGCGTCGCCAGCCAAAGCAACCAAGGAAAGAAAAGGCTAGAAAAGAAGCGACATTGGACAACAGGACCCTGGCCCGGATGACAGATACTACGTCTCTGTTTATTCCGGAGTCTGAAACAGAGCAGTATATTATGCGTGCTCTACCTCTTTGGTATGTCGAGATTAAAGCGGACGGCTACCAGATGAAGCAGATAGCGAGGCAGCGACCTGCGACCGTCACCGCATTGGAGGCCCTTAAGGCCTGTGTCGTCCTGTGCAAGGCTGAGAGTAAGCCGGAGCAACAAGCACTACTATACGACAAGCTGCGGGACCACGTCCACAAGGCGGAGATAGTACTTGAGCTCAACAAGTATATGCTCAAAAAGACCAAAATCTTCAACCCCGAAACAGGGCTGCCGGCAATATTCCAGGGCGACGAGTTCCCTTCTGATGTCAAGGCCGACAGTTATCACCTATACAGCCGCTGGTACCATGAGGACTTTGAGCAAGATCTGCTCCGGGGCATCGTCACCACCAAGAGCAAAGACCGCAACAACGACAAGCTCGACCCCAAGTACCGTGCCGACCACCCCACGACGAGCAAGTTCCACGGCCAAGGCAGCCTCGTGCTAGGCCAGTGGTGGCCCACGCAACTCTGCGCCGTGAGAGACGGAGCGCACGGCCAGGCCCAAGGAGGTAGGTTTTCCCTTGATCCAAACCCGCCTCGCCCAGCCACCCCCAGCAGTTACCCACCTCTAACCAGCCACTAACGCACCGCCTCCTTTCCACACAGGCATCTCCGGCGAGCGAGGCCAGGGCGCCTACTCGATCGTGCTCTCCAGCGGCAGCGGCTACCACGACCAAGATCTCGGCAGCACCATCCTCTACAGCGGCACGGCGTCGAAGAGCAGCACCCCGACCGAGAACACGGCGCACCTGCTGCAATCCATCGAGCTGCGCACCGCCGTGCGCGTCCTGCGCTCCCACCAGCTGCCCGCCTCCAATCCGTACCGCCCTACATCGGGCCTGCGCTACGACGGCTTGTACACCGTCACCGGCTGCGAGCGCGACGAGGGCGCAAAGGCACTGCACAGGTTCCGCCTGGTCCGCTGTGCCGGCCAGGAGCCCATCCGCTGTGTGGGCAACGCGGCGCGGCCCACGGTGTTTGAAGAGCAGGCGTGGAGGAAGCTGCGGGAGAGGATGAAGTGGTGAGGGGCAAGTCGGGAGACCGGTGCGAGAGAGGCCCGAGCCGCGCGGGTGCTGGGATAGACGGGCTTGTTTTCTGTGGGGCGGATGATTTGCGTGCTCTAGAGGGCGCGCTTGGTGCGGGATCGATCGAATCCATGTACGATGCTTGAGAGGACAGAGGGTGGTATATGGAGCAGCATGGCTCTCTACCCACGATGATGATGACGACGACGACGACGGGATAGGCCGTTGGGAGAGGGTGGCTTGGTATTTCTGCGCCAGTGATGGTCTTCAGCATGGACAACGTTGACGTTGGAACTGGGCGCGACTCAAGTGCTGACAGCGCCGCGGCTCTACCTACTATGGAAAGGAGTCTCTTTTGTCGAGTAGTTTACTACCCATCCTAGTGTGCCAGCTCCTTGCCTATTGGATTGGCATGGAAGGATAGGGGTCGTGAAATACATAAGGACACAATATAACTTACTCAACATAGTCTGGCATGCTGTTCCTATATACACATGCGCCAGGACAACTCCCGGCAAACTCGTCCTTGCTCGACCGCTTCAGAAAACTCCTACTTGGCTTTCCCAATCCCAACCACGCCCCTCAACGTCCCAAAAGGCAACACATCGGCAATCCTCTTCTTGTCCGCGAACAGCATCACGAGTCGATCGAGCCCACACCCCCAACCCCCGGTTGGCGGCATGCCCCATTCCAGCGTCTCCAGATAACTCTCATCGACGGACGTTGCTGCGTCGCCGTCGGCGTGGAGGGCGCGTTGGTGGAGAAACTTTCGGCGCTGCTCAAAGGGCGAGTTTTCTTCCTCGTACGCATTGACGTATTCGCGGCCGTGAATAAAGAGCTCCACGCGCGACGCAACGCGCTGCCCGGTCGCGGTGTCCAGGTAGGATTTGGACAGCGGGGAGAGTGCTTCGGGGTGCTGCGATATGAAGGTGGGCTGTGTGCAGAGGGGCTCGATGTACACCTCGGCAAGGGTGTCCAGGAGACGGGGGAGGGTTGGGTTGGATGGTATGGCAATGGCCAGGTCGTTGAAGAGGGCGAGGACGTCGGAGGTGGCGGTTGGGGCGGAGAGGTCGGGGAGTTTGCGGCCCGAGGCTGACTCGATGGTGGGAATGAAGGGGAGTTGGGCAAAGGGTGGCGAGAAGTTGATGTCTTTTGGTGGTTTTAGAGACGCAAAACAAGTCGGTCGCAAGGCTTCGATGGCCGTGTGCAGGCCATGGATCAGCTGCTCTGTTCGCGCCACCACGTCTGGCAGCGTTGCGCCGACTTCATAGAATTCGCAGGTGGAGAATTCAGGATTGTGGGTGCTGTCCACCCCCTCGTTGCGGAAGCAGCGGCCGATCTCGAAGATTTTATCTTGGCCGCCGACGATGAGTCGTTTGAGGTTCAGCTCGGGTGCGATGCGGAGCTTGATTGGCGTGTTTGACATTTCGTTGGCGACGGTCTCGAAGGGCCGGGCAATGGCGCCGCCGGCGTTGGCGTCGAAGAGCGGCGTCTCGACCTCGAGGAAACCAGATCGCATGAAATAAGCGCGGATGTAGTGGTAGATGTGCGCGCGGAGACGGAGCACGTCGCCAGGCTCATCGCTTGTAAGCGAGTGCATGTGTGGGCGTCGGGTCAGCGTTTCAACGTTGTCAATGACGTCGGGGATGTGGTGGAGACATGGCGCAAGGATGTGAGGGACCTGGAGGGCCAGGATGGAGAGCTGTCCGGATGCTGTCTTGGTGGCGTGGCCTTGTAGGGCTGGCTGTGTCAGCTGGGTGCGAGAGGTCGAGGCGGGGCCACGTACCAATCCAATCCCCGAGGCGTGCAACCTTTTTGAAGCTCGCAAAGGCCTCGAGAGAATCCTTGGAGGTAGGAAGCTTCTTCAGCTCGACCATGGCCTGCAGGCGTTGCTTATCACGTTCAATATCGAGGAACAGTAGCTTGGAGCCCAGCACGCGCACGGAGCGCACCCTTCCTAGCCATGTCAGATTCACACAATCCACACACGAGGACGCGAGGCATACCCAACACCGAAACGACTTCATTCTGTGTCTCTTGAATACTATGGTACTTGACATTGAAGTCACGCAGGGACAGGCGCTCTACCCCAGCAGCATGGCTGAGCGACGGATGGTACGCATCCAGCGGTCTGACCCGCTTCAGCTGCTCGATCCGCTTCTGCTTCTCCACATCGTGAGGGCCAATGTAGTCCTCCGCTGCGACTGTCGTGGCAAGGCGTCTCTGGACGCTGAGATAGGCGTTAGCATGCTCTGGCTTACGCGGCCAAGCAGCGGGGCAGAGGTAGGGGCGCAGAAAGCCGAGACAGAGTCTGCTCATTGTACCTTGACAGTGTCAGTCCCAGCAGAGAAAAAAAAGGGAGAGTGTGGTGGAGTGCGCGTCTCAGATAGGGTGAAGCTGTGAAGTCACTCGCCCAGAGGCGTCGTTCGCAACGGTTCTAAGGTTGTACATGATCATCATAGAGGGGCTTTGGAGGGAGGATGGACATCGACTGGCTTACCTGCTGCAGTGCCATGTCTCCTCACCCGCGTGAGGCGGCTGAGGTCGGTGTGGTGGTGGATGGGAGGAGTTCTCGCGACTGTGCGTGGCACGTGCGCGTGTCTCCGCCCGCTCTTGCCCCATTGGCCGGTTGATGCCACGTCGCGCCTTCCTTTCCTCGGTCCATTCGTCGACGAGGCGCATTTCTTGAAACATTTTGCCCAAGTCCAACAAATCAGCTCCTCAACACCACGGCAATTCCAGCTCGCTGCCAGCGCCCTGACGCCGGTCCCGCCCAAAGCACACCGCCCGCGCTCTATAAAAGCCCGTCCCTGTCGCGCCCGATTTTGGCCCTTTTTCTTCTTCTTTTTCATACTTACCTTCATGCGATGGCCCAGCTCAACAAGTGGGTTCATCTAGCCGTTTCGCCTGCATTGCACAGCGCGGTGTGGAACGGCTACGAGCTTCGTTCGCGAATCTCGGCGTGGCAATTTTTGCTGGCCTACACTCCCTTTTCATTGATTTCTTCGCCTGGTGCGTGGAATTGAGGAAGAGTGCTGACTTGGTTGGCTCGGTGCTCGTAGAGGCTGTCATCACATGACCCCGTTTCATCCAACCGTCATACCGGTCACCCAACGCCCGCTTTCCATCCATCCATCCATCCATCCATCCACCCAGGTCGCGCAATGACGAAATGACCCTGGCACGGTGCTGGCGCAGACCCAGGAGGCGAGTTTCCCAGTCACGCCGCCGACCAAACCGCCCCGCTCTACGTCAACATGACATTCACCCAATTCGCATCGCAATTCCCATCTGCGCCGCATCCAAGAATCGCGTTAGCTACGGCTCGCGACGTCATAGGGTATGGCGATGACATAACCATGTTTTGATGCTACAAAGAGGCGTGAGGCGACTCCAACCTGCCGACCCAACGGCACCATCGAACGCCCATCCTATTCGCTTGCTGTTCTTCTCCTACCCTACGAACCCTCGCCCAACATGCTGTCGCAGGCTGCCATGCAGGCGGAGAAGGCTATCGGCCACGGCGACAACAACACCATAAAACAGGATGTCACCAACCCTGCCAACAGGGAGGCCTGGGCGGATCACTCGGAGACTATGAAGGCTTTGGCCTGGTTCGGCAAGAACCAAGTTCGCATCATCGATTGCCCGAAGCCCGCCGTCCTCGAGCCTCGCGATGTCATTGTTAAGATCACCGGATCCACCGTCTGTGGATCGGATCTTCATCTGCTTCACGGTGCCGTGGTGGAGATGCAAAAGGGTGATATCCTCGGCCATGAGTTCTGCGGCGTCGTAGACAGCGTCGGCAGCGCAATCACCAAGTTCCAGAAGGGGTCGGTCAACTCCCCCCTACAGTGGTTCTTTCAGTCGTTGACGCAAAACTAGTCAACGAGTAGTTGCTTCTTTCCAGATTGCATGCGGCGACTGTTTCTACTGCAAGCAAAAGCTCTCCTCACAGTGTGAGAAGACAAACGCAAACACCATCGAGAAAGGCATGTACGGTGGCCGAACAGCAGGCATGTTCGGATACTCTCACTTCACCGGTGGCTTCGCTGGTGGACAAGCCGAGTACACACGCGTGCCATTCGGCGACGTCAACCTACTCGCTCTTCCCGACGATGTTCCTGATGAGCAGGGCCTCTTCCTTTCCGACGTTGTCTGTACATCATGGCATGCCGTCGTCGACACCGGTGTCAAGAAGGGCGATGTCGTCGCCATTTGGGGAGCTGGTCCCATCGGTCAGATGGCAGCCGACTTCTCCCTCCTGAACGGTGCCAAGGAGGTCATCATGATCGACCAGAACTGGCGTCTTGACTTTATCCGGCAAAAGTACCCTCATATCAGGACGATTGACTTTTCTGCCCTTTCCGAGGGCGAGTCAGTCACCAGCAAGCTCAAGGACATGTGTGACAACCGTGGTCCAGATGTTAGCATTGAGTGTGTCGCCGGCGAGTATGCAAAGGGCTGGGGCCATTATTTCGAGATCATGCTAGGCCTGGAGACCGATTCTAGCGAGATTGTCAACGAGATGATCACCAGCACACGGAGCTTTGGAAGCTGTGGTATCACCGGTCTATACGTTGGCTTCACCAATCACTTCAACATTGGTTCCCTCATGGAGCGTGGCATTCGTCTGATTGGTAACGGACAAGCACCCGTCCACCTCTACTGGGAATCGCTTCTCAAGATGATCCAAGAGAAGCGCATCGACCCCTCCAAAATGGTCACCCACCGTGTGCGTCTTGAGGACCTGGACAAAGTATACCAAAAGTTTGAGAAGAAGGAGGACGGTATGCAGAAGGTGTTTGTTGAGACCAAGTGGAGTTTCCCCGCCTGGAAAAACAGTCCAACGTTGACCAGATACTAAGAGTGTATATGGAAAACGCTTTGGAGTGGTTACTCATGATGTGATCTGGTACAACTGGAGTCCCGAGATACCTAAATAGTCTGAAGAGTGAAATGTACTGATGCTATTCGACAAGTTCACCCGCTTGTTCGCCTACTCAATGGCCAGTGACTCCGACGTTTTCGGGTCCAACAATACCCACAACAGACCTTTGTATTATGAGTCACCGTGCGACATGCAAGTAGGGGTGCTTATATTCCATTCAGGGTAGGGTAGGCCAGATGGATCCTTGTACTGTGGTGATCCAGGTCCGCACTAGATATCGGTACCAAACTCGCACAAAAATAGTACATGTATCTTGCAAGAAAATACTCTGTACCCTTGATCCAAATAAGCATTGAACCAAGGTGCTTCGCGGTAATTATGCCCATAGTCCATCTACAAGACCCAATCGTTGTACTGGCTGATTCCTAATGCAATGTAGCGCAAGTCTCGTGGACTACGTCCCAGTACCCATCCTTCCACTATCGATTATCATCACAATGAATAAGTCGTTAGGCCATGCACATAACCCATCATGTTCCAACGAGGGGAGATCCCCGCTAGTTTTCTCGTGTCTTCATAAATGGTTGGATGCTTGATACCGTATAGCAAATGATACAGAAACCCCTTCACCTTCACCGAGACAATCGCTTCCTTGGACCTGGAACAGTGTGCTGTTAGCGACGCAGACTCGATCGTTTGCACACTTCATTCCACTTCTGGGACCTCTTTTTATTTCCCTCGCCTTTTCCTTACCGCCAACAGATATCTAAACGGCTACAAGCTTGGGGGCTTCCCCTTCCGTATCCGTCCTGCTTCACCTCAGCTTCCTCCTCTCTTTCCTCGACCCACTCCAACTTCGCACACACACACAGCACCCTCAAAATGTTGATTCACGACTGGGACGAGTGGTCCCTTGTCTCTGCCATCCCACCCATACTAGCCATCGCCGTCGCAACTGCCTGGTCGCTCTACATCCTCGCGTACCCGCCCGTCTACAAGAAACTCAGCATTGCCCTCCTCGGCATCCCAGCGGCCTACGCCTTCATCCACCACGAGGCCATTGCACCCGACTTCACCCTCTCCGACACCATTGGGCGGTTCATGTACATTTGGTACGCGCACATGAGCTACGAGGTCATCATCCTGGAGTTCCAGCCCACGGCAGACAAGGAGAATCTGGGGTGGAAGAGCAAGCTGAATCAGGCGTATCGCGTGATTTGGGATCGAAACCATGCGCCCTTCATCAAGGACAAAGCTTTGCTCCAGGAGAAGACACGCCGAGCCTCGTTACAGGATGATCAAGGTGTGCAGGAAACCATCGTCACTAACACCACCACCACCACCACTACCTCCTCCTCCTCCAGAAGAGGCAAAGAGACAAACCATGGCTACAGCTATGCACGCTTCACCCTCCACCACGCCTTACAGTTCATCCTCCTCATAGTCAGCATCACACTCAACGACCTATTCCGCAACTCCTATTACGGCCCCAGCCTGTCCTTCACCTTCGACGCCTCACCAAGCTCCTTCTTCCGGCGGCTGCCAGCGTCCCTCGACCGCGAAGAACTCTACTACCGCGCGCAATGCTGCTGGGACTGGACCGTCATCTCCCTCTTCGAATACGAGCTGTACTACTCGCTGTGCGCCCTCGTCTTCGTGTCGATCCTGCGCTGGGACGCGCCGTCGGAATGGCCCTTGAGTCTCTGCGGCCACCTGAGCGAGGCCTGGAGCGTGCGCCAGTACTGGGGAAGGCACTGGCACAACTACATCTACCACAGCTTCACCGCGCATACCCGGATTGTCACGCGCTCGTGGATGGGACTCGCGCGCGGCCACCTGACGACGCGGCTGCTGGAGAACACCATCGTGTTTGCGGTCAGTGGGTTCATGCATACTGTCGTGCGGTGGGTGCAGAGCCCCGGCGGGAACCACTGGCCCATTACCCTCTGGTACATTGCGCAGATGCTGCCGATTGTCCTCGAAAGCATGGCTCAGCACTACTGGCGCATGGCGCGCAAGCGGCTGGTCCTCCAAAAGCATGCCAAGTGGCTCGGTGCGTTGGAGCTGGCGGTGGGATATGTCTGGGTGGCGGGCTGGTTCATGTGGAGCGTGCCCAAGTATAATGCCGCGGGTGCGGAATGGAGAATGGTGAATATTGAATACGAAATGGGCCAGGGCGTTGGGGCGGCGAGGAACGGGTGAGGGAAATGGGTTGCCTTGTCGATTAGGTTCTCCTACCATGCTCGGTATCCGCCTCTAGCAAATACATACTCACACCTCTCGCCAAGCGGTAAAAGATAGGCGTGTAAAAGATTGGTGGTACACCAGTAAATAGTGCAGGACTGGGTTTTGAGCATAACAGATCCACTTAAAAAAAATCTAGTGTAATCAAACATTTCCTACCCACAGATGCATACGCATCACTTATGCTCGTACTATTTCCGCCAGAGCCTGAGTAGCCTCTACCGCCGGGCCCGTATGCTGTGAATTGGTACGAAGCGCGACTGCGCCAAGACGGCTATCCTTCCGGGTGCCCAGCCACAAGACTCTGGCGCATGACGTCGCACGTTCCACGGCTTGCAGCGCCAAGTCTTGAAGTCAAGACAAGAGGGAGGTGCGCATGTCCTTGATGATTCGAAGCGGTCACATGGCACAGTCACCAGGAATGTGGCCATGCCGATTCGTGGAAGCAGGTAGGTATGGATGGCTACATGCTGGCGTACTTGTCGTGACTCGACTTGACCTTCATGTCCAAAGCCACCTCGTGGTAATTTCCCTCTCGCCGTGATCGTCTCAGCTTCTTGACTTCGTCGTCGGTCAGCCTCCTGCCAATAAGCTCTTCCAGCTCCTTCTTGCTGATTCTTTCCCGTGCCTTTTCTTCCTTGGAGGCCCGGAGTCGAGGCTTGAAGCGAGCTTGCATGCGAATGCGGAACGTGGTATGGAAGGCCATGTCGTCTGCGTCGCCACGCAGGTCGGGCGTGCTGGTGGCCGAGTCGCTACTGCTGAGGAACTTGTCGCGGGGTGTCTGCAGAGAGAAGGCGGAGGGATGGTCGGGTACAGGGACAACGAGGAAGGACTCCTCGGGGGAGATTGCGGTTGCGGTCGCACTGAGAATGCCGAATTTGTCGCAGCTGAGGTACCTGCCGTGCCGATGAGTTTAAAGCCTTCCGTCACCGTGGAACAGAAGGTATGCATACCGGCCATGATGGCCCTTGAGACTTAGCTTCTCTGTGCCGGCCACGCGGTTCGCAATGAAGACCTGGCGCACATCGTGCGGCTCAGCCGTGGCGCTGTCGCCGTCGACGACATTCTCCAGCGCGCTCGCAAACACCTTGCCATTAGCATCGCAGGCCATGCACATGGGCGCATCCGTCGGCAGGACCAGCACGACAGGGCCCGATACATCGCTGGCCGCATCGGCGCTCACCCACGAGTCGTCATCGTCGGT
>Ga0182215_1000062_pt1 | contig 17780 bp, 22 predicted proteins | sample G5R1MG_24_FD_128404 | JGI IMG/M metagenome (GOLD analysis project Ga0182215, IMG submission 128404) | Switchgrass phyllosphere microbial communities from Michigan, USA - G5R2_NF_03OCT2016_LD1 MG | ecosystem: Host-associated > Plants > Phyllosphere > Phylloplane/Leaf | place: USA: Michigan... | reverse complement strand
CCTTCCGCCCATGACTAATCACCACCTTCCGCCCATGACTAATCACCACCTTCCGCCCATGACTAATCACCACCTTCCTTGCCCTGAACTGACTGAACTGATCATCAGGCCAGGCAAGCAAGGATGAGCCGCTAAGTCCCGCGCTAGCAGCCTTGGCAGGCCCGAACCTCCCTCACCTTGCCCTTTGGCCGCCGTTGTCGCCCGCCATCCACACCCGCCCGCATCGCCCGCTGTGCCTGCCCGTCGACCGCGCCATCAGCCCGCTCGCTTGTGTGCGCTTCCAGGAAAATCATTGCTACGGCGTGGCGGCTGCGACGGCTGCCCATAGTGGTGGCGACTGAGCCTGCCGGCGCATGGTGGCCCACGCTACCACCTCCACCTGCACCTCCACCTCCACTTGCATCTCCACTTCCACCTCCACCACTGCCACTTCCGTACCTGCCGCACGGCGCACCAGCGCCGACACTGGCAACCGATCCGCCAGCCTCGAGTAGCCGCAATGGACGAATCCACCCAGATTGTGCCCTCGGTCGAGGCGCCGCCGGCACCACTCCCGCCCGTGCCTGGCGCCGCCGCCGCCGCCCTGACGCCACCGACGAGCGAAGAGAACGACAAGCGGGAGGAGAGGATGTCGTCGGAGCTGACGGATATCGACAGCGACGATGGCGAGGAAATTGAACCCGACCACTACTTTGAAGGCGGCAAGGTGCCCGTCTTCAAGCCGGTAGGTGGAACGCCTGCCGTGTGCATGATGCGACGGCAAGCACGTGGGCTGACCTGCACAATCGCAGACCATGGATCAATTCCGCAACTTCCAGCGCTTCATCGACAAGATTGACAAGCACGGCATGAAGTCGGGCATTGTCAAGGTCATTCCGCCGGCCGAATGGTACGGCGACGCTGTCATGACCAAGCCATGTTGGCTAACCACCTACGTAGGCGCGACTCGCTGCCCGATCTGAGCGAAGCCGTCAAGGCCATCCGAGTCAAGAACCCTATCACCCAGGAGTTTGCCGGCCAGCACGGCATCTACACCCAGGCCAATATTGAGAAGCAGCGCTCCTACAACCTGCCCGAGTGGCGCGCCGTCACCGACGAGGCCCACCATCAGCCTCCGGCCAAGCGAGGCGAGCGTCGGAAGGCTGCCGCCGAACTTCCGTCTCGTGCCCGTTCCACGCGCGCCCAGGCTGCTTCCGCCAACGGCCCCGCCCCCGCCAGAGACGGTGGCGCCTCAGCCCGTCGACGTGCCCCGGGCCGCCCATCTCGACGGCGTCAAGGCAAGAAGGAGCAGGCCGATGATCATGATAACGAGGATGACGAGGACGAGGACGACGCCGACGCCGACGCCGACGCCGACGCCGACGCAAAGGATGCCGAGTCGATGGATGTGCCACCAACACCCACGTCCCCTGGCAGAGAGGAGAAGACGAAGAAGAAGAAGAGGAAGAGAACGACGGCGAGGACCAGGGTCAAAGAGGAAGCCAAGGATGATCCGACTCCGTCGAGAGCGCGTGGCCGCCAGCCAACAACTGCTGCCGACCAGAAGAAGTCGGTCTCGTCGCGACGACTCAACAATCGGGGTGCGGTAGCCGACTGGATTGACGAGGCTGCGTTTGAGGACTTTGACTATCGTCTTCCCGGCCTCGACGAGTATTCGGTCGAGCGCTGTAAGGAGTTGGAGGAGAACTACTGGAAGACCATCAACTACGGCTCGCCCATGTACGGAGCCGACATGCCCGGCTCCCTCTTCGACGAGCGCACCACGTCGTGGAATGTTGCCAAGCTGCCCAATCTACTCGACGTCTTGGGAACCAAGGTCCCGGGTGTCAACACAGCCTATCTCTATCTGGGCATGTGGAAAGCCACCTTCGCCTGGCACTTGGAAGACGTAGACCTCTACAGTATCAACTACATCCACTTCGGGGCGCCCAAACAGTGGTACAGCATCTCACAGGAAGATGCCCGCCGATTCGAGGCTGCCATGAAGAGTATCTGGCCCAACGACGCGAAGCACTGCTCTCAGTTTCTACGACACAAGACCTATCTCATCTCTCCGCAGCGCTTGGAGAGGGACTTCAACATCAGGGTTAATCGATTAGTCCACTACGAGGGCGAGTTTGTCATTACCTATCCGTATGGCTACCACTCGGGCTACAACATTGGCTACAACTGCGCGGAATCGGTCAACTTCGCCAACGAATCATGGCTGAGCTATGGCCGGATTGCCAAGAAGTGCAACTGCGAGTCTGACAGTGTCTGGGTGGACGTGAACGAGATTGAACGCAAGCTACGGGGCGAGCCGACCCCAGAGTACTACGAGGAGACGGATGATGATGATGACGACGACGAGGAAGAAGAGGGCGCACGCCATCTTCCAAGTCCTCCACCCAGCATTGCCGGCAAGGCCAGAGGGAAGTCAGGTCGCAAGCCAGCCAATAACAAGAGAAAACGCGGAAAGGAAGATGCCAAGGACACACCTCGGCCAAAGAAGCTCAAGCGTATTCGCATTCGCATCAGGATTCCGGGCAGAGGCATGCCGTGCATCCTGTGTCCGAATGATGTCGAGTACGATGATCTGCTGCCGACTGACAATGGCATGAAGGCTCATCGTATCTGCGCCGACTATACGCCCGAGACCTTCATCTCGAAGAAAGCCGAAGGAGAAGAGACTGTGTGCAATGTAGCCAATATTGGCAAGGATCGTCTGGAGCTCAAGTGCAACTATTGCCGGTCCAAGCGTGGCGCGGTCTTCCAGTGCTCCCAGAAGAAGTGCACCAGGGCATTCCACGCTACCTGCGCAGTGGCGGCAGGTGTGCAAGTCGACCTGGGGCCCATGCCGACATTCGATGAAGAGGGTACAGAATACTTTTACGACGGCTACGACTTCCGATGCCGCTTCCATCGTCCAAAGAAGAGGAACAACAAGACGGTCGACGTCGAAGCCCTTGAAAAGGACAAGTTCATCATGGCCCATGGCAAGACGCTGAAGCCAAAGGATGTCGTACAGTTCCAGTATGTGGGCGGCGAAATCTACCAGATTTATGGTGCACAAGTGGTGGAAAATAGGCCGGATGAGCAATCGGTGCTTGTGGATGTGCTTCCGGACGGGTAAGTATCGACCATGTCCTGCTGGAGTTATTGCGCTAATCCATCATGCACAGGGACCGAGTGGAAGTCGAGTGGAAGTACCTTCTCAAACTTCACCCGGACGACTCTCAGCGACCCAAGCCCTCTGCGAATGCGAAGCCCCTTCCTGAGCACCTCAAGGAGAGCGATGCATCACTCGACATCAACAACCGCACCGACGGCGTTCCTGACATGGGAGACGCTTTCCATGATCCCCACTCGGAGCACAAGTGGGCTGAATGGCACACGGCGCCACAAGTCAGTCGTCAGATGGCCAAGGTGGACCTGAGCAAGGAGGATCAACTGTGGTACTACTTGGGCAAGTCCTCTACGGAAGCCAAGCCGCAGTATACCGAGAACCCGGTGCGACCAAGAAATAACCCCAAGAGCCACTTTCTCGACACGGTCAAGCCTCCACCTCCGCCAGTGCCAGCATTCCATCGCGCCGCTTATCCCGCTACCTACGCCCTCAAGCCTGCGCCCATAGCTATCCCTCCACGAACTCCTATGCAGCAATCGTCGCAGTCCACCCGGCCGTATCAGTACAGGCCCAAGGAGCCGGTGATGAATACATGGAAGTCACCCATGTACAGTGCGGATACGAAGAAGAATCCCAATTCCCCAGTTGCGCATCAGCCCAACGTCAGCTACGACCATCGACTACCTCCCTCGCCCTATACCCAAGCAGCGTATCAAGGCTATCACTCTCATCGCTCGCAGCAGCAGCAGCAATCGTCACAACAGTATCAGTACCATCCATACATACCTCCACAATCGTACGCCGCCAGCACAGCCTGGAAAACACCGTCTTCTACCGTCGATCCAAATCTACAAAATGCAATGGGTCACTGTGCTCACGCGCCTCAGCACAACAAGTCACTGCCTCCCTACCCATATTCACAAAGCTTACCAGGACTACTACCACCATCATCGTATGCCCATGGCCCAGGACAGCAAAGCTCAGCCTCGCCATTCGGTCCCATGGGTCATGCTACCGCTCAGCTCACTACACAAGCGGGCCCCCACGGTCGTTCATCGATCTCAAGTTTGATGAGCAACCCAAGCGGGACTCCCAAGCCACCAAAGTACGCCATAACACCCTCCACCTCCTCCATCATTTATGCTGCCCAATCCCCTACTGAATATCTTACCTACGTAATGAAGTATCCCTATCTACGCAATGCCTATCTCAGACGAACAAAAACTTACATTTCTCCCTACAGTCCGGACGGTGGTGGTATTTCCCAGGAGTGGATGTCCAAGCAGCCTCAAGCCCCGCGCGCGCCGCCTGCTATCAAGCCCGCGCCGCCACATGGAATGCCAACGTCAGCGCACCACGGATATCACTCCAGCCACAATAACAACCACAGCAACAACAACAACAACAACAACAACAACAGCACCAGCACCAGCAGTAACAGCAACTACGCGTCACCGCAACCTGCCGGCTTCGCAGCACCCAGACCCTCGGTACAATTCCAATCCCCCGATGCGTTCCAGCGCGAAATGGCCCGCTCGACCCAACCCGCCGAAGCCCCAAAGTGGGAGCAAATGCTCAAGCAACTCGCCACGTCAACAGGATCAGGTCCCACGGGTATGCCGTCTGCCACTGCTGCCACTGCGGTGCCGGAGGCAAGTGCGGCGCCGGGCGTGCAAGCAAGGCATCCACCGCCGGAGCCGCCGTCGTCGGGGCTGACGTACGAATCACAGAAGAGTAGGGACGTACAATGCGCGGATGTGGGTGCGCTGGCGTTGGGCACGATGCAGCGGCCGACGCCCAGTCCGATTCGTGATGAGGACGCGGGTGGTGCTGGTGGTGGTGATGGCGGTGTAGGGGACGATGCCGGCACGAGCAGTTTTCCGCCGGCGCAAGACGCGGAGACGCAGCGTCCTGGCGCGGAGACGTGGCGGTATTCGTAGACGCGGCAAGGGGATTGTCTTTTACTTTTGTGTTTGTGTGTGTGTCTGAGTATGTATGTCTAGCTATCCATGTATATGATTTTTTTTTCTGGAAAAAGAAAAGAGGGCGTGCTAGCTGCCTTTGGTACGTACGCAGGCAGATCGCTTGGTTCGTCTTCCTTTGACGACCTGGTTGTTTTCCTTCTTTCTTCTCGGTATAGAGGGGACGAAGGGCGAGGGGTGATAGGGGAGAGGTTACGCTTGTGTTCGTATTAGAAGCTCGATGCTAGAAGTGGGAAGGGAGAGGTAGACGTGTAGGATACGATGGGGTTTCCACTCCCTCCTTTTCTCTCGCCTTCTTCTTAGTATAGTTTGATTTTTTTTTTCCCTCTTTTTTTTTGTTTTTTAACGGCGGCGCTAGTAGCGGTGGTGGAGGCAGGCAGGCAGGCAGGCAGGCAGGCAGCAAGGGAGTAATGGATGGACGTTGTCGATGGATAGGTAAGGATACAGTAGGGTGTCGCCACGTCCTTGCGTCCCTCCTTCTCGGCATGCATCGCTTCCGTCGATTTCCGCCGGCGCGAGAAGCAGGGATGGAAAGCGAATGGCGTCATCACCCACGGGGCGGGATGGATAGGTAGGTAGTACCGCGTTTTTATTTGCATTCTGTTTTTGCTTCTCCTTTTCCCTTCTCTCATGCTACCTTGTGATTGCTACGGCGCCTGTTTCTGCAAACATAGGGGCAGGCTTTCTTGATAGGTATGGTTCCTGTTGTCTCCGGGCGACAGGAATAGGAGCGCCGTGTTCTGGGGGTGTGCAAGGTTCGTAGCGTGTCGCATGTTTCCCGTTGGATGGACTGTTGAGCTGCTACCTGTCTATCGTTGTTGGATCACCAACGAAATCCGATCGCATGCAGTAGTGAGGCGCGGATAGGATGCCTGGTGATGTCCAGGGGCTGGAGCGTTTATACTACAGCGAGGAGGCAGTTCTCAACGACTTTGGTAAAAAGGATAGGAAAGGAAGCCCTCCCAGGAGAATCTAGGGCAAAAAAAGGGAAAGCAGGAGAGACAATCCTGTGCAGGAGGAAATGCTGGAAACGTTTTCTGCTTTAGGTACACCGTATATACGGCAAATGTTAAACGATATACCGGCAAATATCAATTGTTATACCGCTAGGCATTCTGTACTCAGCGAGTGTTGATGCGCGCGCTATCGTCGCACGAACAAATTAGTACTGCGCACAGTACTTTAAGCACCGTATTGTACTAATAATCTATCTTATCTATAGTTTTTAGTCGCAACCAAGTCGTACATGTAACGCCGCGTGCGATAGATACTACGGACAACTGAAAAATACAGATATAATACTTTGTTAGTATCAGACGGGTCCTGAAACACTGTGCGCAGTACTAACTTGTTAGTGGGACGATAGCGCGCACACCGTCGCTCACTAGAGCTCACTTACGCCTGATAACACGCCGTTTAATCGTTGCCGACACGCCGTTTACCTGTTGCCGTATGGATGATAAACTCAGGGTAGGGTTACTTGGGTCTTCCCCGTCCATCTCATGCATGTCGTCATCTAGTTTCGGCCGAGTTGCCCCCTTCTCGTTGGCGATCGCAAGACCTATCGTCGTCTTGGCCCGGGGAAACTTGGGGCGGTGTGGGTTGTGGAATACGCTTGGTACAGCAATGGGCGACACAGAGCAGTTGCAAGGAAGAGAGAAAGGAAAGGTGAACTCTAGGAAACATGTAGACAATAACCATCGTTCATTTGCTTACTGTGAATGGCCCCGTCACCAGGTTCTTCTGACTCTCGCTGTCGCTGCTCTGCCCCTCGCCTTCGAAAATCTGCTCAAATTGGTGTTCAACATGGATATTCTTGCCATACAGGTCATGGCTGCTCTTGGCCGGGGTAGCGTGGGTGCGGACGGTTGGGCCCATTGCCAGCTCCAAGTCATTTTCGATTGCGCGCTCCGAGTTGTGTGAGCGGCCCTTGGTCCCTAGGCTCTGGGTCTGCCTGCTGCTGCTTATTTCATAGCCCTGACTGGCTTTATGCGACGCGAAGCCTGGTATCAACTTGACAAACAGAGGCTTGAGTGCAGGCAGCGATGCACACACAATGGACAAATTCATCTCGATAGACGACCAATATGCGAGCGAGGAGCTGTACCAAGTGGTGTCGTCCATGTGGCCGGCGAAGACGATGAGGTAGTGTAAACGCAGCAACGAAACCACGCAGACGAACCAACCAATGGTGAGAATTCCAAGCAGGGCGATCCGCTGCTGCACGGGGATTTGTAGTTTCCAGATGGCGCGGATCGGTACGACCGCCACGAGGATGTCGCATGCGATGTTGAAGGCGGCATTGACGTACCAGAGACTACATGGGGCAGTTTGTTAGCATTGAAGATCGATGTACGTGGCGAAGAGCCGCGACGAATAAGCTGTCTCGCTCCATTGCAAGACGAGCCAAGCGACTCACATCATGGTTGGGATGCATTTGGCATCTCGCTGCTCCAAGAGGTGCCAGTACGCTCGTATTGGGATACAGGAGAAGATGGACGTGAAGAGGCACGCGATGCCATAGGCGATGCAAACTCCCATGACGATGAATATGGCAAGGCGCACGCCTGACACGGTGAAGATTCGTGCGTATTGAAGCAGGATGGAGATTTTGGTGAAGCAGAGGCTCAAGTTGTAGAAGATGATACTCCAGTAGAGATACTGGGATTTACGGTCAGGATGGCATTCAACGGCCTCGTGGGTGGAAGCATACCTTCAAGATGGGAACCATGCCTTCGGGCAAGGGAATGAATCGGGCGTGCTTACCACTGCCTGCATTTACTTCTACTGGGGAGTCAGTACAGGCCGGGGAACAGAGAGTGGTGGTTCCCTTGGGTGGAACGTACGCAAGACCTGGAAGACTGAGGTGGTGAGGGCGCAAACCATGGAAATGAGAATCGTATAATCTTCCCATCCAATCGCTCTACCGACAAACTTGATTCGAGTGAACATTCGCAGGCAGACACTGATGAAAGAAATGACGGTAAATGCGATGATGAGTGACTTGGTAAGAGGGCCTAGGTCCTCCTTGGCCAGCTGTTCGATCTGCTCGGGCGAGAGTTTGTCCATGGTGTGATAGCATCCAGCTATGTAGGCCCAGTCGTGGCGGAGAAGTAGGAACGGGCTTCAAGGTATTGGGTGTATCTATTGTACTTGGTCCCTCCTCGTCGGAGCGAGACCTTGTTATACGGGGTCTCTGAAGTCGGCTGGGCACAGGCACACATGTAACGAGGGCGCGTAGTCCTTTGTACTTTGTAGGTGTCAGAAATCGCGCTGAGGTCGTATCAGCAATGCCTCGGCCTCGTGTGTATGGCGGATGCTGTGGGTATTTGTGCATGGAGTCCTGGGAGTCGGGCACGGCGTTCGGAAGCTGGGGATCCAATCGGTCTCGTGGTTTAGCGTATGTGCAAGCATACCAAGACTACGGACGGGCAGACGGGTGAGTCGAATGTGTTGCAGGCCGCTAGACCAGGTACATGGCTGTTCATAGTTGATGTTGCCAGTCACGTTATAGGCTTAGGTAGAACGCCACGCTGCCCGCCCCTTCACAAGACATAGCATGCATCCCGCACCAAATCGGACAAAACCCTGACCGGCAAAACACCAATTTCCAACCGTATAGCCAGGAGGCTCCAGCTTCAGAAAAGGAATTGTGCACGCAGTTTGCCGCTGGTTCAGTATGTTGTCGCGACGAACGCCCCTCAGTGTTGCATGGACGGCACGAGACACTAACGTGAAATTGAATAGAGCTCCGATGAGACCAATGGACACATGCGAAGCCATGTGCGGTATACGGTCGGATCTGTAGGATAGTTGCGGTACGTAACATGGTGCTTGTCGTATTGCGCAGTCGATGGCACACTACTTTCAATTGTAGAAATGGCCGTGAGATCTCGTGGGTTATGATTCCCTCGACCGTATCGTAGTGGAGGCGCGCATGCGACAGAACTGGCACTAGAAACGTTGGGTTAAGCGGCCCGCCGCCTGCAATCCCCAGCACAAGCACGGCGTAAGATGATTTAGCCCCGCAACGGTGTGGGTTAGGCCTTTGCCGAGTATGCCGGATTGCAATAACAAGCCGTGTCAGTTGCAGATGAAGCTTAGCGAGGTACTCTCCACTACCAGCCGCTCTTCCCGCTTGCCATGGCGAGTCGCGATAGCCAAGAAACAAGGCAAGAGCTGAGTGTGTGCTGGTAGCAGTACGTTGTCCAAAGCAGGAGGGTGAAGGCGGGAGGGCGGCGAGCTGCGAGCTGCAAGCCACGCACGTGTCACGCTTTGAAACATGTGCCTAGTGACCCTGCCCCTGGCAAGCTGCATCTATAGGTTCGCCTACTACGTAGGTAGGCAGTTCTGTTGAATGCAAGCCGTCAATCTTGCGGCGGTGGTTAGTCGCTAGCCTGACTGCTGGTTTCGTAACGCCCGTGGTTCCTTGGAGCACATGGTACTGCGACCAAGTCAGCATTGCACCACACGGAATCCGGCATCTTACCCCAACGAAAGAAGCCAGCGCGAAGCTTCCCGGGAACCGCTCTCACGCCGAGAAACAAGCGTCGCCAAGAAGACGTCGATGAAAGACGAGTAGCGTCCACGAAGCCATGACCCAACGCAAAACAACGTTGCTTTTGGAGACGCCGATGCTTTGGCCGTGTGTGCGATGAAGAGCCTCGTGGGTCGAGTGAACGTTGGACCTGGATAACGACATACTGGGTACATAGGAGTCATGTGCGTAGTAGAAGTAACGAGTTGTCGGAGGAGCAGAACCAGAACCAGAACCAGACCCGATGACGTCAGCTCGCACGGGCCCTCCCCCTTCGCCTCGACGTGGTCGCGACTTTTTTCTCGGGTTGGATGGCATGACACGATGCGCTTCAAAGCCTCGATCCAGAATGTGACCACCTTCACAAGTGAGCCGCAAGGTGCTTTCGTGGCAGCGGGCGCGGATTGACCTGACCCCCCTTCCCAGAGCTTGCCGCATCCCTCAACTCGCTTGGCCCGCTTGCCTGGGTGAAGCTCAGCGAGGAGCAAGTATGCTTCACCATCATCCCAGAGCAGGGCACCCAGGTGTGGGCGTGAGTGCGACGACGCGCCTCCTCTTGTCTCGCGCGGTACGCTAACCCAGCGTAGTGTTCTCGCCATTGTACATCCCCACTCTCGGTAGAGTCATCGAGATAGCCATGGCCTAACGGCGTTGCACAGGAGTCCATCTTCGAGACCATCAGCGTCCAGTCCGCTGCGAATAACATCATCAACCTCGAGGTTCCGCTCGCGTCTCTGAGCCGCGCGCTCAAATCCGCCCTCCATGCCACATCAGCGCAGCTCCGTCTGACCAAAAAGGATAACATGCCTGTTCTCGCCCTCACCATTGTCACCACCACGTCGTCCAACCTGTCGAGCGGCATCCCCACGGCGACCAGCGGCTACGAAGACAGCCTCGATGTCCCCTTTGACGACGACATGGGCGGCGATCGCGAGACCCTCGTCACCCAGGAGATTCCCGTGCGCGTCCTCGCACCCGACACGGTTGCCGGCTTGCACGAGCCGCGATGCCGCGAGCCCGATGTGCACATCCTCCTCCCGCCGCTGCTGCAACTCAAAAGCATCAGCGACCGCTTTACCAAGCTCGCCGTCGCCGAGGCCAGAGCAGGCGGCGTCGCAGCCACGGCCACCACGCGGCTCGAGATTGCCGCCAACATGCATGGATGTCTCAAACTGAGCATCCGCTCCGACGCCATGAACATCTCCTCCCTGTGGACCGATCTCAGCAACCCCGAGCTTGACCCCGGCCAGGTGCCCGGCGGCGAGAATGGCATTGCCGATCATCCGAGTTCGAGGATGAAGTTGCTGGGAAGCGCAGACGGGCGGAGCGACGAGGGATGGGCGGTGGTCAGGATTGATGGAAGGGATTGGGGAAAGGTTATGAGTGTGGGTAGGCTAGGGGGACGAGTGATTGCGTGTGAGCGACGAATTGAATTGCAGGTGGGAGGGGAAAGTCAATGCTAATGAGGCCCCATGTAGGTTTCTGTCACGAGCATGCCTTGATTCTCTATGTCTATTTGTCCAACGACAACGGCGAAGATGAATCTGTGTTGACGGTGAGTTGTCTCTTTGGTTGCGGTTCGCCCGGAGTGCCGCTGACGACGAAATGCAGTACTATATCTGCTCTTATACCGCATAGACGGCCGGCTTGGCCACGAAACATAGGTACGCACTTGTTACCGCATTGCCGGGTATTCCAGGCAGCAGCAAGTAGGACGAAGTACGAGGCCCCCATCAGGATTTGCATGACGACATTCCCAAGTTAGTATTATGAGTCGAATTTTCGGAAAAAGACGTAGTGTGCTCAGCCTCGCATTTCGCAGCAGAGTTCCGGTAGGTAGTACCGCACCCCAGCCAACCCCCCTGGTATTGGCGTAACCCAGGCATTCCATTCCAATACCCGCAAGGCTGCCAGTTTTCTATACTTACCCTACGTAACAGGTCGGCGATGTAGGTAGGTAACAACCATGGCCATTTCGGAATGCAACATCGGGCCCGTCCGTTCGGGAGTGATGGGTCGGTCGCGGAGAGGTAGCGTATGTAGGCAGTCGTGAGTCATCTACCTAGATAGCCATCTACCCCTTCCATTGACAAGGAGAGATGCAGGAGGCGAGGAGAGTTGAGTAACGAGCCGCTTATCCGAGGTTTGCAGTGTCATGGCATGTGGGCATGGGTCATGCCACACCCCAAAATACCTTGTTGTAGTAGTCTGCAGCCCAATGGCCAATCCCGAGCAACAAGCAACACTCCTCTTCGGGAAGTTTGCTGACACCCAAAATAAATCCTGCACCACCCCCTCCCTTGCTTTGGCCCAATCACTGCCCCCGCGTGAGCAAAAGGGCAGAGAGCTATACTTGGCCGTATTAGGACAAAGGGCTTCAGAACAGCCAGCGCAGTGTAGTCAGCCCTACGAGCGTCTATCGCGGCTGTTTGACGTATGTGTGTCTGTGTGGTGGGTGCATTTCTATTTTTGGGACCCAGAGGGGTTCCGTGGGGTTGGGTGCTGTTGAAGAGGAGCTGTCTGGACGAAGATTGGATTGGATTGGATAGCGATGCAGCAGGGTGTTGATGTGAATATAGGTGCATCCGAAGCGCTCAACGTGCTTCAACACATGTTTGGAATCGATAGAAGGTGGTGGGTGACGCGTACCTTCAGCTGAATTTGGGGGCCGGGAAGTAGAGCTGCCATTCAACACCATCGGACGGAGTGCTCTTCTTCCCAGGTTTGCTACGGGAAATCTGGCTATGTAGATTGTCGAGTGGAAGAGATCTGCCTGGTGGCCCGGGCCAATTCAAATCATGTTGTAAGATGATGGGGGTGATTTCTCGAAAGCAGCAGCGGCATGGGTAGCAAGCGCATGGCATTCCCCAAGTAGATCGATTGCTGCTATTCATACCAGAGCATCGGGTTGCCGATAGCATGCTGCAGAACCTCGTGGCAGAATTCTTCCGTCGCACAATCGTGGCGCACTGCCGGACCCGAGATGGCCAGTGGCCGGCAAGCCGACCGAGACTGGAGGCGCCATGTCGCTGTCCGAAGTGCAGGCCGTGCATGTGTGAGTAATCGTGAATGCTAGGCACCTGTCTGCTTCGCACTCCCCCATACTAACCGGTCGCCTACGCTGTGCAGGGCTGATGCATCGCGATGTACCTGCATCCCAAAATACTTTCCGGAGAATTCGTGGTCGACAGCGCAGACGGACTTGGTTACCTGCGCCCCGTCCAGCACCCACTAGGTAACGAGATGGCTGCAAGCCCAGTAGCCCAGTCGCCAAAGCCTTGGGTGTGCGAAGGCGGCCACCCGTACCGCCGCCGACCGATCGAGTGGGCAGGTGGAGTGGATGATGCACTGCACGCAGCTGACGGGCGTTCGGGTAGGGCGCAACGCTCCGCCCTGCGCTGTATTCCCCACTGGGCTTGAAACAGGCCCGCAAGGGTCATTGGTCTGCACAGCCACCTGAGACAATGGTAACGTCGCTCGAGGAAATGGCCCCGCGCATGGCTCCAGGCACACCGAAGACACAGCATGACAGCGCTGTCCACGGAAAGTCCCCCCCCTACCCACACACAACACGGCTCCTTGGCCGTTCTTCGCTCTGGATTGGGACTGTGCGACTCGCGATAAGTGGCTCGAGACTGACGTAGGGGTTGCGTCCCAGGTGCCTTGGGGTGGCAGTGATGATGATGATCAGAATGATGCGATATGACGGTCTGCTCGATCGTGAAAACAACAGGCCAATGAGGGACGGGCAGCGCGCCTGTCACAAGTGCCCTGCCTATGGTGGCCGGATTGGGCGTGGGGTGGTGCCGGCATGCTTGTCGTCGTGGAAGAGGAGGGAGAGAGGGAGAGAGGGGGTGAGGTTAGACGGTAGAGTAGCAGTTGGCAGAGGCAGGTACGTACCGTACCTGGGTAGGCAGCTGCCATCAACTACCACGCACGGTAGGGGTCTACTCTACTCTTTCTCTCTCTCTCTCTCCCTCCACTTCCCCCCACGCTCTTCCTCCACGTCGCCCTCTCCTTCTCTCCCTTTCCCGCTGCGCCGATTCGATCGCGTTCTCCAGCTCTCCCCCAGCAATCCCGATGCATTACCCATCAGCCGCGCACTATCCGTCCGAGCGCCCTGAGGCTGACAACAGCACACGCGCACGCCCCACCCTGCTCTGACCCTGAAACTTATTCTGGCCACGGCCGGTAGCGAGCCAGTATGCATGCACCGGCGAGTAACGGGAGGCAGGGTGAGCATATGGCACCTTGCCGCGCTTGTCTTGCAACCATCCGAGTCCTAGTGCTGTGGTTGGGGGCATCGGGGTTCGAGGAGGTCGGGACGCTGGATGGATATATAAAGAGTTTTGGATGCCTGGGTGCATGGGCCGAACAGTCACAACCACAGGCAGCATCTACCGTCTTCCCTTTTCTTTCCACTCGCTGTTTCCTACAAGTAACCGTCTTCGCTCTCCTTTGGCCTTTCCTCAGTCATCCAACTGTTGTCCGTCATCACCGTTTCGTCGAGCTTCCACCAGCATCGACCGTCTCCGTTGTTCTCCATACAAATACTCCTTGCCACACCTCTACTAGCCATCTCTCCACGAAACAGCTTCACAATGGGCCGAGGTGGTTACAACTAAGGCTTTTCTTCCATCCGAGTACTCTGTCACCTATCACCCACCATCTACACCACCCATATGCCACACGTCGATCCAAGGAACCCCAGATCCCGCCACAGTAGCAGCCCGGCCACAAGACACTCATCTCATATCCACCCCCATCAACCGCAAAACAGTCCCCCAGAATGGGTCGTGGAGGGTACAACTAAGACAAAAACCATTGCGGTTCCTCCCGTATCAGCATCTTATCATCCCGTCCCACGCCACCCCCCATCTTCACACCATCGGCCGCAGCATGGTCCCACGGCCCAAAACGCAACCCAAGCTGCTCACGCGGCGCAACCAACGCCCCATGGCAGGGCGTCTTCAACCCTGGCGTCAACCCCTCAAGCACAATCTCTCTCGCCTTCTCTTCCTACCTCGCCTTTCCACCCTCAATCTCACATTCTCAACCATTACACGATAGGCCGTTAGCCTTTGCACCACTGCCAGTACCACTATCTCAGTCCCGTATTTTCCCCTCTCTCAATTCAACCACTCGAACATCAGTATCTGTATTTTTATTTGTATTTGCACAATGGCCCTTTCATCGATTTCTCTCTCTCCAAAATATCTCTTCAATCTCTCCTATCTCTCCATCCAGCGCGTTTCATTTCATCTTAGATTCCCCCTTAGACCGGCCTCTTGTACATTATTCTACTAGACCACATTCCCCATCCTCAACGCGACTCACGATTCCATAGATGGAAACAGCGCTATGCCGACCGAAACCCGCGGCGGATAGCCAAATGTTTTTTTTTGGCGTATCATCCACTGCTTTTTGTTATCCTTTTTCCCCTCAACACACCCAGCGGGAGCGACTTTTTATGGTCATGATTTCCTTTCTTGGTGGATTGCGGGCATCAGTTTTTCTCCATTGCCATCGAGGAAAAGAATCCAAAGACTGGAATTTTGAGCGGATTCTTTTTCAATGACGTTGGCTGGGCGTCTTTAGAAAGGCGTCAAAGCTGGAGGAGCGGGTGGGCTGGGTTTATATGAGTTTGTCTGTGCGAGTTTGAAATAGCAATTTACTATTTTTTTTGAGTATCAAAGAAGGACCCAACTGGAGGTAATTATGCATGCACTTAGATTTCCCCACGAGAATTCAATTACTTTATGCTTGTTACACGGCTGAACTAGATTCCATGCCTACAACCCGCCTCCTACCTCGTCAACATCATCACACGCTCACCCCCCGTTACAAGTCGATACGCATAAGCCCTCATGCTACTTACCCACACAAAACCTACAACCACCACAGCGTTAGCCCCCAAATCTTATCAAAGCGCGACTGCAGAGAGCCCAGACAGCCAACCACAATCTAGGCAAGCCGGTACGACGCATCATCATCGGTGTGGAGAATATACAAATGACGTCGGCACGGCGCTCACGCCATCTCTCATCTCTCGCACGTGCAGAGCCTCACCAGCATGGCAATCTCACGCGCATCAAGGCATTGTTGTACACCCGGGAATAAAGCATCAAGGGAATAAGACAACCGGGCAGCAAGCAAACCAGTCTGTGACAGAACAGAGAGCACGAGAGGGGGGTTCACTTACTTTTCAAACACGATGCCGAGTACTTCTTCCACGTCGCCGCTTTCGCCGCGGCCGGTGATGCGGGCCAGGGCCTCGGCGGCGGAGCGGAGGGATTCGGCAGCGACTACGATGTCGACTTCGTCTTGGTCGTGTGTCGTGTCGGGAATGTCTGCGGCTGGTTCGGAGGAGACGGTCGCGAGGAAGGTGTCCAGATGGTGGAGACACTCGGCAAGGAGGAGGCGTTGGCGTTCGGTTGCACCGAGGGACTCTTGCCAGATGGAGAGATCCGGGTCGGAGTCGGGGTGAGAATCAGGCACGAGCGCACAGGTCATGTTTTTGAATGTAGCTTGGAGGGTTTCCAGGAAGGAGGGGAGGTTGCCAGATGATGGGGTCGTGGCATCTTTGCAGGAAATGAAAGTTACAAGGTTATTCGAGATGCCTAGGGTGGACTGTATGGTGGTGAGCCATGTGTCGTGTGTGCCATCGGCCTTGTCCATTTGGTCGCTCTTGTTGATGGCGACGAGAACATGAATGCCCAAGTCAATGCACTGCTTGGCCGTCTCCACGACCTCGGGATCCATGTCGGCCGTGGCATCTTGGACAAGGATCACGACATGCGATTCAAGAGCTCGCTGCTTTGCACGTCTGATGCCCTCTTGCTCCACGCGCCCGACGTCATTTGTGTTGATAATGCCAGCTCTGCGCAAGCCAGCCATGTCTCCGATCCGGACGAGCCACCCGCCCAGATCGACGCCAACTTCGACGACGTCCCTCGTGGTACCAGCTTCTTGTGAAACGATGGCCGCGTCCCGCCCAACTATGCAGTTGAGCAAGCTGCTCTTGCCGGCATTAGGCGCGCCCAACAATGCCACGCTGATGCCATTGCGCAGCAGCTCTCCACGCACAGCATTGGCAACATGGGCTTCCATGTGGCTGCAAAGGCCACGAACCTGCCGTGCTACCGACGCGCAAAGCATGGCTGGTGATTCGTCAAAGTGCTGGTCTTCCGAAAAGTCGATTAGTGCCTCGAGCTCGCCACGCGCGGCCAGCAACAGCCCACGCCAGTGCTCGTAGCGCGCGGCGAGGGACGACGTGGTGCCGCGAACTGATAGCTTGCGCTGCTGCTCAGTCGCAGCCGACAGGGTTTCGCCGAGCGACTCGATCTGGGGTAGGTCCATGCGATTGTTGGCAAATGCGCGACGCGTGAACTCTCCAGGCTCGGCGTAGCGAATCTGCGAGGACGGCGATAGCGGGGATGACGGCGAGGACGCAGCGGTTTCTGCACATTGCGGTATCGCGGCGAGCACGGCGCGGACGACGGCAGGCCCGCCGTGCACGTGCAGCTCGAGGACGTCTTCGCCAGTGACCGTGTTGGGGGCCGGGAAGTGGAGGATTAGTGCGCTAGCATCGAGTACGGTGGTAGGCGACGGTTGGAGGCGGGGCGTGTAGAGCCTACGGAGGGTGGCATGGCGGGGCTTAGGGAAGGGCGTGCATGGACACAGGGCGTGGTATATCTGGGCCGTGGTGAGCAGCAGGGGCGCAGCGAGGGCAGGCCACGTGCACCTGTCGACATGCCGGGCCCGAGATGCGGATCACGGCGATAGCGGCCCGGCCTGGAGCCGTTGAGAGGGCGTAGATGGTCGGCTCTCCGTTGTTGAAAGAAGCGGCAGGGCTTGGGTGAAGGGCTCGCTGGAGCGTCCGTTGCGTCTTTCTGCCGACGCCTGGGCACGGCCGAGTGTGCTGCTCTCGATGATGGTAGCTCGAGCGAACATGACGTGCAGGTGGGAGACGACACGGCCGGTGCTGTGCAGCCACATGAAGCCTGCTCTTGGCGGCTGCAGTGAACGCTCTCATGCCGAGGGGGGGCGGAGAGGCATGGCGGCGGGGGAGCGGGCGATATCGAGTGATGGCATCGTGTTCGCTCCTTCTCCGCAGGTGGGGCCGGGGCGGAAGGTGCGACCCACCCCGAACTCT
>Ga0182215_1000061_pt1 | contig 17955 bp, 12 predicted proteins | sample G5R1MG_24_FD_128404 | JGI IMG/M metagenome (GOLD analysis project Ga0182215, IMG submission 128404) | Switchgrass phyllosphere microbial communities from Michigan, USA - G5R2_NF_03OCT2016_LD1 MG | ecosystem: Host-associated > Plants > Phyllosphere > Phylloplane/Leaf | place: USA: Michigan... | reverse complement strand
GCCAGCGCGACCGTGACCTGGGGCTCGGCGGAGTTCGTCGCGCAGGAAGAACTCGATCGCTCGACGGGGCACTGGTGGAGCCCCAACGATCGCCTGCTGGCCGTCGCGCGAGTGGACGAGAGCAAGGTCGATGTGGTGCAGCGGCTGGCGATCGGCGCGGATGGCAGTTCGCTCACCGCGCAACGCTATCCCCGCGCCGGCACCGCGAATGCGCAGGTCGAGCTGTTCGTCATGCGACCCGACGGCAGTGGCCGCGTCAAAGTCGACCTCGGCGACAATCCCGACTTCTACCTGGCGCGGGTCAACTGGTCGGCGGATGGCAAGACGCTGTGGGTGCAGCGTCTGAGCCGCGACCAGAAGCGGCTTGATCTGCTGGCGGTGGACCCTGCCACAGGTGCCGCGCGGCCCGTGCTGGCGGAAACCTCGGCGACGTTCGTCAATCTGCCGTCGACCGGCTTCGGGCAGGGTGATGAGGCGGGGCTCGTCCCGCTCAAGGACGGCGGATTCCTGTGGCTGTCGGAGCGCGACGGGCACATGCACCTCTACCGCTGGCGCGCGGGAAAGATGACGCAACTCACGCGCGGGGACTGGACGGTGGCCGGGGTCGGCGGGGTCGATGAAAAGGCGGGCAAGGTCTACATAACCGGCAATCGCGAGACGCCGCTCGACCGGCATCTGTATGCGGTCCGGCTGAACGGTGGCGGTAAACCGCAGCGGCTGACCGAGCTTGGCTTCTGGAACGAGGGCACCCTAGACCGTCAGGGCGCGCACCTTCTCCTGCAGCGCCAGAGCCCTACGCAGCCGCCGCAAGTCTATCTTGCGGACGCGCAAGGCCATCGGCTGCGCTGGCTTGAGGAGAACCGCATTAGTCCAGGCCATCCCTTCGCCCCTTATATGCAAGCGCTCAGCAAGCCCGAATACGGTACGATTGCGGCGGCCGACGGGCAGACGCTGCATTGGGAGGTGTTGAAGCCGCAAGGCGCCGGGCCGTTCCCGGTGATCTTCGATGTCTATGGCGGGCCGCACGCGCAGCGCGTGTCGCACGGCTGGGGCGCGCCTGCGGATAGCTGGTGGGTGGAGCAGGGTTACGCGATCTTCCGCCTGGATAACCGCGGATCGGGCAATCGCGGCCGCGTATTCGAGGAGCCGATCCATCGCCAGCTCGGCACCGTCGAAGTCGCCGACCAGCTGGCCGGGCTGGCCTGGCTCAAGGCGCAACCATGGGTCGCAGGTGACCGGATTGTCGCCAACGGCTGGTCCTACGGCGGGTACATGGTGCTACGTTTGCTCCAGAGCGCACCCGGCGCCTTTGCGGGCGGCATCGCGGGGGCGCCGGTGACGCAGTGGGACCTCTACGACACCGCCTATACCGAACGCTACCTCGGCGATCCGCGCAGCGATCCCGCCGCCTACCAGCGCGCCGATGTGCTGTCGCGGGCGGCCAGCATCCGCGATCCGTTGCTGGTGGTGCACGGCATGAGTGACGACAATGTCGTCTTCGACAACAGCGTGCGACTGTTCGCCGCACTGCAAAAGGCGCGGGTGCCGTTCGAGACGGCGGTCTACCCCGGCCAGGCGCACGGCTTCCAGGGCGAGGACATCCTGATCCACCGCGCGCTGACGACCCAGCGCTTCCTGCAGAAGGTGGCGCCAGTCACAGGGGTGCAGCCGGGTTGTGCCAGAGCGTGCAGTCCAAGTCAGGAATAGGCGGTGATCAACGTCGTACCTAGGCCGAACTAAGCAGCTCTCGAGTTTTCCTGGCAGCCGCCACCCAACTTTCGTCATTCCCGCGCAGGCGGGAATCCATCTCCGGTGTTCTCGTAAGGACCCACGGTGAGGCGAGGCTGAACCGTGAGACAGGCGCCGTCACGCATCGTCGCTGCAAACGCGAGCTCAGGAGATGTATCCCCGCCTGCGCGGGAATGACGAGGGTATTGTACGAGAGGTCCGCTAACCGTGCTTACGGTATAGAGCCGAATGAAATCGACCTAGATATTCCCCCGCAGGGTCACACCGATCACGCGCGGATCGCTCGGGGTACCGATGATCAGGCCCGAGTTGCCCGCTTGGATCGTCAGGTTCTGGATGTAGTTCTTGTCGAACAGGTTGCGGGTGAACACGGCGACTTCGAGCTTGTCGTTGAAGCGCCAGCCGATGCTGGCGTTGACGATTGTGTAGCCTTTTATGACCGTGGAGGCGGACGCCGTCGGATCGCCGAACACCTTGGTGCGCGAGTTGAAATCGGCGTGTAGCAGGATCGCGCCCTGGTCACCCACCGGCAGCGAATAGTCGGCGCCGAGGGTCACCGACCACTTTGGCAATCCCGACAGGCCTCGTCCGCTCAGGTCGCACGCCGAAGTGCCGGTGCCGATCCGTTCGATCGGGCAAGGGCCATTGGGATAGGACACGTACTTGCCGTCCGCGTAGGCCGCCGAGGCGCGCAGTTGGAAGTCGCTGGTGACTTGCGCGATCGCGTCCGCCTCGATGCCCTTTACCCGCACCTTGGGGATGTTGGCGAGGTAGGTCCGCAGCGCGACGGCGGCGCCCGTGTCCGTCACGTTGGCCTGGAAGTCGCGTACTTGCGTGTAGTAGGCGTCGATGTTGAAGATCAGGCGGCGGTCGAACAGCTGCGTCTTCAGGCCGATCTCGTACGCGGTGTTCTTCTCGGGCCGCACCACGGCGGTGTTGAGCGCGGGCTGGTTGTTGTTGTCCAGCGGCAAGCCCGACATGTTGATCCCGCCCGACTTCGCGCCCCGCGCATAGCTCGCGTAGCCCAGCACCCCGTCGGTGAACGCGTAAGAGATATTGGCGCGACCGGTAAGGTCGCCGTCCTTGTCAGACGCGGCATAGGACTGCCCGCGTAGGATCGACAGCTGGCTATCGCGCTGCGCCGCCGTGATCACCGCCGGCCCGCCGAACGTGAAGGTGTCATAGGTCCCTTCCTTCTCCTCGTAGGTGTAGCGCAAGCCGCCGGTCAGCGTCAGCCCGGTGACGGGACGCCAGTTGACCTCGCCGAAGGCGGCGTAGCTGTCCGAGCGGAAGTCCGTATGCCCGTCGGTGCCATAGCCGTTGAGCAGGTTGGAGTCGGCGAACAGCAGCCAGTAGGCGGCGCGCGGGCCATAGATCGAAATCGGGCGCCCGGTGATCTTCTGGCGGAAGAAATAGAGCCCGCCGACATAGCTCAACGCCCGCTCACCATCGGAGGCGATGCGCAGCTCCTGGCTGTACTGGTCTTGGCGCGAGGGGATGTGCTGGCTCAGCTGAATCGGAATGCCGGTGTAATCGCGATCGTTGTCGGCGTCCCAGTTCCAGAAGCGCCAGGCGGTGACGGAGGTGAGCGTCGCGGCGCCGAAGTCCCAGTCGACGATGCCGGCGACACCGCCTTCGTTCGTGTTCACGCCCAGGTCGGCGTCGATGTCGGTCAGGCGACCGTAGGGATTGAGGCTTGGCGGCGCGTACGGTCCGCCGGGCAGGTTCGCAGCAAGGGCAGGATACTGCCGCGCCGGCACCTTCAGCGTGGGGGCGACACGAACGAAGACCTGGGTGCAGCACTCGCTCTCGAAATTCGCGAAGTCGGCGATCAGGCGCGCCTGGAACGTGTCGGACGGCTTGTAGAGCAGTTGCCCGCGCACCGCCTGATTGCCGATCGTGTTCTGGTCGCGGCCGTTGCGTACGTTGTGGATCACGCCATCGCGCCGCGTCGACAGGGCGGAGATGCGGAATGCGAGCACGTCGTTGATCGGTCCGGATCCCGATACCTTGGCCTGCAGGAAGCGGTCGCTGCCGAACGAGATCTCGCTGCGCAGTTCGGGCGTGAAGGTGGGCATGCGGGTGGTAACGTTGATGGCGCCGGCGGTGCTGTTCTTGCCGAACAGCGTGCCTTGCGGCCCGCGCAGCACTTCGATCTGGTCAATGTCCGTGAAGTCGAACGCGGCGGTCGCCGGGCGGGCGTGATAGACCTGATCGACATAGAAGCCGACACCCGGCTCCAGGCCGTCGTTCGCCTGGCTGACCGCGACGACGCTGCTGCCCAGGCCGCGAATGGTGAAGGCCGTATTGCGCGGGTTGGCGGAGCTGTAGTTGAGGGTGGGCACCAGCTGGCTCAGCTGGCTGGTGTTGACCGTATAGGACCGATCGAGCAGCGCGCCCCCAACCACCGACAGCGCGCCGGGAATGGTTTGCGCGTCTTCGGCGCGGCGGCGAGCCGTGACAGTGATCGGCTCGATGCTGTTAGGCGAGGACGTGGCCTCGGAGGCTTCGTCCCCTTGAGCGAAGGCTTCGCTGCTGCTCAGGATCAGAGCAGTCGTCATCATCAGTCGTAATAGTGTGCGCATGTCAGCCCCGTCGTGTCGGAAGCCGTTCCCTCACGCTCCGAGTCACTATATCCGGCTGTATATAGATTACTGGGTGGCTGAAAATGCCTGCAATCGCAAAAATCTCGGGATCACACGATCCGCCCGGCGGTTGCGCAGGCCTGGAGCGTGGACATCAACAAAGTCATTTCACGCGCGACTGCCCGGCCGGAGTTACGCTCCGCCCGGATCGATCAGGACAAAGCTACGCCCGAGATTCCGCAGCGGACAGCTTGTCGATGGTGATGGGCAGCGAACGCACGCGCTTTCCCGTGGCGTGGAAGATGGCGTTGGCGACAGCCGCGGCGGTGCCGACGATGCCGATCTCGCCCAGGCCCTTGACCCCCAGCGGAGTCACCTCGGCGTCGGGCTCGTCGACGAAGATGACTTCGATGTCGTGGATGTCGGCGTGAGCGGGGATGTGGTACTCGGCATAGTTGTGGTTCATCCACCGGCCGAGGCGTGGATCGGCGAAGGTCTCTTCGTGCAGCGCCATGCCGATACCCATCGTCACCCCGCCCAGGATCTGGCTTCGCGCAGTCTTGGGATTGATGATCCGCCCGGCGGCAACCGCGTTGACAATGCGCGTGACCCGGACCTGGTTCAGCTCCTCGTCGACGCGCACTTCGCAGAAGACCGCGCTGTGCGTGTTGCGCGATTTCTGCGCCATCGAGATCATGCCGCCGAGCTCGGGCGAGGCGGTCTCCTCCGCTTCGATCGTGTCGATCTCGGCCGCGCGCATCACGTCAATCAGCGCGAGTGCTGGCCCATCCGCACCCTTGCGGCGGATCGTTCCGTCGACGAACTCGACATCCTCGAACTTCGCATCGGCCAGCGGTTTGCCGTCCATCTTGGACGCGGCCTTGAACAGTTTCTTGGCGATCGTCTGGCAGGCCAGCTGCACCGCCGCGCCAGTGGAGGCCGCACCCCAAGAGCCGCCCTCGACCGGGGCGACCGGCAAATCGCTGTCGCCCAGCTTGGCGGTGATCTGCTCGGGCGCGATGCCCAGCGTGTCGGCGGCGACCTGGACCATGACGGTGTACGTCCCCGTGCCAATGTCCGACGTGGCACTGGCGACTTCGAGATGGCCAGCGGCGCTCAGCTTGGCCGAGGCAGAAGTCTTGGAGAACTGCGCGTCCCACATGCCGGTGGCCACGCCCCAGCCGATGAACTCACGTCCTTCCTTCATCGATCTCGGCTCGGGGTTGCGCTGGTCCCAGCCGAAGCGCTCCGCGCCTTCGCGATAGGCTTCGCGCAGCGCCTTTGAGGTGAACGGCGTCTCGTTCATTCCGTCGATCTCGGAGTAGTTGATCAGCCGGAACTCCAGTGGATCGACTTTCGCCTGGTACGAAAGCTCGTCCATCGCGATCTCGAACAAGGTCATGCCGGTCGCCGCGCCCGGCGCGCGCATGTCCGCCGACGTGTAGGTATCGCGCGGGGCGATGGTGTACTCGCCGTGGATGTTGGGGCTGGCGTAGTTCATCACGCCCCAGGTGACGATGTCTTCCATGTTGTTCTCGAACCGGGAGGTCGAGGTGGTGGCATCGCCCATGATTGATGTCAGCTTGCCGGTGTGCTCCGCGCCCAGCTTGATGGTGTAGGTGCACTCAGGCCTATGGGCGTGCGTGAACATTTGCGCGCGAGTCATCACCACGCGCACCGATCGTTCGAGCTGGATCGCCGCCATCGTCGCGACCTGCACTTGCCATTGCGGCCTCAGGCCAGAGCCGAAGCCGCCGCCGACATAGGCGTTGACCACGCGCACGTCCTTCTTGCTCAGGCCGAACGCGCTGCAGAGATAGGCCTGCACGCCCTGGCTGCCCTGGTTCTTGTCGTAGATCGTCAGCTGGCCCTTGCCATGCCACTCCACGGTGGTGGCGTGCATCTCCATCGGGTTGTGATGCTCGGGCGCGAGGTGATACGTCGCCTCATGGCGAAGCGCCGCCTCGTCGAAGGCGCCTTGCGCATCGCCGCGGTTCTTGGGCGGATGATAGGTGTTGCGCCGCTGCCCTGGCTTGGGAAGGAACTTCTCGGCTAGCGAAGCCTCGAAGTCGATGTTGTGCGCCTCTTGCTCATAGGTCACGGACACCAGGCTGGCGGCGAAGCGCGCGGCCTCGAAGCTTTCGGCAACGACGACCGCGATCGGCTGCCCGGCGAACAGAATGTCCGCATCGTGGAAGGCCTTGAACGGCTCGCCGGGAATGCTGAGTTCGTCCTTCCAGCTGCGGTCGAGCCAGGCCTGCTTGGGCCGGTTGGTGTGGCTGACGATATCGACGACGCCGGGCACCGCGCGCGCGGCGGCTTCGTCGATCGCGACGATCCGGCCCTTGGCAATTTCGCTTGAGACGACGAAGCCGTAAAGCAGGTCAGCGACGTTGTATTCGGCGGCATAGTGCGCCGAGCCGGTGACCTTGGCGACCCCATCGACGCGCGGGAGCGCGGTACCGATACCGATCCTGGATGGTGCGTTCATGGGTCTGTCCTCAGGCGATGCGTTTGTCGGTCTGCGATTGCGGCGTGCCCGCGGCGGCCTGGGCGAGCGCGCGGACGACGACGCGGCGCGCCAGGTCGATCTTGAAGTCGTTCTCGCCCCGCCCGATCGCACCTTGCAGCAAGGCATCGGCTGTGGCCTGGAACACCCGCTCGCCGGGTTGCTCGCCGATCAGCAGGCTCTCGGCCTCCCGCAAGCGCCAGGGCTTGTGCGCAACACCGCCCAGTGCGACGCGCGCTTCGGCAATGCGGCCGTCGTCCTCCAGCCTGAAGGCGACCGCCGCCGAGACCAGCGCGAAGGCATAGGACAGCCGATCGCGCAGCTTGAGGTAAGTGTAGTGCGTGGCGAAGCTGTCGGCCGGCAAGTCGATGGCCGTGACCAACTCGCCGGGGCGCAGCGTGTTGTCGCGCGCGGGTTCGTCGCCCGGCAGCCGGTGGTAGTCGGTGAAGGGAATCGTGCGGTCGCCATGCGAGCCGCTCACCTGCACTTGCGCGTCGAGCGCGGCGAGCGCCACGCACATGTCAGAGGGATGGGTGGCGATGCACTGCTCGCTCGTGCCCAGGATCGCGTGGATGCGGTTGACCCCGCCGATTGCGCCGCAGCCCTCGCCGGGGTTGCGCTTGTTGCAGGGAGTGTCGTCGTCGTAGAAGTAATAGCACCGCGTGCGCTGGTTGAGGTTGCCGCCGTTGGTGGCGGCATTGCGCAATTGCGGTGAGGCGCCGGCGAGGATGGCGGAGGCCAGCAGCGGATAGCGCTCCTGCACGCGGGCGTCGTAGGCGGTGTCGTTGTTGGTGACGAGGGCGCCCAGCCGCAGCCCGCCGCCGTCCAGGTCCTCGATGCGGTTCAGGGAGAGGCGGTTGATGTCGACCACTTGCAGCGGGCGGGCGACGTTCTCCTTCATCAGGTCGACGAGGTTGGTGCCACCGGCGAGATAGGCGGTGTGCGTGCCCGAGCCGGCCTGGATCGCCTCGGCGAGCATGGTCGGGCGTGCGTAGTCGAAGCGGATCATGTGCGCTTCTCCGCGCCCAATACGTCGAGCACGGCATCGGCGATGTTAGGATAGGCACCGCATCGGCACAAGTTGCCGCTCATCTGCTCGCGCACATCCTCGCGGGTCTTGGCCCGGCCTTCGTTGATGAGGCCCTGCGCCGAGCAGATCTGCCCGGGTGTGCAATAGCCGCACTGAAATGCGTCATGCTCGATAAAGGCGGCCTGCAGCGGGTGGAGGTCGTCGGCCTGGCCCAGCCCTTCGATCGTCGTGACATCATGCCCGTCGAGCGTAACGGCGAGCTTGAGGCACGAGTTCATCCGCTTGCCGTCGATCAGCACGGTGCAGGCGCCGCACTGGCCGTGATCGCAGCCCTTCTTGCTGCCGGTGAGGTCGAGCGTATCGCGCAGCAGATCGAGCAAGGTGGTCCAGGGCGCGACGTGCAACCGCCGCGCCTCGCCGTTCAGCGTGAAGGTGAGTGGGATCGACCCGATGGGATCTGCTGCGACGCGCGTTCCCGATGCGCGATCGAGAGTGACGGCTTCGTTCATGCGGGAATATCCTCGATGCGAGCAGTGTTGGCCTCCGCCACACCGTTCTCACGGTGGCGAAAGGCGCTGAGAGCCTGGTAGACCTGCAGCCGCGCGCGCATCACCGATCCGAGCGGACGATGTGCGGCGAGGCTATGTGCAGGGCGAAAGGTCATGACCTCGTCGAAGTAGCGCACCCGCTCGGGCAAGTAGGCTTGTTGGCGAGGCAGGCGGACCGTGGCGATCGTGCGGTACTGGCTGTCCTGCGCTGGCCACTCGACGGAGGCATCTTCGATCGGCTGCGTCTCCGCATTGGCCCAAAGCTGTGCCCGCAGTTCGAAGAACACATCATGCTCGTCGAAGAAGGCCACGGCGGCATGGCGAAAGCCGTCCTCGTCCTGATGCGGATCAAGCCGCCAGTCACGCAGGCCGTCCTGGTACGTCGAGGCGGGGAAGGCGGCGATCTTGGCCACGTAGTCGCCCCAGCGGATCGGGGCCTGGCTGAAGTAGCTGTCGCCCAGCGGATGGCTGAAGGGATGGCCGAAGAAGTCGGCCAAGGCGCTCGGCGTCGCCACCTTGGTCAGCACCTTGTTGAAGTTGCGCGCCAGGCTGGACACCGCGCTCTTCGCGACTTCGGGCAAGCCCGTCGCCTTGCCGATCACCGTGCCGTCGCGCAGGAACCCCTTGGCTGTGCCGGAAGGGAAAGTCGGGCCGGTCGCCAGCACGAAGTCCTGCGTATCCGCGTCATGGCCCGGCAGCTTTTCGCCCTCCACGCCGAACACCTTGATCGACATGCCACGGTGAGTCGAGACACGGTCGCCCAGTGTCTCGCCAGGACCTTGGGCAAAGCGGACGGCCAAGTCATAGGTACCGCCGCGCGCGAACAGGCCTTGTGCCAGCTCGGGCGGCAGGTCGTCGGGGATCGTCAGCGTGCCGACTGCGCAGGCGGTGCTCTTGGCATGGCTGGCCCGCACCGCATGGTGATCGCGATGTTCGACCGCCTCGGACTGTTGGGTCATGCCCTGGATGATGCCGTCGATCGTCGCCTGTTCATCGGCGTCGGGTTGCTCAATATCGGGGGCGTAGCGCAAATAGGTCATGATCGAAGTCTCGGCTTAAAAGATGGCTTCAACGCCAAGGCGCCAAGGCGAACGGCGCCGCACGAGCCAGCGGCGCGTTTGGGTTGAACCATCAGATCCCGCGTATGTTGCTGGCGATGGAAAGCACGGGGAGAATGGGCGCTGCTCACCTTCATCGATCGGAGTGTTTCGTCTTGGACGAGGCGGTTACGTGCATTGATCGATGTCCGACGATGATGTCGTGAACCCAACAGCTGGCGCACCCGACAGTTGCGTACGATAACCGACGCAACGCACAGGAAAGGATCAAAATGGACCCACCGGCTGCCTGTGGGGAACATCGTGGGAGGAGAAAAGGGCCTGCCAAGGCTGCAGCCACCATGGCCGTGACCGGCCAGACTGCCGTCTACATGCCATCATACAACGATCAAGCGTTGGCTAGGCGATCTTCAGCAAACGTTGCGCCGGTGCTTCCGCTTCGAACCGGCCAGACGACCAGACGATCCGATTACGGCCCTGGCGCTTGGCGCGATACAAGGCTTCATCAAGAAGCAGGAACAATTGCCGCAGATCCTCTGGCACGTGGATGAGGTGACACGCGCCGATGCTCACGGTCGCTCGGATCGTTGTGCCGTTCCACACCGTGCCATGTTCGGCAAAGGCGTTCAGCAGGCGCTCGGCGGCGACTGCCGCAGCGCTCGCATCGTCGATGGCGATCAGCAACGCGAACTCCTCGCCACCCATTCTGCCCACCAGATCGCCTCTGGCGCACGAGGCGCGCGCGATCGTTGCGAACCCTTGCAGCACCAGGTCGCCAGCCAGATGTCCATGCTCGTCATTGATGGACTTAAAATGGTCGACGTCGAGCCAGAGCAGCGCGTAACCGGGGCGGTGCGCCGGGGCTACGCGCAGGCGATCCTCCATCCGCTGTTCGAAAGCGCGCCGATTGAGCAATCCAGTCAGCCCGTCGTGATCCGCGGCGATCCGCAGCTTGTTCAAGAGGTCTTCGCGCACCGCCATCGCCCCGCTGATCGTCAATGGCACCAGCACCAGGGACGCGATCGCGAGGCGGATCGAAATGACCATGGCCGGAACCGACATGTTCTGGCCGATGTCGACAAGTCCAAGACCTACCGCATTGAGCCAACCGGCCCCCAATAGCGCCGTGATTATGGCCGTCGTCGACGTTCGATACGTCAGCGCGCAAAGCATTAGCGCGGGCATCGGAAACATGATGCTGCCCGGTCCATCAAAGACGACCGCCGCGATGCAGGATGCTGCCAGCGCGCCTGCCGGCCACATGCGACGGCGCCCCGTCCGCGCTACGCCGGCAGACTGGCTCACGTGATCGCCAGGCTGGGTGCACAAGCTTAGCATGGCGGGCACGATGATCAGATAGTTGACAAGGTCACTGGCCGACCAGGTCAGCAGTGTCTGCGCGGCGGAGCCGCCAAATTGAAGCCTCACCAGCAGCGCGCCGCCCATGGCCCCGGCAAGCGATGCCGGAAGCAGGCACCCGAGGATGCGCACAACCGAATGAACGCGCCGCAACTGCAGATCGCGTCCGTCCAGCCGCAATAACAACGTGGTCGCGGTCAAAGCGCCCAAGATGTTGGCGCCCGCGAAGCACGCCGCGAGTGATAGAGATCGGCCGAACAACACGTCGGTAGCGATGAAGCCGATCGCTACCCCGACCCATCCCGAAAGACGATCCAGCTCTGGGCGTCTGACGATGAGGCCGGCGAGCAGGCCGTTGGCCGGCCAGAACGAGACCGAAAACGCGTGCTTGGAGGCAAGCCCGAAGGAGCTGGCCACAAAGACGACCAGTGCCAGAACCACGAGTGGTTTCATGGCACGTTCGATGTTCAGCATCATGCCCGGGCGCGAACCTGCAAGCGCTGTATGCCAGGAAAGAGTATGCTGAGCGGCGGAGAACATCGACAAAACCGGTACGCTTTGTACCGTAAATATCCGGTTTACTTCTTGCGGCCTCGCAAACATATTGCCGGCTTACCGTGAGCGCGCCGTAACGGTTCGCAGAAAACGGGAGAGCCTGTCACGAAGGTAGCGTTGTGGGCGTGCCGGCTCATCTGGTGACCTGCCTTGAATAGCGCGCTTATCAGGATGCGCGGCAAGGTATCGTCTTGTCGCCGTGGATCGGCTAGCCGGTATGCTTGGAACCAGAGCGGTCGTGCCGCGTATGGTGATGGCGACCCCGCGCCTCCTGCTGGAAGGACTGAGTTGTTGAACGCGGCAAATTCCTGGAGGCCTTATTGCGGCGCGGCACCGGCGCCGACCGAGCTGATCTCTTCCTGGAACCTCGATCCTGCGGTTTTGCTCGTCGCGGGAGCGCTGGCAGGGTGGTCTATCGCGCGTCGGTCAGACACGATGGCGCAAGAGCTCGGGGCAGTGGCCTGCTTCGCCGTCCTCTTCGTTTCTCCCCTCTGCGCGCTCGGGTCGGCGCTTTTCTCCGTTCGGGTCGTGCACCATCTGATTCTGACGATCTTGCTGGCGCCGCTGATCGTGGCAGGTCTCGGGCTGCACCGCCGCCCTGTGCCGGGATCTCTGGCCGTGCTGACGGCCGTTCAGGCGCTGACTTTCTGGGCCTGGCATGCGCCGCCGCTTTACGCCACCGCCCTGGGCCACGACGCGGTTTTCTGGGCCATGCAGGTGACGATCACCGGTACCGCGGTGTTGTGGTGGGCCAAGCTGCGGCAGGCATCATCGGCGGCAGCCGTCGCGGCTCTACTGGCCACGATGGTGCAGATGGGACTGCTCGGCGCGTTGCTGACCTTCGCCAACAACGCGCTGTATGCGCCGCATTGGCTGACCACCCACGCCTGGGGGATGACGCCGCTTGAGGATCAGCAGATTGCCGGCCTGGTGATGTGGGCGCCGGCCTCGGCCATCTACCTGCTGACCGCGCTCACCATCCTCTATCGATCGCTGTCGGGCACGAGGGTGGCGCACTCGTGATCAGCCAATTGCAGGAATGGTCGCGCAGCTATCGCGAGCGGGGCAAATATACGCCAGTCGGTACCGCGTTCCACTGGATCATGGCGGCGGCTGTCATGTACCAGCTGGTCTGGGGCTGGGTGATGCAACGCTATCTGGTCGGACCGGACAAGCTGGAGGCCTATCGCCTGCATACCGAAGTCGGGCTGAGCCTGCTCGCGCTGGGCGCCGTGCGGCTCTTATGGCGCCTGATCGTGCCCGGCCCGATCAACGATGCCGACAGTCAGGGCTGGAAGACCACCGTGGCGCATGCGATCCATATCGCGTTCTATGCGCTGTTCGCCGTTTTGCCGCTGTCGGGTTGGATGATGTGGTCTGCGATCCAGCCCGCAGAGCCGCTCTATCTGGCCGGCGTGATCCCGATACCGAACATGCCCTTCCACAATCTCTCTCCGGAATGGCAGTTCTGGATCATGGATCGGGCGCTATGGGTGCATGTCGCCGGGGTTATCATGCTGTCGCTGCTCGTGCCGGGCCACGCTCTGGCGGCGATCAAGCATCACTTCTGGGACAAGGACGACGTGCTCAAAGGCATGCTTCCCGAGATCGTGGATTCCGAGTGGCATCCCGGCGGGCCGGATTATAATCCGCGAGCGCATTCCGTTCCGCATCCGTCAGAGCGTGACTGATCCGCGTCATGATCCGCTGAGGATCCCCAGTGCGCTCGCCCGTGCGCCACTGTCGTAGCTGCTCGGCGAGGTAGGCAGATGGCTGATCGGCGACGGCAGGGTTTCCAGGGTTGCCTCTACCATCCTCGCCATGGCACGCTGCGCAGGCCTGGACGCCGCGCGCAGGATCGCCCTGATGGTAAAGCTTTACCGCCATGCAGCTGGACTGGCCCGTCGCCGCCGTAGGCGACACAGGAAGGGCGGCATAGTAGCGACCCAGCTTCTCGCGAGCGGGACCATCCATCCGTCGCGCGATCCACGACATCTGCTCGTTGCGGCGCAGGCCCTTGGCGTAGAACTCCATCTGCCTTGCGAAGTAGCCCGGATCCAGCCCCGCCAGGCGAGGCGCAAGATGCCCGTCTCCTTCACCGTTCAGGCCATGACAGGTGACGCAGGCCGCTCTTGCCCCTGCATCTCCCCCGCTCAGGGCGATGACCTCACCGGTGGTTTCGAATGCGCTTTCGCGCGAAGACAGGTCGGCGCATCCAGAGGTCGACAAAGCGATCGCGACAAGTGCCTTGCGCAGATTGGGGTTAGAGAATGTCACCGTGCATGGGAACCAAGCCGGCCTGCACAGGTTCCCGATCAAATGCGGGGGTTCGCTTTTCGGATAGGGGTAGGCGCGCCACGTGTCGCATGCGCACTGGCGCTTGGCTGTGCTGTGTTTACCGCCGCATGCAAGCCGCCACCCGAGGCACGCTATCATTTCGATAGCACGGCCATTGAACGGGGGCGTATCGCAATCGAGCGCGTGGGTTGCGCTGCCTGCCACACGATCCCCGGGATCGACTGGCCGAAAGGCCGAATGGCCCGCTCTCTGGTGGGGTTCGACGATGTCGGCGTGATCGCGGGCAGCTTGCCGAATACACCCGCCAACCTCGCCGCGTTCGTGCGCAACGCACCTGCGGCCAAGCCAGGCTCGACGATGCCGGTGATGCCGCTCACGCCTGCGGAGTCTCGCGATGTCGCGGCTTACCTGTTAGGAGCGGGAGATGCTTGACGCACTCTGGGGCTGGCCTCCGCCAGTACTCGACCCGGCGGGGCCGTACGCCGCCAGCGTGACCACGCTCACATGGGCGCTGCTCGTGATGGGCGTGCTGGTGACCGCGATCGTCGTGGTCGCGCTGTATATCGCCATCAAGGGACCTGCGCATCTCAAGGCCAGGCTCGGCGGTGAGCGTGCGGTGTGGATCGGCGGGATCGCGTTTCCTGGCGTCGTGCTCACCGGTCTGCTGATCTGGGGCCTGACGCTCACCGCGTCGCTCAGCCATCCGATTACAGGCAAGGAAATGCGTGTACGTGTGACGGGGGAGATGTGGTGGTTCCGCGTGCAGTACCTCGACTCACAAGGTCGGGTGGTGCTTGAGGATGCGAACGAGCTGCATCTGCCCGCGGGGCAGCCGGTGGTCTTGGAACTGCGCTCCGCCGACGTGATTCACAACTTCTGGGTTCCGCACCTTTCGGGCAAGAAGGACATGGTGCCAGGGCGCGTGAACCTGCTGCGGGTGCAAGCCGACCGTCCCGGGCAGTTCGGCGGCCTCTGCGCCGAATATTGCGGCGGCCCGCACGCACTGATGGGCTTCGTCGCCGTCGCTCACCCGCCCCAGGAATATCAGGCCTGGCTCGCCAAACGACGGGCTCCGCCACGGTCATTGGAGAATACACCGCAGCTGGCCGAAGGGCGCAAGCTGTTCATGGAAACGGGTTGCGCCGCGTGCCACCGGGTCGGCGGCTCAGAGGCCAATGGTCTTGCCGGGCCGGACCTCACCAACATGGGCGAGCGACTCACTGTGGGTGCGGGCATCCTGCCCAACAATCGCGGCACCTTGACCGGATGGATCGGGGACAGTCAGTCGATCAAGCCGGGCAACCGCATGCCCAGCTACGACCGGCTCTCGGCCTCGCAGACCGAGGCGATCGCGGCCTGGCTCGAGCAGCGGCGATGAAGTCCGAGACCGGGTTCGACCATAGCCTCTACGCGCTATTTCCCACCCACCATAAGCGGCCCGAAGGTGAGCGAGAGGAGCTGGAACGCATCTGGTGCAAGCCGCGCGGTTGGGAATACCTGACCGCGGTCAACAACAACTACATCGGCTTCTATTACATCGCGACCGCGTTCCTGTTCTTCTTGCTCGCCGGCGTGCTGGCGCTAGGCATGCGGGTGCAGCTGACCGCGCCGCTGCTCCAGATCCTGCCGCAGGAGACCTACAACCAGTTCTTCACCATGCACGGCACGGTGATGATGTTCCTGTTTGCCGTACCGATGGTCGAGGCGATTGGCGTCCTGCTGCTGCCGCAGATGCTGGCGGCGCGCGACCTGCCGTTCCCCCGGCTGTCGGCTTACGCGTTCTGGGCCTATCTGGTGGGCGGGCTGTGCTTCTTCGCCTCGCTGTTCGTCGGCCTCGCGCCCGATGGCGGCTGGTTCATGTATCCGCCGCTGACGTCGATTGCCTACAGCCCCGGCATTAACGCCGACTTCTGGCTGCTCGGCATCGGCTTTATCGAGATCAGCGCGATTGCCGGCGCGATCGAGATCATCGTCGGCGTCCTGCGCACGCGCGCGCCGGGCATGACGCTGGACCGGATGCCGATGTTCGCCTGGGCCATGCTGGTGTTCGCGGCGATGATCATCATAGCCTTCCCCTCGGTGATCCTGAGCACCTTGCTGCTGGAGTTGGAGCGGGCGTTCAACTGGCCGTTCTTCGATCCCACGCGCGGCGGTGATCCGATGCTGTGGCAGCATCTGTTCTGGTTTTTCGGACATCCGGAAGTGTACATCATCTTCCTGCCGGCGGCCGGCCTGATGAGCATGATGGTCTCAACGGTCGCGCGTACGCCCTTGGTCGGCTACCGGCTCAACGTGCTGGCCTTGGTGGCGACCGGCTTCATCAGTTTCGGCGTGTGGGCGCACCACATGTTCGCCACCGGCATGCCGCGCCTGTCGACCGGCTACTTCAGCGCCGCCTCGATGGCGGTGAGCTTGCCCGCGGGCATCCAGGTGTTTTGCTGGATCGCCACTCTGGCCAGCGGCAAGATCCGCTGGTCTACCCCGGCGCTGTTCGTGGTGGGATCGGTGCTGGTCTTTACGATGGGCGGGCTGACGGGGGTGATGGTCGGGATGGTGCCGTTCGATTGGCAGGCACACGACACCTACTTCATCGTCGCGCACCTGCATTATGTGCTCATCGGCGGCATGGTCTTCCCCATGTTCGCCGCGTTCTACCACTGGGTCGGCATGACCAGCAGCCGACCGCTGAGCGAACGGGTGGGCAAGTGGGTGTTCTGGCTGCAGTTCGTCGGTCTGCACGTCACCTTCCTGCCGATGCATCTGACCGGGTTCATGGGCATGCCGCGACGGGTCTACACCTACATGCCGGGGCGCGGGCTTGATCTGCTGAACCAGATCTCCACGGTCGGAGCCTTCATCATGGGGGCTGGCGTGGTGCTGTTCCTGATCGACCTGGCGCGCAACTTCCGCTTCACCACCAATGACGATGCGGGCAACATCTATGGCGGCTCGACGCTGGAGTGGCTGCCGACCGGGCTCTACTCGACACGCTCGATCCCCGTGGTACGCAGCCGCGATCCGCTATGGGACGATCCCAAGATCTGCGACGATGTAGAGCAGGGCCGATACTTCCTGCCGGGCAGCGTGACCGGTCTGCGAGAGACGATCGTCACCTCGCCCATCAATGCCGAGCCGCAGTACCTGCAACTCATGCCCGGTCCATCCGTCTGGCCCCTGGCTGCCGCTGTCCTGACGGCCGGCTTTTTCCTGGCGCTCACTGTCCAGGCCTACATGTTTAGCGCCGTCAGCGGCGTGATCGGCTTGGCCTGCGTGCTGCGATGGTTGTGGGAGACCGACCGCCCGATCCAGCAGGACAAGGCGGACATCGGCGCCGGCATCACCGTCCCGATCTCCATCACCGGTCCGCAGAGCCACGGCTGGTGGGCGCTCAACACGCTGTTCACGGTGATGGGCATGATCGTGCTTATGGGCCTGTTCGGCTACCTCTACCTCTACGGCATCCATCCCGAGGTCTGGATTGCTGCGCCGCCGGTGCTGCAGACCTTGGGCATTTCTCTCGTGCTGGTTCTGGCGATCGTGGCGGCATGGATGTCGCGCCGGGTGCTCGCGATGACCAAGCGCGGCGAGTTCGCCGGGCAAGGGCCGTGGCTCCTGGGCGTGCTGGGTGCCATGCTGCTCGGTGCGGCGTCGTGGTGGGATGTGGCCGGCTGGGATAGTGCCGGTCTCGATCCTGCGGCAAGCGGGCAGGGTGCCACCGTGTTCGTGCTGATCGCATTCCAGGGCTTCACCGTGGCGATCGCGGCGATCATGGCCGTTTATCTTGGTTACCGCAGCGGCAAGGGGCTGCTGACCACGCCCACCAACGTCACACTCGATATCGTCGTGCGCTTCATTGGCTATACCGCGCTCCAGGGCCTGGCGATCGTCCTGCTGACGCGCCTCTATCCGGGGGCGTGATGCCGAACGATTACAACAATCGGTTGAAGTTGCTCACGCCCATTCTGGCGTTGACCGTGTGGGCCGCACACTTCCTCTTGTTGTGGTGCGCCAGCAGCATCTTTCCCGAGCAGGTTCTGGCGCGCTGGCTCGCAGCTGCGTTCACCCTCATCGCCTTGGTGGCGCTCTATGGGATAATGCGCTGGCAAGCGGTCACGACAGTCTTTTCGATCCCGGGATTAGGGCTGGCGTTGTCGGCGGTCGCCATCGTGTTCACGGCGATGCCGGCGCTGATCGGCTAGACGTCACTTCTTGCCAAGGCATCGGTGATGCAGGTCGCGGATAGGGCGCAGGACAACATCCGGCG
>Ga0182215_1000060_pt1 | contig 17971 bp, 14 predicted proteins | sample G5R1MG_24_FD_128404 | JGI IMG/M metagenome (GOLD analysis project Ga0182215, IMG submission 128404) | Switchgrass phyllosphere microbial communities from Michigan, USA - G5R2_NF_03OCT2016_LD1 MG | ecosystem: Host-associated > Plants > Phyllosphere > Phylloplane/Leaf | place: USA: Michigan... | reverse complement strand
TGTGGCTCTCAAGAGCCCGTCTCCTGAGGTCGCGCATGGCGAATGCGGCTACAGGGCGCAGAAGGCGTAGGGTGGGGAAGACCGGGGCACGCCTTGGCCGACGTAGCGGGTGTACCGAGTTTGTCGTCAAAGGCGGGGGGAGGGCGACGGAGCCAAGGGCGCAGTTAGGGAAGAGCCAGGGAGTTGCGAAACTCGGTAGAAGCTAAAGATAGAGGAGGATGGGAAGACATGAGTCTAGGCTACAGGCGCAAAACGGAGATGATCACGTAGACGGACAGCGGGAGGCGGATTGTTGTGCAGGTCAGATCCAGCCAGTGGCTCCCTCTCTACCCGACTGCGTGGCTGCCCAAAGTGCGCTAAGACGTCATACAGGGGACAACCGCACAGATTCCGACGTAGGAAGACTGCGGCGGCCCAGAAGAGAATCAGTCTCTGCCTTCCCCCGCGAGCTTGGATACTACAAGCCTGCCAGGTACGCCCGGCGTCTAATGTAGCTTTGTATTAAGCGTTCTTGGATGCAGTAGCCAAGCTGCTGGTTCATGCGAATGTAGCTGTCGCAGGGCATGCAACGGATCATGGCATTTCTACTATTGTGTCTTTAGTACTCACCAACAGCGGGCTGTTGGCGTTGGACAACCTTCGCGTCCGGCAGTTAACCATGCATGGGAGGACGATGGAGATTGTGGGCGAGCCGAAGAGGTATTTTAGGAGGAGAGATCTTGCGAGCTAGTTAATCAAGGAGTCGGAGAGGGATGATTGGGCCGTAGCAATGGGCTTGATTGTCAAGGATAAAACGGTAACAGACCAAGGGGAAGGGGTCAAGGTAACGATGTGATGTTTTTTTTTCTTCTCCAATCATTCCACAAAATAGTGTGCCGGGCCAGGAAATGCTTCAAATTCAAACGAATTGATGACCCGTTAATGATGACTACATTTTCATTTTCCCAATCAACTACAAACATTCATCGCATGATGGACCTGTTTTGGCGTCCAGAAATCAGCTGCTATTGCCCTACGGAAGTCTGGAAGCCCTAGCCTTGCTCTCGGCAAGACTCGGTTTCTTGGAGAAAGAGCCGTAGGCAAGCCCACCACTCGCCACTCGCGTTGCTGAAGCTACTAGCTGCTGACAGTGGTATTCTAAGAGGACGAAAACGCGTTGCAACACAGTACCGCCAGTCCACTAAAAGTAACCAAGATGTGCGCATCTCTACCTACATACCCGCTCGTTGGACCCTTGCGCCCGCTTCAGCCCTCGTCCTGCTTGGCCTCGCCATGCCCCACTCACTGGCTCGCGCTGCCTTCGGGCCAGCCAAACGGAAATGCTGACCGCTCGCCCGGCCGCCGCTTGGGGATGTCCATGTGGTGGAAGTTGCGGAGGTGCTCGACGAGGTGGTCGCGTCGTGTGAAACCTTTGTCGGCGACGCGGTTGCAGTGGGGAACCATGCAGGGGTATTCTGGGGTCCCGACGCCGTGAACAGTGGACTGGTGGCGCTGGAGGTCGGCGAGACGGGTGAAGTTGGCGGAAGAGGTGCAGGAAGAGATGTCGCAGTTCCATGTTCTGGCGTTAGATTAGCATCGTCGGTCTCAGAGACAGGCGTGCGCGCGAGGCACTGCGTAGCATACCTCGTGCGGCTGTTGGTCCTGTATAGTTGTCAGTACTGTGGGTCAACACGTCAATTCAGATTACTTACCGGGTAAGTTCCTGCGGTAGATTCGGTTCTTGTCGGTTCCCCTGAGCGTGCCAATGCGTATCATATGCAGGCCTGCTCAGTGTGCGTTGATGAGAGTACTGGGTGGTAGTAGGAGCTTGGACATAGCAATCCGCAATGATGTGATACGGCTGGGGTGGGTAACATTGATACTGTAGGTAGTATTGATTAATCTGCGTCCGCGTGTACTGAGGCACTCCAGCTTGGGGAGCGGACGTGTACGTATAACTGGTCTGATCGGGCAATGGGTTCTAGAATGCTTGTTAGTGAACCCAGGAACAGTGACGTGCTAGCGGTCCTATACCCCATAACCGGACATGACGGGCGTTTTCAGTTCGCGCTTTGGGCGTATTTTTTCTAGGCTAAGGGCAGTCTCCGCTTTAAAAGGGCGATAGTCGGGCGTTACGGACGGGAGGGCGCGTAGCGTTCCACGGTTCTTCGTAGTGGTGGAAGCTTGGTGAGAGTAGGAAGTCTTATCCAGGTGGCTTAAGAAGTTAGCGATTTCCCGAGAATTTAACGCGTAGTGAAGAGTCTTCTGATGACACACGGTCCAGCCTTGCAAGGGATGGGGTGGGAGTTGTGGTCCAGAAATGGGCTCACTGTCTCCAACATCGTAGTCTAAGGAAAGCTGTCAACGCACACATAATTTGGCCGGTGAGAATCATCAGCACGACCGGATGCAGAATACCAATCATCAAAGCCCAACATGGTTTGCAAGTACAGGATAGGGCCGCAAGTGGATCCAGAATGCACACTGAGCGGAGGTGTCTCTACCGTGGTAGCGGTCGGTGAATGTCAACCAACACCGAAAGTCAATCCATTCTGAGATAATAAGATGTGGGTTGACTTTTGGATGCAGGCCATGCCGCGCCTAGTCAACGGTAGCCTTCACATGGACGAATATAGGGCTGACGTTTAGCGTCCATGCACGACGTGTCGGCGCCACGGTCTGCTGCAAGGCCTACTTTGAATTGGTCTAATGCTGTGGGACGCGGCAGCAGTGATGACATGTTGGAAAAGGAGGATTTGTAGAAGCCCGTGATTAGATCTGTTGATCAGGGCCTTAATTCTCCTGTCTAATGTGAGTCGTAGCCTGGCGTAACTTGGACCCATTTTGGCGCCTGGCGAGGTTCTGGGACTTGGCAGGGCTGTGAAAAGCCGTGGCATGCGATATCAAAGAAGGAGGAGGCAATGGGCCAGCTCAATCCCGTTGGTAGAACGAGCTGTTCTTCTCATGCTCCGTGCGACCGTGTACGTACAACGCTGCAAGTCAATCGCCGTTTTGGTAGCGGTTGGGCCAGCGTGCGATCATTCGAGTACTTCCTCTTACCCTGGTGTGGGGATATGGGGGGCCATATCCCTACGGTATGCATAACAGGCGCTGTAGGGGTAGGCGTTTCAGTTATTCACAGACCCGTCTTCGCGTACAACACCGCCGTATTTCGGACCCCGTTCCATGCTGAGGTAGGCCTCATGCCACGGTCCAACCTCGTTTTGTCTTAGGGCAGCAAACGGCATTCCCAGCGCGGGTGGTACGGGATATAATTGTGATCCTGGTCCTTGGTATACGTTGATGATTGACCGCTGCTGTTGGGTGGAGGTCCACACGCAGGCATCAGGGACATGGGCCGAGGCTTCCCTCACCGATGTCGCGGAATAATCATCCGCGAGTGATTGCTGCTGTAACCGCTCGCTCAAAGTAGTACCCGGCTGGGGTGCACAGGAATAGTTCGGCATGGCGCAAACAATAAGGGTAATGGTCGCGAGGCCAGCCAGTCAGATGCTTGGCCAAGGCCCCTCTCGGCCGCCTCAGCAGGGGCCGATTATGCACAGTCGGAATGCGACCGGCGGCGGCCTCAAGCCATATGTCGTAAGATTACGCCCCGGCGCTCCAACGACCGCAATGCTTGGAGCGCCCGGGAAAACTGGCGAAGAAAATGGCTTGCATGGGTACATGAGCAGTAATCCGTCTTGTCTCTCACTGTAATTCGTCCTATACCCGCTAGGATCGGTCTACTCACATCAGAATCAGCAAAATACCATGTCCTATGGGTTTCGAAGAGCAAACAATCGGCCCTGCGAAAGGGCGCATTCATGAACTACCTAACACTTCATACAGAACGCGGCCCATCTATCGCTAGACAGGCTGAGGCACGATGCTCATAATTCGTCTTCCAGGAATTTGTAGGCAAAGCTAAAGTCTGCTTTCCTTCGATTCATCCTGCTCACAAGTCAGTCAAAGGATGACAGGTGCCGTGGCCCACGTGCGGCGTGATGACACGGGAGCAGGGTTCTGCCACGTGTGGGTTGCCGGTAAGTGCTTACCATGTACTCTCGTAGTCGAAGAACCGGTAGGTCCCCTGTTCATAGTCTTCGGTAATTGCCTTTGGTTCTTCGTGACGTTGGAACCATGTTTGGTATTGTTTGTGAAACCGCCAGCTTTGCGCCTTGAGTGCTTTCGCTGCCAGGTATTGCTGGTAGGTACCCTGCCGATAGTAGAATGCGTAGAAGAGTGCGTCGGTCTGAATGAGGGCGTACAGCCGGGGATCGTCGAACACCGGCACAGGCTCCTGAGGATAGTGTGACGGTGTGAATGGGTAAGGATTCTGCGGCCGGTAATGACGCGGCACTTCAGCGTCGGCGGAGTCGGGTGCTGTAGCCATGGACTGTGCTAGCATATGCTCATCCGGCGGTTTCGATGCAGCGTCCCGTATACTGTTCTTTGTCGCTTCAAACGAGTCGAGTAGGTCCTGCAGGCTCGACGGCAGATGGTAGATGGACTCTTCTTCGTCCTCGTCAGCATGCGATTCGCCATTGGTCAGTGATGGTGTGGCGACTTGTGAGTCCTCCTCATCCACGCGCTCCGACACAGGTATCCTCCTGCTCGCTCTACTAGCATCCTCCGACGAGGCTCGTGATAGCGATTGCTTCTCGAGAGCAGGCGTGGTGGGTATACTGGCCGATGGCGCAGGAGACTTTGTAGGCTGTGCAAGCTCGCTGGATGTTGGCATACGTGTGGCAGGTTGTGAATGGGCTGCTGCTGGTGAGTTGGCTGCGCTCGGCCGAGCGCCCGCTGGCGCCAATCCGGATTGCGCTGCGGACGCCCCAGGCGGCGGCGGTAGTGGTGCAATGCCCACGCCGTTCTTGTCGCTCGCAGCCGCAGCTGCAGCGGCCGAGGCGTACTTGAGCGGCTCTCCTGGGGTTCGCGTTGGTAGCGGCGCAGGCTTCATGGAGCTTGCCGCCGAATTCGAGACGCCGGGTAATGGAGTGTGCAATGTCGCCAACGCGGGCAGGGGCGATTTCATTTGTGTGGATGAGCGGCGCGCACCCGATTGTATGGCTTCGGTAGCCTTCGGTTTGGGTATGGGCGGCCGGCCTTCCGATTCGGGGGTGTCGTCGGCCACGGACTGGGCGTCCTGTGACGAGCCGTGGTCGATGTCGTTGGCCAGGCCGAAGATAGCCTCCTCTTCCTGCAAGTTAAAATCGTCGTATATTGTGTCATCCTCCATGAAGTCGGCGTCCTGATTGCTCTCGACGTAGTATTTGATGCTCTCTTCAATCTCCTTGACCTGCTCCGTCTCGACATTGCCGTTTTCCAGCGCGCGTTGCAGAAGGTCCAGCTTTGCCTGGTGCCATTTGTGCCGCTCAGTTGCCTCTTCCAGCTCGGCAATGCGCTCGGCCTTGGTGTTGTCCGCCTTCTTGCCCTTCTTCATGTTGGCCTGGATGGCCTCGGTCTCGGCCTCGATCATCTCAATCTGGCGCTCAAGTTCGTCGTTCATGGCGGCCAGGAATTCGACCAGCTCCATCTTCTCGCGGTCCTTGGGGTCGATTTTCGAGGCCAGCTGCAGGCCCTCCTTGGAGTAGGCCTTGGTCTTCATCTCCTTCTCGACCGCCTTGAAGCGCTCCATTTGCTGCCCGGCGTCAGTACCGGCCACTCGTCACAGGGCACGCGCGCAGGCGGCGTACCGTTTCAATGAGCTTGCGGTGGTCCAGCAGTGGCTTCTTGTCCTTGATCTCGCCCATGGCTGCCCATGTCTTAATCTGGTCGCGCGACCGCTGCAGCTTCTTGATCTCCTTCTTCAGCTGGTCCTCGAGCTTCTCCTTCTGCGACGGATTGCCCGTCTGGATAATCTTCTCGTATATGCTCTCAAAGGTCGCGACACCTTCAGCGACCTTTTTGAAGCACTTGTCGATCTCTTGCTGGAGCTTGCGGGCGGCCATGATGGAGGGGGGCGCCGCGGCGGGGGGCAGCGCGGGTGTCTCCGGGCTTCGTTCGAGGGAGAGGCGGGTGGCGAGGCGGCTCAGCGGGCGAGTCGCGCGTCCAAGTGTGGTGGGCTGCAATGCGTGCTGTTGTTTGTCTGCCGCTGCGCCGGCGACGCTCCCACGTATCGCCAGCGCGAGCCTGCATGCGGCTAGCGTGCCAAGGGGTCTGCAAGCAGACTAGCGCTGGGAGGGCTAGCGTACTCCCCGCAGCGCGTCCCCGGCTGGCGCGCGCTTGGCTGCCGGGCGCGGCTCGGGCGCGTGTGCCCTCCTGTACATTGCATGCTGTCTATGCATAGCCCATAGTCGCACCTTCCGTGGCAAGGCACCGGCGTACGTAATCATCGCTTCCGTGCGTCCCGTGATCCGACGTGTGCGTGCACGTGCCGAGCGTGTAACGGCCAGACAGACCTTGCCCTGCCCTTGCGGCTAGAGGGCCACCTTACCCTGCTACCCCGCAAGCAGCCAACATGAGGAGTGCGACGCCCCGACCGCCGTGTCACCACCAAGGGCTAACAGGCCACAGCCGTGCTGCAGCGCGTCAAGTCGGCTTCGGTCGCCATCGATGGCGAGCGCGTCTCGTCCATTGGGAGGGGGCTACTCGTGCTGGCGGCCATCTCCCGGGACGACACCGACAAGGACATTGAGGCCATGGCCGCCAAGATCCTCAAGGCCAAGCTATGGGACGACGACGCGAAAGAGCCGCCGGCCCGGGTTGGTCATCGCGCCTTTGTGCATCCGCTTCATATGCTGACCTAACCAGTGGAAGCACGGCATCAAGGACATCGAGGGCGAGATCCTCTGCGGTAGGTCCTCCGTCAGCGTGCATCTCGCCATCACTGAGTGCCGGCAGTCTCACAGTTCACGCTGCATGCCTCGCTGAAGAAGGGAAACAAGCCCGACTTCCACCAAAGTGCAAGCGGTGACAAAGCTAGGTCGCTCTATCAGGCCTTCTACCGCAGAATTGGTAGCCTATACGACCCCGAAAGGGTCAAAGACGGCGTATTCGCCGCCATGATGGACGTTTCCCTGGTCAATGACGGCCCAGTATGCAGTGGCAATGTCCCGCGCTTTGGCTTGGACGCTGACTTCTTCCGACAAACAGGTCACTATCCAGATTGACACCAATCCTCCCAGGATTGAAGATCCGCCTTCCAGTGCCTGAGAAGGGAATGCCATTACTTCGCGGAGCTAGCAGGCCATGTCGCCATACCAGCAGCATGAGTGAAGACTCTTCACAACCCAACCTCCTCTACACTGCATAGTAATGGCAGACCACGAACTACTCCACCTCCAAGTGACAAGATCATATACAATCATCACATACAACCAACGTGAACACCGATATTGCACTCTACCAGAACAAATCGCGCCCATTTATCCATTCAACATACTTTGTACTCGTCGTCCTTCATCCACAAAAACCTCTCGATTACTGTCTCAATATAATCCACAAACACCACCCAATAGTCCCCTATCCACACGAACTCGACTACAGCATGGATCCTATTCTCGCCAACTTCCGTACACTATTTCCCAAGCCCAACAGAACCAACTCTATAACGCTGGATAGCTTGAGCTCCAGCAATGCCTCGACGACACCAAGCCTCGCAGCCATCTACTACACCGTCCCCGTCCACCGCGGGAAAATCCCCCGTACCAGAAAAATTTACGTCTAGTTAACCGTATATACTGCGTCGCTCACTCCATTAGAAAAAAAGTACAAAGAAAAGAAAATCTACGAAAAAATCCCACCCCATCTCACTGCGGAGCGCCCATCGCTTGCAACCCTGCTAATTGGCTGTACACACCCCTGCGCCCCATCAACTCTTCATGGCGCCCGCTCTCGACAATCTTGCCCTGGTCAAACACATAGATATAGTCGGCGTGCTGGATCGTGCTTAGCCGGTGCGCAATGGCAATGGTCGTGCGGCCGCGAGACGCCGCGTCGAGCGCGGCCTGCACGACGCGCTCCGAGGTCGAATCGAGTGCTGAGGTGGCTTCGTCCAGGAGCAGGATCTTGGGATTGCGCAGTAACGCACGGGCAATGGCGATACGTTGGCGCTGGCCGCCGGAGAGAAGGGCGCCTTTGGCGCCGACGAGGGTGTTGAAAGACGATGGGAGCGAGGTGATGAAGCTGGGAAGTGTGTTAGTAGGTATGTCAGGTAGGGGAGATTTATCATAGAGATGATGAGAGGAGGAGGGGGGGGGGGAGACAAACTCATATATATTTGCGTCTTTACAGGCTTGAATGACAGCCTCGTCAGAGACGTCTTCTTTGTCCGCGAGAATATTCTCCTTGATGGTGCCGGTGTAGAGGGTGGTTTCCTGGCTGACCATGGCGAGTTGCGCGCGGTAGTCCTGCAGATTGTAGTCTTTAATGTCGATGCCGTCAACGATGACGGCGCCCTCGGTCGTGTCGTAGAAGCGCTCGAGGAGCTGCATGACGGTGGATTTCCCAGATCCGCTGGCGCCCACGAGTGCGATGAACTGACCTGGCTGCGCGGCGAGGCTGATGCCGCGCAGCACGCGGTGATCAGGCCGTCCGGGGTACGTGAATCGCACGTTTTGGAGCTCGACGCGGCCGGCGAGGGAGGTGAGGCGCTGGCCGTCGGGCGACCAGTGGTCGATGGCAGGGATGCGGTTCAGAAAGGATTTGAGGAGCTTGGCTGCGTCGCGGGCTTCGCCCATGTCCGGGGCGAAGGAGAAGATGGCGCCAGCGGATTGGGCGCCGTTGATGATGGCCGAGTAGACGATGAAGAATTGCAGGACTGTGTATTCCTGGTGGAAGAGCAGGTGGCCTCCGTACCAAAACACGAGCGCAAAGATGAACATGTTGAGCCCTTGCGACGTGGCGTACAGAGCAGCCGAGACGTTTGTGAAGCGCATGTTGCCCTGGGCTTGTTGGTCGAGCTTGGAGTGGTACTCGGAAAGGAGGTGCTTTTCGAGTGACAGGGACGCTACGGTGCGGATCGAGGAGGCCGCCTCACACGCAAAGGACGCGGCAGCCGACGTCTCCTTGGTGCGCTTTTCCATGCGGATAAGGGCGTAGAAGCGGAAGTAGCCACAGCCAAGGACCAGCGGAATTGTCGAGGAACACACGAGCGCGAGCTTCCACCCAAAAGAACAGCCCACGATGAACGCTACGAAGATTGAGGATGCAGCGCTGATGATGGTCCCGAGCGTCGAGCCGCTTAGGCCAGCGAGCCGGTTCGCTTCAGAGGAGAGGAAGTTGGATAGAGCGCCCGATGTGACGGTGTCGCCGTCAAAAAACTCCATGTCCTGGCGAAGCATGGCGCCAAAAGCCCGTTGTCGGACATTGCCGATGAGACGAGCAGAGCCCCTCGAGAGAGTCATGCCCTGGACGTAGTAAAAGGAGCCAATGATGAGGCCCAGCATGAGGAACATGTAGCACCAGAAACCCACATTGAGGCCGCCGAGCGATGTCCCAGGGGACAAGAGCGAGTTGATCGAATCACCGAGGAAGATGGCCTGGATAGCGGGATTGCATCCAGCAAGGAAGCTGAAGACCAAGCCGACAATCATGGTCATATGCTCGCCCTTATTCATCTCCCAGCTGAACTTGATGAGCTCCCACGTGCCGTACTCTTTGTCCTTCTGGTCTTTGTTAGGCGCAAATGCTGATGGAGCAGACGTCACAGTCCGTATTAGAGCGAGTCTCGCAGCATCTGTGTCGTTGAGTCCTTGCTTCTCCACGTCTCGAATGGCAGCTTCCGTGTTGATTGGTCTATTCTTCGCTGTCAGTTCTTGTGCTTGGACCAGACTGGCGTAGACTTGATTCATTTCGATTAGCTCCTGGTGGGTGCCTTGTTCGACAATACGACCCATCGCCATGACAACTATGCTGTCGGCGTTTTTGATTGTGGACAGTCTATGCGCAATGACAATGGTCGTCCGGCCCTGAGAGGCTCGGTCTAAAGCCTCCTGTACGGCGCTTTCGGACCTGGTGTCGAGGGCAGCGGTGGCTTCATCGAGGAGGAGAATCTTCGGATCAGAGACTACAGCACGAGCAATGGCAATACGCTGCTTCTGCCCTCCAGAAAGCAAACTGCCGCGCTCACCAACCTTGGTCTGGTACTTGTCGGGAAGCTCGGAGATGAAGTCGTGTGCATTTGCTATCCTTGCTGCTTTTTCAATCAGCTCCATTCTCTTTTCGTCTGGTACATTGGCATGCTCGGTGTTGACCAGTCCGTGAGCAATGCTCTCATAAATGGTGGTACTGAAAAGGACGGGTTCTTGGCTGACTATAGCCATATGTTGTCGAAGCCACCTCAGATTCAAGGTGGTGATGTCTTTCCCATCAAGGAAAATCTGACCTTCCATGGGCAGGTAGAATCGCTCCAAAAGTCCGACAATTGTACTCTTGCCGCTGCCGGAGGCACCGACAAGGGCAATCATCTTTCCGCTAGGGACACTGAGGTTAAATTCAGATAACACCACAGTGTCCGACCGGGAGGGGTAGATGTGCTTGATGTTCTTGAACTCGATGTTGCCGACAAAGTTTCCTGGAATCTCGCCATCATCTGTCTCGGGATCAATAGGCGAAACGCGCTCAATGGTGTTGAAGACCTTTGTCGCTGCTGCAGTGGCTCCTCCGAAAGCCTGAATATGCGGGAGATTTTGTCCAATGGAGAAACCAGCAATCATCAAGGCCATTACCACAGTCAGGATGTTTGAAACGCCAATCTCTCCCTTATCGAGAAATCGTTTGCCCTGCCAAAAGGCTAATGCGTATTGCAAGTTCAAGATGCACATCATGCCCGCAATCATCATAGAGAGCCAGAACTTAGCCTTGAAGTCGAACTTGGAAGCTCGGTCTACAAAGACCTTGTATTTATCTTCGAGGCGCCTCTGGGTTCCGAAGGCAGCGACATTGCGCGCCGATGCAAGGACTTCTTCGGCCAGTGAAGCTGCCGTGGCGTACTCGTCGACAGAACGCGTCTGGGCCTTCTTCATTATGGCACCGTTAACACCCATCATCATAATCAAAGCAAAGGTAGCAGCCAGCATGATCAAAGACAGCTTCCAGGACCGGATGAAGCCGATGATAATCGCAGACACAAACATGGACACGCCCGTAACGAAAAGACCAATCTTCTGCCCGATCCCATCCTGGACGAGATTCATGTCCGAGCTAATGCGCGTTGTAATCTCCCCAGAGCCCAGAAAGTCGAAAAAGGCAATGTTCTGCCGGAAAATGGCACGTAGGTAGAGCTCGCGAATCTGCTGAGTGATTCGTTCTCCCGTGTAGGAGAAGCCGATAATAGAAATGTACGAGGTAACAAAGGAGCCAATGCCAAGATATACAAAGTACAGAGTAAACGTGTTGATCTGGTGCTGGAACTTGGCTGCCGCAACGGCATCGACGGAAAAACTGGTAAAGGAGCCTGCGAAATTGCCGTAGACCAGTGTCATGAGGGGCATGACTGCGCCGGCGGCGATACTGGAGATGAGGGCGAGGATCATGACGAAAATGTCCTTTCGACTTGCGTAGCGAAAGAGGGAGAAATATCCAACGGTCAGAGTTGGCGCTGTTGTTTGGCGGTCCAGAATCTCCTTCTCTTGCTCGCTGAGGCCCGCTGCAATCTGTTTGACGTCTTCCTCGGCCACACCGGTCGACACTGCTGCTGCCGTGGTAGCCATGGTGAAGGGCAGGCAGGGTACGAGTGCTGGGCCGAAAGGCGCTTGGGTGTGGGTCGGAGAGGAGGTGAGCGTCGGGAACGGGCACCGGGCTCCTATACGCGTAGAAACTCGACGTCAAGGGCGCCACTGACCACTAGACCTAGACGGATGTATGCCACCCACTGGTGATTGACGGCGCTAGGCTGAAAATGGCTCAATGAGCGACGACAAGCCTCCAGGTTAGCGCGCTTGAGCCCCGGCCCTAGTAAACGGATCGAGCGCTAGGCCGTATTGGTCTCACGAGATACGAGCGAATACGGCGGCTAGGGATACCTACAGCAACGGCGGTAAATAGATTTCGACGACAGCCAATCGTTATTGATAAGCAAAACAGATGGGAAAAAAACTTGGAAAGGAGGGAATTCCATGATTGAACACGGCTTATGTATGCTTGGAGTCTGCCTACCTTCCTACTCATAATGGATCATGATGGATGATGGCCACATGCTACTACCGGCCCGTTTCTCCGCGTGGCTGATCGCCCAGCCACGAGCTCCTAAGCCCGAAAAGCATGAGCATTACGAAGATCTACCCGGGGGGGTTCCTTTAGTCTGATAAGCAAGCGAATTCATCTGGCCATGGCGGTTCGCCATGGAACCAGGCGTCCTGTTGGGAAGAGGTGGACCGTGGCGATTGGGAGAGGATGAATTGTCGGTGAAGAAGAGAGGGGCCAGGCAGCAATGTTTGTGACGCAGCGGCGCAGGACAGCATAAGCTCCGGGTGAGATTGTGCAATGCTGGATGCGGACGGGGACGGTGTGGTCGTGTGGTCGCAGTCATGGCTATGTTAGTCAGCGGCCCAAACAGGAAAGGCGCGGCGCACGATACGTTACGAGCACGTTACCTACTATGTATGTATACCGCATTAGTAAGCAAACGCAACGCTGCGTCTGAACCGCTCGTCTGCTTCATGCACGCTCGACGTACGCTCGTGAAAAAGAGACAGTGCGATTTGGGCTCCAGGATCTATGCAGGTGGTATGCAGTTGGGAGTGATGGTGAGCGACTAGTTGGCGGCATGGTCCCCCACTCTAAATTCTGCGGCGACGCGACTGCGGAGGCGCTACTCCACCTACTACTTACTCGACTCTACCTATCCACTGGCCTGCTGTACGTCGTCGATCCTGCACTCTGCCCACCTGCCTCGCCCTACGCCTGTGCGCCTTTGTATCGGAACATGATTCGGCCCGCGACGACCATGCCCGACGACTGCGACGACATCCCGTAGCCTGCAGTTACTTTCACCCCACCGGCACTACCTCCATCCTAACCGCCATGGAGACCGCGCGCGCGTCCACCACGTCGGCCAAGCAGCAGGTCGTCGACCGCATCCCTGCGCGCATCAAGCACATACAGTTTGGCATCTAGTACGCTCCTCCATCCCCCGAAGAGAAATCTACAAGAGAAGAAAGAGTGGAAACTTCAACAGAGATGGCATTCGAAAGAATGCCTACCCAAGCGCATCCCCACTAACCTCCGCCAGCTCCAACCAGGACATTGTCAACCAAGCCGTGCTTGAGGTGTCAGACCGCAATGTTTACGACCTCGCCCCCGCCGCCGCCCACGAGCGCGTCCTCACCGCCAACGGACCCATGGACACGCTCATGGGCATCTCCAACAAAAAGGACAAGTGCGCCACGTGCGCAGAGGGCCTTGATACCTGCAACGGCCACTTTGGCCACATCAAGCTGGCTCTGCCCGCCTTCCACGTCGGCTACCTCAAGCACATTATCGAGGTCCTCAACTGCATCTGCAAGGACTGCTCACGTGTCCTGCTCGACGAGGCTGAGCGCCGCCGGTACTTGCGCAGCATGCGCCGCCCCGACATGGACACGCTGCGCCGCACCGCCGTCTCCAAGAGGATTCTCGACGACTGCCGTAAGAAGAAGACGTGCCCCTACTGCCACGCCCTGCAGGGTACCGTGAGAAAGGTCCCCAGCCACCCCCTCAAAATCATCCACAACCGCTACGACGCCTACAATCGCTCCACCGCAAAGACCAAAAAGCCCCCTCCCGGCAAGCTTGAATTTGACCACTCCTTTGAAACGGCGAAGGCTGCCAACCCCGAGCTCGACAAGCACCTCAAAAAGGCTGTCGACGACATGCACCCCCTCCGGGTTCTCAATCTCTTCAAAAAAATATCTCCCGAGGACTGCGAGCTCCTGGCCATGATCCCCGAGGACGCCCGGCCCGAGATGCTCATTTGGGAGTACATGCCCGTGCCCCCGGTCGCCCTCCGTCCCTCGGTCATGCAGGAAGGCGGCGCCACCGAAGACGATGTGACCAACAAGATTGGAGACATCTGCCAGATCAGCAGCATCATTCGCGCCGGGCTTGCGCGGGGCTTCCCCCTGCAAATCCTTATGGAGCAATGGGACTTTTTGCAGCTCCAGATTGCCATGTACATCAACAGTGATGCCCCAGGTCTCAAACAGCAGGGCCTACAAAAGACGATGCGGGGCTTTTCCCAGCGACTCAAGGGAAAGGGCGGTCGATTTCGCCAGAACCTCTCGGGGAAACGAGTGGACTTTTCGGGCCGTACTGTCATTGGGCCGGATCCCAACCTGAGTATTGATGAAGTTGCCGTGCCGGAGCGCATTGCCAAGAACCTGACATACCCTGAGAAGGCGACAAGATACAACATCGACAAGCTGCGAAGACTGGTCAAGAATGGCTCAAACCGATACCCCGGCGCCAATTTCATACTGACAGACGAAGGGCCCAACAAGGACCGTACCAAGATCTCACTCATTGGATTGTCGCGCCATGACCGGCGTGGCGAGAAACTAGAAGGTCCTGCCAAGCGGTTGAAAATTGGCGACATTGTCGAGCGCCACATAGAAGACGGCGACATTGTCCTCTTCAACCGACAGCCGTCCCTGCACAAGCTCAGTATCCTCAGTCACCGAGCCAAGATACGGCCGTGGAGGACCTTTCGACTGAACGAGTGTGTGTGTAATCCCTACAACGCCGATTTTGACGGCGACGAGATGAATTTGCACGTTCCGCAGACAGAAGAGGCGCGTACCGAGGCCACGGAGCTCATGGGGGTCAAATACAACCTGGCGACACCCAAGAACGGAACCCCTCTCATCGCTGCCATCCAAGACTTCATCACCGCTGCCTATATTTTAAGCAACAAGAACAACTTCTATGACCGAAAGACATTCTGCCAAATCGTAAACTTCATGTTTACTGGTGACGGAGCGTTCGATCCTGATACAGGGTTGACGCTTCCCATCGAGATACCCCCGCCCGTGGTCGTGAAGCCTCAAGCACTCTGGACGGGCAAACAAGTGTTCAATCTCTTGATGCGACCGAACAAGCAGTCAAGGGTTCTGGTCAACCTGGAGGCTGCGTGCAAGCAGTTCAAGAACACACCTGGCCAGGCGCCTGATCTCAACATAAACGATGCCTACCTTGTCATTCGAAACTCCGAGGTCATGTGTGGTGTCATGGACAAGGCAACCGTCGGCGATGGTAAAAAGGATTCTGTCTTTTACGTCATGATGCGCGATTTTGGCCCAAACCACGCTGTCCAGGGCATGAATCGACTCTCTCGACTGTCCGCGCGTTGGCTCACCAACAACGGTTTTTCGCTCGGTATCAGCGATGTCACGCCTGGCGAGAAGCTCGTGCAGAAAAAGCAAGCCTTGGTGGAAGAAGCGTATGCCAAGTGCGACAAGCTCATCCTGGATTACAAAGAAGGAAAGCTGCAGCGAGATGCCGGCTGCGACGAAGAACAGACCATGGAGAACAGAATCGGTGGTATTCTATCAGGCGTGCGTCAAGCAGCCGGTGACATTTGTTTCGAAGAGCTCAGCCGATGGAACTCCCCGTTGTTGATGGCCAAGTGCGGATCCAAGGGCTCGAACATCAACGTCTCGCAGATGGTGGCATCGGTCGGACAGCAGATGATTGGCGGTGCGCGTGTGGCCGACGGCTTCCATCATCGGACATTACCCCATTTCCCCAAGGCCGCGCGTCAACCTGCTTCCAAGGGCTTTGTCAGTAACAGCTTCTTTTCCGGACTGACTCCATCTGAGTTCATTTTCCACGCCATGAGTGGCCGTGAAGGTCTGGTCGATACTGCCGTCAAGACTGCCGAGACAGGGTACATGAGTAGACGGCTTATGAAGTCATTAGAAGATTTGTCCGCCCAGTACGATGACACGGTCCGCAACTCGTCTGGCACTGTAGTGCAGTTTCAGTATGGCGATGACAACCTCGACCCCGTGGACATGGAGGGAAAGGCCAGGCCGGTTCATTTCGACCGTACATTCTCGCACGCGGTAGCATCCACCTGGGACAACAACGAGCCCACCCTCTCTCCTGGTGAGGTCCGGATGCATACCGAGGCGGTGCTCAATGCTGAGCGTAACAAGTACCCGCGGTACAAGCTCGATGATGTAACAAAACTCGACTACCGCGATAAAAGCGACGTCGGAATTGATCAGAAGGAGTCTATGCGAGACTTCCTTGATAACGTTCAAGACTACATCTTCAAGAAGGCAGAAAAGCTGGAAAAGACGTTGATGCACCTGGGCATTGCCCAACCCAATGTCCCGAGAGAAGAGCGAGACTTGGACAGGTACAGCCTGGCCGATGGAATTGCCAAGATGTCGCAGCGTGCACTGGACACGTTCATCACATTATGTCTGACCAAGTACCATCGGTCACGAGTACAGCCTGGACACGCCGTGGGAGCCATTGGCGCCCAATCGATTGGAGAACCAGGCACACAGATGACGCTCAAAACTTTCCATTTTGCTGGTGTCGCCGGTATGTCCATCACGCAGGGTGTGCCGCGTATCAAGGAAATCATCAATGCCTCGTCCATCATCTCTACCCCCGTCATCACCTGTGAGCTCTCCAACCGCGTCTCGGAATCCGCGGCCCGCATTGTCAAGGCGCGTGTGGAGAAGACATATCTCCGCGACATCATCTCGTACGTCGAAGACGTCTGGCACCCCAACGGCGCCTACATTGCCATGCGCATCGACTGGGACACGGTCAACAAGCTCTTTCTGGACGTGCAACCCTATGAAATCATGGCCGCCATCAACAAGCACAAGCCCCTCAAATGGGGCAAAGCCGGTGCCGCCATTCGCATCTCCAACAGCCTCATCCGCGTCGAAGTGCCCGACCCTGCCTCTGCCAAGAAGCGGCCGGCCAAAACGAGCAAGAACCACAAGGAGTTCTTCGAGCGGGTGCAGCAAGTCAAGGCGCTGATGCCCGACGTGGTCATCAAAGGCTACCCGGACTGCACGCGCGCCATTATCAAAAAGGAGTCCTCGCCCAACGCCCAAGGGCAGTACGAATGCCAGCTCCTCGTCGAGGGCTACGGGTTCCGCGATTGCATGACGACGCCGGGCATCGAGCCGTACAAGACCAAGTCCAACCACGTCATGGAGGTGCGCACCGTGCTCGGCATTGAAGCGGCGCGCGCCACCATTGTCCGCGAAATCGGCGACGTCATGGGCAACATGGACATTGACCCGCGCCACATGCAGCTCCTGGCCGATGTCATGACCTTCAAGGGCGACGTGTACGGCATCACGCGCTTTGGGCTGCAAAAGACGCGCGACTCGGTGCTGCAGCTTGCCAGTTTTGAAAAGACGCCTGATCACTTGTTCGAGGCGGCGGCGAGGGGAAAGACGGTATGTATTTGTTTTTTCCCTTCCTTCTTCCCTTCTTCCTTCCTTCTCTTCCTTCTTCCCTTGTTTTTTTCCTTCCTTCTTCCCTTTTTTTTCCTTCCTTCTTCCCTTTTTTTTCCTTCCTTCTTCCCTTGTTTTTTTCCTTCCTTCTTCCCTTGTTTTTTTCCTTCCTTCTTCCCTTGTTTTTTTTCCTTCCTTCTTCCCCTTCTTGTTGTACGCCTAGGGAAACCCCATCTAATCCAACCCAGGATACCATTGACGGCGTCTCGGAATGCATCATCATGGGCCAGTCGGTGAAACTCGGCACCGGCGCCATGCAGGTCGTCCGCCCGCTGGGCCTGCAGGCGCAGCATGTGCGGGAGAAGAAGGCCTTGTTTGAGGAGGGATGGAATGTCCTTTGATTTTCTCTTTTTCTCTTTTTCTCTTTTTTTTTCCCCCAAGACAGGGATACCGGCTATTTGCTGTTTGTAGTACATTACACCCAATCGTGCCCTCAACCTCCCTCCTCCCATGTAGGCAATCCTGCCGTGCCGTGCTCGTTGGGTGGGGAAAGATAGCAGAACGCTTACCCCCCATCTCTCTACCTCTCTACCTCTCTACCTCTCTACCTCTCTACCTCTCTACCTCTCTACCTCTCTACCTCT
>Ga0182215_1000059_pt1 | contig 17978 bp, 13 predicted proteins | sample G5R1MG_24_FD_128404 | JGI IMG/M metagenome (GOLD analysis project Ga0182215, IMG submission 128404) | Switchgrass phyllosphere microbial communities from Michigan, USA - G5R2_NF_03OCT2016_LD1 MG | ecosystem: Host-associated > Plants > Phyllosphere > Phylloplane/Leaf | place: USA: Michigan... | reverse complement strand
GCGCGGGGGGAGTCTGTAGCTGGGGGGGTTGAAAAAACATTTTCCCCCCGGCGCTCTTCCTCCAAATTTTTTTTTTTTTTCTTGTTGTGGTGGGGGGCGTGGGCCCCCCCCCCCCCCCCCCCCCTCAGACTTCCTTTCTACTTTTCCTCTCTTTGCTAGATACCCAACCACGTGGCAAGGATCCTTTTGGCCCCGCTTTTGGGCACATGCTTGTCTGCACAAGCTGGGGTTTCTCCAAGGCCCTTTGTTTTCCTTTTGTTACATTTCCTACGCTGGCCATGTCTGCTGCAATGACCCTACGGCGTCTGCGGTATGAGCCCGGTTACTAGTTACTACCTTGTAGTAGTCGGACTAGCTCGCCCTACTAATGCCTGTGGGCTGGCGCCGTTTCTTGTTCCTCTGCATCGAGCATGAACAAGACAAATATCACGTTACGGCAACTCTGTGTGCATTACTGCGAGCCCAGATGAGATCCTTGAGTTCCCCCCGTCCCCGCCTTAGCATGTTACTTTTTCTTTTGGCATGTTCTGGCTAGGAGGAGAGATAGCGCAGAGCCGCCAAACAGCCCAGTGGAAAATGAGGCTCGCTGGCCACGTACAGTCTTGTCCGTACTCGGAGTCGCCCCCGGCTGGTTGGCTGACCGATGGCCGGGATTCCCGTCGTGGCTAGGCGTTGAAGGCAGGTGTCCAGTTTCGTTGACCGCGAGGGCCGTACCGACGCCCAGCTGCATCTGTGCCATGTCAGACTGTTCGCGCGAATGGTCCAATCGGCTCGCCTGTCCACATCGCAGCTTTCCTCCTTCGAGGAGCCTGCGGACTTCTGAACTCGAGGCAAGCTCTGTAGATCTTGACACCAGATTAGCCTGGAGTGATGTCGCGAGTCTCCTCTCCCGTGTGTCATGGTTTTGGATTCCTAGAGTCCTTTTATGCCTCCAGCCTGATACTCGAAGTCGGTGAAGACAGCCATGTCGTATTCTCCGTACCTTGGCTCCCACGGTGAGGACTGGGAAGACCTGATTGATTGGACCGGCCAGTACTACGACCCTATCTTTGAAGGAAACGGCAGCCCTACCTCAGAACAGCAACATGCATCAGCACCATCCCTTTCTTCATCCAGCGGAGACGGAATGCAGGGAAGACCGCCACGAGGACGTAAGAAGGGCCTTACCGCTGAGGGACGGAGACACGCAGCACTGATGAGAATTGTCGGCGCCTGCACCAATTGCCAGAGGGGTAAGCGCAAGTGCAATTCGGGTACGCCCTGCAAGCCATGTCTAGAGCACTACAAAGGAGATCTGATTAAACACCCCTGCCGCAATCTGCTTCTTACGAAGCTTTCCGACACTTTCCTCTCGGATCGCCTTGGTTGGCATCCGACGGCTCGGTCTCCAGAGTCGATTGCTGCACCGAACAGGTTCGACATAGCCACAGATATGGAATACACCATCCCGGTGATCCTTGGATTCGGCCCTCCGCTTACTGTTCCTGTATATGCCGTGCAGCTTGAAGACAAGCGTCCTTTAGTGCATATGCATGCTATACATAGTATACTCATGGCCACCAGAGCCATTATCGTCGACATCACACACGCACGCCGTACTACCCGCGGTGTTATCCACAGACGCATCAGTCGATCTACAGCAGGTCATGGATACACACCTCGCCATGCTAGTCACACACTACTTTCGCGAATTTCCCCTCTACCTCTCCCCCATACAGATACTCCAGGACATATACAGTCCCAGCACCCGTCCCAAACAGCACCCCAACACCGTGTTTCATCCGCGCACAATTCGGTGCCGTAATACCCAGGCTAGCATCCGCCCTAATGAAAGACGTCCTCGCCTCGCTCGAACAAGGCATGCTCCATCGCAACTACGAAGACTGGCCCATTGCGCTAGCACTCCTTCAACTCGTACTCATGACCGTTGAATCCATACAATACCATGCCGCCAAACTGCCGTACCACCAGAGCCACAACAACTCTGCGGAGCCCCCACGACCCCCGCATCTCGCCCCCACCAACCACATCAACGCAGTCGACGAAGCAGTCTCCACCCTCCTCGCCTTCTACGCAACATGCTATGCAGGCTGCCATGCGCGGCTGTGGCCCGACTGGCAGGGCGAGACGAAGACACTAGAGGCGCACCAGTGTTTGTCGCCTGAGGATACGTTTGTGCACCGTGTGCGCGCGGCGAGTCAGCGGGCAGAAGCAGAGGGGTACTTGGCGCAGAAGGCGGGTGGGAAAGGAGGCAACGGTGGAGGCAGAGACGGGGATGGATACTATGGGGGGATGGAGGGCTGTTTCGACCGGTTGGTTGCGAGGGCGTTGATGCTGGGGCGTACATAGTAAGACTTGGTTGGTCCTAGGATAGGCTTGGGTTTGTTTGACTGTTGTTTCGCCTTGGGGGTTACGTTAAGACTTGGATGCCAGGGTAGATTCACTTAGCGTACCATGAATGGGGACTCTGGTAATTATCATGAAATTCGAGGAGCGGTCGGTCCAAGATAATTTGTGAACTTGCTATCGGAAACAGACAAAAAAAAAATGCAGCGAGAGACTCGGTATCGAAGCTAAACGTCATGACGTGAACAGTAACTTCTGCTCTTCCCCAAAAATAAAATGAACATGAAATGCCCGCTTCACCCCCCCTCGACGCTCCGTAACATAGGAAAACTAGAGAAGAAGAAGAGAATACTCTCCTCTCCGAGACGATAAAAGTGCACGCATCCATGTAAATGCCCATGCCCGCTCATGCTATGCTGGTAGTCTTAAATTGCCATTGTGAAATGAGGAGATGGAGAGAAAGGAGAAAGAAATGCACAAGCCAAGCCCCCCCATTCACCTTCAATACACCGAGCAACTCGTTTGGGCCCTTGTCAACGCGGACAAGAACATGGTCTGCATAGCGGTATAATGAAAAACAATGCCGCCCAGAACTGCCACGTGCCAGATATTGTGCGAACAGCCAATGTAATCAAATAAGCCTGGGAAAAAGCGTTCGGGTGTTTTGCTCGCGTACAGACAAGCACCTGTGATGTAGACGAGCAGGCTCTTGGCGAGGGGTGCGTAAAAGTAGTGCGCCCAGGCTAGGCCGCGGGTGTAGGCGAGCTGACCAAAGGGCAGGAAGCCAGTGAGGGCGAGAGAGACATAGAAGAGGACGCGGGCCCAGGACATGTCGGCGCGGTTGAAGGTCGGGTGCCAGGGCAGGATGACGCCTCCGATTCCGAGGACGGCGGTGAGGCCCATGTAGGCCCAGCGGGAGACGGGTTCGCAGTAGAAGGCGGCGTATTCGGTGGTCAGGATGGAGGCTGCGACGAGGAGTGAGATGCCCGTGTAGTCGACGCAGGCGAAGCGCTCAAGGAGGGTTTGGTGGGAGATGGAGTTCATGGTGTGCCATATGGTGGAGCAGACGAGGCATTTGACGGCGGCAAAGAAGAAGAAAGCGGCGATGAAGATGTCGGCGTTGGTGGACATGCTGAAATTGGTGCTCATGGGGTAGACGTAGAAGGCGAGGGCTAGCACCATGACGAGCCCAAGCAGGTGCGTCCAGATGTTGATGAGCTCGTTGTGGATGCTGACAACGGAGCGGACACAGGCCCACTTGCCTTCGGAGAAGCGGTAGCCCTTGCGGATGTGAGGGTTGACTCGCCAGGGCTCGGGCAGGTCGTCGTAGTGGAGAAGGCCATGTTCCTTTGCGCGCAGGAGGGCCTGTTGCACGGCGTGCTCGACCGTGTGTTCAATCGCTTCTCGGGCGCGGCGGGCCTTGTCGAGACCGCCGTCGACGACGCCCTTGGCCAGCTCCAGTCCCTCGTCCATGCGGCGCAAACCACCCTCGTAGAAGCCGTGTGCATACGAGCCCAGGGCGCCGTCGCGCAGCGCGTGTGCGCGCGTCTCGAAGTCGGTCAGGTAGGCGTCCATGAGGACGATGCCGGCGAGGACTTTGTCGCCCAGGGTTTCCTTGCGCTCCAGGACGTCCTGGTACCGCTCTTCGAGGGTGTCGACAAAGACTGCCGCCTGCCGCCGCCCGGCCTCGATCGCACCGTCGGACAGCTTGGAGCCCTGCTCGCGCACGGCGACGAGAGTATTGTATGCGTACTCGACGCCCGCGTCGTACTTGAGGTGGCCGTACGACTCGAGCAGGTCCATGCGGCAGTTGAGCTCGGCCAAGAAGTTTCGCAGCTGTCGGAGCGCATTAGCGGGAGGGACAGGCGCATGCATTCGTGCGACGCACCAGCACGTGGAAGTTGTCCGCTTCGGGCGCGCAGGGCTTGGTGTGCCATGAGGGCCGCCGTGGCCGCGGGTCCAGGCTGCCACGGCGGCGGTGCGAGGGCTGGCGAGGGTCTGCCGGCGACGTCATGACGGCACTGCTCACGCCCACGCTCGACTGGGAGCGCGGTATGGCGGGCTTGGGCACCATGGCGACGCAGCGGCCACACGAGTGCTCGGCTGAACGGTGGCGGGGGATGGGCAGGACAGGACAAGACAGGAAGAGAGCGGGGAGGGGCCAAAGGGGTGTTGTGGGCGAGGGCGTGCAGCTACTGGGGTTGGCGTTGGCGTCCCCCACGGTGCCGAGGGCCCCAAACGCCACCAGCGGGCTCCATGCAGCTGCCAGCGGCCAGTTCCCTGCATGAGCGGCTCTCTGCCAACCCGCGTGCTGGCTGGCGGGTTGGCAGAGATCTGCAGCAATTGCACACGGAGCAGACGCGGCGCCTTCACCTTGCACGCCGCCGCCGCCTTGTCTTGTCCTCGCCCTCGTATCGCGTACCCCGTGGGCGCAGGGTCATGTGAGGCACGGTCTAGCCTGCTTGCGGCATAGCGGCCTCGGCACCGCCCCCCCGTCGCCACAACAACACACAACACGGGCACGGGACGGCGCTGACGACAACCTCAGAATGGTGCTCCAGGCCATCAAATACTCGCGCGGCCGGCTCGAGATCCTCGACCAACTGAAATTGCCCCACAGCGAGGAATATGACCACATCTACTCGGCCGCCGACGCATGGCACGCCATCAAGGAGATGAGGACGCGAGGCGCACCCGCCATTGCCATTGTGGCGGCGTTGGCGCTGGCCGTCGAGCTTGCCACTATGAAGTGCTCGTCCATGGCCGAAGACGTCAGCGCCTTCGTTGCCGACAAGCTGGACTACCTCGTCACGAGCCGCCCCACTGCGGTGAATCTGGCGGATGCAGCGGGCAAGTTGAAGAGGGTCACGGAGCAAGCTGCGGCCAAAGCGGGTGCAGATGGAGAGTCGGTCAAAGAAGCCTATGTTCGTGCTGCCGAGCAGATGCTGCTTGATGATGTGAGCGACAATCAGAACATTGGGCGGCATGGAGCGGAGTGGATCGTGAAGAACACCGCGGCGGGGAGGAAGGGGCCGGTTAGCATGCTGACGCACTGCAACACTGGGTAAGCGATGCATCCGCTTTCGAACCAGACCCTACTGATTCCCAAGGTCTCTGGCGACGGCCGGGTATGGGACAGCCCTCGGTGTCATCAGGTCGTTGCACGCGGCCGGCTCTCTCAAGCATGCCTTCTGCTCCGAGACCCGGCCGTACAACCAAGGCTCCCGGCTGACTGCGTTTGAGCTGGTCCACGACAAGATCCCCGCCACCTTGATCACTGACTCCATGGCGGCCGCCCTGCTTCGTCTGCGCGGAGCCAGCGAGAACATTGCGGGTATCGTGGTGGGGGCAGATCGTGTGGCAGCCAACGGAGACACGGCCAACAAAATTGGGACGTACTCCTTGGCTATTCTCGCCAGGCACCACGGACTCAAGTTCCTGGTCGCTGCGCCGCGCACGACCATCGACTTGAAGACAAAGTCTGGAGCTGACATTGTCATTGAGGACCGTCCGGGCAACGAGGTGACGTTGGTCAAAGGACCGCGATACGATGGCGTGACCCCAGACCTTGCTGTTGTAGAGACCATCAGCATTGCGGCCAACGGCATTGATGTCTGGAATCCGGCATTCGATGTCACGCCAGCAGCGCTCATTGATGGCATCATCACGGAAGTTGGTGTTGTGGAGAAGGACCAGGACGGCAAGTTCCCGTTGGCTGGCGTGTTCAGGGCAGAAGGATCAGAGCTGAAGGCTCCGACGATGGGGGGTTGCTAAGCGGTTTGTCAATGTGAGCCAGAAGCCTACGCAGTTGCATGACGGTATGAGGATCCCATGGTCGATTCCTCTACTATGATGCTCGATACATACTCTGCATGCGGTCATCGAGGCATCCTAACGACGCCGAGCCCAGCACCTTCACGAATCGTTTCCCAGCTTGCGTGTGGGAGGGCAATACGCATCCAAGCCATGGCCACAAGCATCGCCCCATGCTACGACGAGCTCTCGGCGTCTGGCTGTGTCCCAGGCGCCGAAGGACCACGGCCCTCGGAGTCAGCTTTGATTTGTGCCTTTGCCTTTTCCGCCTGCGCCAGCAGCTCTTCAATCTTCTTCTCGAGCGAATCCAAGTGGCTTTCGAGGGCAGCTGCGGTCTGCTCGCCTCGCTGCAGCTCGGTAAAAGCCTGGCGATGTCATAAACATGCCCTTCGCACCATGAAGCGAGCAAATACCTGAGCGAGTTCTGCCTCGGACTGCGTCCCCTGCGCCGCTCCGTTCGGGGTATTGGACATGGTGGCGGTAATGTGTGAGGGTGGCGGGCGGAGTGGAGGTTCCCGCCGTGTGACGAAGCCCTCGGCTCTTAGTGGCATTGCCTAGCTAGGCCCGACAGCAGCCCGTAGCCGCCTCACCACCACCTTGCCCAACCCGACCTGCCGTCGCCGCTTGTGCACGCTGTCCGCATCGTCCTAGCAGGCCCCCGCGCATGTGCCACGCCCAATTGCTGCCATCGATCCGCGACACCTGGCCGCCATGTTCTCGGGGTCCAACTCGTACCTAGGGGGCAGCAACAGCGCCCGCCCGGGGCAGCCGCAGTATAGCCAGCAGCCACAGCCACCGCCACCGCAGCAGCAGCCCGCTGGCTTCCAGGCCAGTCTGGTGCCCCAGCCGACGGGCTATGGCGGCGGCTCGTTGCAGCCACAGTTCACCGGCTTCCCCGGCCAACCACAGGGCCATGGCCAGCAACCGCAGTACACGGGCTATCCGGGCCAGCAGGGCCAGCCGTTCTCCCACCAGCAGGCCCCGCCACAGATGCCCTTTCATACGGGCGCCCCACAGCAGCAGCAGCAGCAGCCGCCGCCGCCGCCGCCGCCCACGGGCATGACGTCGGCGCAGATGGCCGACTCGTTCCGCAGCAGCGCTTCTGCCCAGTCACTGCCTCCCCCAGTGCCCGCCAAGTCGAGCAAGATCCCCACCATACGCCTGTCGTTTATCACGGCCCAGGACCAGGCCAAATTCGAGCAGCTCTTCAAGTCGGCCGTCGGCGACGCCCAGGCGCTCTCTGGAGACCAGGCGCGTGACCTACTCATGCGCTCCAAATTGCCCGGCGAGGCTCTGAGCCACATCTGGTAGGCGCATCGGTCCAGCCGTCCGTCAGCTGCTAACACGTGCCCAGGACCCTGTGCGACACCACCAAGTCGGGCCAGCTGCTCTTCCCCGAATTTGCGCTTGCAATGTATCTCTGCAATCTCAAGCTGACGGGCAAAGATCTCCCACAATCCCTACCCGATCGCGTCAGGAATGAAGTGTCTAGCATGGTTGACATCATCTCCTTCGGTATCCCAGAAAACCAGGCAAATCGTCCGGCGCAGGCAAGCAATGCCCCTACGATCCAGCAGCCACAGCCCCAGATATCCAACAGCCAGCTCCTCTCTTCTCTTGCTGCACAACCCACTGGGTTTGGCCCACCGCAGATGGGTATGCAGCCTCAGCCTACAGGATTCGGGCAGCCTCAGCCCACAGGATATGGCCAGGCCCCAGGAGGATACAATGGGCCCCGCCCGCCCATGCCTCCCATGCCTACTGGCTACGGCTCCAACCTGACTCCAAGTCAGACGGGCATGGCTCCTCTCAACGCCCAGCCTACAGGCATGCCTGGCCAGTGGGGCCTGGTCAACACTCCGGCCACGGGGCTTCCCAATATTGAAGCGTTGGCTGCGCGCATGATGCCCCAGACAGGAAGGGAAAGCGCATCTCACACCACCGCAGGTCTCACTGGAAATGCCACCATCCCCTGGGCGATTACAAAAGGCGAGAAGAAACTCTACGACGAGACTTTCCGAGCATGGGACGGCATGGGTAAGGGCTACATCAGTGGAGCACAAGCTCTGGAGATTTTCGGTCAAAGCGGGCTGCCAAAGCCTGATTTAGAGCGCGTCTGGACTCTTGCAGACTCCGCCGACCGCGGCCGTCTTAACCTGGATGAGTTTGCGGTTGCCATGCATCTCATTTACCGCAAGCTCAACGGATACCCCATCCCCGCCCGACTGCCCCCTGAGCTTGTCCCCCCGTCTACTCGCAACATTAATGAATCGATTGGTGCTATGAAGTCGTTGCTTCGTGGTGATGCCGAAGACAGAAAGAATTCCGGGGCTTTTCTTCAGCCTCAGCGCACCGGCGTCAGCTACCTCAAATCCCATTCATTCCGATCTGGCAGTCCTCAAGCGGGAGGGCGCAAAGATGCGACCGTGTTCCGGAATAATGATGATAACGTTGGTTACAAGTCGAGCGCAAGGCGCCGTCTGGGTGGTGGTGGTCGATCACCATCTCCTGCACAGCCTACTTCTCCTTCATCAGAGCAGTCGGACGAGATGTCACTCGATCAACTTCGCAAGTCGGTCAAAGAGAAGCAGATTCTCCTAGATGCCATGGACGCGCGGGACGAAAACGCAGCAGACGAAGAAGACGCTCTTGATCGTCGCGATCGTAGAGAAGCCGAGGAGCTTTACCGCCGCATTCGCAGGATTCAGGAGGACATCGACGCTCATCCAAAGGCAGCGCTACGGTCTGCTGATTCAGATGCAGAGCGCCGCACCCTGAAACGCCAGCTCCTGGTCTTGACGGACCGTTTGCCAGAAATTGCATCCAATGTGCGCCGGACGGAGAGAGAAATTGCAGATGCTCGACTAGAGCTTTTCAGACTCAGGGATGCCAAGGCCCACCCAGGGTCCGCTTCCACGATTGTTGGCACAGGCCCCGGTGGCGCTGTAACCGAAGCTGACCGATTAAAAGCCCGTGCAAAAGCCATGATGCAGGCACGGTCTGCGGCTTTAACAGGACGCCCAGTCCCCGCTACTGATGACACTGGCGCGGCGACAGAGCGCTTCGAAAAGGAGAACTCACGTGTTCGAGCAGAACGGGAGAACAACGAACGCATGATTCGCGATGTTGAGGACAGTGTGAGTGAGTATACCAAGGGTCTTGAGTTGAGTTTGAAGGAGGGAGGGCACGACAATACCAGTGAGCATGAACGACGCAGATGGGAGGAAGCTCTGGGGGTTGAAGATGAAGTAAAAGATTTCATTTTTGATCTTCAACGAAGCAGTCGAGCGTCGCGAGTTCGCAAAGAGGAGTAAGTGTCCTTATCCATCAGGCATGGCGACGTAACAACTCACATTGTTTAGCTCATCGCGCGACACCTATCGCTCATCCGTTCGCTCAGAAGAAAAGCGCACCGCTCCCGGGCCTCGCGATGTAAGCTCGTCTGCCAGTGCCGAGCCTGCTGCTCGACCCACAGGATCGTATGCTTCCTACAAGACTCCCGAGGAACGCGCTGCTTTCATAAAACAGCAGGCTGAACAGCGCATGGCTGAGCGTCTCGCTGCGCTTGGAATCAAAGCCCCTATCAAATCTGGCGAGACACCCCAGCAGCGTGCTGAGCGCGAGAAGAAAGAGCGAGAGGACAAGCTGCGTCAAGCGGAGGAAGAGGATTCTCGCCGTGAGGAAGAGCGCCAGAGACGTCTCAATGACGAGTCGGCCGCTCCCCCTGTTGCCGTCAAAGCAACTGGCAAGAAGCCTGCACCGCCGCCCCCAGTCTCACGTAAAAGTAAGGCCGATGTCCCCCAGCATGATGTCAAGCAATCCGAGGCAGAGTCAAAGAAAGCGGACCATGATGTAGCAGAGAAAGCTCTCCGGGAGCAGCAAGCAGCACAGGAAGCAGAAACTCGGCGCATGGAGTACGTAAGCCTCTCGACTCTGATGGAACGCACTGACGAATCTGGTAGGGACGAGGAACGTGCGCAGGAGGACGAACTTGCCGAAGAACGCGAGGCTACACAGGCTCGACTTCGCGCCCTTGAAGAGCAGGTTCAACAAGGGAAACTCAAGAAAGCCGAAGAGAAGAAGCGCCGGGAAGCTGCCCAAAAGGATGCGAAAGAGAAGGAAGAACGCCTGGCCGCTCGCCGCGCCGAAATCGATGCTGCTCGCGAACGTGAACGACAATTGCAGCTGCAGCTCGAAGCGATGGAGGACGAGGAGTCTTCTGACGACGATGGTCCTCAAAACATCACTCCGCAGGAAACCACGCCGACCACCAGCCAAGAATTGACGCGAGACGTGGCGCCCCCAGCTGCACCGCCCATGCCAGCTGCCCACCAAAACACACCGCCATCTTCCGTTGCCAGTCCACCTCCCTCCTCGCTGACAAGTCCTCACCCTGGACTGGGCGACACGGAAACTAAAAATCCCTTTCTCAAGAAAATGGCATTGACCAGTCAAGAAAATAATGCGCCCGCCCCTCCGCCACTGCCAAGCAACACCGAGGTATCCACGAACCCGTTTCATCGACTGACCCAGGAGAATGCCAACAAGACGGCCATTCCCACCTTCAACGAACCTGCCGCTCCCTCAGCCCGAAGACTCGGTAAGCAAGACGATGACGACTGGTCTGTCGTCGACTCGGAGGATTCATCGTCGGACGACGACGAAGGCCCTTCCCAGGGGGGCGCTAAGCAACTCGCATCCATTCTCTTCGGCACCATGGCCCCGCCCCGACCACTATCATCAATGGACAACAAGAGTCCCCGGGCGGAGAGCCCAGCCGTGTCTTCACCTGCAGGCATCCCACCACCACCCCCTCTGCCAACAGGCTCTGCTCCTCCGCCGCCGCCGCCGCCGCCACCACCTGGCGGTACAGCCCCTCTCCCGCCACCAATGCCCAGCATAAAAGCTCCAGGTGGGATGCCTAATCGTGGTGCATTGCTAGGCGAGATTGCAGCTGGTAAGGGGCTAAGGAAGGTTGAGACGAAGGATCGGAGCACGTCGTCGCTGGCTGGAAGGGTTTTGTAGTGGTGTATACTTGCAGGTAGATCAGAGTGATGTTGGGTTATCAATGGTGCCACTCCGATATTCGGTTGGATACGGGACTCCACTGTCATTTTCATTTTCATCGGGACTCGTTTGAATACTGGACGGTGAAAGGGAGAGGATTGCGGCTGGCGGGTACTCGTTGGTAGTTGATTGTCGTGTAGAGACGGCGCTAATTGAGGAAGTGCCCCCGACGCTTCGCTACGAGCTGCCACCCCAATACCTCTCCAATCAATTTCTAGCTTCACGTCCCCACCATCGCAGCAGCAGCAGCAGCAGCAGCAGCAGCAGCAGCAGCAGCAACAACAACAGCAGTGCACGACCACGTCACATGTTTTTCATTGTTAGTCGCTCGCTACTAATTCAGGATCTTGCATTCTCGGATTGAAGAACTTTGGGTAGTCAGCGGCCGCCACCATGTCCCTCAACAGCTGGGACAAGCTCTCCAGGGCTCGCCGTGACTTTCCCAAACCGAAATTTGCCAATGCGGTCGTCGAAAAGGGACTCAAGAAAGCCCCGAATAATCCATACCTTTTGGTACATATCTTTGTGCCACCATTTCCAGTGTCGTCATTCTGACCATGTGCTAGGCTTGGAAAGTCGACTTATTACTCGCGCTTGATGAGCCCAAAGAAGCTCTGGAGCGTTTGCAAACCATATCCTCGCTGTCTGGAGTGACGGACACGCGACTTCTTGAATACCTGTACACCTCTTCTGCTGAGTCAATCAGACGGAGTGATCTCGATCCCAATGGCATTGGTTCCATTGGTGCCCAATTTCTCAAACCCTGGCAGGCTGCTGCAAAAGCAGCCGAGCGCAAGGCTGACCGACTGCTGATCTGGGACACCCTATTCACCGCAGCAAGCCGTGAGGATTGCTGGGATGATGCACAATTCGTACGTTGTTGATTCCAATCTACATTCGGAAGCTGATGTGGGTCTGACCAATTGTAGGCCGTTGTCAACTATCAAAAAGAAGGAATAGCAGACAAGAAGCACATGCATTATACACGCATTCTCGTTGTTCATCTTGCTGCCGAACAAAAGAGAGACAGGCTGCATAAGGACGATCAAATGACTCAAATCCAATTCAAGGTCGCGCGTGGACAGATGAAACAAGCGTTCCTGGCGCCTCCGGTTTGTTGTCCTACTTACTTGCCGTGGCGCCGTCGCGAACTGTGCACTAACCAACCCAGGACGATCCAATAGCGATCAAAGATATACGGGACTTGAGGTTCATGGCAGAAATCTACGCGCGGCAGGGACATTGCACGGAACTCTTCGAGTTATGGGACGATGCACCGAAACCATTGGCCTCTCTAATGAGGACGTATCACGATGAGTTGATGAATCTCAAGGCAAGAATACTCAGGCGTGAGATGGAGTGGGAACTGCTCGAAAAGCATTGCAGAAAAGTGATTCAAGATGCCGCCGCCGACGTGAAGGTAGCTCCAGGATCCAAAAAGTTGTGGGAACTCTCTTCTTCGAGGTGGGATATATGGGAAAGCTTGCTGGAGGCCACCAAGCATATCTATACACAGGACGAGTACGTTTACGGTCAACCATCTAATCGTACTCTTGCTAAAACGGACAGGGCGATTGGCGTACTGGATACACTCTTGCAGACTGCTGAGGACGACGGAATCACGAAAAGGGACCGCCCCAACCAGCGCACAAACCTGATATTAGCCCAGGCCATGGGGGCACCGTTACTGCCCAGCTCCAAGATATATTGGGACGATCATTCTTCAACTCCAAGTTGCTTTAACGATCTCCGGACTACCGTCGAGAGTTTGAGCCTTGGAGCACAACAAGAATTTCACCAGTACATTCAAGACCAGACGAAGGCTAAATATTTGGGGGCGGGTGTCGACCAGGTTCCACACTGGCAACAAGCCGAGTTGAACGTCCTCAAGTTTGACTATCTGCTCACACTTTCACTCTCGCCCTACTCTACGACCAGTGCGAAGGAATCCCTGATTGCCAAGGCGATCAAGTTTTGCATTACAAACCCAGAATCAACAGAAGGGGCGTTCGTGGCGATATACGCATTGCTCCATCTCCACTACGAGACAGTCGATAAAAACAGGCTCAAAGCAGAGTACGAAGTGGCGCCCAACACACGCGTTCTTTTGCAGGCCGCAATGCTTGCACGGCATTTGATCGCTCGCGATAAAAGCAAAGAGAATAGAACGCTCACGTTGCTAGCTACACGATTACATCTCAATCTTGGTCTTGGGAAGAGTGCTTTCGCGCTTTACAACCACTGCAAATTGAAGGAAATGCTTCTCGACACACTATCGCCCATTGTTTTATCACGGATTTCCATGACGCATCCCTTCGACATCAAGGGGTACCAAGGATTTTCCGCCGATGAAGAGCTCGCAAAAGTTATTGGTGCCATTGAGAGAATGGAACGTAAGACAGACACAACTCTATATACAAATGTGCCATCCTTCATCTACGATCAGGTTCAGGATGTGTTGTCTCTCAAGCGGCAGCTCAAGGGTAGCTTAACAAGGCAGATTTGCCTTATAGAACGTCGTCGAATAGCTCGCCTAAAGGGAAAACCTACTGATCAAATTCCCCGCGTTAGTCACGGCAGTAAGTCAACACTCCCACTGACACTCTTGACCTATACTTTCCCAACATGAACTATAAACTAATTCTGGCAGCCTTTGACCACATTTCGGATAATCTGGAGAAATCAGTATTCCCGGATTACGGCAGCGCTGTCACCAAGGGACCGTACATACTCGCAATGCCAAATGGCGTACCTAATGAACCATGGATTGTGACGCAAAATGTTAACCTGGAGCGCGTGAGTAATATGGTCTACCGCGAGGGCAGCTATGCCGATAGTCAACGCTGGTTTGAGAAACTTCTGAAGAGTCCAGAGCAGCACCGTTGGGCAGGGATAGTGTCTGCCGAGTCCATCGTGCAAGACCTATGGAGTTGTCTTCGTCGCCTAGTCATGATGGCAAGGAAGATTAGCAAATCATCTGTGGGAAACGATCTTACCGAATTCCCGGCCAAGGTGGTTTTGATCCGCAAGGCAATGCAGAGTCTGCGCTTGCCAGAGTCCACAACCATGAAGCCTGAGGACGAACCAACCATGTTCAGCGAGAACATGCTCCTAGCTTGCTATACCAAACTTGAAGTACTCCGCGCGACCAACAAGTTGCTCGATATCTTTCGAGAAACGGTCGTTGGTGCTAAGAGCAGTCATGAGATGAAGAGCCAGATCCCAAACGGCTGGGTCGACAACGTAGCTAAAGAGACACAATTATGTTTCAAAGCGATACAAGACGTGGCTCAAAGCTATATCAGTGCGATCAAGAAGAGGGGACTGATGGCTATCAAAGCTCAAGCTCGCTGGGGTGTTACTGGCGAGATGCTAAGTCAGTTAATGACTGATGACGATGTAGATTACTATGCGAATGAGTACTTGGACAGTGCTCTAGAAGCATGGGGTGGCGTGCTCAAAGTTCAGCTCAAGTAGTAAGGTCGATCACAGACAAAGGTGCCGCACAAGATGACATGAAAGCTTTATGCATCGACACAGATGGAGGCATGGTGTGATTTCTGTGAAATTACTTCGCGAGCATTTCTATATGTTCGTGGTGAATGTGCATGTCTTGGACGTAGTTGAATACAATCTTGCGCATACGTCTCCAGTCTTCGCCTTCCATCTGGAGTAGAACTTGGGGTATTGGTACTGTTCACTTGGCTTGAGAAGCATGATATCGGTGGCATCGGCTGGTTGAACTGAAGGTAGCTCAACAATTCAGATATCATGAAAGTCACTCGATCTCACTTCATGAGTCTCGGTTACCGATGATAGCTATCCTACTACAGCCTCAATCAAGTGAGCCCTTTGCTGAGCTCCAACAGACTACTACTACAGGTCGCATACTGCCACGCATGTCTTAGAATCCATAACTCGCGGTGACGGTGAACTTGACCGTGGCCTTGTTTGCACGGCCGAAGTCGCAATTCACCTGCCGTCAGCTGGCCTCAGTCCTACTTTTTGTTTGTATGTCACAAGCCAGCACCAGCAACGACTTGATTCTCCAATCCCACTCCACCGATCCTACTGAACGCCAGGCCGAAGCACTATCGAGTACCGAAAATACTTCGCCGCCCAGACAGCCGAATCGCGTCATCATGGGCTCTCCGGACGTATCGCTCACCAGTCATATGCCGTCCGTACCTAGTGTTAGGCAAGACCATTGCAGTCAAGGCCGTGCCACTGAGACATCGGTCCCGACTAGACCGTTGGCAGGTGAGACATATGACAGATCCAAGGTCACAATCACAGCTGCGAGTGAGGTAATTTCTGTGCCAGGCACGTCAAAGCTCCAAGATGATGACGAGGATATGAAATCAAGCGACCAGCGCGTTGCGGACGCGACTATTGCAATCGAGTATTGCTATCCACCGCAACAATCCGTCGCAGATACTTACGGCAGGCGTTTGCCAACGCTGAACTCGGGTCTCTTACGGCCTCGTCAGGAATTGCCTGGAAGGATTCAAGGTGAGTGCCGAGCACACAGACACAGCCATCTGGCGGCGTCTTCTTATGTAGACGCAGTGTCTCCGACAACGTACAGCAGCGAGGTCGTACCGCCTCTTCGAAGCGACGGCGTGCCCCTTCAACCGGTTGGAAAATGGCGCTGCTGTAGCTGCCAAAAGAAACACGACATCTACTACTTCAGCGAGGGCGAGCATCCGATCAGTATCTTGAGTTGCGAGTGTGCCCACCGGTCCTGTGGAAAGTGCATGTTACGAGGCCAGATGAAGGTCTTCCAGCCCATGGCCGAACCCGAAGTCGTGCAGCTCTCCGAAGACGGTCTGCGCAGGATACGCTTCGGCGTCTTCTGCGATGCATGCGGTCTCTCGTGGCGCGCCGTCGAGGTCGTCGACGAAGCGGACAGGAAATCGCTAGCAAGGCATTTGTCTGATATGCCCAAGCACTTCATCAAGCACGCCAACCCCCTCCGGAAACTACGTCAGCATCGCTCCATGGCCGACTTGCCCGCGCGCCCAGCGGACGACGGTCCGCCCCGGTTCCAGTCGAGTCTGAACCTGCGCGCACTATCACACGAGATGGAGGCAGAGGGGCACGGCAAGCAGGCCGAGTGCGCGACTGTGCACTTCACCGGTATCCAATGCACCTGCGGCTTTACGACGTGTTCGTCGTCGCTCTGCTTTCAGGTTGTCGACCCGCCCAAGGATGTCTATGAGGCGGAGTTTGAGGAACTCATGGCTGAGCGGAAGGAGGCGGCGGGCTTTGAGACGACGCTGGATGATCAGGCGCGGGGCCACCAGACACCCGTGTTGAAGTTGAGAGGAGGAGGCATGCATCCCAATCCACTCAGGAGTAATCCGGTCATGTACGTGAATGCAAGTAAGTGAAAGTCGGCTAGGCAGCAGCAGCGGCAGCAGTGAATACTTGCTACGGAGTCGTTGCTAGCAGGCGCATATTTTGCAGAAACTAAATGGCCCACCAGCTCCTGTCGCCGTGAGTTCCAACTTCCAAGCAAAAGCAATAGCCTCACGGCATTGACAAAGACAGCTCTTCCCCATGATACCAGCTTCTCCTCGTACCATGCTACTGTGTCTTGCTCTCCGGACCCGCCCCTCTCGTATAGTAAACGATGCCTACACCAGGACCGGTCCAGGCAACCACGTCTACCCAGAATGTACACGGCTTTTAGCAAGCCATGGGGCTGCGCCAGAGAACTGCAAAGCAAGGCAGCCTGGAAATTGGCCGCTGGGAATCGATAGTGCTTGCGGGTATGCCGTTCGGCCCGATGCGAAACATAGTTGCGTGCGCCTATGCGAAGTGGTTTGTTTCGTTTCATAAGGTTACTGTTTTTTTTTTCTTTTTTTGGGGGGGATTGTGTAGGTAGAGAGTGTGTGATCAGCCTTGTATAGATATCTATCCACATGGCCAAGCGTCTTCACCACTCTCGATTCGTATCAAGCGTGCCGGGAGTGCGACAGGAATAAGATTCGGATACGTGAAGCAAGTCTGACCTTCATCAACCAAGTACCGATCTGGACGCTAACCACCATCCGGGGCTGTGCAGCCCGAGGCCCCCTGCTGCGCCTTGGTGCCCACGACAAGGCCTGGCAGCAAACATAAAACAAGGCCAATACCGTGCGATAGACTCTTCCCACGGGTTTGCACAATCAATTGACTTTTGCAAAGATTGGCCATTGCCGGTGCGGTCAAACCAAGAAGACGCACACGACCCTACCAAGAAAACATTCTTCCACACGCCCAGGTCTGCCACCAGCCATTTTCCGCCGGCATGCCCTCGGCCATGGGAGGAGCCACAGGATCCCCATGCAAAGCCGAGCGCAGTACGCAAGGAGCCGTAGACATTAGCCAGCCCGTCCACGACCGATTCCACCAACTCCCCGCGCTCCCGTCACCGCTCCCCAGGCCACACCGCGACTTTGTCCACTGCAACCCCCCCGAGCCACCGACGTACCGCAAGTTCTCGGTCTTCACCGCCGGCAGCATTGAAATGGGCAAAGCCGTGCAATGGCAGGGCCACATGGCAACCCTTCTCTCGCCACTGCCCATCACCGTCACCAACCCGCGCCGCGGCCACTGGGACCCCAGCGTCACGCCCGAAGCCAAGGACGCCGCGTTCCGCCACCAGGTAGAGTGGGAGCTCGGCGCGCTGGAGCAAGCCGACGTGATTTGCTTCTTCTTCGACGTCAACACCATGAGCCCGGTGACGCTGCTCGAGCTGGGGCTCT
>Ga0182215_1000058_pt1 | contig 17978 bp, 12 predicted proteins | sample G5R1MG_24_FD_128404 | JGI IMG/M metagenome (GOLD analysis project Ga0182215, IMG submission 128404) | Switchgrass phyllosphere microbial communities from Michigan, USA - G5R2_NF_03OCT2016_LD1 MG | ecosystem: Host-associated > Plants > Phyllosphere > Phylloplane/Leaf | place: USA: Michigan... | reverse complement strand
GGGAGGATGGGCGAGTGAGTTGTCAGGACTGGGGTTTTCGAATTGAGGATGTGCGCAAGGATTTGAGGGTTATGCTGTGGTATGGGGTCGAGGATAGCTTTGTGCCGATTCGCCATGGGGTTGAGATTGCGGCAAGGCTGGCGGAGCGTGGCGGGGAGGAGAGGGTGGAGAGGAGGTTTGAGCAGGATACGCATAGTAGTATCTTTTTTGCCTGGAGGAGAGAGGCTTTAGTCGAGATACTGAGGGATTTGTGAGGAGGATGGGTGGGTGGATTGAAAGACTTGGTATCTAGGTAGTTATGTATGCATTCTCAACTTTTTCTGTGCTGACTTCCACTGCACCAATTCCGGTCTAACAATGAACACTATGGCCGGAGTCTGAGGCTGATTTCCAACGTGAAATCGGAAATGGCCGCCGTCTATTCAATGCCTCTCTCACCTTTCCTACCCGGAATCATGCTGATATTTGCCCTATTACATGTCTCGTGCGACATACAGGATCACACCTTCGCTTCTCAGAGCAGCGTCTGGATATAGCGACATCTGCAAAGGAACAGCAACCTCCCGCTGCATCCACCTATTTACACTTTCTGGATTTTGCTGAACTTCCTGTCGTAGGTGTTTGACGAAGAATCAAAAGTATGGAAAGATGGTGTACCAAAGTTTATCGGTGGCTTATGCGTTTGTCCACTACGTGTATCGCAGTTGATCATGTCCAAGTCGCTGCTACCCGTACTTAAGCCGTAGATTTCATCCGCCCATGCCTCTTCCGCCAACTTCTTACACCGTTGTCAATCTCTTCGCAGGTAACGCCGTCTTTGATGAGCTGCATGGTGACACCAAGTGCCTCGACATTCTTATTGCGGCTTTCGTCGTCAAAGAACAGCATGTCCTCGAAGTCAATCCCGCTGTTCTTGTGGATGCTATTGAAATGTGTCTTCTTGTCGCCGGGGTATATTTCTTGATAGTCAAAGTAGTCTATTGCGCGTGTCGAAGCACCCGACGTGCTAGGGATTTTTAGAAGCTTGAGCATCTCGCGACCGAGATCGGGGGCGGAGGTGCGCGAGGCGGCGCCAATGAGTATGGATTTCTGCTTAAGCTGGTGGGACTTTTTAGTGGCGTGTAAAGATACTAGTCCTTTTCTTTATTTACCGCGTCTAGCACGCCGCCTACATCGCGGTAGAAGCCATAGCCTTCACCATAGCGATCTTTGACCTTCAACCCGCCTTCTACGGCCGTAAGGGGCCCAGACACATGCGTATCGACCCAGAACGGCCAGAGTGTGTAGTCCAGATCGAAAACAACCATTTTAGGAAGGGGGAGTCCATCAGTAAAAGTTGATGGCCATGCTATCGTCTCCGGTAGTCCGGTTGCGGGGGTGGTATCTGTCGATGCGGTTGTGACTTTGCCGCGTCGAGGCATCGCGTCTTGTATATAGTAGCTGCGCAAGGTATACAGAGGAGAGCGAGATTGTACATACAGGTGAATATACGTTGTAGTCTCGGTGACTCATGAACCGTTCCTGACTGGTCCCTTTCTCCAGGCTCACTTTCTCGAAACATCGAAGCGCAATCGCCTAAGGGCTTCAAGCGTTTCGGGCTGGTACTAGTCTGCAAGCAGTTAGTCAGCCGGTCAAGGCCAGCCAGCATTAACCAGGCACCGAACCTTAGCATGAATCAAGTAACCAGAGATGACAAGACTGGGAATACGCTACGATAATTTATTATACAGAGCAGGTATACACATTACACTTCTTCATGCGTGCGTGGCGAGAAGTGTATCGATACATGGGAAAGGATTTCCTTGCACCATACAGCAACGCTGTCCCTCCCATGACTGGGGCCGGTACATGTGTACATAGTAGGAGATGCGGCCGGAAAGACGGCTCAGACTGAGACCGTGTCGTACTGAGGGTGGCTGTTTTTTGCACGTGTCACCCACTGCAATATCGGTACACCCTCGGTAGCCAAGCAGCTGGGCATCAGACCATGTGGCCCACATGTGGGATGCAAGGTACAAGCCTACAAGGTATCTGGAACAGGCGGGTGGCCATTCTCGCCGTCACCCGGTCAACCACTCCGGCACCCTCTCCTATCGCCGGCATGGATTGGATCGCAGTGTTCCCTGACCCAACGAGTCACCTGGAGCGCTTGACGGGGCTGTGAGCCGTGGCAGTGTGCGCTTCCATGACTCGCACAACGGCCTGTGTGATGCGGGAGTGAGCGATCCCGTCCACCCGCTAACCCAGTTAGTCAACTAGTGGCTGCTTCCCGCAACACACGGACGATCCATCTGATCTTTACCCCAGACTTTTCGACGTCACAAACGAGACTCACGGCGGCAGCAGGAGCCAAGCTGCCATCTGCCTGACTCTATCGTCCATTCCCTTCCCTTTGAGCGCCTGATGATGCATTGGTCCATGGGCACGCCAAGTACAACTATGGTTACACACCAGCAGCGAGCTGAAGGGACAGCCTCAGGGCCTCTCTGGACTTGCAGTAGGCCGTGCCGTCTATGACGTTCTTTTCTGGCGCGTAGGATGCTGGCTTGCGTAGGTACATGGTACATGCCCAGGACCTACCATGTACTGAGGCTACAGCTACGTGCTAGTGTAGAGTAACCCAGGAACAACAGGCCCACTGCCGATCTGGCGAAATGACTGCCATGGCTGCTGTTGCTCTGGCTGGCTACGGGCTCCAGGCTCCCGCTCGATACCAATCGAATTCACTAGGCGCTACACCCTTGTCCTAGGGTAGCTCATATCATTGCCCAAAGGTACATGCTCACCACGACAACGTCAGGCGGCTCTGTTCCATCACGACAAACAACATATTACAGGCTGATGGTGAGAGATGGAGGTGGGTCTCAGAAAATACATGTGGGTCTCTCCCCTTCACTGCTATACCGCAAACGGTGTTGCCTGGGCGCGTGTGTATATAATCCAGCCCAGCCACATGTAACGTCCCACGCCCACCAACCCATTGTAAATACAGTATCCTTTCGCTCAGTCTTACTATGGTTTTGGGTGCGCTCTTTGCATTCGCTGCCTCTGCCGGCCTTGCCTTCGCCGCTCCCTTCCCTCAAGGCGAAGCGATCTCTACCTCTGTCAACATCAACAACATTCCTGCCTCGGACGCTACAGTGGATAGCTGTCCTGGATATACGGCCTCGAATGTGATCACGACAGATTCGACTCTCACCGCTGATCTCACCCTTGCTGGCACCGCTTGTAACGTCTACAGCGATGACATACCGAATCTCAAGTTGGTAGTAGAATACCAGACCAGTAAGTCTACAGCGCGCCAGTGTTCGCTTCAGACCCAGACTGAAACGACCAAGATGACCGGTTGCACGTCAAGATCTACGACGCAGCTCTTTCGGTCTTCCAGGTCCAGGAGGAAATCTTGCCACGACCAAAGAACGAAAACGCAGCCTCATCCGATGCAGCACTACAGTTTGACATGGTCCGGTCGCCATTTTCCTTCAAGGTGACGCGCAAGGAAAATGCAGAGGTGCTCTTTGACTCCTCTGCAGCGCCAATCGTGTTCGAGAAGCAGTACGTGCGTTTGCGCACGAGCTTGCCAAAGAACCCCAATATCTACGGTCTTGGTGAACATAGCGACTCGTTTCGATTTCACACGCAGAACTACCAGCGTGTGTTATTGAATTCCGAGTCACCAAACATTCCACAAAATGCCAATCTCTATGGAACCCACCCCATCTACTTTGATCATCGCGGCGGCAAGGGCACGCATGGCGTGTTTCTACTAAATTCCACGCCAATGAACATTGACATCAAGCAAACTCAGGCTGGAGCGCAGTATCTCGAGTACAACACAATCGGCGGAATTATTGACCTGTACTTCTTGGCCGGTAACGAACCTGCTCAGGTATCAAAGCAGTATGCGGACATTGTTGGATATTCGGCAATGTATCCCTACTGGGCCTTTGGCTTCCATCAGTGCAAATACGGCTACTGGGATGTCAACATGGTCGCCGAAGTTGTGGGCAACTACTCTACTGCTGGAATTCCCCTCGAGGTCATGTGGACTGACATTGACTACATGAACATGCGGGAGGACTTCACCACCGAACCGGAACGCTTCCCGATTTCAAAGGTGCGAGAACTTGTCAGCACGCTTCACTCGCATGACCAGCGCTATGTCCTCATCTTGGACCCGGGTATTCACTCTGTTGGCAACTACTCAACCTACCAGAAGGGTCATGACATGGACGTTTTCCTCAAGCATGCAGATGGTACCGATCTACTTGGGGTGCAGTGGCCTGGTGCAGTAGTCTGGCCAGATTGGTTTGCCCCAAACACGAAACAGTGGTGGACGGAAGAGATTGCCTCCAGTTTCAGCGCCGACACGGGGATTGATCTCGATGGTATTTGGGTTGACATGAATGAAGCCTCCAATTTCTGCTCGGATCAGAAGTGCAACCCACGCCAACAGGCCATCAACGACGGCATTCCTCCTAAGCCTCAATTTTCTCCACGTCCCAACACTGGCCGTCCAATTCCTGGTTTCCCGGCCGACTTTCAGCCGACGTCCAACAAGACTGCTCTTTCGGCGCGCCAGTCGGATGGTCAGATGAAGGGTCTACCCAACCGTGAGTGGTTCTCGCCCAAGTATCACATCAATAGCCACAGGGGCGACATTGGCCAATATACCATTTGGACCAATACTTCGAACCACGACGGCTCCTGGCAGTATGACACGCACAACTTCTACGGTCATATGATGGCTACCACCACCCACGAAGCCTTGCGAGCACGCCGCCCCAAGCTTCGGCCTTTTGTCCTCACGCGTTCTACCTTCGCAGGCACAGGCCGCAAAGCCACACATTGGTTTGGTGACAATGAATCGTCCTGGGAGCATTACCGGACCTCGATCCGGCAAATGCTAGCCTTCGTCTCCATGCACCAAATGCCCATGGTCGGCTCCGACGTGTGCGGCTTCAACGCCAACGCAGACCAATACATGTGCGCGCGCTGGGCCCTCCTCGGCGCCTTCCAGCCCTTCTACCGCAACCACGCCGAGCTCAGCACCATCCAGCAAGAATTCTACCAATGGCCCATCACCACCGAGGCAGCGAAGAAAGCAATTGCCACGCGCTACAAACTCCTGGATTACATCTACACAGCGCTGTACTACCAGACCACCACTGGCGCACCCATGATCAACCCGCTCTTCTTCCTGTACCCCAACGACACAAACACGTTTGGCATCCAGGAGCAGTGGTTCTACGGCGACAACATCCTCGTCTCGCCCGTGACACAAGACTACTCCGACACGGTGACCTTTTACCTGCCCAAGGACCTCTTCTACGACTACTGGACCGGTGCTCGCGTCCAGGGCGCAGGCCAAAACGTCACGCTGTCCGGCCTCAAGTACACCGACATCCCGGTGCACATCCGCGGCGGCAGTATCATCCCGCACCGCGCCAACAGCGCCAACACCACGACTGCGCTGCGCAAAGAGGACTTTGACCTTGTGGTCGCGCCGGATGCCGCCGGCCAGGCAAAGGGCAGGCTCTATCTTGACGACGGCGAGAGCGTCGAGCAGGATGCCGTGAGTGAGATTACCTTTACGTTTTCTCAGGGCAAGCTTACGGCCAAGGGCACGTTTGGGTACCAGGCGAAGGCGGGCGAGAGTTTGGCGGTGACCAAGGTTGTGGTATTGGGGCAGGGCGATGGCGCCGGTGGTGCACAGGATCGTGTTGAGCTCAAGGGACCTTGGAAGTTGGATGGCGGGTTTGAGGCCAGCACTTAGGCGTGTTGCTGGGCTGAGCTGATTGGGTTGGATTGCAATTGGGCTCCTTTTGCGTGAAGTGTGGAGCTTGGAGTTGGGGGGGCGGGGGGTTACGGTCCATGTGCATTCTGGCGTTCTGGTACCATCCATTGTCTCTCCTGCTATGCGGCCATTGGCCAGCCAGCTCTGAGTCTTTAGCTTTTCTCCTCAAAGTTTGCTGCTTTACGATTGATGGCCCCGATATTGGTTCTAGGTAGAGGCATTCCACAAATCCAAGCATTCTCCAATCCCCACATGCTACGCCGTGCGCCTAAGCGCTTTTCCGCTTCCCGTGCGTGCTCCCTGCAATAACACAACCGCTTGATAGCCCCCCATCGAGGCTTACATACATCCATTTCCTGCCCGTCGATACCCATGCCCTCTAGCGTACTCCTTGCACTCCTGGGACGACTCCTGACAGCATAGAGAACGAACGGTCACGTACCACCCACTACCCTCTTCAACCTCCTCTATGAGACTACCGAGTCGTACAGATCAAATTGTGGTCACAGCGCAGCGCGGTGTGACCTGGGCGCCGGGTGGGTGTCAGCTGGGGTGAGCTGGCCACGCGACCGGGCATCGCCAACGTCAACATTGTGACCGATTTTTGAGACAATGCTAGTGTACAACGACGTTGGTGTTGAACAATTTGGTGTACGGCTGTGGTGGTCGTCGGGCTTACATCGGCGGGGAGCTGCCGGTGTGGCTGCAGGCGGTGGCGGCGCCACCTTCCTCTACCCGCGTGACTTCTTCCCCTCTTCCTTTAGGAGACTTGGAAGACTGTGGTTTCAGTCTTGGCCGATAGTGGTCTTCTTCAATCCTTCTCTGACACTGTTTATGCCCGCTTCTTCTACATCTGCGCTGAATTCAATTTGGTGCTTCGGTCTCGCCTTGTTCAGGCCCTCGAGTAGCACACAGGCTTTACAGACGTCCTGACTAGAAAGGTATCCGCACTTTTGGCACTGGCCCATGACTTGCTTGTTCATTTTCTTGGGCATGTAGAACTTTTTTTTCTTGCTCACGCCGTCGCGCATGCTCTTGGATGTGATTTCGACTTCGAGGTTGCTGTCGGCTGCTGCTTCGTTTTGGCGCAGCTGTGCGTCTATGCTGGCCATGTCACCACCCAGGCTCTTGCCCTGCGACTTTCCGCATCCACCCTCCTCTTCATTGGCAGCAAGTGTGCTGTTCGAGCACGCGCCGCCACAGCCCTCGTCATTTCCTGGTACGAGTCTTGCCATGTCCTCGCCACTCCTCACGACATCAAGGATCGCGCTGGGTCGCACGCGCTCGAGGTTCTTGATGAGGGCGCGAGCGCTGCCACGGAAGGCTTCGGGCGAGTATATGCACTCAGTGCTGAAGTAGTCGAGGCTCTTGTGGTGTGCATAGAGGACAATCTCTTTTTCGTAGGCGTATTTGAGGGGCTTGCTTCGCTTGACATTGGTGTTCGAGGCTGGGTCGGCGGACGCAGAGGGCGTGGAGGTGACGATGGAGGTGGTGCGTGCGAGGCGGGGGAGGTCGCCACGAAGTACTGCGGCCGTGTTACTATGCATCGTATAGAGAGAGTTACTTGATCACTCACAGTTCATCAAGACCGGCTCCGCCACATCGTCGGCATTGTGCCCTGTCACGACGTGTCTGACACCCAGCCTCGCCGCCCCACGATCCAGTGCCTGGCGTCTAAACACGCCACAGTAGGTGCAGTTGCCCTTCTTGCCCACCTGTTCCACCACCTGGTCCATGGTCCAGCCATACAGCTCAGCGTACCCCAGAATCGTCAGCTCCATGCCATACTGTTCGGCATTCCTCTTGACCGTCTCCAGGCTGTCATCGCGGTAGCCTCGGATGCCCTCGTCGATCGACAGCAGCATCAGATCGAGGCCATAGTCGTAGCGCTCATTAAGTGTTTTAAGAACCGAGGCGAGAACTGTACTGTCCTTGCCGCCCGAGGCGCCGATTGCGATTTTCTCGCCGCGCGTGAAGAGGCGATTTGTCGTGATGGTGTGGTGAATTTCGGTCTCAAAGACGGTGATGAAGCAGCTTTTGCATAGTTTTGAGTGGTCCTTGGGTCGTAGGATGAGCGCGCGACTCACCTTGCACAGGGCGCACAGGGAGGGCGGCATGACTATTCGGTGAAGGCAGTGTTGCAGGGCACTGGCAGGAACGATCAGAGTGGGCTGGCGGGGAAATAATCAGGGCTTGGGCCGACACGAGTCATTTTCTGAGATACGCAAGGTAGGACTGAATCATGTTGTGTATAATCAACCAAAGGCCAAGGACGAGCATCGTTATGCTTCGAATTGCTCGCCACGCCCCAAGCCATGCCTGTATCCACATTAATGATCAGTAGCAGATGGCTTCAAGCTGCACTCGTCTACAAAGGCACAGCCGCGCCATCACCCCTCAAATCACTACCACCACTCCAGACTTGCACGCCATCGTCCACATGACGTCGGATAATCTGACCTCTTCCAAACATTCCCCGGCCATAACCTCTGAGCTGCTTGACACTGTGGCCCAAGGCATGCAACTCTTCGACAACTTTGGCATCGATCCCTTCTTCTAGGAATACCGTGGCATTTGACAGCCTGCCTTTCTCGTCAGGCATGCCGGCTCCTATGCAAAATCTGGGTGAGTCGAGTGCAGCCTGTGGGTTCAGCTTGAACACTTCCTGGTTCAACAGAACTTGAACATGGCCTTGGGGCTGCATAAAACCGCCCATGACTCCGTATACGGAATGCAGACTGCTGTCGTGGGCAAATGTCGTCAGGCCAGGGATGATGGTGTGGTATGGCCGTTTTCGTGGAGCCAGAACATTGGGATGGTCTTTGTCAAGACTGAAGTTGGCGCCACGATTCTGCAGTGTAAACCCGCAGCCCTTGGGAATGATTCCAGTACCGAATCCGCCGTAGTTACTGTTGATGAACGAGATAGCGTTGCCCTCAGGGTCTGAACAGCAAAAGTATACAGTGTCGCTTTGCGAATGTGCTGGCGAACCATGAACAGGTGTGGAGATAGCCTTCTTTGGATCGAATAGTCTTGCGCGCTCAGCGAGGTAAGCTTCTGAGATGAGTTTGGCAGACGGCACCTCGACCACGCTGGGGTCGGTGACGAACCAATGTGCATCGGAGAACGCGATTCGGAGCGCCTCAATCAATGCGTGTAGGTGAACGGTACTGTTGTGATCCTCGGGTCCCCATTTTGGGATTTTTCCTTGCTTTTCCAATTCCTGGAGGATACCAAGTGCCATAAGGGCAACGATTCCCTGACCATTGGGAGGGTGCTCCCAGAGTTCGATGCCGCCATTTGTGTTCTCGCCAACACCCTGACCGGTATATTTTATTGATATTGGATCAACAGGCTCGGATCCATTTTCGGCGTGGTGCTTCAAGTCATCCAGGCCAAGGTAGCCGCCAAGGTCTGAGACGACCTTGACCAGCTGCTCTGCCACCTCTCCCTCATAGAAGCCCTTCTTGCCATGCTTGGCGAGTAGTCGAAATGTATTAGCAAGTGTAGGGTTCTTCATAATTTCGCCAGCTTCGGGTGCTCGGCAGCCACTCTGGGCAGATGGATCCTTCTTAAGCATCTCGTGGCCATTGGGCGATGCTTTTTTAAGGTCCCTTTCACTGGCCTTCCACTATTGACAAGTGAGTCTCATTTTCTAGAATCAATAGAAACAAAACTTACAAAAGTAGCTGACAGCTCTGACACCGGAAACCCATTCTCAGCAAGGTTTATTGCCGAGTCGAGGATGTTCTGCAGACTGACCTTGCCACTACCAAATCGCTCCACACAGTCCACCCATCCTGCAGCAGCGCCCGGAACAGTAACAGCATGTACACTGTTCATTGGAATCTTGCCTGTTTGTCCTTCCAAAATCTTAAGATCCTTCCTGATCTTCTCCAGCGTGACATTTTGGCCGGAACGTCCTGAGCCGTTCATAGCAGACACCGTCTTCGTCTTGGCATCATAGTAGAGGCAGAACATGTCACCTCCAATACCCGTAGATCCAGGCTCTGTGACATTGATGGCTGCAGCGACCGCTACCGCTGCATCCTATGCCTGTCAGCAACGCTTTGAAAGAGTTGATTGCGTCATACTGCCGCATTTCCACCCTTTCTCAGGATATCGATACCAGCGGCAGTTGCGAGAGGCTGGGTGCAGGAGACGATTCCTTTTGTGCTGTGTACAACTGATCGTCGGCTGGCGAAGTGAGTAAACTGGGGCTCGGGGTGGGGGTAAACATTGAGAGCGCCCATGGTCACTGGCTGGTCGACTTTGTGATGGGATTCAGTTATTTGGGGTCGTCACAGATTGCTTATTGAAGCTTTTCCGGTATTTGAGGTATACGACCAGATGGACTGTTGGTATTGGAACCTGCTGCAACCTACTACAGTCATTGATGAACGGCTATCCCCGGAGCAGGCATGTCGCCAAATACCTATCTATGCCCACCTTCGCCCCGGAACAGCCCCAGCACGATCTCTGCCACAGGACCTATTTTCGTCATGACGCACATCCGCCATGAAGCTTCGATGCATACAGAAGGTGAGGTCTAGCAGAAAGGTTATCAGTAAAAGCCGGCGAAGTTGTCCAGTCACGTGCAGACGCGCTCGGCGAAAATCGGACAACGCGTCAATTACTCCTCCATCTACGATTTCCAATCAAGCATCACAAGCGTCACGACCACAACAAGCACCAAAATGATATGGACACCTTGGATTTGTCGCAATTGCACTGTGCGAATTGCTGGCCGGCTTTCGAAACGATTCATTCGTTTTGGGTCGACAAGTGAGGTCAACTCACCCTCCCAAAGCGCCCGGCTGACACGATAACAGCGGCACCTTCAGAATCGATACCACCCGCACTACTCACACGAGCCCGCACAATTGCCGCGGAGTACAAAAACTTGACCAATCAACTTTCCGATGAATTCGACACTCGCAAAGCAAAGAAGCTGGGCGAATACAGCCATACTGTGAATGCACTGGGGCAATGGGATAAGGCCAATGAGGTGAGCCCTATCATGGCCACTTGGTAGGAGCGACTGGTTGGCTGATCTGGACTAAAGTCGGTTACAGAACTCACTTCGCTGATACACGACTCTGCAACCGATGCTGAGTTGCGATCACTCGCGGTAGACGATCTAGCCGAGTCACGAACAGAGCTATCTGCGGCTTCGCAAAGTCTCATCACATCTCTTGTCCCTGTCCATCCTTTCGCACATTTGCCATGTCTGCTCGAAATTCGCCCTGGCGCAGGCGGCTCAGAGGCCGCTATCTTTGCTGGCGATCTCTTCCGCATGTACATGGCTTTCTGCAATCGCAATGGCTTCCGTACGAACCTAGTCAAGTACGAAAATACCAGCGGAAATTCGGAAGCTGGTGTCCCGCTGTCCGAGGCCATCCTCGAAGTAGAGGATGAAAACGCATATGGAATCCTCAGATGTGAGGCGGGCGTGCACCGGGTTCAACGAGTGCCTGCTACGGAGACGAAAGGTCGCACACATACAAGTGCAGCATCAGTACACGTATTGCCAAGCTTGCAGGAAAACAGCGCAGCACAAGAAAATTTCGACGACCCGGAAAGCGACTACTACCTTGATGTCAAGGAAGTCAAAGTGGAGGTCATGAGGGCCAGCGGTGCAGGCGGCCAGCACGTCAACAAAACCGAGTCGGCCGTTCGACTTACCCACATGCCAACTAACACAGTAGTCGCAATGCAAGATTCACGATCGCAACACAAGAACAAGGAGAAGGCCTGGGCCTTGCTACGCTCGCGGATTGCTCAATCACGGAGAGAGCAACGTGAAGAGGAGATAGCCAATTTGCGCCGCAGCGTGATTGGTGTAGCAAAGATGGGACGCGGCGACAAAATCCGCACGTATAACTGGGGCCAGCAAAGAGTCACCGACCATCGGAGTGGGACTACTGTGCATGATCTCGATGATGTAATGGCTGGTGGTCAGACTCTGGACAAAGTCATGGAGAGCGTTCGCAGCTGGCTTATGGAACGAGATGTCGAGGCCCTCGTTGCTGAGGAGGTCCAAACGAAGTAACGCCTAGGGCTCATGGGTCCGATTCAATTCTCGAATTCAAACCATGCATCATATTATACTGCCGGCTTCTCGGCAGTACCCCAGACTCTCGGTTGAATTCAAGTCTACCTATTGCTCTGGGCCTATCGCGCTAGTGGTTATATATGTACGGCTCGGACCTTTCAATATATTGTTCGAGTAGTGCGGCACAAGGGGTTTTTTCTACACCAGATGACAACAGACTTCCCTTTTTCATATTTGATTTATGGACTGATGAGGTTTAAAGTTGAGTTGGGATTATATTCAATCGATCATCCTTCACCAGGAGCGAAGCGAGTTGGTTACACCAGCGAAAGGCAGAAAATCTGCTATGCAGAACGCTCCCATAGGGCCGTAATATGTCTGGATTGTAGGGTTCACACCACGCACGCTACGATCCACATTTGAGTGGGTCCAACGGGTGGTCATGAAAAAGGAGGAGTCGCGGTCCGTAGCGTAACCGCAAGTGCACTGATCTACAATCCTCCGGCAGGGGATTTAAACTACGACAACGGTTCTAAAGAGTAGACTGCTATAGTGCTTGCCATTATACGCTTTGTGTACATCGTAAAGAAACTAAAGCTATGTCCTTGAGCACAACCTCTTCCTACTCCAGGTCCTTCGTGGCCAACCTCGGATTTATTACTTCCAGAAACAGCTACTTCTACGTAAAGCTGATTTACTTGCAATCTCTCTGTAGGGTGGAATTATATAAAAGTCTAAATGTTTGTTATAAGTGTGCCTGCATTCGCCCACTCTGTTACAAGCGAAACTATGACTACACGGCAAAACAACCCGTGATGGTTCATTGCTCATCGTAGTCACGAAGCTATGGAAACACTCAAACCCAGCAACTCCTCGCTTGAAAAGCAAATCGAGACGACTCACGAAGGCATTGATATGAGCAACAGTTAAGCCATCAAAGGCGACGACTCAGACGGAAAAGTCCTCTGGACCACGCGAAGCATCCTAGCCGCTATCTTTCTCTCGGGCCTCTACACAGGCAAGAAAACACTTCTTTGTCGTTGAATATGCGCAAAATCTCTAACTGTTTGCGAGCAGGAGCGCAGATCTTGCTCTACTTCGTAGGTGGCTCGCTCGACTTCATCGCAGTCGAGAAAAACATTACCACCGGCATCGCGTGGCTCTCTACTGCGAATATCCTGGCCAATGCGGCATCATGCACATATGCTGGCTGTCTTCAAGACCTGTTTTGCAAACGCTACATTGCGCTCGTTGGCTCGCTGTGTATTTGTATCGGCTGTGCCTTGGTTGTATCTGGGCATAGCTATGCTCAATTGATTGCTGGTATGGTGCATCGTCCATTCATTTATTGTCTCACTATATCTCTGCTAACAATATGGAAGGCATGGCTTTGGGTGGCGTGGGCGCTGCCATTGGCGAACTGACCGCTCTCGCGGGGTGAGCAGTGGTCTCACAAGCTGACTCTACTAATCCACTCCATCTCCAGGCTTGCAGAATTGTGCCAGTGGGCAACGCGGCTACTTACTCGCCCTCACTGCATTCTTTGTTCTTCCATTCTGCCGGTACCTCATCTACGTGGAGATGTGCTCGCACCACGACACAAATGTTGGTTAGCGCTGGGGCCCATGGGTATCACTTATGTTCAACGGCATTGTTGGAATCGGCCTGCTGTTTACGTATTTCCCGCACAACCACACGCGTGCGAGTGGCTTTTCGCGCATAGCCATTCTCAGGCGAATTGATTATTTGGGCGGCGTGTTGTCTATCACGCGGTTGAGGCTATTCCTCGTGGCGCTGTATTCGGGCGGCTACTTACATCCGTGGAAGTCGGGCTATGTCCCTGAAACGTTTTTGTCGAGCATAGCGTTGATTGCTGCGTGGGTGGTCTGGGAAGCCAGATTCGCTCCTTACCCCATGATTCCCAAGGAGCTATTCCGAGGACAACGCGTTGTAGCGCTGACGTACGTCGTTGCTTTCACAGCCGGCATGACCTTCTCCATGTACGTTTTTCCAATACCACAATGCACATATGCAGAAAACCTAATCCTGTCCTGCTTTCCCTAGCCTGAAATTCGCCCCAACCGCCTTCACAAACGTCTATAACCCCATTTCCATCCGAATCGGGCTACGAGGCCTCACCTGCCGCTGTCATTGCCGCAGTAGGGAAGGCGTCGCAGTGGGCATATGGCGAGAGCTTGAAATATGTTTGGTTGACTTTGTTTTCGGCCTGACTTCCTTGCTTAGATTAACTCGTGGTATAGTACACTTCCATCGCATTCGGCTGCATCGCCATCATGTGTACAGTCTTCTTACCCAACACAGCAAAGTACCAGACGAATCGTGTGGCAGCATCAATGAGATAGGTAGCTAGATAGTACATTTGCGCGCCGCGGTAACCTCAGCAGCGCAGATTGTCCCAGGCCAATACTCCTACCAAAAACTACTATCTCGTACTTACACAGCCTAGCCCCTGACTATCAATGTCCATACCACCGACAACAAAAGAACATACAAAGAAAGAACCGAGTAAATACCTTCAGTTAATGAATCGAACACATCCTGGATAGCAAGTGGTAGGCTGTCCCAGCTAGTAATAACAGAATATTACCGTAATCACTCTCACCCTCTATATATCTTTCTATAGATGGGTAGATGTATAGGAGGTTATAGATATTATCCATGCACCCTCTCCTCTTCTTGTTTTGTCTCTCTCCCCTGATCTACCGCATGATCACGTCTGTGGAAAATAGAGGCGTGTGACCCGTGCTTCTCAGATCTAGGTAGGTGGGTAAACACACAAAGAAGCCTCGATATGTTATGCATGTACCTAAAGTACATATAATACGTGCATGGCGCGATTACAGACTACAAAAAAGCGCCAAGAGAACGACAAAACCAAGAGAAGGGGCCAATGTGTGGGCAAGTAAGATTAAGAAAAAAAAACCCCCCGGGTGAGAATTGTGGTTTGCTTTTGCTTTCTTTGTAGCCGTATAGAATATAGTTATCCCCCCTGATCTTACCTGCCTCCTACCATGCTCCTTCCCTTTACTCCTCCTTTCCGCGTCACCCCCAAGCCTACACGACAAACCAAAATAAACATCACCTACGCCATACCATCACCCAGCAGCGAGACCAACTCAAACCGGTCCCACAAAACCAAGGGGACCAGTGAGTCCAAGTCTCAAACCAGAGGCATCGATAAAGTAAGCAGATAGGTGGCGTCAATGATACCAGACCGTAAAAGCGGGGAACGAGGGCGCGGAAAGACGCGCCAAATTCAACGCTTTCAGGCCAGGGCAGAAAAGGCAGGCAACAGTGCGAGGGAGGAAAGAAGGGAAAACAAAAATACCCAAGGCGATCTCAAAGCCATACCACCCATTCTGATCCCGAAAGAAAAGGAATGGAAAGAGAAAAAAACACCTAGCAATGAATGCCACCGGCACTCCCCATCCAAAACAAGGGGAAAACCCCCAATAAAAGGCACACAAACTCCGCGTGTCCTAGAACACCCTAAAGCCAAAAGAAAGCAATATCAACAACGGTTCAGCGCACGCTCCTCTTCTCCCAGCCTTAAAGCGCACTATAGCTAGCATCCACCTCGAGATTGTCGTCATCTCCGAAGCCTTCCCATGGTAGTTCTTGCGTGAGATCGTCGCCGTCGTGAGCAGTGCGTCCGATTTCAATATCCTCGGTGTCCTCATCTACAAAGCTACGAATAGTAACCTTCTTCTTCTCCTTAGCTTCCTTCTTGTCCGGCTCAGTCGCTTGCACTTGCTCAGCGCAAATTTCCCTCGTCAGATTCTGAACGTCCAATTCGGTTAGTTCGTCTTGCTGCTGTCCCTCCAGTACGTCGTAGAGATTGTAGATTTGCAGGTCTTTAATTTCGATGCGGCGGAGTAGGTCCTGACACCCAACACTGTATTCGCGCCTCTTCCTATTGCCAAGGCTGGGGTCGTGGCATTCAAGCGTAGCGCGCATGACTGCTAATTCGGCATGGAGATGAATACGCTCGTCCTGAAGTTCCTTGACCACTAGAGCGAGAGCTTCCTTGGGCGAGCGCGCCGGGCGTAGGGTTGCGTCGATCTCGTCTGCGGTGCGGCTTGAAACGGAGACGAGTTTGGGAACGAGCAAGTCAGAGGTCGATGTCGAGAGACCCTGACGGCGGCATACGGTGCAGTTGGTGTTGTCATGATCCTTGGACAATGGCTTCTGGGAGATGCTTGTAGTCGTCGTCTGTCTCAAAGAATCAAATTTAATGTCTGGGACGATAAAGGCAGACGTCATTTCGCTAGGAGCACTGCGACGCCTGCGGCTGGTGTTGCTGAGCATGGAAGCATCAAAGGCGGATTGCTTGGTTTGAGTAGCTTCGGTGTCGGCATCCAGATTGGACAGCTTTCCCGTAACATCCTCCTCGAATTGCGTTCGCTGCGTGTGCTCCCTGAGAGAAGACTTGCGAACAAGGGACGGCCGGCGTTCGCTTTTCGCAGAAGCGGCAAATCGAGCAGTGTCCTCGCGACCTTGCTGCTCCGCCTTGCCCAGAACCTGACGGGCTGCAGCTCGCTCTTCCTCCAGTTTGCGTCGCAACTGAGCAATATCTGTACTGTTGATGTAGCTGAGCTCAGTCAGGTCCAGATCGGCGGGCGGATGAACCGTGGTCACCGTATGGGCAGGCAATATGCTGCGCGATGTTTGAGTGGTACGAGGAGCAAGAGAAAGGTCTGTCGTCGATTCGACATCGCTCTCTGCATGGATGCTCTTATCGGCCACGACGGGGGCAGACACACTTCGTTTGGAGAATCGGGAAGCCCCAGTGTACGGTTTGCGCGGGCTGACTTCGACGTAACTTGATGGGACGGCTGCGCTCACAGTCCTGCTGTTACGGACTTCCCGTTGCACCTGGTTCCTAATGCGAGTCCGCGTGTCCTCACGGTGGTAGCTAGGCTTACGCTGCAACGAATTCTGCGTTTGGGTCTCCTTGCTCTTCGACTTCGAGGTGTACCCTTCCGTCTGCTGCTTGTTGTCGTGACGGATTGCGAGGACTTCACGTGTTCTATCGAGCGTCCCCCGTGCAGCATCCTCACGTCGCTGGATCTTGCGTTGAAGTTCCCTCTCCTTTGCAGTCCACTGCTCGTTCTCCCATTCATGCTGAGCTAACAGTTGTGCCAGCTCCTTGCGGAGATTCTCATTATCAATGCGGATGGCGTCATTGGTTTCGCCCTGAGTCAAGTCTTCAAACTGGCGAATCGTCTCATCGCGTCGATCGACTTGCTTTTTCAGGTCCGACTCTTTGCGAGACCAGCGCTTCATATCTTCTTCACGTTTGGCTTTCAGGTTGGCAAGCTGCGACTTGAGTGATTCATGGTCAGCCTTGAGGCGCGCAAACTCTGCATGCTCTTGACGCGCCCTGCGCAGTTCGAGCTCCTTGCGGGACAGCTGTTGCGTATTATCGTCGTGTTGCGCGCGCACACGAGCCAATTCAGCGTGCAGGTCCGCGTTCTCCCGCTCGGTGGCATTGGCGGTTTGATCAAACTGACGTCGAAGCTGAATGGTTTCTTCCCTGTGCTGGGAGTGATCGTGCTCGAGCTGTTCGCGAAGTTCTTCATTCTCAGCCCTGAGCGAATCAACCTCTTGTCGAAGTTCGTCGTTCTCTGAGTTCAATGCCGTCTTCTCATGCTTCAACTCCTCGCATGTTTGAAAGGCCACGCCTAACTGACTAGCCATGTTGTCCCGCTCCGTGTTCAGTCGCTTCTTTTCAATCTCAAGGACAGCAGCTTTGCGGTCGGCACGGTCGAGCTTCGTTCGGAGGGTCTGCACTGAAGCATCAAGTCCTACATTGTCTCGTCAGATGCTTCTTCAATGGGGCAGCTCAGAACAAACGTACGCGTCTTCTCCACTTTCCAGCCACTCTTCCCGCCATAGTCAGACTCTTGCGCACTATCACTGCGTCGCAGCTTCTCTTGAGCTTGAGCATTCGCCCTCAACTCAATCAATTCCAGGTCCTGTTCTTCGATCCGCTTCTCATTCTCTGCACGCTGACACTCCATCTCCGCAACCTTGTCCTGCAATTGCTGCAACGCGGCAAAAATAGCCTTTTCTTCGTCGGGGATCGGAACGCCCTGTAGGGGT
>Ga0182215_1000055_pt1 | contig 18122 bp, 23 predicted proteins | sample G5R1MG_24_FD_128404 | JGI IMG/M metagenome (GOLD analysis project Ga0182215, IMG submission 128404) | Switchgrass phyllosphere microbial communities from Michigan, USA - G5R2_NF_03OCT2016_LD1 MG | ecosystem: Host-associated > Plants > Phyllosphere > Phylloplane/Leaf | place: USA: Michigan... | reverse complement strand
GGGTTCTCGCCAAACTCGAACGGCAGATCCTCGGTGATGCCCATGCGGTTCTTGCTGACGTTGGCAGGCGTCAGATATGCGACCAGAACGCGCCCGTTCGTGGTAATGGCTTTCTTTTGCCCTTCCTCGCCACGCAGGATGGTTTCCTGCTTGATGAAGCCAACAAGGTCGACGCTATCAACGTAATGCCGGATGGACTTCTTGTGCAGCCGTAGCGAGTGCGAGGTGTAGCCCTCACTGTCTGGCGGCTCGATCCGCACGATATCGCTGTGTGCAAGGAACACCGTGGACATACCGCGGTCACGGCGCAGGTTCTCTGCCATACGGCGCACCTTGCCATGCATGGCAGCAACCGCCTCATAGCCAGCGCCGTAGCCGCCAAGCGCAGTGGCCAGCGTGTTCTTGCCACTTTCCTTCATCACGGCATTGGCGAACAGCTCGTCCAGGCCGCTGGTGCTGTCGAGGATCAGCGTTGCGAAATCATGTTCGTCTTCATGCAGGGCTTTCAGCTGCGACCACAGATCATCGACGCTCTGCAGCGGCTCGTCAGGACCTGCAGGCAGGCGCGCATCCGGGATATCGGATGGCAGGTTCTCGCCTTCAGTCCGCAACATGTACGGCTTCTTGAAGGTGCAGGCGAGGGATGACTTGCCGGTATTGGGTCCGCCAACCAGCGTGGCGATAAGCGGTCGTTTGGTAGGTACCCGACCAGTGGCTAGGATACTCATTTTTCGTGGACTCCTTCTTTGCTTGCCCCTTGACAATCGCTTACCCAAGTGGGATTGTCAAGCGTGCTTTTGAAGGAATTTTGAAAATGACGAAAGATGAGGCGATCAAGGCGTTTGGCGGCACTCGCAAGCTGGCAGAAGCGCTCGGCATTTCGGAGCAGGCAATCCACCAGTGGGGAGAGATGGTTCCTGAGTTGCGCGTGTACCAGATTAAGGTGGTGATGGCGGAGAAAGCGCGGTGATCTATCTTTGCAAGTTAGTCGGCATGCCCTTCCTAAAGGTCGGCTACAGCGAAAATTTCGCTAGCAGGCTTTATTCGTTGAATCGAAGTATGCCTTTTGAGGTGGAGTGTTTGGCCGAACGAAACGGCTCAATCGCTCTAGAGCAGGATATCCATAAAATGTGCGCGGATTTTGTACTGAAAAACGAGTGGTATCCAGATATCGCTCTCGTTCGTGACGCATTTTTTAAATGCTTTGATCGCTACCCGAATCTTTCCCAGAAGGAGCTTACGTTGCGCAAAAAGCAGGAAAGGAAAGAGTTTCTTTTGGCCTATGATCTGGGTCGTTACAATCTCTGGGGGAATGTAATCCCTAAGACGGGCGCGTCGGCATGAGGGGCTACGATTTCGCTGCGATCAAACAGACGTACCCGTTGACCGAGGTCATCGGGAAGGCGCTTAAAATCCGCAAGTCGGCTGGCTGGTATGAGGCGTTGTGCCCATTCCACCACGAAAACTCGCCAAGCCTGAAGTTCAAGGAGAACGACGAAAGCTGGCATTGTTTCGGATGCGGCGAACACGGGGACGTGATCGATTTCGTTGCCAAGATGGGCGGAATGTCCGCACCCGAAGCAATCGCGCAGCTTACAGGCGGCAAGGCGATCGAACTCACGGAAGAGGACCGGGAAGCGCGCCGTAAGTGGAAAGAGGAAGAGGAGCGTAAGAATGCCGCGGCGCGCGCGGCATCTATTGCGCACGCCGAACGTAGGTGGGAGCGCGCCACGCCGATCGATGGTGCGAACGGCTATCTGGACCGCAAGCAAATTGCGCCATGGGGCGCGCGTGCTGAGGGCAAAAACTTGCTTGTGCCGTTATGGGATGCAGAAGGCAACCTTATCAACGTGCAGTCTATTCCGCCTGAAGAGGGCGAGAAAAAGCTATTCCAGAAGGACGCTCCAACAGTCGGCGGGCGATATTACATCGGCTACGCAATGGGCCGGGTCATCATATGCGAAGGATTCGCAACCGGCGTATCGATCTTCGAGGCAACCGCAGACAAGGTAGTTGTGGCATTTAGCTGCTACCAGATCGAAGCGATTGCGCGCGAGATGATGGGCCTTGGCCTTTCGGTTGTCATCGCTGCGGACCGCAAGGCACTTGATGCCATGCAGCGTTTGGGCCGTGAACTGGACGTTCCCGTGATCTTCCCGCCCGCGCTCAACAAGGGCGATGACTTCAACGATCAAATGGTAGAGCAGGGCGTTGACGCAGTAGCGGCAACATTCCGGCAAGGGTTGATCGATTACGGCAATCGCACCGCGCCGCCACCAGAAGCCCCTGCTTGTGCCATATCATTTGTGGACGCCATGGACTTCAAGGAGGCGGATATTCCGCTGCGTCCGTGGATCGTGCCGGGGGCGTTACTTGCGGGTGCAACGCATATTCTTGCGGCTCCAGGTGGTACGGGTAAGTCCGTGTTTACGCTTCAGCTTGCCTTGATGCTAGCATCGGGGAATGCTTGGGCGAAATGGCAACCCAAAAAGAAATGCCGCGTGCTGATTATCAATGCGGAGGATGACATCGCCGAACAGCGCCGCCGCATGGTGGCTGCACGCACGGTGATGGGGTTCGATGCTGAGCGTGGCATGATCATGCTGGCGGATGCGCCTGAGAATATCCTGATGGCGACAGCGGACCCGCTCAAAAAGTCGCAGGTAGCAACACCGCTGGTAGATGAGCTGGTGGAGGTCATCAAGCATTTCCAGATTGACGTGGTGATCGTGGACCCGTTTGCGGAGACGTTCGACGGGGACGAAAACAGCAATGGTGATACGAAATGGGCCATGAAAATATGGCGCGACAAGATCGCCAGGCCAACAGGTGCTGCGGTCTATCTCGTCCATCACACCACCAAGGGGTCAGAGGATAAGGCTGGTTCTGCCGACGTGATCCGTGGTGGCGGCGCAATCGTCAACAGCGCGCGCCTGGCTGCTACGCTGTTCGTCATGTCCAAAGGCGAGGCGTCGGCACTGAATGTCAACGAGGACCAGCGTTTCAAATACGTGCGGTACGATGACGCCAAATCCAACAACAGCCTGATTGGTGCGCGAACGTGGTTTGAGAAAATCTCGGTCACGTTGCAGAATGGCCCTAGCGGCAGCAGTGACGGCGGTGACGAGGTTGGGGCGCTGTCTCCGTGGTATCCCGAAGGGCTGGGGGCGTATGAGCCTGCACAGCTTACCAAGCTGCTTAAGGCGGTGGAGGATGGCTATGTGGATGAGGATGGCGTTGCTACTGACCAGCCGTTCGGTCGGTCGCGTTCTGGCGGTTCCAAGCGCTGGATTGGCCACCTGATTTGCGACATGATGGGCGTTGAGGAAGTCGAGGCTAACACCATTATTCGCACACTTCTGGAGAAGGGTTTGATCGAGGACATGGAGTATCACGACTGTCTCAAGGGCCGCCCTGCGAAGGGTTTGAGGGCTAATATGGAGGCTGCGCAGACCGCTTTGGGCGTTTCCCCATAGCGTTTTTTATTTGGGGATTGGTTTGGGGATTTGGGATTTAAAATGGCGGAAAACCGTCCATCCCCAAATCCCCAAACAAGCCCCCCCTAAAGGGGGGGGGCTTTGTATGGGGAATGCTTTGGGGAGGCGGACAGGTTTTCCAGATTGGAATGGGGTAGAAGAAAAAGCTTGTGCTGCCGCGCGAACCGTGGCACACATAGTCGCAGAGAGACACAGGAGACAGACGATGGACCGCCCAGCATTCCTCGACCGCCATTATGATAACGGCGCTGCACTCGTAGCTGCTTTCGAGGAAACCAGCTTCGCCAATCGCATGGCTGCAGACCAATGGATCATGTGGGCGCAAGCTTTTGGATCGATGACGTGGCAGGAAGATTGCTTGAAGGCTCACCTCGACAACCTCGAAGAAATTTAAGGAGCGGCTAACATGACCACCGACGCACTCAAGATCGCCGCGGATAAGCACATGGCACGGGCGCATGGATATAAGCTGGCGGGGGATACGTGGATGTCCGCTGAGCATACGCAGATCGCTTATCATTTGATTCAGGCACGGAAGCTTATGGAGGCTTGCGCTAATCATGCGAACGTGGCACAGTGACATCATGAACAAAGATATCTCAATCATGATCCTGGATCTTTGCAGCGCTATCGAGTGCGTGCGACCTTTGTCGACGCAGGAGCAATCATACCGGCAGCGGGCTATGGGTATTCGGGAGGGGGCTTGGACGGCTGAGGATGATCAGTATCTTAAGGATATGGTTGTCAGTAACTGTCGCAGAGAGGATATTGCCGCCTGCATGTCCCGAACCAACATGTCTGTTAGGAAGCGGATTCAGTCGTTGCGGCGGTCCGGGTTTATTGAGGCGGTGAAGTGATGCACGGCCCTGATCCTGTTATGCGAATGAGGATGTACAAATACCTTGAATCGCAGGTAAGGGATGATGGGGAAGAAATCACCATGACTTACGGCGATGTTACGTTCGCCGCGCGTTCTGTGGGCAAGGGATCGGATGGCTCACTTGTTTGTCAAATTCGCGTTGTAGAGCATCCCAAGTGGTATGATGGGATTAAGGCTAAGGCGCTTAGGATGTTTGGAGCGGTGAAGTGATTGAGCTTGTACCAGCTACCAGCAGCATCAAGTCAGGCGATACGATCACCATGTATGTAAGCGTCAAGCGCAAGTGGTATCAGGTTTGGAAGCCGCGGTGGAGTAAGCAGCTTCAGAAATTTACGGTAAGCAAGTGAGGTATCTCCTGTTCGCTGGCGAAGCGTACTGCCCTAGTGGCGGTTGGCACGATTATGTTGGCGCGTATGAGACACGTGAGAAAGCTATAGAGGCGGCTAAGGTGTTTAATACGACATGGAGTTGGTGGCATGTCGTGGACATGGAAACCGCTGAGATTGTTTGGGAAGAAGGTTGATGAGCCAGCAAAATAGAGGCAAGGTACAAGGCCGGGTCGAGAATCTCACCAACGCTGGCAAGGGTCGTCCCAAGGGCGTGCCGAACAAGAATACCATCTTGGCCAAGCAGGCCATTGCACAGGCATTCGATGAGCTTGGCGGCACTGCTGGACTGGTGGCATGGGCGCAGGCTGAAGACGAGAACCTGAAGGTGTTCTACGCCACGATCTGGCCAAAGATCATTCCGGTTCAGACTGAGATTACCGGCAAGGATGGTGAAGCTATCCAGTTCGAACAGAAGGTTTCCGAAGATGCAGCAGCTTTCCGCAGCAGACTATTTTCGGGGGTTGTCGCCGGAGCAGCAGCAGCAGGAACTGGCGAAACTGTCCAATGAGGTGCAGGCCGCACTGCTGAAGGATTGGCGCTTTTGGGGCCGTCCTGACCAGTTTGCGCCTGAAGGTGATTGGCTGACATGGTTGATTCTTGCGGGCCGCGGGTGGGGCAAGACCCGCACCGGGGCCGAGCTGGTCAAGGAATGGGCAGAGGCTGAGCCTTGCCGCATTGCGCTTGTGGGGTTGACCGCAGCAGATTGCCGGGATGTCATGGTGGAAGGCGAGAGTGGCATTCTCGCGGTGCATCCTGAGGGCACCAAGCCGCTGTATGAGTCGTCCAAGCGTCGCCTGACATGGCCTAACGGGTCAATTGCCACTTGCTACAACGCCAGCGAGCCAGACCAGCTGCGCGGACCGCAGCATCACAAGGCTTGGGTGGACGAGCCTGCCAAGTTTCCAAGCGCGCAGGAATTGTGGGATCAGCTTATCTTCGGGCTGCGCTTGGGCAACAAGCCGCAGATCGTGGCAACCACCACGCCGCGGCCTATTCCGTTCATTCGTCGGCTGATGGAAGACAAGTCCACGCGCATTACCCGCGGCAAGACGATGGACAACAAGCAGAACCTTGCGGCTGGCGCTGTTGATGCCATGATCGAGCGCTACCAGGGCACGCGCCTTGGTCGGCAGGAGCTTGATGGCGAAATTGTTGACGATGTTGTGGGTGCTATGTGGACCCGCAAGATGCTTGACGATACGCGGGTGATGGACGTGCCTGAGATGTCGCGTGTGGTCGTTGCTATCGATCCTAGCGGTACTGACGGCGATGATGAAGGCGATGACGTTGGTATCGTTGTTGCGGGTCGTGGTGTGGATGGCCGGGGCTACGTGTTGGCTGACAATACGTGCAAGCTGTCGCCGGACGGCTGGGCGCGCATGGCGATCACGGCGTACCATCGTTGGGGCGCTGACCGCATCGTTGCAGAGCGCAACTTCGGTGGTGCGATGGTACAGGCTGTGATCCGGTCAGCGGACAAGTCCGTGCCGTACAAGGAGGTTACAGCTAGCCGCGGTAAGTCGGTGCGTGCCGAGCCTATCGCTGCTTTGTATGAGCAGGGGCGTGTTAGCCATGTGGGCGTAGGCTTGGCACCGCTTGAGGATGAGATGGTGCTGATGACATCGGCGGGGTTCCTGGGCGAGGGGTCGCCTAACCGGACTGATGCGCTGGTGTGGGCGATGACCGAGGTGATGCTGTCGTATCAGGAGCCGATACGGAATGAAGCGGTCAAGGCCATGCCCAGCATGAAAAGTGCGTTTGCTCGAAGATAGGTGTTGACATGGTTTCTGTGCCTAGATAGAAGGGAGGCACAGAGACGGAGATAGACAATGGCTTGCATCAAGAAAGAGTACTTTAACCCTACTTACACTGTCACTCGTTATGACGGGCATCTGATTATTAATCGCCTTGGAGTCATCCTACCTGTATACGGCGACAAAGCGAATGCGCTGTGGTTAGACATAGAGAACGCGTCAGAGCCTGCCGCCGTAGTGGATGATTACTGGCAGGCTAATTGACGCCTCTCCACACCTAAGCTATGCTACCGCGCATGATCGAAGACGAACCCCTGCCCGAAAGCGAAACGTCTTCCAAGAAGGCGAGCAAGCGTGACCTCGTAGCGGTCCACAAGCGCGCACTGAAGCGGTTCGATAGCGTTGCACTCCCACAGATGGAGATGCGGCGCATTTCGCTTGAAGATCGCCGGTTCGTCACGATCGAAGGCGCGATGTGGGAAGGCGTGTGGGGCGAGCAGTACGAAAATAGCCCGCGCCCTGAGATCGATAAGATCACGCCTAGCCTGGAGAAAATGGAGACGGACTACAGGCAGAACCGCCTGACGCCTGACTTCATCCCCGGTAGCGGTGCAGAGAGCGATACGGCGGACACGCTGGACGGGATGCACCGGGCGGACAGCTATTATTTCAAGTCGCAGCAAGCACGCGACAACGCATTCCAGGAGGCTATCCGTGGCGGATTCGGCGCATATCGTCTCACGACCGACTACCAGAACCCAGATGACCCGGATTCCGAGGAGCAGCGCGTTAATCCCGGCATGGCCATCGTGGATGCTGACCAGTCGGTTTATTTCGGTCCGTCTGTCCTGTACGACAAACGCGACGCGCCTTGGGCGTTTATCGTATCTGCCGACGACCGCGATGAAGCCGTAGAGAAGTGGGGCGAAGAGAACGTAGAGGATTGGCCTGTATCCTCGCCCGGATACGCATATGACTGGTACACGCCGGACATCGTGCGCACGGCTGAGTATTATGAGGTTGAGCAGGTAGCGGACAAGCGCGTTACGTTCACGCAAGAGCAGAGCCAGGAAACGCAGGCGTTCTTCCTGAGCGAGCTTGATGATGATGATATCAAGGATCTGCACGCTCTTGGGTGGAAGGACAAGCGCAAGGACGTCAAGCGCACGCGCGTACACAAGTACATCTTGAACGGCACGAAGGTCATCAAGGACTGCGGCTATATCGCAGGGCCCAACATTCCGATCGTGCCGGTGTATTTCCGTCGTGACTATGTGGATAATCAGGAGCGGTGGCGCGGGTACGTTGGCAAGTTCAAGGACCGTCAGCGTATCTACAATGCAAGCGTGGGCCATGTGGTCGAGACGCAGAGCCTTGCGCCGTATCCTGTGCCTATCTTGCTTGATGAGCAGCTAACGCCGACGATCGCACAGGAATGGGCAGACGGGAATATGAACCGTCACCCGTTCCGTCGTCTGTTGGCGGTGCGTAATGGTGCCGGTGATATCGTGGCACAGGGTCCTATCGGTATGATAGAGCCGACCCAGCTACAGCCGTCGACCGCGGCACTGTTGCAGATTGCCAGCAATGACCTTACCAGCCAGGATGACAATGCGGATCAGGTGAAGGCCAATGTGTCTGCGGATGCAATGGACATTGCTGCTGCGCGTGTTGATGCAAAGTCGGGCATTGCATTGGACAATATGCGTCAGTCGATCGCGCGAGAAGGCGAGATCTACCTCGGCATGGCGCGCGAGGTTTGTTTCGAGCCGGGGCGCAAGGTCGAGACGATCAGCATGGATGGTCAGGACGGCGAAGCTGAGCTGATGCAGCCGCATATCGATCAGGCTGGCGTTTACAAGATCCGCAATGATCTGGCGCGCGGTTCGTTCAAGGTTGTGGCGGATGTGCAGGAGTCTACCAGCACGGCGCGCGGCAAGACCGTTAAGCAGATGCTGGAACTGGCACAGATTGCTGGCGGCATTCAAGATACGGAGCTGGCACAGGCTGCGTTGCTTAATGCCGTGATCAACATGAATGGCGAAGGTTCGCAGGACATGAAGGACTTTGCCCGCAACAAAGGCATTGGCATTGGCCTTGTCAAGCCTACCAAGGAAGAGCAAGCGCAGATCCAGCAGGCGCAAGAGCAGCAAGGTCAGCAGCCGCCGCCTGCCACTGAGCAGGCTATGTTGGCGCAGGCTGGTAAGCTGCAGTCGGAGTCCATGCTTAACCAGGCTAAGGCAACGCAGACGCTTGCTGATGCACATCTCAAGACTGCGCAGGCGGAAGCCGTTGGTGGTCCTGAGAAGGCACCGCAGGCACCGTCTGGGTTGTCCCCAGCCAACGACCAGGCAGAGATCCAGTCGAAGCTGTCTGGCGCTGCGCTGAAGGAGGCGCAGGCGCGTAAGCTGGACTTCGATATGCATCACCAAACCATCAAGACTGGGCATGAAATCATGATGCAGCGTAGGCAGCAGGATCACGCTGAGAAAACCGCTACTAGCAAGTAGTGTGTGGATAGGGTACAAGGCACATGCGCTGACCGCCGAGCGTTAATCGGGCGTTGGAGAATACCGTGGCGGACTACTACGATCCTGTTAATATGCGCTGGGTGAAAGGTGCTGAGGACAGCACTGCGATACCTAAAATTGAGAGAGCGCCACCCCCCAGACCGGTTTGCGCAAACGACAAGGAACTGCGCGAAAAGGCGCTGATGTATGCGGTGCAGGCGCACGCTGCTGACCCCAGAATGTTCATAACTGGCAATGCGGATGCTTTTCTCAAGTTCCTTAAGGGCGAAGCAGCATGAAAACGCTAGTACCAACAGAAGAAGGCGGCCTGACCTTCGCATACACCAACCCAGACGATCGTGAGTTGCGCATCGAGGCGTTGTCGATGGCGCTGCAGGCTTATGGCGATAACGGAGGGGTCAAGCAGGTTATGGAAGCCGCCAAGGTGTTTTATGACTTCATGGTTGGGGTGGAAGCATGAGCATTCCAGAAATCATGAGCGACATTCTAGAGGCTAAGGCAGAGGTGCTTGATCTTCATACTAAGCGTAAGAGCGTTAATCTGCGAAGTGCAATGGCAGAGTTTGAAAAAGCGCATTTTGCGATGAATCAAGCGCGGCTCTTTATCAACATGGAGCTTGAGGCATGAGCGACGAACACGAACAGGATGACGACATCCTGGAGCTGACCGAAGAAGCGCCAACAGACGCTGACTTTGACGAGAACGGCGATGAGATCGGCTATGAGCGCGACGACGAAGAGCAGAAGGCGCGCGAAGAAGACGAGTTTGGCATCGACATTGAAGTCGAAGGCGATAACGAGCCGGATGAGGAGCCGCACCTAGCCAAGAAGCTGCGCGCTGAGGTTCGCGAGCGTAACAAGCGTATCAAGGAACTGGAGGCACGGCTTGCGCCTAAGCCTGTTGACATTGGCAAGAAGCCGGATCTGTGGGAGGATTGCGAAGGTGATCCCGACAAGTTCGAGGCTGACTTGCTGGCGTGGACAGAGCGCAAGCGGCAGGCTGAGCAAGCCGAACGTTCGCAGACGGAACAGCAGACCACGCAGCAACAGGCATTCGAAAAAAAGAACATTGCCTATCGTGCCAATGCGGCAAAGATGGGAATGCGCGATATCGAAAAGTATGAGCAATCGGTGATTGACTCGCTGGGTGCGGATTATCTGGGTGCGATCGTGCGCTATGCGGATGATCCCGCAAAGGTCGTGGCCGGATTGGGGCGTAACAGCCACATCCTCGACAAGATCGCAGATGAGAGTGACCCCGTTATCCGCCTCAAGCTGATGTTCCAATTGGAGAAGCAGATGGTTATCAAACGTAAAGGTGCTGCAGCTCCTGAAGCTGGTACGATCCTGAAGGGTACGGCGAACGTCTCTGGCGGCGACAAGGCGCTTGAGAAGCTGGAGAAGGACGCAGAGCGCACCGGCGATCGGTCGAAGCTGATTGCGTACAAAGCTAACAAGGGCAAGAAGTAATGGCACGCGAACTAGAACTTAGCCCCGCACAGGTGGCGCAGGCGAAACTCGCTGGCATTCCCGGCGATCGTCCGGGTTTGGGCGCTGATTATCCGCGGATGTTGTATCGTTCGGGTGAAGCCGCGGACCACAAGCTGCTTGACATGCCGCTGCCTATTCAGGGGCATAAGGGTGTTGAAACTGTCATTGTGCATGACGAGCTTGAGGAAGCAGAAGCATCCGAGCATGGCTGGACCCGCACCATTGACGGCAACGATATGCCGACGATGAGCGACAAGGATGCACTCATTGCAGAGTTGAAGGCGCAGCTGTCTGCACAGACGATGTTGAATGATGCGCCGCGTCGTGGTAGGCCACCGAAGGCGGTAGACGAGCCAGGAGCCGAATAATGGTAAGCATTCCTCTGTATGGCGGGCCGTCCAAGCGCGACATCATCCAGCTTGCATATGAGGAATGCGGCCAGGCAGGCTATGAGTTCGAGCTTACGCCGGAAGAATATGATGCGGCTTTGCGCCGTCTGGATGCCATGCTTGCCGAGTGGATCGGGCTAGGAATTGACCTTGGCTTTAACTTTCCAACCAACGGCACGCATGGCACGCCAGAAGAAGAAAGCGGCATTCCTGATGCTGCGTTGAATGCTGTCGCTACCATGCTGGCAAGGCGCATTGCGCCTACAATTGGCAAGACGCTGCCAGCGGAAGCCAATGGCGCTATGGCCATGGCGTGGACGCTGTTGCGGTCAAACTATACCAAGATCCCCTCCATGCAGCTTGGGCGTCAAACGCCGCGCGGGTCGGGTAATCGTGGGTTTACTGCAGGTAGGTCATATTTCACCAACACGTTGCCCACTGACGAAGTGGCGCAGTAATGGTTGCTGTCCCAATATTGAGCGGGATTGCAGCCACGCAGTCTGGCGATTTCTCGTTGTCATACCCAATCAATTTAGAGCCGGTGCCGCTTAATAGCGGCTTGTCTGAAGGCTATATGCGTTCAGCCCCCGGCGCTACGCTGTTCGGTACAGGCCCAGGCGCTGACCGTGGCGGCATTAACTGGAATGACCAGCTTTACCGTGTGATGGGCAACCAGCTTGTGCGCGTGTCCGCGGCGGGTGTTATTACCACGCTCGGGAACGTCGGTGATGGCGGTTACGTCACCATGGATTACGGATTTGACCGGCTCGCCATTCGCAGCGGCACGCGCCTGTATTATTGGGATGGTTCCACGCTGATTTGGGTGACGGACCCGGATCTAGGCCCTGTGGTCGATATGCTGTGGATGTCGGGTTATTATATCACGACGGACGGTACTTCGATCGTAGTGACGCAGCTTAGCGATGCCACGCAGGTTGACCCGCTCAAGTATGGTTCTGCCGAGGCTGACCCTGATATGGTAACGGGCTTGTTCAAGCTGCGCGGCGAGCTGTACGCGCTTGGGCGCTATACCATTCAGGTATTTAGCAACACGGGCGGCTCTGGCTTCCCGTTTACGGCTAATACCGGTGCTACGGTGCCTGTGGGGTGCGTGGGACCGGGTGCAAAGTGCGCGTTCCTGCAGACGATGGCATTCGTTGGATCTGGGCGTGACGAAGCGTTGTCGGTGTATTTGCTTGACGGGGGATCTGCGTCCAAGATTGGTACACGGTTTATCGATGATGAGTTGGCCAAGGTGGCTGATCCTACGTCGATCCGTCTTGAGCAGCGTATGAGCCGGGACGAGCGCCGTTTGCTGATCCATTTGCCTGACAAGACGCTGGTATACATGGCCAATGCCTCACGCCTGACGCAGCAGCCTGTGTGGTATGTGGCAACGTCTGGGTTGGGGCTGAACAGCCAGTACCGTTTGCAGAACGCAGTGCTGTGCTATGGCAAGTGGATCTGTGGTGACACGACCAGCAGCAAGCTTGGCGTGTTGGATGAGACGGTTGTGACGCAGTTCGGAGATCCGCAGGCGTGGCAGTTCGACACGCGCCTGTTGTATAATCAAGGCATGGGTGCGATCGTGCATGATCTGGAACTGGTGGGTCTGCCAGGACGCGGTGAGACAGGTTCTGTAATGCTATCCATGACACTGGATGGCCAGACGTGGGGCCTACCGCGTGCGTGCCGCGTCCCGAAGAACAACCGCACGCAGCGTGTGCAGTTCAATCCGCACAAGCGGTTCCGCAATTACATCGGCCTGCGCTTCAAAGGCAGCACCTTGGCGGGCTGGTCTGGGTTGAATGCTACTGTTGAGGCTTTGGGGGCATGATAGCATCCCCGCTAACCCGCGACGACCTGACACGCTTGTTCCCGAACAACCCCAAAGCCGTGCTGGCGTTCGAGGGGTTGTTCCGGCTGCTTGGCAGCAACATCGAGGCGATTACCGCGGCCACCGAGGCTACGGACGCATTGAACGATGCAACGGTGGTTACGCTGTCGCCTAACGCCACGTTGAATAATGAGCGTGTGCTGGCGGTTGATCCCAACAGCATGACGATCACCGACACGGGCAATGCTGTCATCCTTGCGCTGCTTTATATCGTGCAGGCAACACAAGGATGCAGGCTGACGTTCAATCTGTTGGGTGACACCGATGTTGACGTTCTGCACTCAGGCATCGCGCTGACGTCAGGTGTGGGCGTGTACGCCAATGATGCCGCCGCCGCTGCCGGTGGCGTTGTTGTTGGGGAGTTTTATAAGGTGTCAGGCGGCGGGGTGGCTTGGCGTCAGGCTTAACACGCTTGCCACCTTCCAACACCCGTGCTAGTCTACAATATCGGACGGAACCATAGCCTTGCTCCGATGGGCGTTTTTGCGAGATGCAAGATGGTCCGTGTCGAGCGCGATGTCGCCTTTATCAACAAAATCGCAAACGATGCAGACGTGCGGCCTTTCATCCGCCCGGACGGCGAGGCGATGGACTTTTCCGCTATCGAAGGCAAGCGCAACGCTGAAATCGGCGGCGTAATCCTGTCGAATGGCGAGGATGCGGTGGCGATCTTCGAGATTACCGCAGATGACTGCTTTCAGGCGCATACCATGTTCGCGCCGACGTGCCGCGGACGCAAGGCGATCGATGCTGCAAAGGAAATGGTAGCGTGGATGTTTGCGCATGGAGCACGCATTGTCTGGGGCGCAACGCCCCACGAAAACAAGCGCGCAATCATGTTTAACCATTTGATCGGTGCCAAGGTCGTAGGTGCGGATGACACGCATGTCATTTTTGAAATGAAGGCTGCTTAATGGCTGGTGCACTCATTGGCGCAGGTGCGTCTATCCTTGGCGGGATTACCGGAGGCAAGGGCGCAAGCAAGGCAGCCAAAGCGCAGGCGGCTGCACAGCAGGCTTCTTTGCAGGAGCAGCAACGTCAGTTCAACATCACGCAGGCCAATTACGCGCCGTTCCAGGCGGTAGGAACGCAGGCGCTTGGCGGTATGCAGCAGCTTACCGGTCTTGCGGGCAACGACGCGCAGGCGCAGGCAATCAGTGCATTGCAGGCATCGCCGGGGTTTCAGGCGCTGTATAATCAGGGTTCGGATGCCATCCTGCAGAACAGTGCTGCTACGGGCGGGCTGCGTGGCGGGAACACGCAGAACAGCTTGGCGAACTTCGGCGCTAACACGCTTGCCAGCACGATCCAGCAGCAGCTTTCCAATCTTGGGGGGCTGGTGAATACCGGCATGGGTGCGACGAACGGCGTAGCGGGTGCATCGCAGGCCTATGTCGGACAGCAGGCACAGACGCAGAGCATGTTGGGCAATGCCAATGCTACCGGCGCAGCTGCACCGTATGCAGCTTTGCAGGGTGTTATTAGCCAGCTCGGTTCGCAGTTTGGTACGGGTGGTAGCGGCGCAAAGGCTCTTGGCTGGTAATGGCAACAGATCCATCCTCAATTATCCAGGGTATGCTTCAGAGCGCTGGGCTTGGACGCACTGTGTCCGATTTCCAGCAGCAGGATGCGCAGACGCAAGGGATGCAGTTGCGCAACCAGGCGGCGCAGCAGCAGATGACGCAAGAGCAGGCGCAGGCGCAGCGTATGCAGGCGTTCCAGACTGCTATGACCAGCTTCGGCGGCGATCCTAGCGACGGCAACCTTGCCAAGATCGCGCTCCAGTTCCCCGAGCAGGTGGAAACGCTCAAGAAGCAGAAGCAGCTTCTGGATGCGCCTGTGCTTAACGCGCACAAGACGTATTTCTCGGGCCTTGAGCGTGTTGCAGGCGCGGGCAACACAAAGCTTGTAACGCAGCAGTTGCAGTCGATGATCACGGCTGAGAAGGCGGCAGGACATGATACGGCTGAAGCCGAGGATATGCTTTCGGCTATCAATGCAAACGAACCTTCTGCGCTCAAACAGGTGCAGGCTTTTGCCAAGGGTCAGCTGTATGTGATTGATCCTGAATATGCCGCGGCGATCGACAAAGCGCAGGGCGAGAACGCCAAGCATTTCGCGTCGACCGGCGATAGCACGATTTATGATGAACGTACTGGTGAGGTTGTACGGCAGGCCGCTTCTAAGGTCGAGTACAAGACCATTAAGAACGCAGACGGTTCTGAGTCCATTGTTCAAGTGGGAGGAGGTGATCCAAGATCTATCGCTAGCGGGACGGCGGCACCCTCGAATGGAAGCGGGAGTGCAGCCGCCCCGTCTGGCCGAACTACGGGCGGATGGACGCCGCGCACCCGTAATGGTGGCGACAATCCAGACACCGCGGTTGACAACAAGATCAGTGGCGCAGCCAAGTTCCTTGGCGTTGGCCCTACCGATGACATTTCCAAGCTGTCGCCGCGGAAAATTGCGGAAGCAATGACGCTTAGCGAAGGTGGTAAGGGTTCGCTTGCAGATCGCAACAACAACCCTGGCAACCTTCGCAATGGTGATGGTAGCTACAAGAAGTTCCCGACCAAGGAAGCGGGCTTGAACGCTGCGGCTGCACTGGTCGCGCGAAAGCTGCGCAATGGCCAGACCAACGTACAGACGCTCATCGAGGGTCTGCCGGTCAAGGGCGGTGCGCCTGCAACGCCGCAAGCCAAGTTCAATGGCGATGGGACCAAGGTTCTCTACACATCGAAGGGCAACCCTAATGGGGCGCAGGGCAATGCACCGTCTGGCTACAGGTTTAAGCGCGATGGAACGCTGGAGGCGATCCCCGGTGGTCCTGCTGACACTCAGAAGCTTGGGCAAGACGCGATTGACACGATGGCTGAGCAATACCTCTCTGGCGATAAGAGCGTCATGCAGGGTCTGGGTCGTGGTGCGCAGGGCAGTCAGACGATCGCGCAAGTCCGTGCAGCGATAGCGCGCAAGGCAAAGGCCGCTGGCATGTCCGGGCGCGATATTGCAGCGCAGATGGCTGACTTTAGCGGCGTTATGGCAAGCGAGCGATCGACTGGCACGCGCATTGCGGCAATCGAGATTGCAGCTACTGAAGCGCAGAAGCTGGCTCCGCTTGCCGTGCAGGCGTCTGACGCATTGCCGCGCGCTGGCTGGGTGCCATTTGCCAAGGCAGAACAGGCAGTGCGCAACGGTACCAATGATGTTCGTTTGCGGCGGTTTGTGACGGCCAACAACGGTTTGGTAAACACCTATGCGCGTGCAGTTAGCCCTTCGGGTGCGCCTACTGTTAGCGACAAGGAGCACGCACGCGAGCTGTTGAATACGGCAATGGATCAGAACTCTTATCGTGCTGTCGTGCAGCAGATGATGAGGGAAATTGAACAGGCCAAGGCAGCGCCGCGGCAGGTTCGTAATGAGTTGCGTCAGAACGTTGGTGGCAACTACCGTGGTGGCGGGGGCGCTGTTCCGCGTACCGCTACCAATCCAAAGACCGGACAGAAAATGATGCTTCAGGGCAACCGTTGGGTACCGATGCAGTGAGTTTCCGTGGACCACCCCCGCCCGATGGTTTTGTTCTTGACGATCATCCTGAAGACGCTCCTGCGCAGGATATGCCGCAGGATGCAGCTGGTGATGTGCCGCCTCCCCCGCCTGGGTTTGAGGCGGATGCACCGCAGCAGCAAGGTATGGAAGTGGCAGCGCCTGTAGAGGGCGATATTGGCTTTAACCAAGCAGCACAGCCGCTGTCCAAGCTATCGCCGGAAGACGAAGCTACGTTGCAAGGCCTGTACCGCACTGCGGACGCTGCAACTATCACACAGTACATGGCTAGCAAGGGTCTAGCTCCTACGCGCAGCATGGAAGAATATGTCGCAGCACGGGATCAGGCGAAACAGAATGGTGGTCAGTTTTCCACCGATGTTACGTACGCTTTTCCTGATACCGCCAATATGGCTGACGTACCTGCAGACCTACGCCCTGGCGCGGGCATGGCGGCTGCGCGTGGCGTTATCGACGTCATCCCCGGCGTGGACAACATTACGGCGCTGGCACGTGCGGCTGACAATCAGTTGAGCGATACGCCAGATCAGCGCGGCTTCTGGGCGCAGTACGATTTCCAGCGCGATATGACCGAGGGCGCAAAGCAGGGCGATTACCGGGATAATCCCGGCGCGCGTATTGCAGGTTCACTTGTTGGCTCGCTTGCCATTCCTACGGGTCTGGAAGGCGTTGGCTTCAACGCAGGCCGTAATGCGCTGCGTGCTGGCGCTACCATGCAGGAAGCGCGCACGATCGCAGCATCTGCCGTTCGCAACCGCATGGCTGCTGTTGGCGGCGGCTACGGGGCTGCACACGGTGCGCTGGGTGCGCAAGATCCCGGCGAAGCGCTAACGGGTGCTGTCACTGAGGGCGCTATGGGTGCTGCTGCTGGGTTGGGTTTGGGGCAGGTCGGGGTTGCTCGCGCCAATGTCGCTCGCGCTGCTGCACCGGCTGCAACTGAAGGTCAGCAAGTAGCGGCAGCATCGCAGCGGCTGGGTATTGACGCGTTGCCCGCAGATGTGGGTGGGCCGCTTACGCGTCGCCTTACGTCTGCCGCGGCACAAGCCCCTATCTCCGCTTCGCCAATCATCACCGCCAGCGCACGCACTGTGGAGCAAGCACAAAGCGCACGTAATGCTATTGCCGCGCGAGTTGGTCAGGCGCTTGATCCAGAAGGTGCAGGAGAAGCTGTCAAGAGCGGGGCGCAAGCGTATATCACGCAAAGCAAGGCAGGCGTAAACGCTGCATATACGGCTGCCGAAAAAGCGGCAGGTGATGCCAAGGTTGCGCCTACAAAAGCACTTGAGGTTCTGGACCGCAATATCGCAGAACTAGCAGAAACCCCTGGCGGCGCTCCGGGCCTAGATCATCTTAGAGGTCTTCGGGACGAGATGTCTATTAAGCCTCGTTTGGTAGAAGCTGGAGAAGAAGACGGATGGAAAAAATTTATTTTCCACACTGGCAATGGCAGCAAGGTTCCTATTGAGATTATGCCTAGCAAGTCTGGGAAAGGTCTTGAAATATCTGTTGACGAAAATGGGAAGAGGGCAAACCAGTTCGGCATAGCTGAGCTTCGCAGGGCAGCATTCTTACTTAAAAAGATGTATCCGGAAGCTGTGGATATCTACGGCAAAAGGATCAGCGGCGCTGGCGTAGGCAGAGAACAGCTTTTGTCAATGGACAGTCTTACTAAGGGCATGACTGAAGCCGCTGCTATACCACGAGATGTATCTGTAGCTGGTCTGCGTC
>Ga0182215_1000052_pt1 | contig 18448 bp, 40 predicted proteins | sample G5R1MG_24_FD_128404 | JGI IMG/M metagenome (GOLD analysis project Ga0182215, IMG submission 128404) | Switchgrass phyllosphere microbial communities from Michigan, USA - G5R2_NF_03OCT2016_LD1 MG | ecosystem: Host-associated > Plants > Phyllosphere > Phylloplane/Leaf | place: USA: Michigan... | reverse complement strand
GTCATCGGCTTTCGTGTAGATGGACCGCGCGGGAACCCAATGGCCCGGTCCCGGCGAACAAGGGTCGAGGTCGAACGTCAGCCCGAGGGCGTCGAAGACGGCTGGCGGGGTGTACCAGTCGTCGGAGTTGCCGGTGCTCGGCTCGTGCTCAGCCATTGCTCGGCTCCGAACGGGTGGCCTGGGAGATCGCGGCGCGGGCGGCGGGCACCCAGCTTTCGCAACTGTCATCCAGCGGCTGCGAGGAGACGGCATGCTCCAAGGCCGTCAGCAGATCGGGGGCCGCAGCGATCAAACGAAAGTTGGCGTCGATTTCGTCGTGATGAGGAACGACGTACCTGTCTTGCGCGCCGGGTTTCCGAACGTCGGCAATCAGGGTTCGGTTGTCCGACGCAAAGCAGCCGCCGCGATTGCCGAACTCGTTGAAGGCGCGCCACGGCCCCGGTGTGTGCCCCACGCCCTCGGATGAGACGGGGAGGTCGGGATGGCTGGTGGGTTCGGTGCTCATCAGCCGAACACCGTTGCGAGGAGGACGTGAACGATCATTCGCCGGGTCTTCGCGGTGTACCGCTCGGAATGACGGCCATCGATGGCCCAGCGGTCGCCGTTGTAGCGCCTGGGGTCGAGGCGAACGACGCGGGGGAAGAACGGCCGCTTCACGGGCTTGTAGGGTGTCTTCGTATTCTCGCTCACAGCTTTGCACTCCGTGCCTGGAGGGCGCGTTCGGCGTCATCAAGCTGAGAGAGATAGCCGTGGATCGCGTCTTCGATCATGCACCGCTCGAATTCGTTCGGGGTGTAATCACCGCCGTCGCCAGCAAAGTAGTATTCGGCGGCATACTCGTTCACCGAGACGAGACGGGCGGCGTTAGCGCTCTTGGGTTCGTTGCTCATCGGATGTTGCTCCGTGCCTGGAGGATGACGCGCCGGGCCGCGTCTTCATCGCCGGATGTTTCGTAGAGGGCGGTCATGGGGCGCCTCGCGTTGAAGCGAAGCCGCGAGACCGGAGGGGCGTCTTGGATTTTGGCCACGTGCCATTCGCCTTGCGACGGATGCGATCTGCTTTCGCCCGATCGCCCGCTTCCTCGCTGGTCTTCTCGCGGTGGGCGATGACGAGAGCGGGGGCTAGGTTTGCCTCTCTGTGCTCGCCGCCCATCGACAGAGGCTTGATGTGCTCAAGCTCCCAGCGCTCGCCAGCGAGGATCTTTCGGCCCGTGAGATGGCATCGGCCTTGGGCCCGGATGAACACCCGGTCTCGGATGCGGCTTGGCACCTTCGCGTCAGGGCTAGAGCCGACCCATTCCTCCAACGATCGGCCGCCGAGGGGATTTGCGATCAGCGCCACCATCACGCCCACCGCCCAATGGTTTTCTTTGCCAAGGCGGCATCAACCGTCCATCCGAGATTGAGTCGATCCCACACGACATCGTATTTGATGCCAGCGAGTTCGGCGGCTTCTGAGAGCGGCATGTTCCGGCCCTGAAAGCACACGATCCGGTTCGATCGCTTATTCCGCGCCTGCTCCGTTTTGGTGGCCCACCGGCAATTGCCCGGCTCGTAGTCGCCATCGTTGTCGATGCGGTCGATGGAATGCTTACGGGACGGGCGTGGCCCCATGTCCCGCAGGAAAGCTTCGAACTCGGAGCGCCATGCGGGGCAGACGGATATGCCGCGCGCCGAATATCCCGCATGCGGCTGAGAACCGTGGCAACGTTTGATGATGCCAGCCCAAATCGCGTACTCGACGGACTTGGACAAACCATGCGTGATTGAGTAGCTGCCTGCGGCTTCTTGCAGGAGGCATCCGCAGCTTTTCACCCGCCCAGTGCGGAGCTTGTAGCCGGAAGTCGCGAAGGTGTTGCCGCAGTCGCAACGGCATTCCCATTCGAAGTTCCCGGCCTTCCCGAGGAAGCGAACAGCCTCAGACCTAGCAAAGCGTTGCCCAGCAATATCGACAAGAGCGCGGCCCATCACGCGGCCTCCTGCATGAATGCCAGAGGGTCGTAGCCAACAGCCTCGGCAAGCTTCGCCATCGCGCGATCGAAGTAGCCGCGGAACTCGTCCTGCGTCATTGCATCGAAGCCCGTGCTGTCGGTGGTGAGGAAAGGCTTGCCGGCGAGGTCGTGGATAACCGTGACGTAGCCGCAAGCGCGCTTGAGGGCGTCGTGCAGGTGTTCGGCAGTCGCCCACCGATCATCGTTTTCAGCGACTAGAGACAGGGCCTTCCAATATGCCCTTTGCTGCGGCAGTGATCGGCGCGTCATCCGGACCAGCTTAAACTCCGAGCCGATATCGAAGCCCATAAGCTGCTCTTGATCGAAGCCGGACACGGGTACGATGCCGCGGGGTGTCTTGCGGACGATGCAGCCCGCCGTCTCCTTGGCGCGCCGGGTCATGCCGCCACCTGCTCTTTCGGAAGGCTTTCCTTGTACTCCTCAAGGTCGGTCCGGAACGCGTCGTAGTCCCTGTCCACGAGGCTGTTGATCGTGGCATTGTTCGTCTTCAACCACTCGCGAACCGAAGCGACATTGCGGGCGAAGCGCATGGCCTCCTTGAGCGTCTTGAGGACGGTCGCGCTCTCGCCCTCCGTCAGTCGCTCGGCGGTCTTCCGCTCAAACCCGCCCTTAGTGACGTACTTGTCGGTGATCGCGTGGATTTCTGCGGGCGCCTCGACACCGACATTCGCCTGAGTCTTGTCGTAAAGCGCGAGGCCGAACGGATTGCCGAACGTCATCAGGGCGCGCTTCATCGCGTCCGTCTCTGCTTCCTTGATCGCGCTCTCGTGTGCCAAGCCGCAATCCGCGTCGATGCCATGACCAGCGCCGACGCCTTCACGGACCCGGTCTCCGACCTTGACGCGGACGCGGGCGACGTAGGACACGCCCCATCCGTCGCGCTGGTTGGGCGGGCGGCCAATCTTGCGCTCGCGCTCGGACACGCATCGAATGTCGATCGTCTCGCGATCCCACGCGTCGAAACCGAAGATGCGGTTTGCCTCTGCGATGCAGTGCCAGCCCTCGACGTAGGAAAGGCGCTGTCCGGACTGCTGACGGCTGGCGACGTGGGCGGGGTTCAGGGGTGCTTCTAGCGCCCTCTGCTGTTCGGGGGTGAAGGCCATCACTCACCTCGGATGTGAAGGGAGGCCTCGCCGAACGCCAGACGCGCACCGGGCACGTCCTCGCCAGCCATCAGGGCCTTCTTGATTTCGGTCTTAGCGGCTTCGACCTTCACGCGGCGGAAGCCTTGTGGGAGATCGTCGAGCGCATCGACAACGACGACAGGCTGGGGGTCGCGCACAGAAAACGTGGCGATCGGCAGATCCAGCTTCGGTAGATCGGCGGCGTCCATCACCGCCATGACGAGGGCGCGCTTCTTGCGGGCGCGGGCCTCAAACCGCTTCTGACGGGCTTCAAGATCATCCTTGAACATCTTGGCGCCTTCGGCCTGCGCTTCGTCCGCCTTGAGCGATCGATAGAGGTGGGTCAGCACCTCGTTGATGCCGGTCGAGCCTTCGATCATGTCGGCTCGCAGCTCGTCGTCATCCTGCAGTTCGGGGTGAGCCTCCAGCAGCTTGACGCTGTCGAAGATCACGCGGCCCGCATCGACGTGGAGGTAGCGGTCGTTGCTCATCGCGGTAGCTCCTGACGGGCTTGGAGGTAGGCGAGGGGGCCGATCTGCCCGCGCTCGCGGATGATGTTGCGAACCGTTTCGGCGTAGCGGTAGGCTCGGGAGCGGTGACGCTCGGCCTCCTGCATGTCGCCACGCTCTGCAACCTCAACGGCGAGGCTGCGGGCGGATCGGATGCCGTAGAGGTTTTCGCGGATCTCGGTGGTGGTAGTGCGGAGGCTGCTCACGGCTGCCCCTCGGCCTTGGCGATGGCGGCCTTCATCTGCTTGTGGATCGTGCCATCCATTGCGAACGTGTGATGGAAGAGGCTTTCGGCGGCGGTGAGGGCCGCCAGCAGCTCGGGAGCTGCCGAAATCACCGCGGCGCGCCGGAACGTCTCGTGCGAGAGCGCAGATCCTTCGAAGTTTCCGACCGGGTCGCCCTTCACGAAGCAAACCGATACTGAACCGCCGTTCGGCAGGGGAGCGTGAACATCGACGCCGGCCCAGCCGGAGGCTTCCTCGTCCTCGCCGAGAACGAACCAGCCCGTGTTCTGTGCGTTGGCGCTCACGCTGCGATCCTTTCCCGCCGCGCTTCCTCGGCCGCGCTCTCGACCTCACTCCACTGGTTGTGGAAGCGGTCTACGAAGGCGTCGCGGGTGGCGTCGTCGATCGCCTGCGCTGCGTTGTGGTCGGTCCGGTCGATCGCAAGGTTGGCGACCGCCGCCAGCGTGTCGGCGAACTGCCGGATCATCGTGCTGGTGATCGGATCGACGACGGCCGTGCGGCTGGCGATGGCGCCGATGCTGACGTTCCAGTCGATGCGGCTGTTGAGGTCGTGCGCGGCCTCGGTGAGGAGGGTCTGCATGTCGGCGATGGCGCCGAGAACTGCGGTGCGCTCGTTCATCAGAGTGGCCCCAAGCTATGCGCGAGGTTCGCCAAGGCGGCGACGAGCGCGATGAAGGAAATGGTGAGGAGGAGGCTGGGAAGATCGGTACGGGCGATCATGGCCGGGCCTCGGCCTTGGCGATGGCGGCGCGAGCGTCTTCGACGTTTCGGTCAAAACCGACCATCGGCGTGTGCAGGCCGTCAATGTCGTCGATGAACCAGCGCAGAGCCGCCAGAAGATCAGGCGCCGCAGCGATCAAGCGAGCGTCAGCTTCCGCCGTGGGACCAGGGATGATCCCTTCGCAGCCGACAACCTCAGCAGTCGCGCTGAGAATATTATATCCAGCGACATACTCCGCACCTTCGCGATCATTGCGCGTGTCTATGTCAACGGACCAAGGTCCCGCCGTGTGTGCCGCGCTCATCGCATCACCCCACCGTTGGACGTGCGGAACGACGGAAACGCTTCCTGCGAGCCGAGCCGAGTCAGCCGGTCTCGCTCGGCGCCGATCATGAAGGCCCCAGACACGAGGGCGACGATCGGGATCCAGAGGGCGAAGCTGACGAGCAGTCCGAAGAGGACGCCACGGGCAGGGCTGGTTGAGGTATCGCGAGGATGCTGGCGCATGGGGGTTCTCCGGGTGACTGGCGCTTCGGTGGAAGGCCGCAGGGGAGTGCGGCCCTCGGTCGAGGCGTCAGGCGACGGCGGCGAGGTACGGTGCGGAGATCGGGGACACGTCGAGGACGACGCCCATGCCGTTCGTCTTCACCGGGAGGCTCACGGTCGGACGGCGGCTGCGTGAGAGGCCAAGGCGTGTAGCGGCAACAAGGACGACGCCCTGATGCCCGTTTTTTGGCGTTCTGACCTTGAAGCTGCCTGACTTTCCAGATGACGCTGGGACCATGGCGATGTGACCAGCATGCTCGCCGTCGCCCACCATCACGCGGACAGCAGGCGGGCTGCCAATCGCGGCGAGAATATCACTCGCGATAGCGAACCGGATTGTGCCGTTGGCCATGACCAAAGCGTTCACGGTTCCTACTTCGGGCTTGCGGCCCCGTCCGAGAGACGTTGCTTCGAGTTCGCGAAATGCCATGGGGAAAGGTCTCCATCTTCCGGCGCGTCGTTCGCTGCCGATGAATGGAGTAAATGGGAAATCGCCCATCGTGTCAACGGGCAATTGCCCATCGTCGCCATAAAAATAAAGGCCCGGTTGCCCGAGCCCTTGTTCGCCTAGCGTTTGAGGAGGCGTCTCGCCTGTCGCGGTGGTATGATGGCGGTGATCTCTGCCACCCAGTTTAGCAGCTCGTCGCGCCGCGTTTCGCCGTTGACGCTTTCCAGATCGTACAGCCCGCGCTCGCTCCCGCGTAACAGCTTCTTGACGAGGACTTCCCCGCTATCCACAGCGCAGACCACGGTTTCCCCCAGATAACTCTCGGTTGCAGGCTGCTGAGAAGAGAAATAGACCAAGCTCCCGTCGTCCGCGATCCCGCGCATAGAGTGCCCTTTGACCTCGACCGCACTGTCCGAGGCGGAACCGCCTGGGGCAATGGGTACAAACTCCTCGGGGCTATCGCCTTCCGCATAGAGAACGCGGCCAGAGGGGTCGGCGCCGATCGTGCCGACAAGCTTTACGACGGGGGCTCCGAAGCCATCGTCCATGTCGCTGTCACCCTCACCAGTGAGGAGCCAACCCGGCTTCACCCCTAGAGCGTGTGCCACCTCGATGAACCTGTCAATGGCGGGTGCCCGGTCACGCTTCAGCATGTCACGGACGAACGTCTCGTTCTGACCGGCACGCCGAGAGAGCGCCTTCATGTCGAGACCGAGCGACCGCATGCGGTCCTGAAGGCGGGATTTCCACGGTTCTTCCATGGTCGGAATATGCCGAACGGAAAGAAAATCCGCGCGGAGGTTATTGCCCATTGACACCGATGGGTTATTGCCCATTATAGCTCCCATGGACGCAAACGCACTGCTCGCCCGGATAGACGCCTACTGTCAGGCGCAAGAGATCAGCCCCACCGCTTTCGGCCTGCGCACCGTCAACGACGGCAAGCTCGTGTTCCGACTGCGAGAGGGGAAGACAATCACGCTCAAGACGTTCGCTCGTCTCGACGCGGTGCTCGCAGCGGGCGAAGGGCGCCGCCAGCGCTCCAAGCGCGGTGTCGCGGCATGAGCGGCCTGCCTCGCAATTTCTTCGAATGCGCGTCGAGCTTCATGGAGCCGATGGTCGATCGGCTCTATGAAAAGGTTTGTGGCTGCACAGACAGCCCGATCGAAGCGGCTTTTGCCACGGCGTTCCTCACGATTGGGCGCATCCACGGGATCGGCGTTGATTTTGTGGATCGAGGCGCCGCTCTTGGCCTCGATAACTCGAAGGACTTCTACATTGCTCCGCAGCGCCAGATTGGCAGCTATCGGGCGGACTTCATCATTGGCTGCACACCAGTAGACACGGCCTTGCAGATTGTCGTCGAGTGCGACGGGCACGCCTTCCACGAGAGGACAAAAGAGCAAGCGGCGCACGATAAGGCTCGTGATCGCCGGATGCAGGGTGTGGGCTATAAAGTATTTCGCTTTACGGGCCATGAAATCTACCGAAACGCTTTCGACTGCGCTGGTGAAGCATTCGTCGCGCTGTACGACCTGCGCGAGACAGCTAAACGATGACTGGGCGCCCTTGGTACAAGCGGTACCCCGTCAATTTCATTCACGGAACGATGGGTCTCTCGCTCGAAGAGAAGGGCGCCTACTCGATCATTCTGGACTTGATCTACGACCGCGGCGGGCCAATCGTCGATGACGCTCGGTACATCGCAGGCGTCTGTAACTGCTCTCTTCGGAAGTGGTCCAGCATCCGATTGTCGCTGATCCAAGCCGGAAAGATCGCTCTCGTGGACGGGAAGATCACCAACGCTCGCGCCGAAAAAGAGATCGAATTCGCTCTGAATTCCGCGAAAGAGAGAGCCGAAAGCGGCGCGAAAGGTGGAAGAAAAGCCACTGAAAATCGATCCGACGCTAACGAAAACAACGGTTTGAGTGAAGCTGAGCTTGAGCATACGCGCGCGGTTCTAGAGTTAGAAGCCAGAAACAAGAATATAGAAGACCCCGCCCCCCCTGCCGGGGGGTCTCCCCCCAAGGGCGAAAAGCGCGGAACTCGCGTCGATGGGTTCGTGCCCGATCTCGATGCTGCTGCTGATCTCGGTCTCGGCGCGGACAGGGCGCGGCTCCAAGCCGACAAGTTTATCGACTTCTGGCGCGGCAAACCTGGTGCCAGCGGCCTCAAACGTGACTGGCCTGCGACATGGCGGAATTGGGTCCGCTCCGAAATCGAACGCAACGGTCAAACCAATTTCGCCAACGGAGGAAGATCGCATGTCCAGTCTCACGGCCGCAGAGAAACCCAAGGCGATGGCATCGTTGCCGGCGTCCGCGAAACCCTCGCTAAGCGCAACGTTTACCTCGCTGCTCAGCAGGGCGAACAAGATCGGCAAGGGGATGGCGATCAGCTGGCCCCACGGGGCGGCACCATCGAACTCCGAGCGGAACGCCGCGATGGAAGCGATTTCCGGCGTGCGGCTGGCGATGGACACGGTCGCCACTGACGACGAAATCCTTGAAGCTATCGACATGCTGTCGGCGGGCCTCAAGGTCTCTGGACAAGTGAATGGCCGCGGTATCGGCAAGGTCTATTCCCTCGTCATGGCTGATGCGCCGAGCGCCGTGCTGACGAGGGCGGTACGTGACCTTGTTACCGGCAAGGCGGAAGGCATGGACAAAACGTTCATGCCCTCGGCTCCCGAACTTCGCGAGTATCTGGACCGCGTAAAGCGCGACTGGCTGGCGATGGCGACGATGACGGAGCGGATGCTGTCCCTCCCCGAGCAGCCCGCCCCTCCTGAGCCCATGACCGAAGACCAACTGATGCGCCGCCGTGAGCGGATCGCAGCGCTGGCACGACCTCGTTCGATGCCGGGAGATGCAGCATGAGAATGCTCAACACGGCGGATCGCGTCCGTCTGAAAAGCGACGAGCAGGTGGTTGAGGACTGTGTCGTCATGATGGCTCGCGCACTGTTTCGAATGTCTGAGGAGGGCAAGCCTTCCGAGGCCGCCGACGCCGCTTCATCTGCGGCGCGCTTGTTTCGAGACCTGAACATCGACTTCCGTCGCAAGGCGATGAGGGACGCCTGATGTACAACGGTGCCCCCATCCCCGACCGCGTCCTCTACGGCATGCGTCAGCCCCGCAGCCCTGTCCTCGTTGCCGAGTGCACGAAGTCATGGGCGTGGCAGCAGATCCGAGCCGGCGCCTATCCCAAGGGTGCCATCTGGTATCCCGGCTGCTGCGAAGGCGCTGGCGCCCGGCCTGATATCGGCGACCTCTTCGGCCCAGATCCGAATTGGAAGCCTGCCCGTCCCATCGACGCGGTTCCAGACGATCGCCTCCCAAGCCGCACCCGAGAATGACCCTCTCCCCCGCTCTCACACCCAACCAACCGCCGCTAGGAGGCCAACGTGAAGCGTTTCATCATTCATTGCCTCGCGACATTTCCCGTCTTCATCGGTGCGGTTTTCGCTGCTGACTACTTCGGCGCCTACAGCGGCAGCAGCTTCTTCGCCGGGGTCATGGCGTGCGTCCTTTCCGACCTCGTTCGCGATGTGATCGACGAGGTGCGGGCATGACCTACGGCCTCACCCAGCGCCAGCAAGCGTGCCTATCCTCAATACGGGATCACGTAGAACGTACCGGCGCCCCACCATCCTATGACGAGATGCGTGTCGCTCTGGACGTGGCATCGAAGGCGACCATCCACCGCCTCGTCAAGGCACTGGAAGAGCGGGGCCATATTACCCGCCTCGTCTATCATGCCCGCTCCATCGCTCTCGTCGATCATGTGTCGGCTCCTGTGCGGGGGAAAGCGGCATGAGCCTCGCGGACCTCCACGACGATGAGATCGTAGCGGAAATGCAGCGCCGTCTTGCTCGGGGCTCTGTGGGGTTTCATGGCCTCTACGCCGCGCACCAGATGGACTACCGCGCCTCGTATCATCAAGTCTGCCTCCTCTCGGCTGACTGGTCCAACGAGCCGGGCCAGTTCGACAATCGGTATGTCCGCGGTCTTCGCGAGCTGCTGAACCGCCTCGGCGAGTTCCAGGCCGTCGATCCGGGTGTCTTCGCGGTCAACACGAGTTTCCACGGACGAAGCGCCTTCGAAGATCATGCGCCTCGGGTGGCAGCCTGATGAGCCGCCCTCTGTCTCCATCGCTCCGCGACAGCCTCATTGGCTTTGCGATCAGCGAGATAATCGTCGCCCGGATTGCCGTCCGGGCACGGCGCGGGATTGCCGTCCTGCGCTTTGGTGAAGCCGTTTCCAGTGTGTCCGTCCGTTCGCTGCTCCATGGGTCCAACCATGCAGCAGAGGAATTCGCAGATGGCCGAAAAGCGTTCGGAGATCTCAGAAATGTCTGACGTTGGTTTCGCGCAAGAAGTCATGCGCGGATACGTCGATAGCCGCCCGGGAACCGGTCTCAAACAGAAGATCGCGTCAGCCGCCGCAGCTCTCAAGTGGAATTACAGCCGGGTCAAAGCTGTCCGATACGGCGAGGCCCGAACCATCAAAGCCGCCGAGATGGATCAGCTTTGCCGAGCTGCAAAAATCGAACGGCGCATGCGGGAGATTGCCAGTGAACACGACGAACTCACCGAACGGCTTGCGCGGGTTGAGGGGCTGCTTGCCACCCTTGTGGCGCGCCTGGATGGCTCAGCGCCTCATTCGCCTCTCTAGCCGCCTAGCTCGCCTCGCAGTCTGGATCGCACCGGAGATACGCCGATGAGCAACCTTGCTCGCCAAAGCACCGTCGCCGACCTGATCGGCGAGTACGAGACTAAGCACGCTGCAATGGATGACGAGGTGCAGGCGTTCAAAGATGCCTTCATGCGACTTGAGATGTCGGCATGTATTCAGGGCAAGTTCGCCGCTCCTGTGACCCGTCACCGGCCTGACGTGTCCTCGAAGGAGTTGCGGCAGAACCTCTGCAAGTCGGGATGGAAGGCGATCTACGACCGCTTACAGATCGACCGCATCGCGAGCGCGAAAGATCGGCGCCTTTTCGATCAGACAATCGAGAACCCGCCCGAACTGACGATGGACAACGCCCGGGCAACGTTTGGGGATTATCTAGAGCGCCCACGCTATCACATCTTGCGAGGATTGGCCGAGACCTTCGCTGACCTCGATCCGGCTTACAAGTCGCATTCCAAGGTGAAGATTGGCGTAAAGGGTCTTCCCAAGCGGGTGATCCTCTCAGGCTTCGGCGAGTATTCGTTTGGCTCCTACGGTCGCGACAAGCTGCGTGACATCATAAACGCTCTCGCCGCCTACCGCGGCGAGCCGATGATGGAATATGCCGAGGTCAGCGCCATGAACCGAGCGTTCCGCCTTGGCGAAGATGCAGTTCTCGACGGACGGGTTTATCGGGACCAAGAGCGATACGGGAAGGTTGAGGAGTACCAAACCCTTAATCGTGGCATCACTATCCGCAGTTTCGCGAATGGCAACGGGCACATTCTCTTCTCGCCTTCCACGCTGCTGGACATCAATCGCGCGCTCGCCGAGTTCTACGGAGAGGTTCTGCCGGATGTAGATCCGGAGGCACCAGAAAAAGCGCCGAGTACAGCGGTTGCGAAGGATCTCCAGTTTTACTGGACACCCGAGGTGGTGGCCGAGAAGGCAGCCGAGGCGGCGGGTGTCTACAATCTGAGTGAATGGCGAAACAATCCGCCTGCGCCCATGCGCGTCCTTGAGCCGTCGTGCGGCGATGGCCGGATTATGGACGCCGTTCGCCGCCGCGGGCACCAGGTTTTTGGCATCGAGTATCATGCTGGCCGAGCTGCCGAAGCTCGCGGTAAGGGTCACAACGTCCTGACCGCCAACTTCCTTGAGCACCCGCCGCGCCCGGAGTTCGACCGTGTCGTGATGAACCCGCCCTTCTACGGACGGCACTACACCAAACACGTCCGGCACGCGCTCAAGTTTCTCAAGCCTAGTGGCCTCCTAGTGTCGATCCTGCCGGCAACGGCTCACTACGATCACGGAGAGCTTCAAGGCGATTGGACGGACCTGCCTGTCGGCAGTTTCGCCGAAGCTGGAACAAATGTCCCGACTGGCATTCTGAAGATCAAGGCAGCCGCATGACCGACGCTCCCTACGCTCCCCTCCGTGAAGTCCTGAACCGAGCCTTAGAGCAAGCTGCTCACGGCAAAGGCGCAGACCGTCACGCCAACGGTCAGCCTTTCACAGACCAGCCCATCATGGTTATCGCGCGGATGTCCGGCTTGGCCTTCCATATCGGCCAATCGATGAAGAAAGCGCAGGAGGCCAGCACCATGGCCGGGCGCGGGAACCCGCAGAACGCCGTGTTCGAGCTGCTGGGCGCCATCAACTATTTGGCCGCCGCCGTGATCCTCATCGAAGAAGGAAGGTCCTGATGGCAAAGCCGCGTCTTGTCCTGTCGCACGAAGAGGCGACCCTCATCCACGATCTGGCATGTTCGGGCGTGAACGCAAACCGCATCTCGAAAGCTTTCATCGAGCGCGGCCGACGCTTGGCGCACAGTACCGTCTCATGCCTTGAGATTTATCGGGAAGGTAGAAGCTCCTACTTCGCGAATGAGGCCGCTCGACTCGAAGCCGAAACGCAATCAAGGCGCGCTGCTTTTGAGCAGTCCGTGCCAGACCTCCCGGTGTTCCCGAAATACACGAGGACGGTAGCGGAAGGCACGTCGCTCTGGTCGCAGAGTTTTGCGCCGAACTACGTCCACGTCTCGCTTCGCGCCACCAGCATGGATGCGCCGGCATGAGTGCCCGTGTCGTCGCCATCACCAAGCCTCTCGTGCCGGAATGCCAGACTGCCGGTGAGTTCATCGTCTACGCTGCCAGAGTCAGCAACCCCGCCAATCAGGCGAACCGTGAGACCGACGCCAAGCTGCTGGCCTACCTCATGCGCAATCGGCACTGGAGCCCGTTCGAGATGGTCTCAGCTACGGTCGAGGTCGTGACCACGCGAGACATCGCTCGGCAGCTTCTTCGGCATCGCTCGTTCTCGTTTCAGGAGTTCTCGCAGCGTTACGCCGAGGTCGATGCGGAGCCCGTGTTCCGCGAGGCGCGGATGCAGGACGTGAAGAACCGCCAGTCTTCTCTCCCCGTCAATACGATTGAACAGGAGCAGGCGTGGGAAGAGTTCCAGCGGAAAGTGTGGAAGGCGTGTGATTTCGCATACCGCACGGCATTGGATCTTGGCATTGCCAAGGAAGTGGCCCGCGCTGTTCTCCCCGAGGGCCTGACACCATCGACGCTTTACGTCTCGGGTTCGTTCCGTTCGTGGCTGCATTACCTCGACGTTCGCGAAGAGGCCGGCACGCAGAAGGAGCACCGCGTCCTATCGAACGAGATCCGCGCCGCGCTCGCAGAGCATGAGCCTCTGATCTTCGGAGGCGCGGCATGATCCTCTCCGCACAGACCATCCGCAAGATCCGCCCCGTGGAGCCCTTCATCGAAGCCACGAAGATCCACGGCATGACGGCCGGGCTCTCTCACTGCGGGTACGATATCCGCATCAAGCAGGACGTGGATCTCGCTCCGGGCAAATTCTCGCTGGCCTCATCGATTGAGCGCTTCACGATGCCGCTCAATGTGATGGGCGTCGTGCACGATAAATCGACATGGGCTCGCCAGGGTCTCTCGGCGTTCGCAACGGTGATCGAAGCTGGATGGGAAGGCCACTTGACTATTGAGTTGGTCAATCATGGCCAGTCGCTTCTTCGTATCCGTGCTGGCGACCCAATAGCGCAGATCGTCTTTCATCTGATTGACGAGATGGTCGATGGCTACCGCGGAAAATACCAGAACCAAGCTGATGAGCCAGTCCAAGCAATTTTGGAGTGTTCGCAATGAGTGAGATGCCACAGAAGACATGCAGCAAATGTAAGGTGGCTTTTGAGGCGAGTTTCGAGAATTTCTATCGGCACCCAAGCGGTAGACATGGGTTCACACCTCGGTGCAAGTCCTGTGTAAATGAAGACAATGCCGAGGGCCACGCGCGTCGGCTGGCTGAAAACCCAGAAAAGGTGCGCGCTGACGCGGCGCAACGAGTATCACGCTGGTACCATCGCAATATTGAGGAGCAAAGGAAAAAGCATCGCGCCTATGCTGCTAAGCGGCTGGCAGACCCCGTTAAGGGACCAATTATTCGGGCAAAAAAACGCGGTGGGCATGCTGGCTTAACGCAGTCAGAGATTGATCAGCTCTTTGAAGCTCAAGGGTCAGCGTGTGCCATCTGTCGGTCAAGAGAACCCAATGCGAAGACGGGCTGGAACCTTGACCATTGCCACCGCACGCGGCGAGTGCGGTTTGTCTTGTGCGCTCACTGCAACCGAGGTCTGGGTGCTTTCAAAGACGACGTTTCGTTGATGCGTCGTGCGGCGCAAGTGTTGGAAACGTACCAGAACCAGCCCGACCGCCCGGTTGAAGCCATTCTGGAGGCTTCATGACCGCGCCTCGTGAGGACACCATCCACGCGGCGATCGTCCAGTATCTCCGCGTCTGTATGCCGGACTGCCTCGTCTTCCACCCACCAAACGGCGGGCTTCGTGGCAAGCGCGAGGCGTCGAAGTTGAAATGGCTAGGGGTGCTCCCCGGAATGCCCGACATCGTGATCCTGCGTCCGTCTGGCCGGTTCTGCCTCATGGAGGTGAAGGGCCCCAAGGGCGTCTTGTCCGAAGCCCAGCAGGCCGTCCGCTGGCACTGCGAGCGGTTCGAGATGCCATGGGCTCTGGTCCGATCCATCGACGAAGCCCGCGAAGCCCTCATCGGCTGGGGCCTCGTTACCCGCGATAATTCCACCGCACCGAAGGAGCCGACAGCATGAGCGAGACAATTGAGAACACCGCCGAGACCAACGTCGCAGGCGACGAGCTGCGGTCCTTCGTGGAGCGGGTTGAGCACTTGGAGGCTGAGAAGAAAACAATCTCCGACGACATCAAGGACGTGTACGGCGAGGCTGGCGGCCGCGGCTACGACGTGAAGGTTCTCCGCAAGATCGTCGCTCTCCGCAAGCAGGACGCGGATGAGCGCGCCGAGATGGATGCGATCCTCGAAACCTATCTGCATGCGCTTGGGGAGGCATGAACCATGAACTTCATCGCCATCGCCACCAACACGCAGCGTGGCATCGCCCAGCGCCGCATCGACCCCGAACTGGTTCCGGGCCTCCGCAGTCAGATCGCGGAATTGGAAGCCGAGCTGCAGGCCGAGAAGCGGGCCAAGCGCCGCGCCGAGAAGGACGCGAAGGAGAAGACCGACCTCATCTTCGACCTCAAGGACAAGATTGAGATCCTGGAAGAGCGCCTAGCCCGCTACACGCCGAGCGCCGCTACTGCTCGCGACGTGCTGAACGAGGTGTCCGCATTCCATCAGGTTCCCACGCACGTCATCATCGGCACGCGAGGGTCTGCGAAGGTCATCAACGCTCGCCAGCACGCAGCTTATGAGATCCGCCGCAGATGCCCGTGGGTGAGCTATCCCGAGATGGCGCGCCTTCTGTGCCGTGACCACAGCACTTTAATTTACGCGGTCGAGAAGTGGCCGGAAAAGGCAAGGGCTCTCGGGATCCCGGTCCTTCCGCTGGACGAGGTGCCGGAATGACCCCGCTCGCCTTCATCACCGGCCTATTCCTAGGCCTTCTCACCTCTGCCGGATGCCTGGATCGTCGTCTTCAATCCATGGTGAGGCAGGGACGGTTTCAGTTCAACGGCACGGATTACGCGATCAGGGAGTGGGTGGGATGAGCGACATCATCAGCTTTTACCGTGAATGGACGAACGAGAGAAAGCGTCTGCGAGCTTGGACATTCGTCGGCTTCAAGTTCGGCATTGCGAAAACCGTCAATCATGATGGCGACGACGTGCCCGGAGGCTCTTTGTGGCAAGTCCATGCTTTATTCGAAAGGGGCGACGGAAAGCGAAAGGTGCAGACAACAGGGCCTGACCTCAAAACACCACATGCGATCGACGCAAAAGCGCGGGTGTTTGCATGGCGTGACGGAGGCCCCCTTCCGCAATTGAGCGATGAGGCTGACAACCCAACGCCGAAGCCGAGCAAGCCTAAGCCTGTCGCGAAAGAGCCTGCCAAACTCCTTGTGTTCAGCGGCGGCAAGGGAGACGCAGCATGAAGACGGCAAGCGCCAAGAAGAAGAGCCGACGCGGCGGTCACAACAAGCGCGAAGGCGTTCCCCGTCACCCCTCGGGCGGCATCAACTACGGGGCCTTGGAGCGGCAGGAGGGCATCGTCTCCATCGCCCGTGACGCTCGCATTCGCATGTACGGTGTTGCCGCCAACGACGCGATGACGGACAAGGCCGGCTCCGTCTTCGGCCGCATGTACCTGCAAGGCGAACTAGGCGCTGTCAAGCACTCGTCCGGTGTCGCCGAGGCCATGTACGAAGCGGGCGTCGAGTTCGCCAAGCGCCGCCATGCCTACCTTCATGCGATCCAGAGCCCACGTTCGCCACGGTCGGGCTCCGACATCGGCTACGTCCACGATGCGCTCCAAGGCGACGCAGAGCCGGGCATGGACGCCGCTCCGGTGATCGTGCTCGACGACGAGGCCTATGCACAGCGCTGCACGCGGGCCAAGGCACGGTACGCCGAGGTACGCCGGGCTGCGATGGAGGCCGACCCGCTGGCGCTGATGGCGCTGGAGATGATCGTCTGCGAGGACCGTCAGAGCGATCGGCTGTTTGGCCCGCTTCGGGTCGGCTGTAACGCCATCGCGAGGATGATGCGAAGCGAGAGGAGGGGATAGGCTCGCGCGCGCATTGACATATGAGCACGTTTCCTACAAGTATGTTTTGTAAGCTCCGAGATGCGTCTTGAGCGGCCCCGGTAAGGGGGAAATCTCCATTTAGAATTCGCACCCGGCTGGGTCGAACGCGCGACGATCAAGGGCCGCATGGCCGCCACTTCTGCAGGACTGGTTCGCGCACTTATTGCAGATCGTGCCCTAGCGGCATGAAGAGTTGAGGCGGCGGCGGTTGGGTTCTGGGAAACCGGATAAGCCCGCAAAGCCGCACTAGCACTGGGTTCGCTCCAGTGCCTCATTCAGATCAGGACGGGCGAAAGCTGACCCCGAGTGCAACCCACGGCACTGGCTCGGAATATGGTCCCCGGCAGGCCAAGGCGTCCTGACACATATCGAAGCGCCGATGAGGGGTGCTGCTCCGAGATAGCAGGTTCTTTCACACCCTTCATCTAGCAGGCAGCCCGGTGGGCGCTTCGAACGACATCAGGACGGCGGCGCTGAAAGCTAGAAGCGCAGGGAACACCGCCACCTTCAACGAGCGCGATGGGCTGATCCTAGAAGCGCTCACCCGCTGGCAGCCGGAGTAGCGTCCGGCCCGTCCTGACCATTATGCAATTTCTGCATATTGCCCCGCCGGTTCACGCCTGCGGGGCTTTCTGCATTCTGGAGAGAGCCCATGGCTATGCTGAATGACGGCGACCGCATCCTGCCAGCGGGCACGGTAGTGAAGATCCAAGGCATTCCAGTCCGATTGGAGAACGCCGTCAAGGCGAACACTCATCCGAACAACTGGACTGTCATCGACGAATTTTCTAACGCTGATCGTGGCACTGACACCTCATCCGGGGATCAATCCAGTGACCATTGAGCGCGCCATCGCGATCGTGATCCTCGGCGCATTCGCCATCTTCGTCATTCGCGCGCTTCTTTAGGCTCATCCGATGGTCGCTCGCACAGTCCAAGACGTAGTGCTGGGGGAAGCCACCCACGGCACCCGAGCACAGCGTCTTGCCGACATGCGCGCCATCGTCTCTGTGATCGAGAACCGCGCCCGTCAGCTTGGCATCACCCCGCAGCAGGTCGTCGCCAACTCCAAGGAGTTCAACGCCTACGGCAAGGCTCTGCCGAAGGGCGTCAACGCCTACCGCGATCTCGCCGAGCAGGCGATCAAAGAGGTGCAGACCACCGGCCCGATCCACGCAGGCACGTTCTACGCGACGCCAAGCGCATCGAAGAACCTGCCAAAGGGCCTAAAGCAGGTCACGTCCACCAGCGGCCACCGCTACTACGCCGACCCGCAGAACCGCTCCATCAATTCCGCCGTGGGTTTCCGTCAGCCCAACCCCTCCCGCGCTCCTGCCGTGACCGCCTATGCGCCGGCACCAAGCGCGACGGGCGCGCTGCGGGCCATTGAGGCGCAGACCGCTGGGCGTTCCATCCCGACGCCGACCAAGGCGCCCCGGTCCGTCGCCACTCGCAGCAACCCGTCGCTTGTCGCCGCTGCCTCGTCTCTCCCTGCCGGGCTGCAGTCGTCTCGTGGCGGTCGCGTCGGTCCGAACACCACGACCGGCGTCCCGACACCGAGCGCACGGCCTGCACAGGCTGTGGCATCTCGCACGGCTCCGCAGTCCAAGCCCGACGCCACCCGCTTCGGCGGCTTCGCTCCCGGCACCATGCCGAAATCCATGATGGATCGGTTTGCCGAGAAGGCGGGTGTCACAGGATCTCGTGTTGCCCCGCAGTCCGTCACAACTGGCCTCGCGCCGTCTCGTCCCGTCCAAGGCCCGACACGTCCCGCTAGCACGGCACTGAGCGCCGCACAGGCCAGCAACCTCGCATCTCGTCTGTCGCCGCAATCTTCCATTGCGAAGGCACCGACACCTACCAGCGCCCCGCGATCAATTTCCGTGGCGGCGCCGAGTGCAGCATCGATCCGCTCCGCAGCTTCCTTGCCGTCTGGCCTCGCGGCTTCGGCCAAGGGGTCGCGCGTTGCCTCGACGCCAGCGCGCACGGTCTCGGCTCCTGCCGTCTCCGCACCAACCCGCACCACAGGCTTCACCGCAGCACAGGAAGGAAACCTCGCCACTCGCCTCGGCGG
>Ga0182215_1000051_pt1 | contig 18971 bp, 19 predicted proteins | sample G5R1MG_24_FD_128404 | JGI IMG/M metagenome (GOLD analysis project Ga0182215, IMG submission 128404) | Switchgrass phyllosphere microbial communities from Michigan, USA - G5R2_NF_03OCT2016_LD1 MG | ecosystem: Host-associated > Plants > Phyllosphere > Phylloplane/Leaf | place: USA: Michigan... | reverse complement strand
CGCAGTTGTCGAGAAGCCTGTGTGTGGCAGCAGTGCCGATAGTGCTGAGTATAATTTTCCTCTGCATGTGGGAGCTGTCTGTAAGTCAAAGTTCTCCCCGTTGCGTCCCTGGACTAATCTTTGAACAGTCATTGTATCCTTCGCTTCTATCGCTGGTTGTGGATTTCCAGTTGTCGCAAAGAAGTTCAAATGGATGAGAATCCCTTCAAAAGTTTTTTTCTTCTGCAAGCATTTCGGCACTGGTGTGCTTATTGCCACTGCCTTTGTCCATGTAAGCTATCTTCTTGCATAGTACCTTCAATAATTTCCACATTGTAGCTCAAATGAAGCGACGCACTGTGGAAATTAAAACGAACAGTGCTGATCATTGTAGCTTCTGCCAACTGCTTTCGCATCTCTCAACAACCCATGTCTACCAGAGCTTTTTACCGACAAGTACCCTGCTCTACCTGGCGTCATTATGATGGCTTCTCTCTTTGTGTTGTTAGTAATTGAAATATGGCTCAACTCCAAAACTGGTGGTCACAGTCATGGAAGCCCTACTGGAGCCGAATTCGCAGGAGGCCCGCAACCCGTCAATCCCGTGCACGGTATCCAAGCTGCATGCAAAAATCCAACACAGCGCATGGAAAACTACGATTCGCAGGAAACAATTAAGGAAACACGAGAAGAAAAGCGTGACTGGGTCGATCACACCCACCCTGTCGGCAGTTTTGCGTTTCGCAAGGGCGCAAATGATGAACCGGATCCACAGTCTGAAATGCCCTCTTGGTTTCTTGTCTTCTACAAGCAATACGCACGTCAGCACGATGAAATTCTCAGCCTCGTTAACCATGCCATCCCAACTCTACCTAACTGCAGGCCTCAGCCACCTGCAACTCAGGGACAGTCGTACTTTGACGATGATGTTGAGCAGGCCGTCGATCTCATGGCCCTCAAGAAGCAGTCTATGCAGATAATACTTATCGAAAGTGGCATTCTGTTTCATTCCGTGTTCGTTGGCATGACCGTCTCAATCACCTCCGAGGGTTTTATCATCCTCCTGATTGCCATTGTATTTCACCAGGCATTTGAAGGTCTCGGGCTCGGGACTCGTATCGCGGATGTACCTTATCCCAAGAACAGCTGGAAGCCATGGATGCTCGTTGTCGCTTTTGGCACCACTGCTCCTATCGGACAGGCCATTGGACTTCTTACGCGTGGCTCCTACGATCCAAATAGTGCGTTTGGACTGATCATAGTCGGTATATTCAACGCGATCTCATCTGGCCTTCTGATCTATGCGGCCCTTGTGGATCTACTGGCCGAGGACTTTTTGTCCGAGGAGGCTCAACACTCTTTGACTGGACGCGACAAGACTTTGGCATTCATATACGTTCTTCTTGGAGCGGCAGGTATGGCTATTGTGGGAGCTTTCACATAAAAAACGACTATAAGGAGAGCTATTTGGAAAAGGTGTGCATTAGTCAGGATTCACTCACGGCGCGACTTTTCTACGCTTCCTATCGGGATTCTCGGTTGATTTCATGCTTTAAAACGTCTGTATATGAATTTTCGGTGGTTATCATTATCCAGTATCCAAGAAGATCTGTCACCTTCTCTTTTGTTATGCCTTTAATTTCTGGAGGCCTCGTGCCGTTTTGGGTGTTATGTTACGTCACCATGGTTCTAAGATATTTTGGCTCAAGACCCGACGGTTTCATTGCTAGCTTATGGAATGCGGTGCGGTCCGCTTGTGGGTCCCGGTAATGCCAATTGAGCCGAAGGGTCTTCTTAGATGCGTGCTATATCAATCATGGTAGCTAATGGTAGTTTCAGTTCGCAATGAAAGCGTTGGTAGGATATGCTATATGTTTTAAGTATTTGGGGATTTTTTTGTCTCTGATCAATGCTTGTGCCCATCTGCTCTCTAATACCTGTACGCGATTTTGCGTCAGCCTTCTTGGAAATCAAAGCCACACGTAACTATGGATGATCTGGTACATCGCATAAGTGGAGCCATGTTGGCGTTCGTGATCAGTCCACACTTACATATCCAGTCGCAGTGATCTTGTGGATACAACTGAATCTTCTTGCGTGGACTGTTATTCCGCGCAACAAGATAGTAAACAAACCCCAAAATGCATACGTTCTCTTGGTCAATAATAAATCTGATGGACCTGAGTGTGCGATGGTTTGGTACCGACCGGCTTTGTCCTGCTGTACCAGGTAAACACTTCTCGTTATTATGCTGGCTGCCCTGTGCTCGGCCTGGCCCCAAGCTATATACCCAGGACATGCCGTTTGATTTGAACAAAATCATTTCTTGCAAAGTACAAGCGCGCAAGAGAATTGGTCTCACGAGTCATCACAGCAGGCGCGTTGTCAGTACCGTGGGAGTAGTGCGCCGAAGTTGCCGCCATTAGCCGAAGCTAAATGAACCTCCACCGCCGGTCCTGGCCATGGAACCGTCAATATCACACAACAACCGCGCAATATGTCCACGACTGAGGACACCCTTCACGGCACAGACCTGCAGGATGCCACAATAGGCTCGAAAAAGCGGACCCACCCAGATGATTTCAAGCGCGCGTATAAGGCTTGCATCAACTGCCGGCAGCGCAAAGCCAAATGCATTTTAGGAGCAGGTCCTGATGGTGGTGAGCTGAAGCCGCCATGTCAAAGATGCAAGCGTGAGATGCGCGAATGTGTCTTTAGATCCGAGAGATCGTGGGTGAAGAGACGGAAGCCTGGTGAGGTGCACGATAATGAGGAAGAAGAGCCTGCTAGGCCACATTCAGGCTCGATTAGCACTGCGCGACCATTGCCAATGCAAAGGCCGTCGCATTCGGCGCATGGATTGACCCCCAGCCAAAGCCCTCATATGAGCAATCATCGCCATGCTATACTATCTCCAGACAGCCATCTACGCCGCGTCTCATCTTCCCAAGGAGATCTTGCCCACTCGGTGATGAGGACCGTTGTTTCTAGTGGAAGCGATGCGTTGAACCTACTGTTCGAGGCTGCACATCACCGCGATGCGATGGACAATGAACAGCAGTCTGGCTCCCAGGCCTATGAGACTCCACGATCGGGGCCGAGTGGTTTCGAGAATGGCGTTCCCTCTTCGCCCTTCCATACCTTCAGAGCGCAGCCTGTGCAAATGTCAACGCCGTCACCGGACACGTTGAAAACTTGGACATCCTGCCGCTTTGTCCAGATGGGTTGGTTCTCAGCGCACGAGGCCGTAACCTACGTGGATCTGTTTTTCAAGAACTGCTCTCCATTGTCGCCTATCCTAGGAGAATTTTATTCGCATCATGAAAACCACTACACATTAATCGCGCTTGACCCTTTCCTGTGTACGACCATTCTTATGATATCATCACGTTACAATATTCTCCCCGGCGTTGGTGGAGCATCACGGGGCTACTTCGTACATGACAGGCTCTGGGAGCAATGCCAACGCTTTATCATGAAGATCATGCTTGGCCAAGTCAAGCCCTCCAAGGCGCAGAGCCGGACGATTGGATCCATCGAAGCCCTCCTGTTACTGTCTGAGTGGCATCCGCGTGCTTTACACTTCCCAACCGCCGCTGATGGTTGGGACTGCGAGTTGATGATAGGCGCGAATAATACGACTGAAGAGGGTGCAAAGCTCCTTGAAGGTGATGCTACGTCAAGTCGATGGCTTGAAGATGTTATCGAGCCCGCAAAACGCTCGGACCGGATGTCCTGGATGCTGATGGGATGTGCATTGTCCTTGGCACAGGAGCTCGGCCTATTTGAAGATAACGCTAGCATCGACAAAGATCAAACCTCGTACCCTCCATTCACCACAGAATTCCTAATTCTGCGAAGGATTCGAGCCAGGAAGTTGTTGTATGTTCTGCTCGAGCAACTCTCATGGCGTCTGGGGTGTACCTCGATGATCCCCCAGAGCCTGAATCATGCCCTGATGGAGAAGATACCCGTTGACTCTGTAACGGGCGCTGTCGAGCAGTGGCAGTCATTCATGAGTGCTTGGGTTGAACTCACAAAACTGGCTCGCTCAGTTTCAGACACTATCTATCCAAATACCGCGACCACACGGAGCCTACTACGGACTGGCCGCTACATTGGCCTTCTTGAACATTTTCAACCCTTGCTCACATCGTGGAGGAAGAAGTACCTAGATCCTTGTAGTATGTCAACGTATAGGCATCGTAATATCACAGCGCTGAATGTGCACTAGAACTCAAGGTCGGCCTGCACGATATGCTGCACATAGAATACCAATATGTCCGCATCTATACCAACTCGCTAGGAATGCAAGCTGTCGTCGAGCGTACACTAGCTGAAACAGATCCCGACGTACCACAGGAAGACAACCTGCCCTTCAATCTTGAACCTCGAGACTATGATTTTATCCAGGAGGTGGTCGACGGAAGCTGTCAAATTCTCCAAAAAGTTTGCCAACTATCTGAAACCGGAGCTCTGCGTTACTCGCCTGTACGGATCTTCCTGCGGATAACGACATCGTCCATCTACCTCATCAAGGGTCTAAGTCTGGGATCACGTAACCAGAAGTTACAGTCATCGCTCGACATTCTCGATGCCGCTATCCGAGCTTTACGTGCGAGTACGTACAGAAATGCACGACTGGACTAGTATTCCTGACATACGACAGGTACTCTCGATGATATGCACCTCGCATCTCGCTACGCCACCCTTCTGGACTTACACGTAGCGCGACTCCGAGAGAGCTTCGTCGTCTCCTCACGCCCACCCCGTCTTCCATCACGCGCTACGTCTGCAGATCTCAAGGGCGCAACACTCGGTATGGACTTCCTGAATAACCACAACGCTGGACAGTCAAGTCTATCTTCCTTAGCCGACAATGTCGCCGACCTGATGCCCGATGATGACTGGCTGGCGCTACCTTTTGATCCGGCCATGGCGCCTTTCGGGCTCGACAATAATCAGCAGAGCTTCCAGGGATTTGACGATGGGACATTGGACTTCATTTGGAATCTGCCCATGTGAGCAGGGAGACATGAGCGAAGACCGTTGTAAGCATTTCATTTTTTTTTGTGGTTGCACAGGGACGAAAGCCAACGTGACAACTAATGTCTAGTATTATATGCAACACTAGACCATCCAGCAAAGCACAGAGAATCATAGCCCCCCACACTTCCTCTCTTCTACCAACGCATTCCTGACAATTGATCCACACATCTTCGCATACGGGTTCGTCCGCACGCTCATCTCCCTCGCTACGTCATCGCCATACCGTGCCGCTGCCGCAAAGTCTCTTGACGCCAGTTCCTCTAATTCCGGCTTGTCCATATTGCGAACCTTCATCCCCGCCTCTACTGCCTTTAGGTAAAGGAAAGCGCGATGCGAGTACGCCGTCCGCAGGATGCGAGCTTGGTGCGGCGACACCGGCGGGCTGCGCGGTGATGAGGGGGGGAGCGAAAGATGTATTGCCTGAGAGAGATCTGTGAATAGCGCGTCTACTTCTGCGCTTGGTGCTGAGAAGATGGTGTCCATGTGTTGGAGAGTCGCTTCGATGCGGAGTCGGCGCAGCATGGCACGGTTTACATGGGCGCTTGAGTAGGTGGGCCAGTCGGAGATTGTGCGATCCAATCCTGCAATAGCACGGTCTATGGTCTCGGTGTTTGAACTGCTGGAGACGTGTTTCACGATTTCGTTTTGCTGTGCCTCGAGCTCTGCCAGTTGGGCGCGCGGGATGGTGGGATGGGGCGGGAGTGATGGGTCGATGGATGCGCTATCTTTTGAGCGGGCTACGGATGATGGGAGCGTTTCTGGGTCAAAGAGTGCGTCTAGGATACGCTTGTCGTTTGTGCTCAGGGCTGTGTTAGGCATATCGATTGCCATGGTAGACCACGGGGGGTGATGGGGGGCGAATGAGGGAGGTGATGAATTCCGATTGGGATGATGTAATTGTTCGAGTGGATGGCCAAGTCCTGCGCGTATGTCAGGGATCATAGAAAGATGCAATCAGCCGAGAAGGTTCCCCGGCAGTGCGCTGGTCTTGACTATGATGCTTTGCGAACTTCGGCTTAAGCAGGATAGAAGGCTGGCTCTTCACGGCCGGGTCACGCGCTTACACCCGACCACAACTTCATCGTGCAAGCCGTCAACCCCACACTCCATGGCTGACCAGCCAGTCTTCACAGACAATCCCAGTATCAAGCGTCACGTCTCACCGTCCCTAACTGGTATTTGCATAAGATCCGATCACTTATCCAGCCCTCACGCTACTTCGCCACAGTCGGACACGTCCCCATGGCGGATAGCGACGGATCGCTGAGTGGCGGGCATCCACGGCACCTTTCAGTGTCCCTTCAGCAAGACCACCGCACGTGAGCTCGGCATAACAACGTTGATAGCATTCATTGGAACAGACGAGGTGCTTGCTAGCAACCGAGGGCGGGATTTGCAGGATAGCCAACTGCGGAGGTGGATTCCATGATAAGAATGGCTCATGGCACACTGCCACCACTGTATGCAATTCATACATCAGATTGCTTGCTACAACTATACTCAAAACATTCCTGGGACAATTGACTACTTTACCGACCCCTATAGTTATTTCCTGAGTCTACTACAGAAGAAAAGAAGAAGAGTCTCAACGATATGGCACCCGCAGCCATCTCTCCACCTGTCTCTCCCCGTCCGTCGGAAGCCCTCCCCTCAGATGTGTCTGCATATCGCGGCTACCACCACGTCCATTGGTACGTCGGCAACGCCAAACAAGCCGCCTCCTTCTACGTCACGCGGATGGGCTTCGAGCGGGTGGCGTACCGGGGCCTAGAAACCGGGTCGCGCGCAACAGCCTCGCACGTCGTGCGCAACGGCAATGTAACCTTTGTGCTGAGCTCGCCGCTCCGATGTCTTGAGCAGGGCACGCGTTTCAGCCCCGAAGACGAGGCCCTCTTGCAAGACATGCATGCGCACCAAGAACGCCACGGCGATGCAGTCAAGGATGTCGCCTTTGAAGTTGACGATGTCGACGCACTCTACGCTGCGGCCGTGGCAAACGGTGCCATCGCCATCCGCGCACCCCACACCACATCTGACGCCCACGGCTCCATTCGGCTCGCCACCATCCGCACATACGGCGACACAACCCACACGCTCATCGCCAAGGCCTCGTACACGGGCGTCTTCCTGCCGGGCTACGAGGCCACGAGCTCGGCCCCAGACGCACTGCAGTCAGTGCTCCCGGCAGTCCGCCTCGACGCCATCGACCACTGCGTCGGCAACCAAGACTGGGACGCCATGGAGGACGCATGCGCCTACTACGAACGCGTGCTCGGCTTCCACCGCTTCTGGAGCGTCGACGACGCAGACATTTGCACAGAGTACTCGGCGCTCAAGTCCGTCGTCATGGCCTCGCCCGGCGACGTCGTCAAGATGCCCATCAACGAGCCCGCAAAGGGCAAGAAGCAATCCCAGATTGAGGAATACGTCGACTTTTACGGCGGCCCGGGCGTCCAGCATATTGCGCTGCGCACGACCGATATCGTGAGTGCGATTACGCACTTGAAGGCACGCGGCGTCGAGTTTATCAAGGTCCCCAGCACGTATTACGAGGGCATGAGGCTGCGGCTGAAGAAGGCGGGCATTACGCTGAATGAGGATTTTGAGACGCTGCGGAAGTTGGACATTCTGATTGATTTCGACGAGGGCGGTTACTTGTTGCAGTTGTTTACAAAACACCTGATGGATCGGCCGACGGTGTTTATTGAAATTATCCAGAGGAATAATTTTGAGGGGTTTGGGGCCGGTAATTTCAAGAGCTTGTTCGAGGCGATTGAGAGGGAGCAGGATGCGAGAGGGAATTTGATTTGAGAATGTTTGATATGCGGGACAATGTGAGCTTGATTTGAGGTTGGGAGAGGAAGTACACATAGCGTGGAGTTGAATGGAATTACTAAGATGATTCTTTGCCAGGGAATGGTAGCACTCATACTCGGAAGGAAAATAATACCTATTCCAGTTTGGTGATTTGAGCATGTGATGATCGTTCAAAACTGCTCTCATAGCCACATGTACTTCTATACGGAGGCAGATGCGCAGTCCTCGACGATAAGGTGGAAGCACATATTTCCCGCTTTATGATGATGGTAGCGGCACTTCAGTCGACCCTGACGATCATTGCAAAGCACCGTTTGCAAATGCCTGAAGTCGATAATGACATCAGCCTGCTCCTTTCTCTCCAGCGGATCCTTGGGATCAATCTGCACAAGCTCATTGGTATTTGCCGCAGCTCGGTTGGCATCATCCTGGAAAGCGGGTATATACTCATTAAGCTCGGGTAGCCGATCAGCGCCAACACTACGCGCCCAGTTGTAAAAATCCACAAAGAATTTTTTGAGGCCAAGGGGTCGCCCAGTGATGCAATTCTCGTACAGCCATGCGATAAATGCGGGTGAGGGAGGCCCATCTGGGCGGAAGAACTTGACGATGGCGTTCATGATTGCATCCTGGAAGTGCGGTGTACCCAGCTTTTGGCCGAGGATGTAGGCAAAGAGAAGTCTCCGGGCCACCGGCATGGAATCTGGCTGGTCATCGAAAGAAGCGTTGGAGAGTTGGCCCATAGCTATATCGGAGGCCTCTGTGCTAAGTGTATAGTCGTCGAAGGACATGGCGGCATCATAACCTGTGAAGGTGAAGCAGAGGTTGGCGGCTGGTAGGAGTGGTAGATGGTTAAGATAGAGGGCAAGGAAGGCGAAGATGGCCGAGTGGAAGCCAGTGAGGAAGAGAATAGGCCGGCCCTCTGAGATTGAGTTGGATATGGTCTGCAGTGCAGTGCATTAGCTTTTTCTCTGACCATCGCCATCTAGCACATGACGAATCATTGTACTGTATCGCACTTACCTTACCCCACATCTCCTGGCGAAGCTCGTGAAGAGGCACTTTGAAGCACTTGAAGTCAGGCTTCAGGACGATGCAGAGGTTGGCGGTCTTGCAGATGGCCCATCTCTCTGCTTCGGTTACTTCCCTCTTGTCAAGTGCTCGGACTGGCATGCTGCGGAGTCAGGTAGATGGCGGTGAAGAAGGTTGTAAAAATGGTGATGAGTCGAGACGCGTGCGGTTATTCTATGAGTGTGGACAAACGCACCGAGATGACCGTGCGCCGAATCAACAGTAAAAGTGAGTTTGGGGTTTGAGTAGCCAGCCACCTTTTGATTTGACAGAGCACATTCAAGACTGTAAACCTGCCGTGGCAATGCCATGACGAGGTGGGGGATGAAACGTTAACTCAATTGACCTGCAATGAATACATACTACTAGGTGCAGCTCATCGATGGAGTCGGACCTTATGGGATCGCAACGCGTAGAGGTGATACTGTGTCGCCAAACTCAGGAGCATACCGTCCCATTCGGCTCGAAAGAACTTGTCCTTTCGATGCTGTTTGGGGTTTAAGTGATCAAACACTGTAGTCTCCTTGATCCGATCCCAATGTTGCGCTGTCTTCCAAAGAACCAGCATGGGATACACGAATTTGCCTGTGATATTCTTTCTACTGCATGCGGTTGCAAAGTCAGCGACTTGGCCTTCGAACCAGCTCAAGGAAGGGTCTACAGGCTGCCAGATGGGTATGGTCTCTAGTGTGGAAGCCTGCTCAAGAATGCTGAGTGTCGCTTGAAACATGTATGATACACCCATTCTTGCGTTCATCAGATACCGAGCCTCTTCTGTGGCGTGAAGGCTTGGGCCCAGATGGAGTGCGCATGTGCCGAGACGGTGTGATTGTTGTCGGCGTGTCCGGTCCGTCCGTCCGTCCGTCCGTCGGATAGCAGGCACGTGACAAAGGGCCGCAACGCTAACCAGTCACGTCACACGTACATAGTACACTCGCATCATCATCATCACCACCCACAAGCGACGGGACCTTCGTACCCCACCATCCCGCCTGGTGCGCATCCGGCACATGCCACAGAAGCCGCTGCACGCCTTTCCACGCACACACACACACAGGCGAGTGCCGAAGCCCCAGTGGCCCAAGCCCGACGTCGTGCATCGCACTCACCAACCCAGTCCTCGGCTATCAGCGTCGGCGCCGCGGGATGCGCCAGGGCCAGCCGCCAGCCAGCATCTATTTCCCTCCTGCCGCACCGCTCTTTCCCGACCACCCCCCCAAACCCAGCATGACCACCAACAGGCCTTTCTTGGGCGGCCTCCTCGCCGCCTTCCGAGTACAGCCAGTCCTGCAAAAGGCTGCCACCGCCCAGTCCGCCACGGCGTCTGCCTACACACACGGCACCGTCTCACCGCAAAGCCAAGGCCACGACAACACCACGCCCTCGGCCACAGCAACGGCAGCAACACGCACAATCACCACCAAGGCGCGGTCGCCATCGCCAGGCCCGACCACCGTATCCGTCCAGTCAACCGGCCACTTCCAGCCCACGAGACAGCACGCGCCTCCCTACAACCGCTCCACCTCGCCCAAGACGCAGGCCTACCCCATACCCGGCGCTTCACACCGCAGCCGCCGTGGGTCAGATAGCTCTTCCGAGGGCTTCCACGAGGTCATGGGCGCCGAGAAGTGGTACATTGGCGGCCGAACCGCGACGGGCGAGGACAAGTACTACAAGCTTGGCATGGTGAAGAGGCACCGGAGTGCAGATCGCTTGAGCCTGGATAAGCTCAGTATATAGGTCCCGGCGGTATTTTCCTTGGTTATCGACTCACAGCGGCATGGTCGGCGTTCATGGGCATAGATTCGGCACAGGCAGAGTTCGCACAGCGTTCAGGTAGAGGCGTTTAGCATAACACGCCCACGAGCGCGACACGATAGCTGCTCAACAGCAATCTTCATGTACACACTCCTCTTTCCAGCACCTCATAATTCTGGCAGATGTGCAGTCTTCCACCCGAATAACACACTTTTCGTCTTTTGACATGGCATGCTCGTGAGGGCTCGCCAAGCTAGCTACCCAGATGCTTCCTTCACGATTCCCCCCACCCTCACTCATCACCGCGCCTCGCCTCTTACCCTACAGTGTGCACTGCATCGAGACTCGGCACTTGTCCAAAAGCCCACAGGAAACGGAGATGCGTGCGCCACCCCTGCAACGCTACTCCACCTTTCGGATGATCCGTCGCTGCTCGCCTGATGGAAACGTGCAGAGCTTTTCACGGAAAAGCATCTGACTGGTCCGCGCCGCAACAGCGGCTTGCTCAATGCTTCGAGCCGCGGATAATGGCCACTTCGACGACGCTAAGGCGCAAACATGGTTACATACTTGGTAATGTTGACTTGTTATCGTGATGGCCTTTGACTCACTCGCTTTCTTTTCTGCTCCGCGTGCGGGGGGCGACATGTATATATAGTGTGCCGTCCTTTGGACCAAGGACTATATTATAGACAGCATTCATCCTCGACTCCAATTGAGCCACTCCATCCCACTTGACATTCTCAATTGACATCCACGCTTCTACCCAGCATCTTCTTGCCTTCTATGAGTACACGCAATGGCACACGCCATCACATCCGCCTCAGCACCCGCTGGCCCCTCTCCCCAGACTACACTGCCGCCGCCATCACCGCCACCACCAGCCCACACACAATCCCAATCCCAATCCCAATCTCGAATCCAATATGAATCGATCGTTCGCCCTTCTCCCCCCCAGGCCAACCCCCTCGACCTCCACCGCACAGTCTCTTCCATTAGCCACCACGACATGCCCTGCATTGTCCCCACGTCGACAGGCGACCTAAACCCCATCTACTCCACGTTTTCCCCGGGCCGCAAACACGTCATTGTAGCTGTCGTCTCGTTCTGCGGGTTCCTCGCTCCGGTAAGCTCGACAACAGTGCTGAGTGCGGTACCTGAGGTGGCAGCGACGTTTGGGACCGATGGCAGTGTGGTCAACGTATCGAATGCATTGTACATGTTATTCATGGGCATCAGTCCGTGTTTCTATGGGCCGTGTGCGGGCATCTGGGGAAGAAAGTGGGTATGTCTGCTCGGTTCCATTGCGTGTTCAAGGATGAAAGTCCCCTGAGAATTGTACGTTGATTCCATATGTCAGGTTTCAGTAGCGAGTGCTGCGCTGTTCACTGCCTTCTCCATTGGAACCGCTTTGGCGCCGAATCTCGCGGCCTTTTTCGTATTTCGAATTCTCACCGCATTTCAAGGCACGGTCTTTCTGATCATTGGGTCGGCCGTTATTGGAGACATTTACAAACCTGTAAGGTTCCTCGCCGCTTCTGTGCCAAAACGAACGACTAACCTTGTGCAAGACGGAACGCGCAACTGCCCTCGGCCTCTTCCTATCGGGTACACTGGTTGGGCCAGCGCTTGGCCCCTTCATCGGCGGCATCATCGTCACGTTTCGCAGTTGGCGCGATATCTTTTGGCTGCAGACAGCGCTCGCCGGTGCCGCAACCATCTTCTGCATCTTCCTGCAGCCCGAGACCATTCATGCCAAACGGTCCTCTGAGCTTCAAGGTTTACCCCCGAAGAAAAAGGCAGTGAAGATAGGGCAGTGGCTGAATCCAATCCGCATGATCCGCTTGTTTCGGTACCCAAACTTGCTCCTGACTGTACGTCCCCCTCCCGTGTTGACCTGGAGAACATACTGATGGCTGACATGGGGTATATAGTCCCTCGCATCCGCCTCTTTGGTCTGGAACATGTACTCTCTACTCACACCCATCCGTTACGTCCTCAACCCGCGCTTCAACCTGCAAACCCCCCTCCAATCTGGACTCTTTTACATCGCCCCTGGCTGCGGGTACCTGCTCGGCACCCTCGTCGGCGGTCGCTACGCCGACTACGTTGTCAAGAAATACATTCGCATACGCGGCCATCGCGTCTCTGAAGATCGACTGCGCAGCTGCCTGATCTTCCTCGGTGGTGTAATTCCAGCGTGCATGGTTGTCTATGGGTGGAGTGTGGAGAAACGAGTCGGCGGTGTTGCGCTGCCGGTGGTCATGATGTTTTTACAGGGTGTGGCGCAACTGTTCTGCTTTCCCAGCTTGAATACATATTGCTTGGATGTTATGCAAGGTCGAAGTGCTGAGGTTGTTGGTAAGATGCTCCTCGCCCTTCTTCTCAACTTGGTCAAAAACTAACGATCAACGAGCCGGCAACTACTTCATGCGATACATGTTTGCCGCTGTTGCTTCGGCAGTGTGTCTACCAGGTGTCCGGGCCATTGGCGTGGGCTGGTTTTCGACAATCAGCGCGTTGTTTCTGGTGGCAGGTGCTGTGGCTACGCACGTGACGGCGGAGTATGGAAAGCAGTGGCGCGTGGCAATTGATGATAAGAAGGCTGCGAGGAAGGAGATCGAGGGCCAGGTTTGAAGAGGAGAGAGATTGTACCGTAACCTGAGCCCATGTATGATTGCAGAAGGCTGTGCAAAGTTTCATCTCACCCATATGCTTCAACGGGCGTCGAATGCCTGTTCAACATCCAAAGAACGGTTATATAAGACGTCCATTTCGCCCAAATAAGCTCTTTTGTCAACAAACCCAAAACTTGATTGCATCATTCGACCTCCTTTTATCTTGACCCTGTGTACTTACGGCGTTACTCGTGCTACTCAGGGCGAATGCACAAAGATACTTGTATGTTACGATGAACAAGGATCAATCACTTGTTATCTGAGGGGAGGGAATGCCTCTAGTTCTGTGATAATTTCGCTCATTGAGCCGACCTTACCATGCCAGCATCTCTGTATCAGCCGTCCAAGGGTAAGATTTGTAATATCAGGAAACGGTTGATTTGTGTATAGTTTCTCGACCTGATCATCCGATGCTTGGTGTTCATAATGTGGCGGTTTCCCCGTTAAAATCTCATAGATCAGACACCCAAAAGCAAAGATATCTGTACTTATACTCACCCGAGGCACGGATGGCCGATGGCTAACCCACTCATAGCAATATCCTGCCGGTCCACCATCAACACCGCAGCCTTCAAAGTCAATCAACCTTGTACAGTTTTGCCTGGTAAGAATCAAGTTATGGCTTCCAACGTTGCTATGGATAATATCGAGAGTGTGCAGATATTGGTAGCCTTGTGCTGCGTGTCTGAGCCATTGGACTTTAGTCTTGATCGGAATCTCGTTTACAGTCGGTGATCGACAGATACTCCGGGGTGGTGTGCCTCGCTCAAGTATAATAGACCCACCTGTCCGCATCTTTATCACTTCTGCGATATTGCAGTGTGGGCCAAGCCTCTTGTAAACGACATGCTCAGTCCAGCAAGCATCGGCATCGTGATACTCTTTCACGACACAGTCTGAATCAATCTCATAAACAACACCAGATTTTCCAGCAGTCAGGAATCTTTTCGTTTCAGGGGTGATGAATTTCATGTTTTCTTGCCTCGAGATTGGAATTTCCCGAGGAATTGAAGAAGCGTGCTAAAGAGTGTAAACAGGGAGAGAAAGATGGACGCTATAGGGTCCGTGATAAAAAGGGTAAAGCGAGAGGGGTCGACAAGCAGGATGGCGATGCTATGAGGAGGGAGAATAGCGTTTTACAGAGCTTCCGTAGTAGGACGACTGAGGTGCACGGCGTTGAGGCTTGCATGTGTTGAAGTTTAAGCGCAGGTAACATGCTGACACCTGCAAAAAATCCCGACCCACCTGATTGGCGCCGCCGCCAAGCCCCCAGCACTCTCCCACCGAACTACATCAGCGCCCCAACATCACTCCGCCCTCACCACACCCACAAATCCGAGACGTACCATGGCCTCCACCTCACCCCCTCATCATGGCAAGACGCCCGCTGCTTTTGTAAGCCCGGCTCCCCCGAAAGCCCAATCGCCGTGTCCCGCGACCGCGCAAACACAAATGACGCACGCAGCACGAACCATCGCGAACAAACAGCTAACAACCGGGTCCAACACAGAGCATGCGCAGCCCGTACACAGCTTACCGCAGTCCATTCGGTCCTCAGTATGTTTCAATTCCACGCTTTCCTTCATGTCACACCGCGGCCTGTTGGGTTCTAGCGTAGGATGCAGGGAAAGGAGGAAACGGCGGGGAAAAAAGGAGGAGATATAAGTGCGGATGCGACTGTGCTTGCGGGGTATAAGGACTAGAAGTATAAAAATAAGCAAGAGGGGGGAGCAAAACGCAACGAAGAGAAAGCAGAAAAGAAAAGGACATGTCCAAGGTGGCCCTTTTTTGGACTCGTTCGGTTACCAAGCCAGAAGAACTATCAAGCTAACCCTTCCGACCCCCTTCCCAGGTACAAAATTGCAAAGCACTACCACGGCATCACCCTCAACAAGGTCATCAAATTGTCCGTCAATATAGCCCCCTCCCTCGCAACCTCCCGCGCGCCGGCACAACTAGCTAACGTAACACGCCCCACAGCGGTACCATCGCCGGCGGATTTGGCGGAGCAGCAGGCTTCTTCGCGCTCTTCTTCTTCGCAGAAGTGCCAAGGGTGCGCGACGACATCATGAAGAAGATCCCCTTGCTCGACAAGTTCTTCACAAATGAGATCCCTCCCGAGGATAACCCTTTTTAAAGAAAAAGAAGAAGAAAACACAGCACGTGGCTAGCCTTTGCGGGGCAGTGAAGGAGTGTATTGTACTATACGTGATCGATCGATTCAACTGCGCATGGAAGAGCGTTGGCAAGCGTAGACGTGCGAAGGCATGCTGTATGGTAGCGGCTGCGGTTGCAGTATAGACATTGAATTGCTTCTAGACGTGGCTGGCTGGATGTTGTCACGTGCGACATGTTGAGATTCGATGTCCTTGAATTGGGCGGAGTTTAGGCATTGCTTCATTTCCTCGTGACAAGACTTGGTCGCTCAAGATGCTGTGATATGCTCTCCAGCGCCCGACATGACCCGTGTCCTCGCTGGGCTAGGGCTTAGTACAAATGGCGTGGCCTTGTGGGCTTCTAGTTTGTAGGTAGTCTACCGACTACATCCTCCATCTCGGCATCGGTGTAGATCCTGAAGCCCTTGTCCTTGGTCACACTCGCCAACTGCACATTTTTGCTATCCAGCTTCTCCTCCATAACCTGCTTGAGCGTCTTGAGCACCAGCACCTCGGCCTCGGGTAGGGTGAGCGACTTGTGGAATTCGTTCTGGAGTTCGGCTTGCGCGCCCTCGGAGCCAGAGCCAATGGCCTTGGCATCGTAGCGGTAGAATGTGCCAGATGGCTCGGCATGGTAGCTGTAACCGACTATTAGCACTTCTCTTAATCCTCTATGGATGTAGTGGAAGGATTGTGGCGTACAGACTCGGGCCGTCTTCGTCATAGCCTGCAATCAGCAGCGCCACACCAAACGGCCGGCTCATGATACTCTCTTCACCCTGGGCACCCTCGCCAAATCGCAACGCCAGGTCGCATATCGCCTGCGTGCAGCTCTCGACGCGCAGCGGCTCGTTGTAGTTGAAGGCGTGATTCTGGCTCTCGACGCGGGCATGCTCCACCATGCTCCGTGCATCGGCCTGTAGCCCGGACATGGCGCACCCAATGTGACGGTCGATTTCGACAATTTTCTCGACGGAGCTGGTCTCGAGGAGTGTGGAGGTTACGCGCTTCTCTACGCCAAGGATGACGCCCTCGCCGGTCGCGACCTGTGTGGTTTTTCGTCAATGGGTGTGTGGTGTGGGACGGTACAGGGTACGGAGGCGTACTCCGATTGCTGTTGAGCCGAGCTTAATGGCTTCTAGCGAGTATTCGACTTGGAAAAGGCGGCCTTCGGGCGAGAAGGTGCTGCGGAGGGGTGAGCGCTGGATCTATGGGAAGAAGGCTTCGAATGTACTGACTTGATGCCGCGATCTAGGATTGTACGTTAGCAGTGAACTTTGTCTCTGAAGCTGCCTCGATACACTTACCATACTCGCTCCGTGCTATGAACTGCTCCTATTAGCAGAGAGACCTCCGGCGGGGTTTAAGGCATGCGTACCATGGTGGCTGAATGTGTCGGGGCGGATGAGGGTACAGGCGAATACAGCTGTTGAGCCTGGCCGAATCCACCAAGTTTCACAAATGGTATATGGCGTGGGGATGTTCTGTGTGAGAGGCGTCGCTGTAGGTGAGATGTTTCTTGGGATTGAGCTGTAAGGCAACACGAGCCGCGACTGCGAGCTAGTAAGAGCAACGTGCCAAGACATTGCAGCTCTCACCAGACACCAGCTTCCTCGCAGACACGCTCGAAACTCGTTGGCTTTTTGTTTCTACTTGGCCATTGCCACGGAACTGACGTGAGAGCCTGGGGCGGAAATCCATGTTGCAATTGAGCTCGCTGGATTGGCACGTCGCCTAACCTCGTCATACCCGCCTGGTTCATGAAGCTATCTAGGTATTTCCGTCATATCCAGGCACTCACAGTCTACCCATGACCTATCAGCAGATACATTGGCCACTTTCACGTCCTTGTCCCGATTTCGTCTGATTCCGACATCAAACATGCCGTACGATCATGTCATAGTCAAACCGTTCCTCTGCACCGCTGGCGCAGCACCCGACCCTCCACGTTCACTCGCGCAACATGACTAATGTCGAACCGCGCGTGTGCACCCGAGTGGGCATGTAGTGTGCGATGCAATCTGTTACGACTCCTCAGTCTTGTTGGCATGCCGCGTCATCGCCACCGCTAGCCTCGTGCGAAGACGGCGGCGTGTTGGTCCAGTCTCGTATTGGCTGTCTGCGTCTTCATTCCGGCACAGCTTCGTCGACCTACTGTACGTTGGCGAAAAGTTTGCGCGAGTGGGATCCTGCCAGACTTCCAACACAGAGCACATTTCTGCGCGGGGTCGACTGGCGTAGTCAGTCGTGTCGCTCGCGTGGTCCCCCTCTGCCGCCTGCAGAGAATGGGTAGCGTAAGTGAAGCCTTGGAAACACGGCATACTGATACACGTGTTGGGCATGCCGTACTTCCCGGCTTTGCGTATGGGGTCTGCGATGAAATCTATAAATATCCCGGCATACAACGACCCCCTCATCGTACCAGAGCGATTGAGTATTGGCTTCGAAAAAAGGGCCCATGGCCAGGCAAACTGGGGCGAAGAGCCTGTCTTCCGTCTGGCTGCCACTTCATCACCGAATAGCCGATCATGTCAATATGCGCAACGCAAACAAGACCGAAGGATCGTCTGCTGCGCGTCTCGTCGCCGACGGCTAGACACAGAAAAAATCAGCCGTGCGGCTGGGGGACAACAATCAACTAAGGAATGGATGCAGACGAACCGCCAGCCCCGGTCCCTGCATGCACTCTTTCCATGATCGCCACCAATTCGCTCATGCCCCTGCGGCTAATGCACGCACTTGCCTGCTACCCGACATCAGACGTCACTGTCACTCGATGATAAATACCCCTGGGCCCGCGTTGCTCCCCTGCGTATCCGCGCCATCCTCAACGACCTTCGTATACCTCTTCAGATACTAGAGCACTTCATCTTCACGCGTCGCCTCATCCCTAAGAGTATAGAACAGCGATGCGTGTTTTCTCTTCCATTTTGGCCACGGCCGGCCTTCTATCCACCACCAGCGCCGCAATCAAGGGCTTCAATTATGGCGCTCAGTTCAACAACGACCAGGCGAAGACGCTCGTCGACTTTGAATACGAATTCAACGCCGCCAAGCAGCTCCCCGGCACAAACGGATGGACCAGTGCTCGTCTGTATACCATGATTCAGCACGGTACTTCCAACAGTGTCATCGAGGCCATCCAGGCAGCTGTCAACACCAACACCACGCTGTTGCTCGGTCTGTGGGCGTCGGCTGGCCAGGCTGTAATCAACAATGAAATCGCCGCTCTCAAGGCCGCGCTACAGCAACACGGCACTGCGTTCTCCGACCTGGTCGTTGGTATCTCGGTCGGCAGCGAAGATCTCTACCGCATCACGCCCACTGGCATCCTGAACAAGGCGGGGGCAGGTGCGCAGCCCGGCGAGCTTGTCAACTACATCCAGCAGACGCGTGACGCTGTCAAGGGTACTGCTCTCGAGGGCAAGCCCATTGGTCACGTTGACACCTGGACCGTCTACGT
>Ga0182215_1000050_pt1 | contig 19085 bp, 16 predicted proteins | sample G5R1MG_24_FD_128404 | JGI IMG/M metagenome (GOLD analysis project Ga0182215, IMG submission 128404) | Switchgrass phyllosphere microbial communities from Michigan, USA - G5R2_NF_03OCT2016_LD1 MG | ecosystem: Host-associated > Plants > Phyllosphere > Phylloplane/Leaf | place: USA: Michigan... | reverse complement strand
TACACATTTCAATTCTTTGTGGACATGGCTCTACATTTTTTGCACCGGTACCTTGTACGGTATGCACAACGTACAACCTGTGATGTATAACGTGTCTGGATTGGCCGGAAGAGGATGAATGTTGTGATTGTAACTGTGCTGCTATAATCGTATCGCTGATCTTTTCCCATCAACTATAATGATAAATAAATGGAGAGCTGGCGTGTGATTATTTCAAATTCGATAAAGCTAAGAGTATGTGAACATGGTTTGTACCCTGCATGTTGGTGGCACAGCTTTATGACACATGTCTATTCCCACGTACATCCCGATACCCAACCGTACCAACGACAAATGACTGTGCCATTTGCATCGCGCCAATCTCCGTCTGTTGGAACAACCGTATCAACACCGAAATTTAGACAATACAGGCCTAGCCCTAGTGCTCAGATAACCCAGTCAGATTTTCAGCTTTTGAGACGTGCCGGGACCGGCGCACCCCCCCCTTCCTCCGCACGTGGAACACTCGCTCCATCTCGCTTCATCTCGCTTCGTTAACCCCAGTACCGCGCATACTTGCTCTCCCCACTCATGACGCTCACAAATTCTCGGGCTACGATTCGGCTCGTCTGCTCACTTGGGTGGATTGGATCATACCATGCATAGCTGTCTGGGCTATCACTCAAGGTACAATTGGTTCCTTGGGTATCGCACAAATGGGTTACACCTTGTACGTTCAGCGGCGCCGTCCCATTCAGGTACTGCGCGGGGTGGTAATAGATGTTGGTCATGAGGCTATTAACATCGAAACTTGCAATCTTGGCGTAGGGATAGAGATTTGCAATTTGTGACTCGAAAGGCGTGCGGTAGGCATAGATTTGGTTGAGTGCGGAGACCGTTTGTTGCATGCGGCCGTGGATCTCAGATGCATTGAGTGATGCTTTTTCAGGAAAGAATTGTGTGGCGAGTAGCCCGCCTGCCGCAGGAGACACGTATTGCGGGAGGAGATGGAGCGGCGCGAGGTTCATGAGGATGAAGTTTCGGCCGCCGTTTGAGTACAACTGTGCCATTTGGGAATAGACGCAATCCATGTAGTCTGCGACAGTTTTTCCGGGGACTTGACTGTCGGTTAGGAAAGCGCCGTTTCCCAGGTCGTTGGTGCCAATCCATATTGCATAGACGGTGCTGGAGGCCTCGCCAGTAAAGAATTTGGTTCCGTTGGAGGTGAGGGCCTTGGAGTCGGCGATGAATGCAGGAACTTCGTAGCCGGCAATGTCCGGGAAGGGTGCTTTGATGGCCGCTAAGTAGCGGGGGGTCACCCTGTTGGAGCACACGGCTCCAGAGACGGCGTAGTTGTAAAGTGTTACATTTGAATAGATGCTGGCGTAGCGAGCCCATGAGCGGCCGCCTGATGCGGTTGCGAGGCCCTGGTTATGATCAATGAAGCTATCTGGAACAGTTCATATTTATGTTGATGTAGGAAAACATATCACCTGTGAAGGAACTCGGTACGTACAATTGGCTGGTCCCAAGCTACAGGCGGCGCTGAGCCACTGTGATCGATAAAGTACCCCAACTGGTTTTCATCCGTATAACTATCCCCAAAAGTGACCAATGTCTTGAATTTGCTCTCTTTCCAGGCTGGAAGAGAATCTGCTGCCACAAATACTAAATTTGCAACTAAAATCTTCATTGCCCATGAAGCCATCTTGTAGATATCAAGATAATTGGAAAGCTCTGTGACAATGTGATGCATGGATATTTGTAAGTACTCAAGATGTGCCAGAATACGAAAGGTTTCTCTTCGGTAATTCGGAGTGAAGAATGAGGTAAGCGATACCTGCTTTACGGTAAATTGGGTTTGAGCAGACGAAGCCTGATGTCAATTGCGGGAACCAACGGAGTTTGGTCATTAATTCTTGATTTTGCTCAAAAGTGTGTATCTTGGATAAGGTTCTAGAGTCGGCCTTGATGCTTCGAAAGATGGCCTACTGTACCTATGCGTAGTGTATGCCATGGAACGCATTTTACGATGATACGCTTCGGAATTGTATCTGCCGAAATTCATGTCGGAACATTGTCACGGTTAACATGGCCGGGATCTCCATGTGAACAATCATATTACCCGAACCCCCCAGTACATCACCTCGCAACAAAACCTTTGACGGGGAGACTACCGGTGGCTTTTCGGCCAGACGCAGTACCCACGGCGCTTTGCCCTTGCTCTTTTGAGGGATCAGAATGAGCTTGCACGAGGCTCTCGCGATTTACCTAACATAGTACCTATCGGTGCATGCGCCATGGCTACCGGCACTGAATCTTGAGCTCAGTATCGTGATAACTCGCCGAGGTTGCGGCAGTCACACCTCTGGCTGCTTTCCCGTTGGACACGCGCTTCAAGCCCAGCGCTCGCTGGTGTCTCAGGTAGAGCCAGCCGATAAACGATGATATACCGTACCCTCCTGGAAGTATTGTCCCTAGTCGCCGAAAGCGAGATTGGAGTGGGGCGGCAAGTTACTGCGATTAAAGCGATTTTCTAACGCGTGTTTTAGATATAATCTTTTACTTCTATAGTATTAAGTAGCTTTTTTCTAGATATTTAAGATTATACTAATTTTATAAAGACCGCTTGTTTATAGGATATGGTAGAAGGTATCTTGTTCTTATGTATACTGATCGCAGGGCTGTAATTTCCGAGCGACTAGGGACATTACTTACAGCATGAACTATAGTACTATGTAGGCACATACATTCGAATCATCAAAGGTGATGTGTATGTACGTAGTATATGTGCCTGCTCGTGAATATGAAATATCATAAAGCATTTTATGTTACCAAGCTGTTGGTGGCGGGAGTTGGAATGAAGGAATGAAGGAATGAAAGAATGCTACCAATCATGCGGGGGATCAACGGGGTTCTCTCTGCATGCGTCAACCCATTGCACCCAGGGTGAAGAAGGGGGGACGCTGCTACCGTTGACGCTGGACATGGGAGCTCCTTCCTCGTCATGGCCAAGAGCAGGGACTGAAATTGTGCTACGTATTATGTCGTTCCTGTGTACATCGCGGTTCCATGCCCTCCACTTGTCAGTATTTTTCTTCTCTACCTTGCATTTTTCTGCGCTTCTCCATAGCATTTTTATGCTACAAGTCGTCCGCGTATGCTTTCTCAGCCCATGATACGATGCGAGAGCCCCGGCGCTGTCTCGCAACACCTACCTGTATTGCCTCGTTCCCAAGGAGGCTCCAATTGATTTCATTCTAGGATGCTATGGCGACCCCGAGCAATGTAGCTGCCGGCCATGAGTGGTTACTCGAAGAGGTATATACATCACTCCTTACATGTTGATGTATAGCTTCAAATAAATATTCTCAAGCTCAGTGCGAACTTCTTGCATGAGATCCTCGTACTGCGCAGCTGTTCAGCCAAGATCAGCTGTGAATGGCCAGGCCTCAAGCGACTCCAGCAGATCGCCTATCATCTGAGATGTGGTGTTAGAAAATGAAGATCACTCAAAATTGGTTGTACCTACAGGAACTGCATCCCTTCCCATTTCGGCCTTGATGTGATCTACGAATGCACTGTCAGCGATACGTCGCATGAACTCCACTGCAGGTATGCTGAGGAAATCGGTTCGCATGTTTTGTTTCCTCACTTCACCTCATCAAGCGGCTCATATTAGATCATTGGATACAACTCTTGCCTCGAATAAAGGATTGTGAAGATACCTGCCTACCTGGATGCCATCCTCCAATAAAATGCTTCTAGACATCAACGGCGACGTCTCGGTACCCCTTCTATAACATCAGTTTCTGGAATCTCTGTCCAACCCTGGGGTCTCGATTCAGTCTTCCCATAGAGCTCTCATAAGCTACCCACCAACGCCAGACTGCGGCTTGTTCCGTAAGCCTAACACTATCGGATTGAATCAGAGGATAGTATTCGGCCATCTGAAGCCATCCTCCCGGCCTCAGCAACAGCTTCATATCTCCAATATAGGACGACCATCTGCCACTTCGGATGCCTGGACAGACGAATCGAGAATGTATCAAGTCATAAGCTCTGGTTTGAAATACATCGGGGTCTCGAAATCGATCGTTCATATTATAGCCGCAAAGTGCCAGGTTTTCAGGCTGATCCGGGACACGTAGCGGCAAAGTGTCGACGCCCGTGACCTTTCTCTGTTAAGACTTTGGTACGCACCCTGGCTAGGCATGATCATGGTATATACCTCGGAGTCTGTGTACTCTTCGGAAAACTGTACACACCAATCCTCGCCACCATAGCCAACTCCAATACCTTGCGGAGATCTGTTGAAAGAATCTTAGGAGAGAATAGACGGTTCCCAAGAAGTCTTGAAAACGCTAAGTACAGACGCCGGAAAGACCTAGTGCATTAGAAGAATTACCGGATCGCACCGTGCAATAGGAAATTGTCGACTGTGAGCTAATTCGTTCTGGGTAGGCATGTGGAAACTGGCGATCTGAAGAGGCGATGCAGAGCTTACTAGAACCGTTCAATTATGGCAGACTGAAGGTGTGGCGGTGTTGGTCAGAAGTCTTCACCCCTGGTACCTAGATTGCCAGTTAAATGTGCCGTTCTACTACAGACACTGGCCGCACTCAAACTTCTGAGTCTGCCTACTTGACTTGGTTACCCGAGGTTCATGAGTCGCGTCGGGGTCGTCCAGAAAAACAGCGACTTTGCCATGAAGCTGTTCGGCCGAACAAAGCTGTGCGTTGCCACGACGAAGCTCAAGCAACAGCCATGGAAGTCGTGCAGGTAGGTAATCGTGGTTGGAGCCAAGATGGTGATTGACGGGCCAAGCTGCGGCACCTGGCGGTACACTCTGCCTCGAGGACGCAATTCCCCTCCTCGAGAAGAGAACGACGGAAATGGGGGTAGAGTAGGGATCCCCGCATCGTGGGGTCCGCGTCATGTGCTTGTGACGAGCGCCCAGGTTCAGGTCGTCCGTCTGGTGTCGCAGCATGTGAAAGCGTTGTGGAGCTTTAAGCTTGAGCTTCTCCACAGTCACGTTACCCAAATGTTACCGAGGCAAAGCCCGTCATCACGACGCTCGGCCGGCGCGAGAAGCAGCTGCGCATTAAAGTGTGGACATCTGCCACCCACATCTTTCCCCCATTTCACCCATCACTTTTCTCTAGACCCCCTCCCCCCTGACGTGTTCGCTCACCTTGGGGCTCTTCGTTGACACCCTTGAGCAACGTACAGTCTGCGTGGTCTACTCTCTTGACTGCATTCCTCGCCAACTTCAAAAGCAGACCCGTCTCAACAACAGTCGTGGCCGTAAAACACCGCACGAGCAAACATGGCTGCGCAAGATCTGCGATATGACGGCCAGGTGGTGGTAGTGACGGGCGCTGGCGGTGGGCTGGGCCGCGAATATGCCGTCTTCTTCGGTAGCCGCGGCGCGAGTGTCGTGGTGAATGATCTCGGTGCTAGTTTCAAGGGCGAGGGTGCAGGCTCAGCGGTATGTGTGCAATATGACTGTTGATTTTGAACTCTAGTATCAACCCGCTTTTCACACTACAGTAAGCAGAAGACTGACATTGCTCTATAGGCCGCAGATCAAGTCGTCGAAACGATCCGTTCCGCGGGTGGCAAGGCCATCGCCAACTACGATTCAGTCGAGAACGGAGAGGCCATTATCAAGACAGCGATCGACGCATTCGGTCGCATCGATATCCTTATCAACAATGCCGGCATTCTACGGGATGTTAGCTTTAAGAACATGAAGCAGCTGGACTGGGAGCTGATCTACAAAGTCCACGTACTGGGTGCATACAAGTGTGCGAGGGCAGCGTGGCCGTACTTCAGGAAACAAAAGTATGGACGGCTGATTAGCACCGCATCTGCTGCGGGTCTGTTCGGATCATTCGGCCAGACGAACTACTCTGGTATGGGTGGAAAATACCTGCAGCTGTATTCTTGTGCTCACATGTAACAGCTGCCAAACTGGCCCTCGTTGGCTTTACTGAGACACTTGCAAAGGAGGGTCTCAAGTACAACATCCTCTGCAACGTCATCGCCCCGATTGCTGCTAGCCGAATGACCGAGACTGTGATGCCCCCGGATGTCCTTGAGAAGCTGAAGCCCGAGTGGATCGTCCCTCTTGTTGCAGTCCTTACACACAAGTCCTCCACCGAGACTGGAGGTATATTCGAAGCCGGTGGTGGTCACATTGCCAAGCTACGATGGGAGCGAGCTTCCGGTGTTCACCTTAAAGCGGACGAGACCCTCACACCTGGCGCAGTTGCGGCCAAGTGGAAGGATGTCGTCGACTACTCCAAGGCTGAGCACCCAGAAGGCCCATCGAATGCCTTGGAGATACTTGAACAGGCCAGTCAGCTACCACCAAATCCCAAGGGTGAGGAGCTTGACTTCAAGGGCAAGGTAGCTCTTGTCACTGGCGGTGGGGCGGGTCTCGGCCGTATCTACTGCTTGCAGTTGGCTAAGCGTGGCGCCAAGGTCGTTGTCAACGATCTTGTGAACCCTGACGATGTGGTCAAAGAGATCCAAAATCTTGGAGGCGAAGCTGTTGGAAACAAGGCGGATGTGCAGAACGGCGAGGCGGTTGTCAAGACCGCTATTGATACCTACGGCCGCATTGATATCCTTATCAACAATGCCGGGATTCTCCGGGACAAAGCCTTTGCCAACATGACTGACGATCAGTGGGACATAATCCACAAGGTTCATCTCTTTGGCACCTACTCGTGCAGCAAGGCGGCATGGCCTTTTATGCTTAAGCAAAAGTATGGCCGTATAGTCAATACCACATCCACCAGTGGCATCTACGGTAACTTTGGCCAGGCAAATTACGCCTCTGCAAAGTGCGGTATCCTCGGTTTCTCCAGAGCGCTAGCTCTTGAGGGCAGGAAGAGCAACATATTTGTCAATACCGTTGCACCCAACGCCGGCACTGCCATGACACGTTCCATCATGCCTGAGGAGGTTGTTCAGGCACTTAAGCCTGACTTCAATGCCCCGTTGGTCATTCTCCTAGTGTCTGATAAGGCTCCCGAGCCGACCGGTGGACTGTACGAGATGGGCTCTGGCTGGTTCGCTCAAACCAGGTGGCAGCGAACTGGCGGTCACGGTTTTCCCGTAGATGTCATGCTCACACCTGAGGCTGTACTCTCACAATGGGAGCGCATCACTAACTTCGATGATGGTCGTGCCGACAACCCACAAGACAGCGCTGATGGTCTTAAATCCATCATGGCAAATATGGAGAACACCAGTAAGGAAAGCAAGAAGGAGAAAAAGTCCAATAAAAGTAACGAGGAAGTTCTTGAGGCACAGAAGCAGGCTCTGGCTGCCAAGTCTGATGGCACTCCCTTTGAATACACTGAGAGGGATGTCATTCTTTACAGCAAGTTCTCCAGTAATTGTTTATTTTTGGACACAACTAACGATTATATGCAGACCTCGGAATCGGTGCCAAGCGCACCGATCTTCCCTTCGTTTACGAAGGTGACGAGAACTTTCAAGTCATTCCCACCTTTGGTGTCATCCCACCCTTCAACGCCGAAGCACCCTTCAACTTCGACGACATCGTCCCCAACTTTGATCCGCGTATGCTTCTTCACGGCGAGCAATTCCTCGAGATCCGCAAGTTCCCCATTCCCACTGAGGCCAAACTCATTGCCATTCCTAAGCTTGTTGAAGTCGTCGACAAGGGCGCCGCCGGCCTCGTCGTCTATGGCTCCACAACAAAAGATGCTAAGACAGGAGAAGAAATTTTCTACAACGAGAGCACAGTCTTCATTCGCGGATCCGGAAATTTCGGCGGCCAGAAGAAGGGCGCTGACCGCGGCGCTTCAACCAAGGCCCACAAGCCCCCTCAGCGCGTACCCGATATGGTTGTGGAGGAGAAAACGTCGGAAGAGCAAGCTGCTCTCTACCGTCTCTCCGGTGACCTCAACCCCCTACATATTGACCCACAGTTCAGCAAGGCCGGTGGTTTCAAGACACCCATTCTTCACGGGTTGGCCTCGTTCGGCATCAGCGGCAAGCACGTGCTGCAGAAGTTTGGACCGTTCAAAAACATTAAAGTCAGATTCGCTGGCGTGGTTCTACCGGGCCAGACGCTGGTTACAGAGATGTGGAAGACAGGAAATACCGTTGTGTTCCAGACCAAAGTTAAGGAAACGGGCAAGTTGGCGATTTCAGGAGCGGGTGCTGAGTTGCTTGGCGGAGGAAGTAAATTGTAAAGATTTGGTAATGAAATCCAGTGTTGATACTTCTGGGGCATTTTGTTGCGGATTTCCGTATAAGTAGGATTATCGATATGTATGAATTTCTAATCATCATCTAAGATTCTATGGCAAGTTGTGGCTTGGTGCAATGCCCCTTTATCTTGCGCGGAGGATGAAAACGGACGGACGTCTCATACCTACCTCACCTGCTCAGTGACCCTACACAGTCTCTTCACAGTTAGTTTTCCAGCTTCTCGATTGTCGTGAGATAATCATTATGTGCGGGCACATCTTTTCAGGGCACAACAAGACTGTGGTCCGGCGGAGCGTACTCCACACAAACGTGCGAATGCACAACCCACAAAGGTAGAGAACTGGCTATCTTAGGCAGTGAGCCACCACTGTAAGCCCTGAGCGTAGCCCGTCCGCATACCCCCTGGGAGGTTTTTAGATAGGACGTTAAACCAATATCAATCAATCAATCAATCAACAAGACTGTGGTATCCCTGTTTCTACTCTCATCACTCGTACTCCTTCTCGATGTAGTAATCGGAATAAGTGGTCTATACCAAACGAATCTTCGATCCTGTAATTCAATTACTCTAACCAATTACCGGAAGGAAAACCACCGCTCATCCATAACACACCGGATAGAGCTATACAGCGCGCCACCAGAGACAATCTCATCTTTTGTATATAACTACACCAACAAAAGATCCTCGGCTTTGGCCTTCCCTTCAAACCGACTTCCTCGATCTTTTACTGGATGTTCCCGGCTTGATATGTGGTAGCATACCAACACCCGCGCAAAAGGGAACGAAAAGGAAGGCATAGAGAGCCAACGCGTTGCGGCAAAGCACAAACATAGAGATGCCAACCCTGACGAGTTGCCAGAAAAACGTGTGCAGAAATTGGGTGGGAAAGGGATCTCTGAACTTTTGCAAAAAGCTTTGCGCGGCTTTCCAATACGCATGGAAGTAATCTTCTCAGGTTGGTGCGAGGATCCTGCCAAGATATTCACGGCGAGACTCATGAGTGAGTGTCCCATCGGGAAGATGTCGCAGCCATCGCATGTTGATGAGGTGTACCCATACAAGTCTAAGCTGCCCAGTTCCTGAATAGGGCCTTTTATCTCGCATAAAAGCTTCCCATTTCTTCACCGTCTCAACCGCCAACTCATCCGAGACGACGAACCACTCTTCGTGTATCGTAGTGCATTTGCAATGCCAGCGCTGGTTGTGGTTGGCCAGGTCGAGGTGTATCAGCTGCTCCAGTCGATAGCAGTAGTCAATATCGCATAGCGACTGATATACTATGTTCGGCACGATGCCACACCGTTTGCGGTGTTCACCAAGTCGCATCCTGGGGTCCGCGCGCTTGGTGCATCCAATTTTCATGCCTATTTCCGGACGACCTTGGGCACGAAAGGCATAAATCATTCCATGAGTGTCTCGATCAGTTACATTTTGCAAGAGTTTCGCTTTCAGGTGATTGTGTACCTTGCAAGGTGTTATTTCAAGTACGCTGACAAGTTTGGTAGAGGAACTTTGAGCGCCCTGCAAAGCCCCATTCTTGCCTGCAGCATGGATTTGATCGGCTGAAGAAACTTCACTTCCACTGACACCCGAAACTAAATTGGCTTCTAGTGGCCTAGTCGCTGATGTGGTTGATCTTTTCACGTTGCGAGCAGGTGGTGTCACTCCGTTGTGAATACGTTGCGCGGTTCCTGGAGGCATTTTCGGGCTATCAGACAAACGTCGGCACCAATGTTGATTTTTTTGCCATCTGCTGAGCTTTTTCTGAGTGGTATGGCATTGTCGACTCTGCCCTGGCCTTTCCAACTTCTAATAGCAGTCACGACCTGCATGGGTTTGCAGCTTGAGTAGAGTGCATGTATGGAGTAAGGCCGGAGCGCGGCTCATCTCTTCAATTCGTGAAAAATATTTGTACATAGGTGTACCTGCGCAGCTTTGATCTAACTGATGCCCCTGATGAGTCGGGTAACACCTCTATTGTAAGTGGAGGAGGGGAACGTGGTGTGCATCGACACGCAAGTGAAAGGAGCACATCGCGGTCTAACCAAACCCGTCTCTAGCGCGCCACAAACGGCCCGATAGCTCATTAGACCCTGCTTTTCGATGGTGTCCTGCTGTGAACAGTCCCTTGTTTACACGCGACCATCATACTGGAGTCTCGACGACCTCGATCCATGAGAACCCCTTCATGATATTGGACTTTGAAGCTAACTGAGAAAGTTCGGGGCTCAGGAGGAGGGGACTGCGCTCGGAGTAGCTGTTCCAGTCTGCAATGGCGTCTTTACAGATTCCCATGTCTGCGTTGCAGCCATCTCAGATTCTTCATGTCACACCTTTATTCTCTTGTCATCGTTTCTGGGTCAGTATCCAATTCCGTATTCGAATCCCGATTCTGATTTTCTACAGGATACAAGGACGGCTAGATTTACACCATGCTTTGTGCCTTTCATTGAGACGCTGCCTGCCATCTTGGGCGCCTTGATATTGATCAGATACTCATTGCGAATTCTTAACCAGCATCAGCCAGGATGGACGAAACCATTCTTGGTGGAATCTAAAGAGTTCTCAGAAGCAGTGGAACCAGAAACGTCGAATCAACCATTCACTGCGACATTCGGTCTATTGGCCGTGGCGTCGACGGGCCTCGCGTCCGAGATAACTACTGTTATCCTTCCTACACGAGGAGAATTTGCAATATATTCCACACTGACCTGGGTATGTGATTCAGTGAGTATGTCTCAACTACATTCTAAGTTAACCAAAATTACAGGCAATCGTGGCAGCCATCGTATTTGTTGAACGCCCCCGGACAGCATCTCTATCGTTGTTATCGTTATTCACGGCACTCTTATGCGCACAGTTAGTTGTACTATCCCATCGGGAAGTTATCTTCGCACTGAAAAGTGTCCCACTAGCTCTGGCTCCTGCCTCTGCAATATTGGGCATAGTCCTGATCCTCAACATGCCTTTAAGAGATCCATCACTGTCCAAAAGAGATATCAGTCCGGTATTTGGCCCCCCAACGGTCAACCTGAGAACACCGGAGGACGATTTGACTCCTTGGCAGTACATGACTGTGTCATGGATGGAGCCCTTGATCCAGAAGGGCGTAACACGCCAAATGCATGACGAGGATGTATGGGATCTTGGTTGGGAGTTTCAGCATGCGCGCCTGCATGAAGCCTTCAGAAAACTACAAGGCTCAGTCACGCGACGTATCTTTGTAGCAAATGGTATGGACCTCGTACGCACCACAAGTCTCAACATGATTCGATTAGCAGCGAGTGAGTGCCCAAATAACCCTAACAACGAAATCACCGCTGAATCTCATAGCGCTACTGACACCTGTACTTCTCCAACGCGTATTGGCCTCTATGAACGATCCAAAGTCTCCGAATAGCGCTGCGATCACGTACGCAGCCCTGGGGCTAGTGTTACGTCTTGTTTCAGCCCAACTGAGCGTTTTCAATCTGTGGTATCAGCGACGAGCATATGAACGATCCCGCGGTGAGATGATCACTATGTTGTACGAGAAGACGCTCAACCGAAAGATTCTGGGTGCAAAGCAAGAGGCGAAAGAGGAGCGAACGAATGGAAATGCGAACGGAGACACCCCCGGTATAGATACCGCAGATGCGAGTACACCGCCTCATGTGCGCAAGCCCACATCTCCTGGCTGGTTCATCCGGGCTGTCACACTAGTCCGCGCAGTTTTCGCTAGAAAGCCGAAAGAGAGGGTTAAGGAAGACAAAGAAGCTGCTTCAATGGGCAAAATTCTGAACTTGATGCGCAACGACGTTTATGAAGTTGCGCAGCGCTTCTGGGATTTTTCAGACATTATTACTAAGCCAGCAGGTGCAATTTTCACCACAGTTCTCATCTGGAGGATGCTAGGGTGGACTTGTCTACTGGGGGTATTGGCCCTTGGTGCTTCGCAGCTTATTAATATCGTCATCGCTCGCTATCAGTTGTACTTTGAGAAAAAGCGTCGCGCTGCCACTGATGAGAAGCTACAACGGACAAGCCAGTTCGTCGAATCCATTCGACATCTACGCTGGTATGGCTGGCAGACAGCATGGCTCGAAGGCATCTTAGAGTCAAGGCAGAACGAGTTATCGTTTCGGATTGTCAACATTCTCTTCACGACCTCTCTCGCTTTCATACTCCGGTTTGGCTCGGGACTCTTCCCTGCCGTAGCCTTCTACGCCTTTACATCTCTAGCTGGACAACGCCTTCGAGTCGATCTGATTTTTCCTGCGATTGACTTGTTCAACCTACTGGAGGGTTACCTTCGTGCCCTGCCTCAGTTGGTTACCACTGTATTGAACGCGTACGTCGCCATGGGCCGGATCGAGGAATTTATGGCTGAACCTGATAAAGAAGAGGCCGACGTTGTGCCGGAAGAGGCAGCTGATCTCAGTCTGCATCATGCATCGTTTGCGTGGCCCAATGTAGGGAAAAATGTCTTGCAAGACCTCACTCTTGCCTTCCCCACGGGGCTGACCGTAATATACGGTGAGGTTGGGTCAGGGAAAACCGCTCTTTTGCAAGCACTACTCGGCGAGCTTGATAGAACCGGAGGCGAGTTCATTCGCCCGGATCAGGTCATTGGCTATTGCGCTCAAACACCATGGTTACAAAGTATGAGCATTCGGGACAATATTCTCTTTTCCTGCGCATATGACGAGGCTCGGTATAAGCAGGTGCTGGAGGCTTGCGCACTACTGCCAGACATGATAGAATTCAAGCACGGTGATCTCTCAAACATTGGCGAGAACGGCATCGGATTGTCTGGTGGCCAAAAGGCCCGTGTAGCGCTGGCTCGTGCTGTGTACAGCAGTGCTAAGGTCATCCTCCTAGACGATCCGTTATCTGCACTTGATCACCAAACAGCAGAATACATTGCCAAGAGATTACTAAATGGGCCACTACTACGGGACAGAACAGTGATTCTGGTAACGCACAGAACCGAATTATGTCATGGCATCGCCAAACAGTGGATTGAGCTGAAGCACGGGAAAGCAACCATGCGTGAGCCGGTCTTAGCTGATGATTCCAATAAAATCAAGCGCAATCAGACGAATGAGCCGATCTCCGAAGAAGAAGCCAAACGGAGGGAAGAAGAGGCTGCAGCCGCCATTCCAGAAAAGTTTATTGAAGATGAGCATCGCGCAAAAGGCGGCGTGAAGCTGAAAGTCTATTGGCGCTACATAAAAGCAGGAACACTCCGCTGGTGGTCTATTGCTATCTTTGTCATGGCCATTTTCCGAGTCCTGGACGTTGCGCAGACCTGGTTTATCAAATCATGGGCTGAAAGTTACGAGGATATCGATCACAAAGGCCTCTTCGATTTCTTACCCCCTGCAGACGAGGATGTGAGTCCATGGCTCTGGACCTTCTTTGGATTTATATCAGCTACTGCTATTCTCTTTTGGTGGACTAATCTCATCATGTTTGGTGTTGGTTATCAGGCCGCAAAGACTATTTTTAGAGAAACCGTTGATCGTGTAGCTCATGCTACATTTAGGTTTTACGACATAACCCCGGTAGGACGTTTGATGAACAGATTGACAAGTGACATGAACACGATCGATGGGGACTTGAGCAACGCATTTATTGTATTTGCATGGCAGTCTATCGGGTTCGTAAGCAGCATTGCTATCATCGTCTCATCGACGCCGACGTTTCTAGCGTTCGGGGTTTTGCTGATTGGTGGCTTCACTTACTATTTCTTCCGTTTCTTGCCGACTTCACAAACCTTGAGAAGGCTTGAGGTAAGTCAACAGTTCAAATTCATGTTGGAAAGCCTCGGGGAGTTGACTTCCGATTAGATGGTATCTCTGTCCCCACTCATGTCCAACTTTGGTGCCTTGGTGGAGGGACTCACCACCGTGCGGGCTTTTAGTGCACAAGAGCGTTTTCAAGCCCGCGTCATCGAGGTTGTCGACAATTTCCAGAAGAACGACCACTTTTACTGGTCTCTGCAATCCTGGCTGGCCGTTCGCTTCAGCGTAATGTCAGCCAGCGCGACAATGATCATGACGCTGATTGCCGTGTACACGGGCATTTCTCCTGGTCTGACGGCCTTTGTATTGATCACGGCGAGCAAATTCGTCGTTCACACTGAATGGATGTGCCGGATCTATGGAACGCTTGAAATGGACTTTGCCAGTGTTGAGCGTGTCGTTGAGCTGCTCGACCTCGAAACAGAATCGCCCGGCGTTGTTGACCCACCGGCACATTGGCCCACCTACAGCGGCGACATCGAGTTCTCTAACGTGACCATCCGCTACGCCGAGAACCTCGAGCCTGCATTGCACGATATCACACTCAAGATCCCCGCAGGTAGCAACACAGCCGTCATTGGCCGCACGGGGAGCGGCAAGTCGACACTGGCGCTTTCTCTACTCGGCACTATTGCTGCAGAGAGCGGCACAATCCTCATTGACGGCATCGACATTTCCACCGTCAACAAACAAGCTCTTCGCAGCCGCGTCACGTTCCTCGCGCAGGAACCCGTCCTCTTTCCCGGCAGCATGCGCAAAAACCTCGATCCCCTGGAAGAATTCAGCGACGGCGCCTGTGAATCCGTGCTCAGCAAAATTGCCGGAAACCATGCGTGGACGTTGTCGACGCCCATTGAGGGTGGCGGAAAGGGGCTCTCGCAGGGTCAGCGACAGCTCGTTGGACTCGCTCGTGCTATGTTGCGGCGATCTCCCGTGCTGATCATGGATGAGGCGACGGCGAGCATTGATTTTGAGACTGCGCTGCGCATTCAGCGGGTGTTGAGGGAGGAGATGAGGGAGAGCACAGTGATTACAATCGCGCATCGGCTGGAGGCGGTGCGAAGTGCGGATTATTGCGTTGTACTTGGGAAGGGCAAGATCATCAAGGTGGGAAGGGCAGAGGATATGCTGCGGGAAGGGGGTGAGTTCAGTGGCATGTTGGCGTGAGAAAGGACGGTAGTGCTGTGGTGTGGGGGGAGACAGAAGAAAAGGAAAGTTCACCCTAGGCAATATTTCATGATGGCGGTTACGCCTAGAATTTGTCGGCCTTGTTGTTATTCTGCGATCGATGTATTCCAGCAGCGGCAGGTTAATTTGAAATCGGTGGAAACCTGCAGCATGTGTCGTGCTCAAAGTGCAGCGGGCCGTCGGGCGTAGCGTTTGGTATAATACGGTATTGAATGTATGCTAAGGCGTCTCGATGGGCCAAAGTAGGACTAGTGCCCATTGGAGACGCCATCCAACCAATCGCATTCTGCCCAAGTGCGTATTATTTACTGACATCGAGACGGTTCAGGGCGACGAGCCGAAAAGGTGTGATGCAGCCAACAGTCGTCACGGGGTTGCGCCACAATTGATAGTCAACTGCGTCTTAGCCTCTCACTATCCATAGCACACGTGGATAATAGTACATACAACTTACTACTATGGTACAAACGCCCGAAGTTTCTCTGACTAAGGAAAGCTTGCGTGGCCCGCGCCACCAACGCGGGCAGGGATGTCTGGCGGGTTGGACGAGCGCATTGGTTGACAGCGCCGCAACTTGCGCGCCTGCCACCGTCTGATAGTTGTGGGTTGTTCGCAGCATGCGCGTTACGCGGTGACAGCCTTCCTCGCTCCTTTTGTCCCCAAGGCGTCCTCTCGCAGACAGTGCCAAGCATCCATCCGACGAGCATACGGCTGGTGGACTCCCGAGATGGCCTCAGCAGCACAACCTGAAGTCCACGGGCGGCCCCCGAGCGGCCACGAGCTCGACAATATGGCGGACCGGCAGCCCAGCGTGCCCATAGAAGAGGATGTCATGCAGTTGGCGCGGCTGGGTGAAATCGGCGCCATACAGAAACTCTTCGACTCGGGCGTGGTGGATGCGACGTTCAAGGACGAGCAGGGCATCACACCGCTACACGTACGAGTGGTCCCCCATCGCCGACCCTCGGGCGGACCCAGGGCTAATTGCGTGAACAGTGGGCTGCCATCAACAACCACTACGCCCTCTGCCACTTCCTCATCCAAGCCGGCGCCCCCATCAACGCAAAGGGTGGCGATGCCATTGCCACGCCCGTCCTCTGGGCTGCGAAACGCTGCAATTACTACATTGTCAACCTTCTCCTCGAGCATGGCGCCGACCCGCTGCTCACCGACGACCAAGGCTTCAACCTCCTCCACTCGGCCACCCTCGATGGCAACGTCTATCAGCTTGTGCTACTGCTGCACCAGGACATTCCCGTCGACATTCCCGACCCGCAAAGCCACACCCCCTTGATGTGGGCCGCGTACAAGGGCTACTCATCTTGCGTTGACTTGTTTCTGAGATGGGGCGCAAACGTCTACGCGACCGACGACCAAGGTTTCACCGCGCTGCACTGGGCCCTTGTCAAAGGCAGCCAGGGTTCCATACAGAAACTCCTCGAGTACGGCGCGGACCGCTTCGCCAAGAACCACGATGGAAAAACTCCTGCAGTTACGGCAGAGGAAATGAACACGATGCGCCAATGGCATCGCGCACTGTCAGAAGCTGGCTTTGACCGCAACGGCAACCTGAAGCAGTTTCCCGTGCCCGGAGTCAAAAATACCCGGTGGTTCCTCACCCGGGTTATATTTTTCCTGCCGTTTGTGATTTTGTTTCAGGCGCTTTTCCTCGTCAGCCAGTATCCTGTGTTCATCGGCATTCCCGCAGCCTTAATTATTGCCTATGTTCTGCAGATCGGGGCACAAAAGCTTTTGCAATGGGGACCGCCTAACATGAGGAGTATACATCATTCGGTTCGTGCATACACCGGCATGTGTCCCTGACCGTGGTACTAATGCTGAACAGCCGTTTTTAGCGGGAATATTTGCGAGTACATTGTTCTGGACTGGATTCCGATGGGTAACGACCGTTATGCCTTGTAGGACATGCCTACTCTCATCCATGATTACATGAATGAAGTGCCTCTAACGAGTACAGGGACGATTCGAACCAACTTTTTCCTCAACCTCGTCTTTGCAGCGTTTTATGGACTCACGGCCTACTTCTACTTGCACACCATGATCTCTGATCCCGGCTTCGTACCCAAGTCAGCGAGCCGAAGCGCCTCCAAGGCGATTATCGATGAGCTTATGGAATTACGACAATTTGACGAGAAACACTTTTGTGTGAACTGCATGGTGCGGAAACCGCTGAGAAGCAAGCACTGTAAGCGATGCGAGCGATGCGTGGCGAAGACGGATCAGTGAGTCTCGTGACCGGCTTTCAAAGGATTCGTTCTAACGTGCCAAGTCACTGCCCTTGGGTGAACAATTGCGTGGCGAATAACAACCACCGGCACTTTATGCTCTACATTCTGTCTCTGGAGATTGGCATTGTCATGTTCGTACAGTGCGCACTTGCTTGTACGTGGTTGGATACCCCATGCCAGCGCAATTCGAGGGCTGACTTCTTCAGACCTAGAGGTCGTCGATACACCAAAAGACGTCCAATGCGCCATCCTCTCCGACGACCTCTGCAAGATATATCTTAAGGACCCATTTACAATAGTCGTGGCTATCTGGACTACTCTACAACTAACGTGGGTCAGCATGTTACTCTGTGTTCAGCTCCTTCAGATTGCGCGCAACCTCACGACATACGAGAGCATGCGCGGCCACCTACACAGCCACACGCCTGCGGACGCGCTCACTTCCTTTGTCACCACCGGCGACACGAGCCAGGATATCTCAGACCAAGCCGGAAACGCGCCGAGAAATGGCTTCGGCTCCGGACAAGACATAGGTGACATACCCAAGATTCGCGAGCCGCGCGCTTCCGTGTGGGATCAATGGAAACGGCTCCTCGGCCTCGACACATTCCTCACCCTGGCGCTGCAGGGCTCGCGAGCCGGGCAGCCATCGATGGTGCGAGTAAGAGGCAACCCGTTTTCGAGGGGGATTGCCACCAACTGCAAGGACTTTTGGTGCGATGGGAGTCCAGTGTTCGGACGGAAGGAGGGCGGGTCTGCTAAGTTGGGGGGCGAGAGAGTGGATTATACACGGTTATATGAGGTGCCCAAAATAAGGTACCAGAGTAGCAGGAGCGGCGGAGAGGGAGGGCGGTATGAGAGTGTGGCTGCGGAGGAGGAGTCGTGATGGGGGGGGGTTTGGAAATGGTACAATCTACTGTACTGTACTGTGCTAGTATTGTGTGTACGTAATCATGTCAAGTCGGCCGGACATAAAAGTAGCGCCGTTGGGTATTCCCGCGAAAAGCCCCACGTGAGGCGCTAGTCAGGCTGTCATTTCCACATGGTCACTCGACACGGTTGCTGGGCGCATTGCTGTGCTTTCTTCGTCTGATCTCCTCGCCGTTGTGGTTTCGCAGCCATTCTTGCGGTTGCCATGCATCCTCGCTTGCCCGGTTACGAGACAACGGCCTGGTAAGGCTCTGCGCTACACATCGAACATGACATCATCTGAAGCGCTGCAAGGGCTGCGGGCCCTGTCGCGCCAGACCGGCTCGAGGCCGACATGGACGGCTGCGCGGCTGCGAGGGCGAGGACGAGGCTGCGCTGCCGTCGAGCCGACGACTGCATTTGGCTGCACAGCCTGGATGGCGGCCGTAAGAAACGTATGTATACTAACGCGACCAGGCGTGAGGCCTGGATGCATGCGGGATTGGCGAGGAGCGTGGGACCAACGGGGGCTTGCACAGGCCGCGTACGAGAGTATGTTCTGTTCGGTTCGGTTCTGTTGATGGACATGGCCTAGGGAACAATACGGGCGTGTGCTGATGGTGGCAGCGGCTGGCCAAGAGCAATGGGTCGATACGCATGGCCCCATGGCGGAATATGAGGCACGTGTTGCGTCGGGGCGATTGCGCGACGATGAAC
>Ga0182215_1000049_pt1 | contig 19089 bp, 19 predicted proteins | sample G5R1MG_24_FD_128404 | JGI IMG/M metagenome (GOLD analysis project Ga0182215, IMG submission 128404) | Switchgrass phyllosphere microbial communities from Michigan, USA - G5R2_NF_03OCT2016_LD1 MG | ecosystem: Host-associated > Plants > Phyllosphere > Phylloplane/Leaf | place: USA: Michigan... | reverse complement strand
GCCGGGCGTCGAGTTGACTAGATCGTACGGCGTCGCAATCGACTTCTCGCGCAGCATGGTGTCGGTCACCGCAGTGATCGAGATCGGCACCGTCTGCAGGCTCTCGGCCCGGCGGCGCGCGGTTACGACGATGTCGCCGACGCCCGTATTATTTGGCACATCCGAGTTTGTTGTGGCGCTTGGTCCCGCTGACAGCGGTGTCTCCGCTGTTGCCGGGTTGTTGGCCTGCGGGCTCGAGGTCTGGCCGCCGCTCGCATCCTGCGCATAGCCTGTCGTCGACAGAGCGCACAACGCAACGCCCGCCAAGATCTCAAGCTTGAGCTTCGACATCTACATTCTCCCCGCATTTTTTTATGGAGCTATACATGTCTAGCTCCGAGCCCCGCAGCATCTAAACTGTGCGTTCCGCGCGATGCTAACCGAATGCAGGCCGAAGGTCTCTACGATGCCTCAAAGTAAACACACACATGATCTTGCTAGCAGAGAAAAATGCTGATTAACGCTTGGGATTTTCAGTGCTAAGAGACTTGGCTGCGAATCATAAGGGCGGGCTTTAATAGAGTATTTTGGTATTGAACTTGCTCATATTGCCTATTTGGGTGTTCAATGATTAACTTTTTTAGATTGCTATCTCTAGTCTCTCTAGGAGGCTGTTATATATTCAGTTTTCGGTTATCTTATTCCTGTGGTACATGTAGCCTTTATGCTTGAGCAGAGTATACTGAATTGAAATGGATTACTTTCAATCAGCTCACCGGCCTAGTTCACGGTGCGCTAGGATTGATAAAAGACGAACGCGGCTTGCGGCCAATTCGGCTTCCGCTGCAGGATCTGCCATTTCACCATGAGGCGATGCTTTCGCCGATGACGGCACTTAGCCCTGCGGGCGTGCGCCTGAAGTTCATGTCTGACACAGATCGCATCAGGCTGGACGTAGAGCACGATCCGATGGCGCTGCTGACGCCAGAGATGCAACTGCCGCCTTGTGCCTATGACCTCGTCACTCAGGAAGGTAGCGTCGTCCGCCGCAAACCTAAGGATGGTCATGGTTCAACCCATGTCACTTTCGATAATTTAGGATTTCGGGACAAACTGCTCGAGATATGGTTACCCCAAGGCACAGGCGTGCGGCTTCGAGGGCTTGCCATATCTGAGGGTACGCGGATTGAGCCCGTGGCGGACGACCGTCATCACTGGGTGACCTACGGCAGCAGCATTACACATTGCGCTTGGGTTGACGGGCCAACCGACACTTGGCCTTCAATCGTTGCACGACAGCTCAATTGGCAGCTGACCTGTCTCGGTTTTAACGGCGCTTGCCATCTCGATCCGCTTGTTGCGCGCGCAATGGCGAAAATACCCGCAGATCGTTTTACACTGAAGCTCGGCATCAATGTCCATAATCTACAGACATTGCGCGATCGCACATTCTCACCGTTGGTGCACGGCTTCATCCATACTCTTAGGGAGCGCCATCCTACCACACCTATCACAGTCATTTCGCCGATATTCAGTCCGGGAAGGGAGGGATCTGTTGTTTCTGATATCCCCACCCATTTTGGCGCTGCTCCGTTAGTTGGTGATTTGACACTCATCGATATGCGGGAACGGCTCGCCAACGTGGTTCGGCTCCATCGGGCGCAAGGCGACAATGCAATCGAATATTTAGATGGACTAACGTTGTTTGGGTCGGCCGATAAAGAGATGCTGCCGGATGGCCTGCATCCGAGTTCTGAGGGATACAAATTAATCGCTAAACGCTTCGCGGAGCTATTTAAGGGAGAAGCTCTCATTCATCGCTTTTAAGCAAAGTCGTAAGTGACGTTACCCCTGGTTTTCACCAGCAGCGATTAGAGCTCGGCGACTTTGTTGCGCATGAGCGCGGGTTGAGCAATGGCCTACGGAGTGGAGCCCGTGGGGCGTGGCAAGGCCGTTGCTTATCTAGTTCACCGGCGAACGTCGTGAGCTGCTGCCGGTTTCGTGGACACCGAGATGAGGTGTTTTCGGAACTGGAGGGTGTAAATGCAACGACGGAAGTTCAGCCGAGAGTTCAAGCTCAAGGCGGTAAGGTTGGTCCGAGATCGGGGCGTGGCGGTAGGGCTCGAGAAATCTGCACAGCGGGGATGAGTGGATTGCCGATCTAACAGCGGCCATATTGGCCGCGAGCAGGAGGCAAGATGAGCAAGCGACCGCGCCGGAACCGCAGCCCGGCGTTCAAGGCCAAGGTGGCACTGGCTGCTGTAAAGGGCGAGAAGACGCTGGCTGAGTTGGCGCAGCAATATGACGTGCACCCAAAACCTGATCAACCAGTGGCGGGCGCGGTTGCTGGAGAGCGCGGCGGACGTGTTCGGGGCCGAGCCGGCTGCGGCCGAGCCGGCGGTCGACGTCACGGTGCTGCACGCCAAGATTGGCGAGCTGACCCTGGCGAACGATTTTCTGCCCAGTGCGCTCGGGAAGGCAGGTCTGTTGCCGAGCGCAAGGCGATGATCGACCGTGGTCATGCGCTGCCGCTGGCTGCCCAGGCGCAGCAGCTCGGGATCAGTCGCGGCAGCATCTACTACCTGCCGCGCGCCGTGTCGGACGCCGACCTGGCGGTGATGCGGCGGATCGACGAACTGCACCTGCTCTATCCCTTGGCGGGCAGCCGGATGTCGCGCGATCTGCTCCGGCAGGATGGCTCGGCAGTGGGCCGGCTGCACGTCGCGACGCTGATGAAGCGGATGCGGATCGAGGCGATTTACCCCCGGCCGAGTACCTCGAAGCCGACGCCGGGGCACAAGGTCTACCCGTACCTGCTGCGCAAGCTGGCGGTAACGCGGCCCCACTAGGTCTGGGCGACGGACATCACCTACGTGCCGATGGCACGGAGTTTCGTTTACCTCGTCGCCATCGTCGACTGGTTCACCCGGCGCGTGCTGGCGTGGCGGGTGTCGATCTCGCTCGATGCCGAGTTCTGCATTGAGGCGCTGAAGGAAGCACTGGCCCGCTACGGCAAGCCAGCGATTTTCAACAGCGACCAGGGGTCGCAATTCACGAGTACGGCGTTCACTGCGGTGCTCCACCGTGAGCAGATCGCCATCAGTATGGATGGCAGAGGCTGCTGGCGCGACATCGTGTTCGTTGAGCGCCTCTGGCGCTCGGTCAAATACGAGGAGGTGTACCTGAACGCCTATGCCTCGGTACCCGAGGCCCGCGTTGGCATCGGCCGCTACCTGAGGTTCTATAATGCCGTCAGACCCCAGTCCGCGCTTGGCGGCCGCACCCCGGACCAAGTATACTTCGCACAGCCGCTTCTCGCAGCGGCATGATCAATCAACGGCAGTCCACTTATCCAAGCCGCGAGCCTGTACAGACAAGCCGAGCCACCTCTGGCACTGCGCCGCAATCGACAGGCGGTGATGAGTGCTTCGACCATCGCCCGCCTCCGGCCCACGCTCATCGACCGAAGGTTTTCGGTAAAAAATTCCGCTCCACCACCCGTTGCCCGGACTTGGCGTGCAGCTTCTCCACCTCGTTGCCGCTGACCGACCTGGCCGCATCACCGTCACCCGAGAACGTGCCCGCCATCTCGTCTATGACCTGCCGCTTCCATGCAGCGATCATCGTGTGATGCACGCCGTGCTTCGCGGCCAACTCCGCCAGCGTCAGGTCACCCCGGATCGCCTCTAGCGCCTTCTTTGCCTTAAAATCCGCGCTGTAGCGCTTCCTAGTCGTCTTCATTCCCGTACCAATCCATCAGGTCGGGAGTAGCTTAACACCCTGTCCAGTTTTCCGGCACTACTTCACCGAGCACCTCAATCTGCTATCCAGCATCTACTTAAGGTTGTGGCGCTGTGCACCATCGATACGGATCGTCGTGCCGTTGAGGAAGTCGTTCTCAACTATGTGAACCGCTAGTCGCGCATACTCGTCAGGATCACCCATGCGCTTGGGATTGGGTACAAGCGGTCCCCATTTCGCCTGCGTCACCGCCGGATCGACATCACCATATGCAGGCGTCAGGAAGGTGCCCGGCGCGATGCACATGATACGAATACCCAATGGCGCCAGATCACGCGCCGCCGTTAGCGTCAGGCCGATAACCCCACCCTTTGCGGCCGAGTAGTCACTTTGGCCGACTTGGCCTTCGTAACCAGCGATGGATGAGGTGGTGATAAGGACTCCGCGCTGGTTATCGGCCAACGGCTGGTTCGCGGCCATAGCCTCGGCAGCGATGCTTACCACGTTGAAGGTGCCATTGAGAAAGATGTCCACCGTACGGCGAAAGACGTCGAACGGATAACGCTTGCCGTCACGTCCGATGATGCGCGCGCCGGCTGCAGGTCCGCCGTGAACGACCACTGCGGCGCGCAAAGGCGCGCGCGATGTCGCAGTCGCCACTGCTGCCTCGACCGAGGCCTCGCTCAGCACATCGGTTTTGACGAACTGCGCGGCGGTGCCCAGTTCCTGCGCCAAGGCCGTGCCTTTCGCCTCCGCCATATCGGCGATCACGACGTGCGCGCCAGCTTCTACCAGGCGCCGGGCTGTTGCCTCACCAAAGCCACCGGCGCCACCTACGATCAGCGCTGATCCACCCCTTACGTCCATCCCGATACCCTTCTCTTTTGCGTGTTCTGCCAGTTCGAAGAACTAGGCGCCAGAGATCTCACGGGTGGGCAATACGGGATACGCACCACAGAGAACCCTGGTATGCCCGCTAGCATGGGTAAGCCGGTGGTTGCCATCTTTGCGCCTTGAGCACACTATGAGGACAATGACATCACGTGGACGATGCCCGTTGAGGCAGGAACTCGGCACTACCAGCACATGAAGGTCGATGCAGAAGCCTTGGCGCGGGGCTTGATCGCGTACGATCCGTTGACCTTGGGAATCGAGCCTGGCCAATCGGTCGTAGTTGATTTCACCGCCTACACCGACGATGCCGGAGCGCTCGCGGCGCGATCCGCGTCATGGCTCTCCAGCCTGCCATGCCCCTCTATCGCCATCGCGAGCGGGCCGGCCGATCTCGCCGCATTCGATATCGTGGTCGAAAGCCGCCACGACCTGGGTCGGGTTGAATCCGCTTTGTCGGCTAATCCCGTCGCATCCACGGTGCTCATGCAGACACTGCGCGTAATCGAGACGCTTGATCTCTACCGAGCGCTGGTTGTTGAGTCATTGGCTTATGCGACTTTGCAACAGGGAGAGGAGTTTCGCCGCTGGCTGGCGCTTCAGCCTGCGTTTCTGAAAGACCTTGACGCGATCCAAGCCCCGCCGCTTCGGACGATACGGATCGATGCTGAGCAGACCCTCGTGCTGGATCGGCCGCAGGTCAGGAACGAGATCGACAGCCATATGCGCGACGCGCTGTTCGAAGCCTTCTCACAAGCCTCGCTGGACCGAGATATCACCCGTATTTCCGTGCGTGGCGCAGGGGACAGTTTCAGCATCGGCGGCGCCTTGCATGAATTCGGCCATGTAGACAGTGCGACAACGGCACATCTCATCCGTACCGAACGGCTGCCTTCGCGCGTGCTCGCCCGCGACGGAGACCGTTACCACTTCCATCTTCACGGTGCCTGTGTCGGGGCAGGACTCGAGATGGCGGCGTTCGCCGGCCGAGTGACGGCAGCGCCGAACACCTTCTTCCGATTGCCTGAAGTGTCGATGGGATTAATCCCCGGCGCTGGCGGTTGCGTTAGCGTGACTCACCGGATCGGCCGGCAGAAGGCGGCATGGATGATGGTTACAGGAGCACGCGTCACCGCGCGTGCGGCGCTGAAATGGGGGCTTGTCGACGAGATCCTCTAGAAGATGGACCTGCGGCATTCGAGGAGCCCGGATGTCGCCTTCGATCGCGGCCAACTGCACTGCTATTGAACGACGGCAAAGACGCCTCGCGCCCGTGCTTAGCGGGTCTGCCCGGCGCCCGCCATCCACTGAGCGAATCTGAGCCGTGATGAACTTAGACGCATCCGAAGCGAGGACGACCAGAACCGGCGCTAAGTCGGTGTCAGGATCGCCCAGCTTGCCGCCAGGCGGGATCACCTGGAGGCTCCCATTTACCTCTGGCGCAACGTGGTCTGACGTGATTCACTCGGCTTTTGAGAGAGGGGTGCGAGATGAAGCTGTCGGGGTTGTTTGCGATTGGCGACCATCTGAAGCGGTTATCGGAGACCGGCGATCCGCTTGAAACGCTCGGCCGGATTATTGATTTCGAACGGTTCCGCCCAGTGCTCGAGGCTGGGCTGGCTTACTCCGATGGTGCCAAGGGCGGTCGGCCGCCATACGATCCGGTGACGATGTTCAAGGTGCTGATGCTAGCGGCGCAGAACAACGTCAGCGATAAGCGCATGGAGTTCCTCATCCGCGACCGTCTGAGCTGGCTTCGCTTCCTCAGCTTCGGGCTGGGCGATCGCACGCCTGACGAGAACACGATCCGGCTGTATCGTGAGCGGTTCACGCGCTCTGGCACGATCGAGAAGCTGTTCGACGAGTTTGATCGTCAGCTCAAGGCGAGCGGCTATCTCGCCATGGGCGGTCAGATCGTTGATGCCAGCCTGGTGGCCGCGCCTCGCCAACGCAACACGGTTGCCGAAAAGGCGCAGATCAAGGCAGGGCGCAAGGCGCGCGAGATCTGAAAGGACAAGCCGAACAAGGCGATCCAGAAAGGACACCGATGCACGCTGGACGGTGAAGATCGGCAGGCCTCGCGATCCTACTGCCGAGCACTCAGTGCCAGAGCTGGCAATCGCGGCCTTTGGCTACAAGACGCATGTCGCCGTCGATCGCACCTTCGGCTTCATCCGCAGCTGGGCCGTGACCAGCGCGGCTCGGCACGACGGCGCGGTGCTGCGCGAGATCGTCACCACCAACAACACCGCCTCCGATGGTTGGGCCGACACCGCCTACCGCTCGAAGATCAACGAGGCCTGGCTGCAACGACCGGGGACTTGCAATCCGGATCCATCGCAAGAAGCCGCCGCGTCGGCCCATGCCCGATCATATCCGCAGGGGCAACGCGACCAAGTCGCGGGTGCGGTCCGCGATCGAGCACGTATTTGCTCAGCAGAAGGACAGAATGAGGTTGTTCATCCGCACCGTCGGCATCGAGCGGGCCAAAGCGAAGATCGGCCTCGTCAACATCGCTTACAACATGCGGCGCCTGATCTTCCACGAACGCCGCCCGGCAACGGGATAGCTGCGCCTGGGCGACGAGGAAACGCCCGAAATAGAGCCCAGATCAGAGCTGCTGCGCCCTAATTACCGCAGAGGACTGCCGGCGGCCCGAACGTCCAGCCAGCCACACCCCCAGTACGGCTAAACGATGCGGGTAAATAGGGGTGTCCACCTCCGCCATTCTCATGTCATGCGCGGCGAGTTCCTCCGCGCTGAGAGGCGCTCGATACGCACTCTGTCGACGCGGAGGTGGAAGCCCACGAGGCTGAACTCGCGTTAAAGGATGTAGCTGCATGACGGCAGGATCGGTCTTGCCGGCTAGATCCATCTTACTCGAACGGTACGTGTGCTAAGTGAGCACTGACGACCTCGCGCGAACGATCATGTGAGCGTGAAAACAGCAGACCGGCTGAGATGCTCGATTTCTACGAGGTGGCAGCGCGATGTCTCAAAGGTGCCTTGGTCTATCTGGATGCGAGATCGCTTGCACATTTTGAGCTTAATGATGGGCGATTGATGGCGTTATGTCTCAGCAATGCACACGTTACTCTGGCATTGGAGAAGCAAGGCAAAGCGGGAGCCGCAGAATGCTCTGTACAGACACGAGATGCGGATCACGCACACCACGGCCGAGCAAACCAATTGAGGCATCCGGGTACCTTATCGGAAAGACGAGCCGTCCCGAAGACGGCTCGTCTTGAGTCAGTTGCTGGCGGTTGCTTAGAGTTCCGGTTCAACCCCATACTCTTTGACGTAATCGGCAAAACCTTCGTGGAGCATGGCGGTGGTCACACCAAACTCTTCAAGCCCATAGCTATGCGCACCATGCTTGTTTTGTGGATGCTCAGCCAGATAAGACCGCATGCCAGCCTGTGCTTCTTCCGTCAGAGTATCGCCCAGTGCAGTGTACAGCTTGCGCATTTCCGCAAGCGGGTCTGCGATCAGGCCGGCGTAGCTCACGTGGACAATGCGGCCGGGGTGACGGCGGTCGAAATCACGCGCTCGCCGAATATGATCGAACATCTGGCGCACGTAGACACCGCGCAGGTAATCGACAGAAACCTTCGTCATCGTTGATGTCTGGGTCGAGCGGATCAGGCTAAGAAGCGAGCCAGTAGCCTTGTATGGGTCGCGATGCACCCATACAAGTTGCGCATCCTGAAATACTCCGATCAGTTGCTCAAGAAAAAGCGCATGGCTCGGCATCTTGACCGACCACCGGCCGCCGGTTTTATGCTGCAGAACTTGCATGTAACGCTTTTCATATTTGTAGGCTAAGGTCAAATCCGCTTCCTCGCGCAACCAGCGAGTATATTCGGGAGCCGCTGCCAGAGCTTCCAGCATGCAAGACTTAAACTCATGCCCATGGATGAAGGTACATTCCGTAGGTGCATCGGCTGGCTCGAAGTGGCGCTTGGCCATTTCCGGATTGTTTCGTACGAGTTCCTCGTCTTTGGCCTTTGCCGCAAGACATCGTGGGTCCGTTTTGAGTGTCTCACGCGTCGCTGGTGGCACCGGATCATTGGACTCCCACGCGAGCATCGAGCGTCGGGCGGGGTCAGCTGCAAGCAGATTGCTCACCAGCGTCGTTCCCGTGCGCGGCATACCGAACTGGAACAGCGGGCGTTCCACCGGTGAGGACGACAACTCAGGATGCTGCCGGTGATATTCGTCGACCTTAAGCCGATTTGCGAGATTACGTGTCCAGTAGAAGCGCATTACGCCTCGACCCGTTTCGCTGATGTCCTGGCGCTGTCGAACATTCGCGGTCAGCAGGTCCAACCCCTCTCGAAAAGTCTCCGTGTCAAAGTCTTGCAGGCCGGTTTGCCTGCGGGCCTCTTCGATAATCTCTTCTGAAAACATGGATCCTCCCACCGGTGTCAAGGCACCATCTATGCTGTGCTTGCGGTTGGCGAGGGCACCTTGTCCAGTAACGCAGCGTCATTATCACGCTTATGCGGCCCCAGTGCGGATAACACCCGCGGCGGCCGATCTGCGCTTTGGCCGTTGTGCTCGTGACTTTCTCTGAGGTTTTTCGGTCAACCTTGCGCGGCAAATGCAGGTCTCGCACGATCGCCTTGATGGCTTTGCCCGACGCATGCTCGCGCCGGATCTTCAACACCGTCTCCACTACCAACATCCCGATCTCGCGGCCGACACACCGCCAAGCGAGCAGCCCGAACCACCGAGATGAGAGGCTCTCTTAACGCTGATCACCCCGCTAACGGCGTCCTTTTTCCACGCCGATCTACACCCCCAGGGAGCGGTGGGCCGAGCTTGGCCGCATCGCCATAGCTGGACTGGAAGTTAACTGATCTCTTCGGCGGGCTTGCGGGAGGGCGCGGCGGTCGAGAACGCCTTCCAAGGAGGTTAGCCCTGGGCTCGCAGCAGTTCTAACATGTGTCCTTCTGGATCGGCGATGTAGGCGACTTATGGCTTATGCTCCGGCACTTCAGTGGCTGGCGTCTTGACCTCGCCGCCAGCCTGCGCGCAAGCTGCGATGACCGCGTCGATGTCGCTGACAGTCAGCCCGATCACGGCCTCGCCGGGGACGGCGCAAGGACGGTCAAGATGTTGCAGCAGATTGAGTAAGGTTGCACTATCCGCGACTTCCAGCACGGTCTCGCGGATGACGTAGCCAGGCTGATCCACGGCGATGCGGGGGCGCACGGACATGCCCATGGCATCGCCATAAAAAAACGCTCCATCGCTGTGACATCGGCGACCATCAGCTTGTTAAAGGCAAACCCGGTGATAGTGCTGGCGCCGGGCATGGTCACAAGTGCAGCAGCTCGGCGGCGGATTTGCCGAAGAAGCTCTCGCGTGTCGATTGCGGCAGGCCTTCCAGCTGCTTGTCATAGAGCGCCACGGCCTCCTGATGGCCTTCGACATGCGGAAAGTCGGACGAGAACACGATGATGCCTTCGGGCACGCGTTCTATCGTGGGGCGCAGAAGATCCTGCTGGTGCACTACCGACACGCGGACCTGGCGCTGGACATATTCGCTGGGCTTTAGTGGATAGGCGTAAGGCGCGAAACTGAGCATGCGCGGGCGCTTCTCGTCGGCTTCCAAGTCGATCGCTTCGAGGAAGTCGGGCAACCAGTCGATCCCCAGTTCCGAAACGATGACCGCGAGCTTGGGATAGCGTTCGAGCACGCCGCCGAAGACCAGCGACGCGATCGCGAGTTGCGGCACCAGGCGGCGCGACAGGTTGGCGAGGCGATAGAAGGCGGCGATGTCCCCACCGTTGTTCGCCCAGCCCGGGTGCATGGCGGCGCGCCCGCCACCGACGTGGAACAGTATCGCGACACCCAGATCCTCGCATGTCGCCCAGAACGGCTCGAAGTCCGGATGGTTGAGGGCCTTGCCGCCATGCGGATCGGCTTTCACGAAGACCGCGCGGGCGCCGCGTTCCCGTCCGGCGACGACCTGCGCGATCGACCATTCGACATCCATCAGATCGATGACGGTGGCGGGGATCAGGCGATCGGTGAAGCCATGCAGCTGTTCGGTGGACCAGCGATTGTACGTGTCCAGCGTCTCGAGCGCCAGTTCGGGCGCGTTGCGCATAGCGTGGCGATAGGGGTGGTAGCCGTTCGATGGCAGGATGATCTGCTTGTCGATCCCGCGCTGGTCCATCCAGCGGATCCGTGGTTTGGGCTGGTAGGCCTCGGGCGAGTAGGAGCCGGAGTCGATCGCGATCTGCGGGGGCTCGCCACCTTCCAGGGACCGGCGATAGGCATCGGCGATGTAGTCGGGAATGAGCGTGAGCGGATCGGGCCGCATCGCCGGCGGCACGGACGAGAACAAGTCGCCGACCAGGATGTCGATCAATTGTTCGGCCGCCGTCATGCGCGGCAATTTTTCCGCCAGCTTGGGATTGGCCTGCACAAACCAATCGGCCGGTTCGTTGAAGTGGCTGTCCACATCGATGATGCGCATGGCTCTCTCCTTGGTTTCCGCCGGTCGTACGTAGCCTGGCGAGTTGCCGCCATCTTGCTGGAATGTCCCCCGCCTGCCAAGATATTTTCATCGTGCGTTGCAATTGTCGCCCGCTTTCGGGCAAACAGGGCGAACGCGGATTCGGGATCGCCGGGCCGCGACTGGCGAGAGTGAGCGATGATGGCGGCAGACAGACCGGATACGCGGGGGCGCTTGCGCTGATGCGCGCGGCCGTATTCCACGAAGTGGGCAAGCCGCTGGTGATCGAACGCGTGAGCGATCCCGTCCCCGCGCCCGATCAGGTCATCCTGCAAGTCGCCAGCGCCGGTATCTGTGGGTCCGACCTGCACATGACCGAGAACCCACAGATGCCCTCGGGGATCATCCTGGGCCATGAGTTCGCCGGAACCATCCAGGCGCTGGGCGCGGCCGTCGCGGGCCCATGGAAAGTGGGTGATCGAGTCACCGCGCTGCCGCTGAACGCGTGCCTGACGTGCGAGGCCTGTGCCGCCGATCTGCCCGCGCTTTGCCCCGACAACCTCTTCACCGGCACCACGCCGCTCGCGCCCGGCGCTTACGCGCAGTTCGTCGCGGCGCGCGGGGGCATGCTGCAGCGGTTGCCGGCCGGCGTCAGCTTTGAAGAGGGGGCGATGGTAGAGCCGCTGGCGGTGGGTCATCACATCGTTTCGATGGCGCAGATGGCGCAGGATGCGGCAGTCCTGGTGCTCGGGGGCGGGCCGATTGGCCTCGCCGTCACGATCTTTGCTCGCCATGCCGGCGCTCGGCATGTAGTCGTCAGCGAACGCTCGCCGGAGCGGCGCGAACTGGCGCGTACCATGGGCGCCACTGGTGTCATCGATCCGACCATGGACGACGTGGCAGCGGCATTCGTGCGGCACACCGCTGTCGCACGCCCGCACGTAGTGTTCGAATGCGTCGGCGTGCCGGGCATGCTCGATCAGGCGATCCAGCTTGTTGCCATTCGTGGGCAAGTGATCGTCGCCGGCGTGATCCTGAAGCAGGATGCGTTCCTGCCGATTGTGGCGCTGGGCAAGGAGGTGGCCATCCGCTATAGTCAGGCCTACACAGAAAGGGATTTCGAGGCGGTGATCGGCGCCCTCGCGCGCGGCGAGGTAAAGCCTGACCCGATCCACACTTCTACGGTGAGCCTTGACGGACTGCCATCCGCTTTCGAAGCGCTTCGAAGCAACCCGCGCGAATGCAAGGTGCTGATAAGGCCGTCCTAGACGCAAACCATGGCCACTTGAGGATATAGGAGACGAGCAATGGCGACAGTGCTGGGAAAGACCACCGAACTGCAGGGTGCCCGCTCGATGGGGCACATGGCGATGCACTACAAGACCATGGAGGAGGGTCCGCTCGCGGCGCGGCTCCTGACGATGCTGGGCTATGAACTGACCCAGGATCTGGTGCTGCCCGATGGCGCGCACTTCTACCGCTTCGTGGTCGACAAGCGCCATTCGCCGCGCGGCGATGGCATCATCTATCTCTCCTTGCTGCCTGCCGCCCAGCGCGACCTGATGGAAGCGATCCACGACGCGCTGAACGTCGGGACCGACAACGAGCACCCGACCGTAGTCGCCATGCGCGCCAAGATGGAAGAGGATCCCGAGTACAGCTTCCACTACGGCACGCTGCTGGAAAGCCTTGAGGATCTGGAGAACATCTTCCTTGCCCTTGAAGATGCCAACAAGAACGATCCCGAGCTGAAGGGCCGCTTGAAGCTGGTCTATAACCGCTCGCTGCCCGGCAATCCGGCGGTGGACGAGCGGCTGGATGCCTCGCCCATCTATGCCGGCGTCACCCGCTTCGCTTACGGCAAGAACGGCGTTCAGGCGTTCCTCGAGACCGACCTGCTGTCTAGCGGCATCCTGGGCGAGACCATGATGCTGGAATTCGACTACGTCTTCCCTGGCTACGACAAGCACGTGCTCTCGATCGTTGAGTGGGAATGATCGCGGACTGAAACGCCGCTTGTTTCGTCGTGATCGCTGGAGCGGCGCCAAGTCGATGAACCAATGAGCCGAACTGACGCGCCGGTGCCCGCCCGGTCGAGACCGCGTGCGATGCTGTTCCGCGCCTTCGTGGCGCAGAACACCGCTGTGGGCCTGGCCTATGGCGGTTTCGGTGTGTGCATCCTGCCTTTGCAGGATCGGTTCGATGTCGGTCGCGGCATGGTGGCGCTGGGCCTGTCCCTCGTCGTGCTGATGACGGGGCTGACCGCGCCGCTGGTCCCAATACTGGCGCAGCGGTTCGGCTTGCGCGCGACGATCGTTGCCGGAGCGCTGCTGTGCAGTGCGGGCTACGGCGTCCTGAGTGTATCGACCAGTATCGTCGCGGCGCTGGCGGCCTATGCGCTGCTGGTGGGGCCGGGTGTTGGACTCTCCGGCACGCTGCCCGCGATCATGCTGGTCAGCGGATGGTTTCCCAACGCGCGGGGGCGCGCCACGGGTATCGCGACGATGCCGGTCGTGATCGCGCTGGCGCCCGTCATCGGGCTCGCGGCGATCGTCGAGTTCGGCCTTCCCGGGTTCTTCCTGCTGGCAGCGGGCCTGCACCTCGCCACCGTGCCGGTGCTGCTGGGCATACGGGAAGTGCTAATGACGAACGTTGCCGGCATGGGCCTCGCGACCGGCCGGCGATCGCAGGCGATGACGACGCGCGGTATCCTGTCGCAACCGTTGTTCTGGATGGTCATGGTCGGTGCCGGCTTGCTCAATGCGGCAGGCATCACCGGCTCCATCCACATGGTGGCGGTCATGATCGAGCGAGGGCTGTCGGCGCCGCAAGCCGCTCTGCTCGCGTCGCTGATGGGCGGTGCCAGCGTGATGGGCGCGCTGTTGTTCGGCTGGATCGGCGATCGCCTGGGTGGCGCCTGGGCACTGGCGGTAGTCGCGGCCTTCGTCGCCGTGAGTTGGGCGACCATCGCCTCGTCCGCTTGGCTGCCGCTGATGTTCCCGGCGATCCTGCTGATGGGCGCGGCGGGACCGGGTGTGTTCAACAGTGTCAGCCTGGTGTTCGGACACGTCTTCGGCGCGGCGACGATGCCGCGCGCAGCCGCCTTGTTCACCATGTTCAGCGTGCCGTTCACGTTCGTCCTGCCGCCGGCGGCGGGCTGGCTGCACGACATCGTCGGGCATTACGGCCCGGTCATGACGGTGATCGTCTGCGGCGGCACCGCGGTCGCCGCGTTGTTCTGCTGGATCGGCCGGGGCGAGCACGTGCGCGAACGACAACTCGCCTGACTTCATCGCACGGCGGCGTTGAGCCACGCGCGTCTTAACACCGGCCCCGCCCGAGCGGGGCTCCAGCAAGGGAGAATGCCATGCCGACCATCGAAGACCTCGCCGCCCGTCTGCAGGCCTTGGAAGACAAGGAAGCGATCCGCCTGCTCAAGTCGCGCTATCTGCGCGCCTGCGATCTCAAGCAGGTCGACGCGGTGCGGGACTGCTTCTCGCCCGACGGCGTGCGCATCCAGTATCAGGGCTTCCCGGTGTTCACCGAGCGCAACGACTTCGTCGCCATGTACGAGAGCATGGCTTGTCAGAGCGGCGTGTACGACATCCATCACGCGACCAACTGGGAGATCGAACTGACCGGCGCGGACGAGGCAAGGGGGGTGTGGTCGCTCAACTTTCGCACGATCCTCACCGGCCCGCGCCAAGTGACCCGCCTCGCGGTCGAGTACGACGACATCTATCGCCGTCACGACGGCCGCTGGTGGATTGCCGAGAGCGTCAGCCGCGTGACCTCGATGCTGTCCGAACAGCTGGGCGAAGACGGCTCGATCAAGGTGCTGGTCGCTGGCGAAGCGCCTGGCGCTTGATTGGATGGCCGAGGTCGCTGGCGTAGCGGGAGAGGGGCGCATGGAGCACATACCAACCCAACCCGGTTTGCGCGGTGGCGGGCATGTCGTGGCGCTGGCACTGGGAATCCCGGTGCTCGTCTCGATGCTGGCGCTCGCCATCGTCTCGGGCACGCTGGAGATGGCGCGTGAGTTCGGCGCGCTCACCGCGCAACTGGTACTCACGGTGCCCGCCCTGGTGATGATCGCCGGCGCGGCGCTGGCGGGATACCTGTCGGAGCGCTGGGGCCGGCGGGCGGTGATTGTGGCGAGCCTGCTCGTCTACGCCGTCGCCGGGCTGGCCGGCGGGATCGCCCCCAGTCTCGCCACGCTGGTGCTGGCCCGCGTGGTCAGCGGCTTCGTTGGTGGAGTGCTGCTGACCTCGGTCTATGCGGTCATCGGCGAATACTTCGAAGGCACCCGGCGCGAAAGCATCCTGGGCCTGATGTCGACGGCAGCCTCGGTCGCCTCGCTCGCGTTGTTGGTCGCGATGGGGCTGGTGGTCGAAAGCTTCGGCTGGCGTGCGCCGTTCCTGCTCTATGGCGCCGCGCTGCTGCTGGTGCCGAGCGCGCTGATCGGCCTTCATCGCGGGCTATCCGCGCCCGGTGCTTCGCTGCGTTGGGGGCCGGTGTTCGCGCGCTGGCCGCTCTATCTGCTGCTGACCGCCTATACGATCGGCATGTACATGATGGTGATCCAGGGGCCGTTCCTGCTCGCCGCCAAGGGGATCGATGCGCCGTCCGTGATCGGGCGCTACATCGGTTTGTCCTCCCTCGTCGGCGCCTTGTGCGGGGTGCTCTATGGCTATGCGCGGCGCTGGCTGGATTTTCGGGGCATGTTCATCGTCATCTCGCTGGCGATCGGTATCGGCCTACCGCTCGCGGCCTGGGCGCCGGATGGCGGATGGATCGTGCTGTCGATGGTGGTCGTCGGGCTCGGAATCGGCATCATCGAACCGACAGTGGCGTCGGAACTGCTGCTGCGCACGCCCGAGCCGCTGCACGACCGCGCAATGGGCGTGAACGTCGCGGCGATGTTCCTGGGCCAGTTTCTCAACCCGCTCGTCATCGCGCCGCTCCGCGACGGTCCGGGCATCCTGTTTGCCTTCACCGCGACGGGGATGGCTTACCTTGCCGGAGCCGTGTTGTTCCTGCTGGTACGAGGATCACGCAAGGCTACGGCCTGACCGGCTCGGGAGCCGACTGCGCGCCGCGCACGACTCGTCCGGGTCGTGCGCCGGTGGCATGGTCATCACGCCGTATGACCTGGCCCGACACGATGGTGGCGACAAAGCCGGTCGCCGCCTGGTCAAGCCGCCGCCCACCGCCGGGCAGGTCGTAGCGCACCATGGGCGCGTGCAGTGTCAGCCGGTCCAAGTCGATGACGTTGAGGTCTGCCTTGCACCCTACGTGCAGCAGGCCGCGGTCGTTCAGTCCGACCAGCTCCGCCGGATCGTGGGCGAGAATGCGCACGGCTTCGGGCAGCGATAGCCGAGGGCCGGTGCGGTCCCGCGTCCAGTATGTGAGCATGAAGGTCGGATAGCTGGCATCGCAGATGGCGCCATAGTGCGCGCCACCATCGCCCAGACCTACGACAGTGTCAGGGCGTTTCATCAGGTCGTACACGGCATCGAGGCGGTTCTCGTGGAAGTTGCCGAGCGCGTTGTAGAGCAGGGCGGTGCCGTCACGCTCCAGCAGGAGATCATAGGCGAGCTCTTCGGGCCTCACGCCCGTGGCCTCTGCGCGCGCGGCCAAGCTGTCCTGCGGCGCCGGTTCGTAGTTGGGCGGATCGCCGAGCGGGAAGATCCACCGCCAGTTGCGCGCGCTGAGTGCGAACAGGTCGCGCGGATCGGGCTGCTCGCTGATCAGCGCCGCTCGTACCGCCGGATCACGCAAGCGTGCCATCCGCTCGGCGAAGGGCGAGGCTTCGAGGCCGGCCCAGCTGGGACAAGCCGAGAACGGATTGGTCGACAGCTCGAAGCCCATGATGAGGCCGACGGGACGGGGCAGGACTTGTGCGCGGATGTGTGCGCCGCTCGCGTTTGCCGCCGCGACGCGGTCCATCGCCTGCTCCCAAACCGGCGGACCACTGTTCGCGGTGCCGAGCGTGAACGTGGCCGGCCGCCCGCTCTTCTTGACGACATTGGTGAGGTGGTCAAGTTCGGCATCCCAGGTTGCCGCTGGCGCATTGAGTACGATCTGGACGATGCCCGAGCCCGCATCCGCGAGGCCGTCGGCAAGCGCCTGCAACTCTCCGTCCGCCGCCTCGAAGCTGGGGATCTGTTCGCCCGCCTTGGTGCGATGATACATCATCCGTGACGTTGCGACGCCCAGCGCTCCGGCTTCCACCGCTTCTCGGGTAAGCGTGCGCATGCGCTGCAAATCCTGAGGCGTGGCGGGCTCGCGATCGGCACCGCGCTGGCCCATGACGTAGACCCGCAGCGGGCTATGCGGCAGGTAGGCGCCGACGTCGATGTCGCGTGGGCGAGCCTCGAGTGCGGCGAGATACTGAGGGAACGTCTCCCAAGTCCACGGCAGGCCTTGCGCCATGACCACGCCGGGAATGTCCTCGACGCCTTCCATGACCCGGATTAGCATGTCGTGATCCTCCACCCGGCAGGGTGCGAAGCCCACGCCGCAATTGCCAGTGACGACGGTGGTCACGCCGTGGGAGGAAGAGGGCGAGAGTTCCTCAGACCAGATTGCCTGGCCATCGTAATGGGTGTGGATGTCGACGAAGCCCGGCGTCACGATCAGGCCGTCCGCGTCGATGATCGTGTCCGCATCACCGTCGAAGCGGCCGACGCTCACGATGCTGTCGCCCCGGATCGCCACGTCGCCCAGGTAAGGCTCGCCGCCGCTGCCATCGACGATGGTGCCGCCGCGCACCAGCACGTCGCAGCGCATAGTCACTCGGCGGCCTCCGCGATCGGATCGAGGGGCGTCTTGCCGTCCGAAGCCCAGAACGCGCCTTCGCGTGAGGTATCGACATGCTCGGCGCCGCGCACGCCCAGCATCTCGCGCGCTTCGGCAAGGGGAAGAGGGAACGCGGGCTCCAGCTTCTTCATGAACAGTGCGTCGCTTTGCTGGCCGACCCGCATGCCGCGCTGGATTGCGTTCACGGCGGTCGGCCAGACCTGCGGATAGTGCAGCATGGTTCTCACCGTGTAACGCAGCGAGCCGAAGATCTGGATGACGTTCAGCTCGGCGGCGAGTTCGGGATCGCGTAGGTGCCTCGGTACGTTGGTCAGGCGGTACCAGTAGGGCACCAGTTCACCCATGAAGTTGAACCCGCCGCCGCACAGGATGTGCTCAAAATCGTGGGTCTGGCCGGAACGCAAGTTATAGTAGTCGAGCTGCGAGCGCGGCTCCTGCCAGGGCGTGATCTGGATCTCGTAATCACCGGAGGTCATCTGCTGGTAGAAGATCCCGCCGAGCGATCCCGGCGCATAGCCGGCGAAGTCCTCGATTTTGTAGGTGGAGATGAACCCTTCGTCGAACCAGGCGTCCAACTCGGGATTGACCTTGCGCTCGGCGGTGAACATCGCCTCTACCGCATCGAAGTCGCGCAACGTGTTGAGGATCTGCACGAACTCGTACATCTCGGCCGGCGGCGGCACGTCCGGGCCGTTGCGGCGCAGCAGGATCATCGCCAACCAATCGCGCAGGCGCGCATTGTTCAGGTATTTGGAGGACGATACTAACACGCTGCTGTCGGTGCCGACGGGCATGACGCCGCGCAGGAGATAGGGGGTGTTGTCGGCCATGGTGCCACTCCTCGAGAGTTCAGAGACGTCAGTCGAGCGCCAGTTCCTTGCCGCCCGAGCCCCAGGCACTGATCCGCGCGTCGCCTACGGCAAATTGCGGGAGCAGGTCGAAGAAGCTCTTGTCCGCGACGACGATGCGCTGCAGCCGGCGCGGTGTCATGCCGGTAAGATCGCATCGTGCGTGCTGGAGTGCGATGTTGTCCCAGATCACCAGGTCGCCGTTGTTCCAGACGTGGCGCAGGATCCGGTCATCGGCGTAGAGTTCGGCGAACAGGGCGGCCAGCGTGGCGTCGCTGCGTGCCTCGTCCATGCCCACGATCCGCGAGGTCTGCATGTCGCTGACGTAGAGCACGGGCT